>JAEIGA010001022.1_pt1 | contig 42242 bp, 68 predicted proteins | sample 9270691 | NCBI WGS metagenome assembly JAEIGA01 (sample SAMN17057246, study PRJNA624740) | gut metagenome | biome: biome; isolation source: fecal sample | host: Bos grunniens | place: China: Xizang | collected 2019 | reverse complement strand
TCGCGCCATGATGCAAGGACGGACAGTACGGATTCTTCAAGGAAATGGAGATAGGATCTTACGCATTTACAATTGGGTGTGGTGCAGCAGAGGTATTCCGGTTGGTATCCTGTCGGTGCCCGCATTTGCATTTTATGGCCGCATTCGCTGCAGACAACCAAACCGGCAAGGGGATTTGCGATATCATGATTAAGCTTGGACGGAACTTTTTTTCGTGTTTTTCTGGCAGTTTGCACGGCATCCCATAGGCTATCGGAGATGATGGCATCGTGTAGACCATCGCAAAGCTGATACTCTTTTGTATATGTGCGTTTTTTTACGATTTCGCCATCAACAAATATTTTCTTGTATGGCTGCCGCCCCCAGCGGATTTTCCCTATATACACCTCATTTTCCAGCAGACGCATGATCCGCTTTGGGATCCAGATAAATTCCCCCGCTTCGGCGTTAAGCTTTGCGGCGATCTGGGCAAGGCCTTGCCCGTCTGCATACCAGCGAAAAATGTTTTGTACAGTTTTTGCTTCTTCCGGGACAATTTCAAGGGACCAGCCTTTGCCCGGAAGCTTCACCTTTTTATATCCATACGCTGGCGTAGAGGACAAGAATTTGCCATCATTGAATGCTTGCTGCCTTCCTGCCTGCTGGCGGCGGGTAATTGTTTTATACTCGCGGCGGGACATAAAAAGACCAAACTCAAAATACTCCTCATCGGCATCGTTGTTCGGGTCGAATGTACGAGAGGGCGTAATGATCAATGTATCGGAAAATTTAAAGGCATTGGCCACCATGCCCTGATCCTTTGTATCGCCACGGGCCAGGCGCTCCACCTCTGTGACGTATACGCCCTCCCATTTCCCGGCCATAACATCGGAAAGTAGGCGGCGCATTTCAGGCCGGTCTGATATTGTTTCGCCGGATACGATTTCATGGTATTCTTCAGCGATTGCGTGGCGATTTTTATTGGCCAGGGCGGTTAGGATTTTTCTGTGGGTGGCCAGCGTTTCTCCAGCACCCATGGATTCCGCTTCCCGGTCTTTTCTGGACTTGCGCAGATACATGCAATAGGCCATGATGCACGACTCCCTTATTTTACAAGCTTTTCGATGAGCGATTCCAGGCGGGCCAACTCCCGATCATGGACACGCTCCAGCAGCTGGATCTCTTTTTCGTGGGCAGCATTGATGCGGTCAATTTCAGCGGCATGGATCTGACGCAGATCGGCGAGAGTGAGGGCATCCTGCGAGGTGATCACGTTGGGGCTGGCATTGAGCGCATCACAAAAAGCATGATAGGATTTCATATCGCCGCCGGCAGCGGTCACCAGCAGGGCGAATTCTTCATCGGGCACTTCATGCTTGCCTGATTTGATGCGGGAAATGGTGGAAGCCGACATATGGCAGGCCTCTTCCAGCTTGATGGCAGGAACGTGATTTTTTTTAATCAAGAAATTGATGTAAGCGCATTGCATGAAAATGACCTCCCGATGAAAAAAATAGAAAAAAAGTGACACGTTTTGAAAAAACGTGAAAAAAGCTGACCTTGCAAAATGCGGCATCCGGGTGCAAAATAAGGGCAAATAAGGAGGTGATACGATGCCAAGGAGGAACCATTCTCGCCAGCAGGAGCGCCGGCGCCAGCAGAAGCGGATCAACAAAATTCGCAAGCGGGAGCAGGAAGAACGCAACCGGGAAGAAAACAAGGATTTATATTTTTAACGCGATCATCATAGCACATAATTTTGCAGGAGTAAAGAGGGAAAATGCCCAGAACATGGGGCATAAAGATGGGGCCAAAAAGGGGGAAAAGTGGGGGCTTTTCCCCTTTTCAAAATCCGCAGCGACATAGAGTGCAAATGAGTGAACAAATCTGATCGTAAATATGCCCATAAAATGGAAATATTAACAGATCAGCGAAAAGGGTTTACAGGGGATTTTTGCAGGGCTATACTGATGGCGAAAAAAACGAGGGGGAAAAAGCCATGGAAAACAGAGGGAATGAAGCGCCTGAGAAAGCAAAGGAAAGAATGATCCAGGAAACCATTCGGTATCTTTTCGGGCTGGACATCAAGGAACTGGACACCGTTCGGAAGGTGGCCAAGAATCTGTACTATCTGGACCGTTGACGGATGCGGGGATGTGTGGTACTCTTGCATGGGGTGATAAAATGAAAAAAGTGTTTATGTTTTTCCTTTCCGTGATTTTGTGCATGGGCGTGGCCTGTGCAGACCTGGAAGTGCATTTTCTCGATGTGGGGCAAGCCGATTCAATCCTTGTCCTGTGTGACGGGGAGGCTATGCTGATCGATGGTGGTAACAAGGGAGATTCCAGCATGGTGTTTTCCTATCTCAAGGAGCAGGGCGTGGGCCACCTGGAGTATATCATTGCAACGCATGCGCATGAGGACCATGTAGGCGGCCTTGCGGGTGCGCTCAATTCCTCAACGGCTGGCACGGCTTTCTGCCCGGTGACTAAGTATAACACAAAAGCGTTTGACAATTTCGTCAAATACCTGGGCGCACAGGGCATTGGCATCACGATCCCGGCCCCTGGTGATACCTTTATGGTTGGCGGCGCAGAATGCGTTGTGCTTGGCCCTCTTGATTCAAAGGCCGACCAGAACAACCTTTCTCTCGTCATCCGTCTTGTGTATGGCGCTGTATCCTTTCTTTTCACAGGGGATGCAGAGCGGGAATCGGAACTGCTGATGCTGGATGCTGGATATGATCTGGCCAGTACGGTCCTCAAAGTTGGCCACCATGGCAGCGATACATCCACCACTTATCCTTTTCTGCGGGAGGTAATGCCCCAGTATGCGGTGATCTCCGTTGGCAAGGGCAACAGCTACGGCCACCCATCAGAAGCCACATTGAGCAAGCTACGGGATGCGGATGTTATTGTATACCGCACAGATCATCACGGGACGATTGTGTTCTGGAGCGATGGGGAATTTCTGGCTGTTACAACTGAAAAATAATTACTGATACGCAAAAGGCCTGGCACTCAGCCACGGCCTTTTTTTATTGCGTTCAATTCGCTTTCAAAAGCGTTTACCCAAGCCTGGAAAAACTCAGGCGGCATTTTCAGCACGGACACGATCAGCGCGATCTGCTCATCTGTATAGCTGCCTTTTAGGATCATCTTGACCTCATCGGCCAGGAGCATTTCCTTGACCTCTTCCATGGGGCCTTCGCCGGTTTCCAGCCATTGCTGATTGACATGGAAAGTCATGCAGATGAGCCTGATTGTTGGTTCGTCAGGGACGGTTCCGTATTCGTAATTTTTATATCTTCCGTATTCCATACCCAAAGCTTTCGCAAAATCAGTTTGCGTCATTTTGGGCCTGAGTGACTTTCTCAAAAAGACAAGCCTTTCGCAAATAGTCATTTTACCCCTCCTTTCTATAAGATATATTAGTCTATTTTTTTATCTATGTCAAGATAAAAATTTTAAAAAATATATTGACAAGTATAAAACAAAGTGGTATTATATCTATGGATAGATAATTTGAGATTTTCGGAGGTAACACCATGAACGATAAACGCAAGCTGACCCCCACGGAAAAGGCGATCCTTGAAAAGATCGAAAAGTTGCCCAAGAAGGGGAAGGAAATCGTGCTTTGTACTGCGGCCGGTGTGGCTGCGGTGTATGCGGCCCAGCATGCCACGAAGTAAGGGAAGAGAGGGAAAAAGCTATGTGGGAAGAGATCGCAATCGAGCGTCTTGCCGATTCCAACGAACGCGCGTGGGAACGCTACGCTAACGGCGAAGGGATCGCCACCATCGCAAAAGAGGAAAGATGGACGGATGCAGAGGATGAGGCCCTGTGCCTCCTCGCAGAATCTCATCCGAATCTGATCGCCTCCAACGCATTCCCCCATCTGATTCTGGATCCAATCGATTTGGTGGATGACGGTCACGGCGGTTATATCAAGCCGATGACCTCGGCAGAAGAAGATGCGGTCTATCTCCTGCTGGATAGCCATCCCAAGTCTCTCGTTTACAAGTACCGGATCGGATTTTAAGGAGGAAGTTGTTATGGGTGCAGCCATGGCCGGTCTGATCTACCTGATGATCTTTGGTGGGCTGGGCGTAATCGCCCTCCTGTGCAAGATTCCCGCCTGGATTGAGCGCAAGCGCATCAGCCGTGCGGAAGATCGCTTCTTCCGCCGGAAGTACCATTGCGATTGGGGTTACTGATAGGCAGCAGACGGCCTCAACATGATGTGACACCCCGGAATAGACAGGGCGCAGACAGCCGAGGCGTACAGGCGTTGACCGGGGAGAAAAGATCCCCCATGGACGGCGGTAGGTCAGCCGTGACAGCCGGGAAAGACCGGCGCTCATATGGGTGTAGCGCAGTTGGTAGCGTGCCTGATTTGGGATCAGGAGGCCGCGGGTTCGACCCCCGCCACTCATACTCATGCGGGTGGTTGAAGGCAACGGCATGGGGGTCGCGTTGGGATAGCCCAACCAGCCATACACGGCTCCACATCATGCGTCCCGGCTCGTTCCCGGGCACCCGCCCAGTAGCCTCGGGAAAGGGGCCGAAGTTTAACTGACACTCCGGAAAGACGGGGGAGACGACCAGACGGTAACGCCACTCCTAAACAGGCGTACACCCAGCCGGCCGGAAAATCTAAGGATTATTCGGAACACGGGCGGCGAGCGCAACAAGTATGGACATTGGGGTGATTCCAATGTGGTAAGAAAAACGGCTCCTTATAAAGGGATAATACGCCAATTAAACACGAAGCACATTTAGTAGTAATAGTAGGGCACGCCATCCCGCTACGGAAGGCGTGCATATGCAGGGCCGGTACAGCCGATGATGGGTGCAATCCCCATCCCCTGCAAATAAAGCTTGGGAGAAAGCCTATGGTATGCGAAAGACTCGGCGGATGCATTGCTACAATTCCCACACCCAAAACGGGTCGCGAGAAAATTACGGAACAGCCAGAACGGATGCGCTCCACAGCACTTATGCGCCATGTTTGCAAAGGCGCCATGTGCGCCAGATGCGAATGCCTTGACTGGTGCAATTACGGCAAAGAAGCCATCAAAAGAGGGCTTGTCGAATGAAATGCAGAGGCCGCCTACCCGGGAAAAAATTAAAAACAGGAGGGATAACAATGGCAGTAGTCAGAGAGTACAAACACGGCGGTGCAACTATCCGGATACACGATGATGCATATGCGCATCTTACGCCGCAGGAAATGGAAGAAAAGAGAAAGGCAATCCGCAAAATGGCTGGCGAGCTTTTCTGGGCCTGCATAGCGGAAAAAGAGAGGAGAGCGCAAAATGAGGGGATTACCTTATCAGAAACGTGAGAACACGTGCTGCCATAACTGCCCGGATCATCGTCCCATCAGCTTTTCCCCGGACGGCAAGGTGATCACCTGTCGGCATGGGTGCGAAAAGTGGAAAGCCCATGAGGAATCCGTGGCCCAGCGGATGCGGGAAAAGGACATCGCCATCATGGGCGCTCCTGCCAGCCGCACCAAAGAAATTAATCTTCGTAAAATGCTCAAAAAGGAAGGAGGAATCAGGAAATGATCTGGAATCTCATCCGGGAGGAAATGGAACAGAAGCGCAAGGCCCGTCAGGCGCTCCGCTACATGCACTATCCTTCCTCCATCCACTATCTGGCCGGTGATGAGATCAACCGCCCCCAGCGCAAACGCTCCGCACAATGGGTACAAAAAAATGGCCCTGTGCGCGTGCAACGCACAAAGGCCAGAGGCTTGGGAAAAAGCTCAAATCAATAATACCACATCACCACTACAAAGTCAAGGAGGCCACCATGAGAAAAAGCAACTCCGCCCATCTAAACGATCCTTTCGCCAGCAATCTCAGGGCCGCACTTCAATCCAAGTGTATGACGCAATATGCGCTTGCCATGAAGGCTGGAATCCACCCGTCTGCTATCAGCCAGTACTGCATCGGCGCCCACTTCCCGCGCCCTGACAAGATCAGGAAGCTGGCAGAGGCCCTCGATGTCCCCGTGTTAGATCTTCTGAAAGGGGTAGTCCTGTGATGCATAACCTTTCCATCTATGAATCTGTCCGGTCCGTGCCTCAGGAGGCCATGAAAGCCTTTAATAACGGCACTTTCAGCGGCACGGATATCAACCCCATGTGGCGCATCAAGAAGCTGACCGAAATGTTCGGCCCTTGCGGCATCGGCTGGTACTATGAGGTGACCAGCGAACGTGCAGAAATCCACGGCGATGTCACCATGGCCATCGTGGATCTGAACCTTTATGTGAAGCACAACGGCGAGTGGTCAAAGCCCATCTATGGCACCGGCGGCAATCTGCTGGTAAAGCAGACCAAACAGGGCCTCAAGCCCTCGGACGAAGGCTATAAAATGGCCCTCACCGATGCGCTCTCCGTTGCTTGCAAGGCCCTCGGAATCGGTGCTGATGTGTACTTCCAGGCGGACAAGACCAAGTACACCGCCAATCATCTTCCTGCAGATGCTGCACAGTCCGGCGATGCGCTCCCAGCCATCGGCTCCTGGAATCCTCGCAATGCCATCACCCTCTGGTGCAATGGCCACGGCCTCAAGATGGATACCTTTAGCAAACTGCGTGAAGCCCTGATCGCCGGTGGCGTCGTCCCTGACATCAAATCCGGTGATCTTACCCCGGAAACCTTTGATCAATTGTGCCTGGCCATCCAGCAGAATTACCCTGACCAACTGAGGGTAAGCGCATGATTGGCCGGATGGCAGAGCCTCAGATGGCTCGGAACGGCACTTACACCGTGACCGTTTCGGGCATCCGTGAGGATGTATTTGGCCTGTGGGATGCTCTGAAGGATTGCGATTGCGATTTGGAAATCAAAAAGCACCGCAAGAAGCGCAGCCTCAACGCCAATGCCTATGCATGGACGCTCATTGGCCAGATCGCTGGCCTGTTGGACGGCGTATCATCCGATGAGTATTACAGGCGGACAATCCGGGATGCTGGTATTAAGACAGACATCATCTGCGTCCCCAGCAAGGCCGTAGAATCCGTCATCACCGGATGGGAGCATAACGGCACCGGCTGGCTGGCAGAAAAGATGGATAGCAAGCTGGACGGCTGCACAAATCTGCGCCTGATCTACGGCTCATCATCCTTCGACAGCAAAGAGATGGCACGCTTCATTGATCTGCTGATTCAGGATGCAGAGGCCCTCGGAATCCCCACCATCACAGAAGCGGAAAAGGAAAAGATGATTGGGAGGTGGACGCATGGCAAAAAGTTTATTGCAGGATGAAAAAGTATGCTACATTACTGGATCAACGCAAAATCTTCATTGCCATCATTAGCACATCTTCGCAGGATCCCGCAGAAGGGCGTCTGATAAATGGGGATGCTGGGTGTGGCTCCGGGCGGATTGGCATAATATGGCCGATTATGGGGTGCATTTCAATCGCGAGCTATCTGACCGGCTGAAATGCGAGGCCCAGGCAGCCTTTGAAAAAATTCACGGGCATCAGAAATTCATGGATGTATTCGGAAAGAATTACTTGCCTTGATAGGAGGAAAGACAATGAATAAATGCTTTATCATCGGCAACCTGACCGCAGACCCGGAATCCCGCACCACTCAGAGCGGGAAGCGGGTGGTATCCTTCACGGTGGCAGTAAACCGCAAGGGAACGGACGGCACCGATTTCTTCCGGGTTAGCGCATGGGAGAAGATGGGGGATGTATGCGCCCAGTATCTTTCCAATGGAAGGAAGGTAAGCGTGATTGGCGAGATCCGCGCAGGAAGCTATATCAACAGAAAGGGCGAGGCTGTGGGCACTTTGGAACTCACCGCGCATGAAGTGGAATTCCTTTCCCCAAAGGATGCAGAAGACCAGTACAAGGCAGAAGAGCGCAAGGCCATCCAGCAGGAACCCAAGTCCAGCGGATTCGTTGAAGTAAACGAAGAACTCCCCTTCTGATCAGGAGGGAATCGCTATGGCAAGAGAATATGTGCCCATCTTTTACGATTGGATGGAGGTCACGGAGGAACTCAATGCACAAGAGAAGGGGCGGCTGATTGATGCCATTGTGCTGTATGCACAGGGCGGCGATTGGCAAGAGCAGATTAAGGGCAATGAGCGGTATCTGTTTCCGGCATTCAAGCGTCAGATAGATAGGGCTAACGAAATTTCTTCCATCAAGGCTGATTCCGGTTCTGCGGGTGGCAAGCAAACGCAAGCAAAATCAAGCAAAGCCAAGCAAACGCAAGCAAACGCAAGCAAAACTGCAGAAGAAGAAAAAGAAAAAGAAGAAGAAGAGGAAGATAAAGATAAAGAGGTGTGTAAGAAGCGCACGCGCTTCTTACCGCCCACGCTGGAGGATGTTTCGGCCTATTGCCGGGAGCGGGGGAACCAGGTGGACGCTCAACGTTTTGTCGACTTTTACGCCGCCAAGGGCTGGAAAGTGGGTAATCAGCCCATGAAGGACTGGAAAGCGTCCGTGCGGACATGGGAGCAGAGAGATGGCAAACCCTCCGTCAAGACAGTATCGGCGCAATCCTACGGCCAACGAAAGTATACCGAGGATGAACTTCTCTCCGTTTCTGATGATCTCATGGCAGAAGCCAAGGCAATGCGAGGTGCATTATGACGCGTACGTTTTTCTATCCATGCCGCCCCCGTGGTCAGGGGCGGCCCCGGTTCGCCGGGAAGGTGGCCTATAAATCCAGCGAAGACCGCGCCTATGAGCAGGGGATCCGCATGGCCTATGTGGCCGTGTATCCGGGGCATCATCCGATCTCCGGGCCGTTTGGGATCACCATCACGGCGGTGTATCCCATCCCGAAAAATGAATCCAAGCGGCGTAGAACGCAGATGATCGAGGGCAACGTGCTTCCCATCTGCAGGCCTGATGTGGACAACATTCTCAAGGCCGTTCTGGATGCGCTCAATGGTACGGCGTACACCGATGACAAAAACGCGACCGAGAGCGCCATCAAAAAGGTGTACGGAGTAACCCCCGGTCTGCTGGTCACCATAACCCCCCTGGAAGGAGAACAGAATGAAGAGTGAACTGAAACCCTGCCCATTCTGCATGAGTGATCGCATCCATGTGGGTGACGGTGAATGCAGTATCAACACCGGTGAAAGGAATGGGATATCTGATGAAAGGTAAGATATTATATTTAACTGCCAAAGATGCATGGGAGTTTCTTAGACCAAGGCATTATGCGGGAAGAAAACCACAAATTAGCAAGGCGTTTGGGTGGCAAATTGATGGAGAACTTGTAGCTGTATGCACATTTGGGAAACCTGCATCATGCACATTATGTACTGGCATTTGTGGCCCGGAATATAGCGCAAATGTTTATGAATTAAATAGGCTTTGTAGAATCGAAGAATTACAAGAGCCTTTGTCTTGTTTCGTGTCTGCTTGTTTGCGAAGGTTGCGTTCTGAAAATTGGATTATAGTTTCATATTCTGATACCGGTATGCATCATAACGGATATATCTATCAGGCTTGCAATTTTATTTATACAGGTCAGACAAAGCAACGTACTGACAAGTATACGGAAAACGGGAAGCATTCCAGGCATTATGACAATGCAAAACAGGGGAAATTTCGGGTTGTGAGAACGGCAAAAAATCGTTATGTGTATTTTGCAACAATGAACAAACAGCTTAAAAGACAATGGGCAACTGCACTTAATTATCCGATATTGCCATACCCCAAAGAGGAAAACCGTAATTACGTTTTAGGCGAATATCAAAAACAAATTCTTGTAGAGTGCTGATTGAAAAGAAGGAGTGGATATCTGATGGATTCCGTTGGAACCAGGCTTAAAAAGGCACGGATTCCATCTATGTGGGTGCCCATTTTCCGGGCCATCAGGATGATTGAGGAGGAACCATGAACGCAGTAAAAGACAAGCTTATCGCCCTGGTGGGCGAGGAACTGGAAGCGGCAAACGCAATTTACCCGCCTTTTTCCAGCATGCATGAAGGCTATGCTGTAATGCTGGAAGAGGTGGAGGAAGTAGAAAATGAACTTGAAGTTTTAAAGAACGGACTCAAGAATCTTTGGAGTTTCACGAAATGGGATGATGTTGCGTTAGGATGCGAAAGCGCGGAAGGTGCAGAACGTAGGGCTGTCAACCTCGCCGCCGAGGCCATCCAGGTGGCCGCCATGGCCCGGAAATTCCAGGCGATTGGCAAGGGCATGAGTGCCCCTGGCATGGAGGTGGAATGATGCGGCCGATTGATGCGGATGCCATGAAAGATTGGATTGATTGTGGGCATTTAAGAAGCCCTATTGAACTTTGTTATTCAGAACTGGATGTGTTGAAGATGCTGGATAAGCAGCCAACCATCGAATCTGAACCCGTGGTGCATTGCAAGGATTGCAAGTATTCAAAAAAATTCAACATTACAGGAAATAGATATTGTGAGTTCCATGGAGCGTATGAATATCCAGTATCTGATGATGATTATTGTAGCCGTGGCGCAAAGATGGATTTGGAGGGGTGAGGGATGAGAACTGAAATAAAGCCGAATGACATTGTTTTGCATAGGCCCAGCGGAGAAAAATGGATGGTAGCTGGTGTGAACGCTTACGATGGGAAACTGATCCCGAAAGGCTATCCATTCCCGTCAGTTGCAAACATTGCGGATTGCGAATTGATTGAGGGCCGATATGAATTTGAATATCAAAGTGAAGATGTGATTAAGGCGCTTATGCAATGTGGAATGCAATCTTTTGTTGATGTACGGTCAGCAATGCTGCATGGTTTGATTTGACAGGAGGGCAACCGAAAATGACTGACCGGGAAAAGCTTATACCAAATAAGTGCTACGCATGCGGGAAAGGATGCCCAACAGTGAAACTTACAGGAGGATTTAACATCACCTGCGATAGATGCGGATGCGAGACAAAGCCGCAAAAGGACTGGATGGAAGCAGTGGAAAAATGGAACGAAGGGCATATATACCCGTCTTCCGAAGTGCAGTTTTGGAAAATGTGTTTTGAAGGAGTAGGTGAAAAGGATGACTGACCGGGAAAAGCTGGTGGAATTGCTTGGGGCGATAAACTCAGCTGCATATATCAAAATCCCAACGGAATCAGGATTTTCAATAACGAAATTCGGAGAAGGATATATCGCTGATTACCTGATCGCCAACGGTGTGACGTTTAAGAGCCAGAACGGGCCGCTTCGGCTGGGTGAAGTGGTCGCACTTTGCGATTCGGGGCCTCATGTTGTTTATACAGAGCGCCGCAATCGAGACCTTGGCGATTCAATGAATACAATAACGCCGAATGTAGGAAAGAGAAGTGGCAAAGGGTACATAATTACGCATTCTAATGGGTGTAGGTATCGGCTCTACTTTAGGGACTATGGTATAACCTGGCGCTGCTGGGCAGAGAAGCCCACGGAGGAAGAAAGGAAGGCTGCGGAATGGTTTTGATTCACGTTGCAACATCCATTGACGGAATGATTGCTCTATCCGATTATAGGCTGAAAAAGATGGCGCCACATTGCATGGTTGACGGCAAGCCCTTACGCACAGTCGGACAGGTAAAGAAAATTCTGCGTGAAGCAAAAGCGCAAGGGATGGAAGTTATCCCTCCTCCAGAATGCGACAATTACGATGAAAAAGGAAGGTGCAAAGGGCATGAAAACGCCGGAAGATATCAAGAAGGGGCTGGAATGTTGTTGCACGGACGAAATCGGCAAAATTGGCAGGCATGATGGTTGCCCGTATATTATGGAACTTGGAGATTGCTTGCCTATACTGTTGAAAGATGCCCTTGCCCTGATCCAGCAGCTTGAAGCGCAGGTGCCGAAGTGGATCAGCGTGGAGGAACAAGAAGAGCCTGAAGAAGATGGCGAATACTTCTGCTATGGTTATTGGTTTGGAAGCGGCAGAAAGCAGCTTGAAACGGCAGAATATATAGGTGAATGGAAGATTGTGAATAACTTCGTACTCACCCATTGGATGCCATTGCCGGAACCGCCGAAGGAGGATGAAAAATGATCATTGATGGAATCAAAATTACGATTATTGGTGAAGAACTGCCCGAGGAAGAAATCCGGGAGTACATCGCCAGGGGCAAGCAGAAGTACGGCGATCATCTGAAGGGGCTGGAACTGCACCCGGATGGCGAAGATATCGAAATCTACTACGCTGTTACGGCTATGGGATTCAATCGCCTTCGCCGGATTACAGGTTATCTTGTAGGTGATTTAAGCCGTTGGAATAACGGCAAGAGGGCGGAACAAAACGACCGCGTGAAGCACGGAACGGACGTGTGACTATGGGCAGAAAAGCTATTGACCTGACCGGGCAGCGCTTCGGAAGACTTGTGGTGCTGGAGCGTATTCCGACGCCGCCATTCCAGGCAAACCGTAACGCGTGGTGGCTGTGCATGTGCGACTGCGGGAGGGAGCATCTGGTGAGCGGCAAGGCGCTCCGAAACGGGCATTCTGTTAGTTGTGGCTGCTACCGGTCCGAGATTTCAAAAACGCAGGGGAAAATAGGAGGAGGAAAAATCAATGACTGTACGTTTAATCGCTCATACGCCTAACCCGGACGATGTGTGCGCCACGGCGGCATCCGTTTGCTATGACGCCAAGGATGGCAAGAAATCCCTTGCTCACGCCCTGGCAAGCGGCCATGACAGCGTGGCGGAGCATGCCACTTTCACCTTCCTGATCGAGGGTGTTTCCAGGGTGCTGCTGGCACAATTGACACGACACCGGATTGCCAGCTACAGCGTGCAAAGCCAGCGATATTGCGGGGCGGATATGGGCATGGTGATCCCTGACAGCGTATGCACTGCCGATCTCGTTGACGATTATGTGCGCCTCAGAAAACACGTTGCTAAAGTCTATGATAAGGCTGTGGCGCAGGGTGTGCCAGCAGAGGATGCAAGATACTTCACCCTCCAAGGCGGGCATACAAAGATCGTGATGACCATGAACGCCCGAGAGCTGCGTCATTTCTTCTCCCTGCGCTGCTGTAACCGAGCGCAATGGGAGATCCGGGCACTGGCGGATGAAATGCTGGCACTGTGCAAGGAAAAGGCGCCCATGCTCTTTGCCGATGCTGGCCCCGGCTGCGTTCGTGGCAGATGCCCGGAAAAGCGGCCCTGCGGTAGCCCTAAGAAATGATCCCTGCGACCAATGAAAGGAGTACCATGCGAAATGAAATTAGTAAAACCGCATACCAGGAATGCACTCGCATTGCAAAGGGGTACTATGACCTGATCGAGCAGCACAGGCAAATCGAGAAGGAAATTCTCTACGGCTCTGCCGCTCCTGCTGATGGCATGCCCGGGAGCAGATGGCCGGGGAACCCAACGGCATCGAAAGCAGAACGCATGATCCGGGAAATGGCGGATGTCGATAGAAAGCTGGCCGCCTTGCAAAAGGCTTTTGATAATCTGCCGGATGACTGGTGCAGGAAGCTGATCGTCCACAACCTTTTCCGGAAACCGAGAATCGCGCTGGAAATCTTGCACGATGTACATCAGTATCCGATGTCTGTCCCCACAATGAAAAGGATCAGACGCGATTATATTGTCGATGTTGCTCATGCGTTGGGGATGGAATAAGAAAAAGCCGGGGGGTTAACCCTCGGCTTTTATGACGCCCTCTTTGATTAGCTTATACTCCATCAGGGTCAGAAGATAATCGGGGCAGGATCGCTGACCGCCCTCCCAATTTTCAATGCTTCTCTTGGGAATGCCGAAGTAATCTGCAAATGCTTGCTGTGTCATGCCGGAAAGGGTGCGGAGTTCACGGATGGTCATGATTTTTGCTCCTTCCTGGAGGCGATATCAAGGAGCCTCAAAATATCCTGATAAGCATTTTTTTCATAGTCATCAATGGCGAATGCGCTTTCTGCTTTCGCTTTCTCAATGGCTTCTTCATAGCTGGCATTTTCGCTTAAACCCTGAAAATTGAGAATGCTTTTCAGGGCAGTTTCGGCGCCGATTGCCGCCCCATACGCAACCTGGATATAAGACAAGGAAAAATCGGGGAAAAGGATTTCCATGCTCAACTGATCAGAAATGGCTTTGCGAATTGCCTTTGCCTTTTTTAACTCGCAAGACAGAAGAACGTATGCCGTCATGGTTTACTCCTCCTCATCATCTTCCAGATCGGAAAAGTAAGCAACGGCCTGGGCATACAGGTCATCAACAACTTCTGCGAAGCCCTCATTGCTCAGAACTTCGTCATAGTAGAAGCGGGTAAAATCCTCATCATTAATGTATGGGGTAAAATCACGGTCAGCCTTGAAGGTGATGTCGGCGTTGCGGAAGCTGGGGAGCATCTGCTGATCGTCCGTCATGTGGAGGTAGTAGGTGCAAGCGTTACCGCCTTCGTACTCCATGCTCTGGAATTCGATTAGGTGAGCGGCGAGGGATTCACGGGTGAAGCGGATGCGAGGAATGCTGCCGGCACCATTCATGATTGAACGGGCGATTTCCGTGGGGTTGACCATGACGATCCCATCGTCATCATTGGCAAGCATGTCTTCTGCGATCTGCTGGGAGATGGCGATCACATCATGAGGGATGGAGGGAGCTTCTTTTTCTTCGGGTTTTACGGCTTCTTCAGAGGGCTGGGTGGGGATTCCTTTGCCAGTAGCAAGGCGGCGCACAACGGCGAGAGCATAGTACATGGCGGCAGTGAGGGCGGAAAGCTTTTCATCATCGCCAGAAGCCTTGATTTCAAGAGCGGCGGCTTTATAAGCCTCACGAATCTTTCCATCAATCTTAGAACCGAGGCAGAATGCAAGCTCTTCGCTGGTGGCGTTTTCGACGATTTCATCGAAAAGAGTGATGCTTTCCACAGCCCGCTTCCTCTCGGCTTCAGCTTCTTCACAAACGTTAAGGTAATAGGGGATAAACTGGTCGTGATCCATCATGGTTTCGCCGGGGCAAGAGGGAGTCCAGTTCATGCGGTAGCTGCTCCAAGCCTTTTCAGCCTTTTCCAGCATCTGATCTTTGGTCATGGGATTCAGGGTGATATACTTCATGGTGATCCTCCTCTTATGGGGGCTTCGCTTTTTCCCTTGCCCCTTACGAGTATTATTATACCACTCGTTGGGTGATATGTCAACCCTTTTTTAAAAAAAGATGATACTTTTTTCAGAAAAATCTATGGTAAAATGATAGCGTGTGGAAGTGGGTAATTTTATACCCGCTTTTTGTTTGGTTTGAGCGCCAAGGGCCTTGTGGCTCATATATGTTTTTTAAGGCGCGGGAATCCTCCTGGCTGGTGGGGGCCGGGGTGCATATAGCATAGGAGGTGCGAAATGCAAATCGAAATGAAGCGGCTTTCTGAATTGAAGCCGTATGAAAAGAACGCGAAAAAGCACGATAAAAAACAGATCGACAATGTGGCCAACAGCATCAAGCGATTCGGCTGGCAACAACCTATTGTGATCGATGAAAACGGCGTGATTGTGATCGGACATTGTCGTGCGCTTGCGGCGAAGAAGCTGGGGATAAAAGAAGTTCCTGTCACGGTGGCTTCCGGGCTTACCGAGGATGAAATCAAGGAGCTAAGGATCGCGGATAATAAGACTAATGAAAGCCCGTGGGATATTGGGCTGCTGGCCGAGGATGTCGAAGGATTGGAATTCGACGGCTTCGATTTTGAACTTGGCATTCCGCAGAAAGAGAAGGAAGTCTTAGAGGATGATTACGACAAGCCTGCACCACAAGAACCTAAAAGCAGGCGTGGCCAAGTGTATCAGCTGGGACGTCATCGGCTGATGGTTGGTGACAGCACCGTTCCTTCAGATGTGGATAAGCTGATGGACGGTGGCTTGGCCGATATGCTGCTTACAGACCCACCATATAACGTGGCTTACGAATCAAAGGCAGGGAAAATCGAAAATGACAACATGGGAGATGAAAAATTCCGCGATTTTCTTCGCCTCGCATTTTACAACGCCAAGAGAAGCATGAAACCGGGCGCCGCGTTTCATATCTGGCACGCGGATAGTGAAGGGTATAATTTCCGTGGTGCTTGTCGAGATGTGGGGTTGTTAGTTCGCCAGTGCCTTATCTGGGTGAAAAATTCTCTTGTCCTTGGCAGGCAGGATTTCCAGTGGAAACATGAACCGGTTTTGTTCGGGGAAAACCCTCTGGGATTTGGAGAAACGCAAGAACAGGAGCATGAGCCTTGCCTCTATGGTTGGGTGGATGGGAAGCACTATTGGTTTAAGAATAGGCGGCAGACCACGGTGCTGCAGTTTGACAGGCCTACAGTCAGCAAGCACCATCCTACAATGAAGCCGATCAAGCTGTTTGATTATGAAATGCAGTGCAACTCTAAACCTGGCGAGATAATCCTTGATCTGTTTGGCGGAAGCGGAACTACCATTATGGCTGCCGAGCAGAATGATCGTATTGGCTACGTGATGGAATACGACCCTAAATATGCCGATGTCATTATTGACCGTTGGGAGCAATTCACCGGTAAAAAGGCGGTGCTTATTAATGAATGAAATGACCCAGCGCGATATCCACTTGCAGAAGATTGAAAAAGCACAAAACGAGCTTTCTTCATGCGGGCCGATCCACCGGAGAGATTTACAGAAATACATCAAGCGCCTTTACCGAGAATTGAAACAGTATGACAGGTACCGCCAAGGAGGATGCAATGGCAAGGCCTAAAAACGCGGATGCTACCACTTTCAGAAGCGGTGAACAAGCGGTGGAAAATGGGCGAAAAGGCGGGAAGGCTTCTGCCGCCAAGCGTGCAGAAAGAAAAAGCATTCGGGAAGGACTGCTGCTGTTGCTCAATGAGCCGTTAAAAGACCGGGACGGCAAGGATAGCGGAAAAACCACACAGGATGCCATGATTGCCGGGGTGATGAAACGGGCAATTGCCGGGGACGTGCGGGCGGCTGAATTTATCCGGGATACGATTGGCGAAAAACCGGAAGAAATGATGAAACTGAAGGCGCAATTCCGGCAGGGTGATTTTGAGATTGTGGTTGAGCCTGAGGAAGGTGACGCCGATGATCGTCAGGATTAAGCCGGGAACGCTGAACAGGGTATATAATCCGCACATGGCAAATCAGCACCGCTATCAGCTTTACTACGGAGGATCCGGCTCCGGGAAATCGGTATTTCTGGCATCCCGGTGCGTGCTGGATGTTCTTCAGGGCAGGAATTACCTGATCGTGCGCCAGGTTTCACGGACGCTGCGCCAATCTTGCTGGAATGAAATCACCAAGGCCATAAATCGGATGGGATTGAGAGAATATTTTAATGTATCCAAATCCGAAATGGTCATCACCGCCGTAAACAACGGCAAGCAGATTTTGTTTGCCGGGCTGGATGACGTGGAAAAAATCAAATCTACCACGCCGCAGGATGGGGTGCTGACGGATATATGGATTGAAGAGGCCACGGAGACCGCCTACGCCGATTTCAAGCAATTGGATAAGCGCTTGCGCGGCCAATCGAAGCATAAAAAGCGGCTGACGCTATCCTTTAACCCGGTATACAAAACCCATTGGATTTATACAGAATTTTTCGGCATTTGGGAAGATGGAAAGCAATACGCCGAGAGCGATACGGTATCCATTCTCAAAACCACTTACAAGGATAACCGCTTCCTCGCCGATGATGACCGTGCGGCCATGGAGAATGAGAAAGACCCTTATTTTCGGGAAGTATACACTCTTGGCAACTGGGGCGTGCTGGGCGATGTGATCTTCCGCAATTGGAGGGCGGAGGATCTTTCCGGCATTTCCGATGCATACCCCACCCGGCTGTATGGCCTTGACTTTGGCTTTTCTCAGGATCCCTGCGCTGCCGTTGATTGCGCTTATGATCGCAAGCACCAGCGGCTGTATGTATTCGCAGAACTGTGGGAAAAAGGGCTTACAAACACCATGCTGGCCGGGAAGCTGAAAGATTTCTGTGGCCATCGCCCCATCTGCTGCGACAGCGCCGAACCCAAATCCATTGCGGAAATCAGGAATTTCGGCATTTCTGCTTTCCCGGCGAAGAAAGGCCCGGACAGCGTGGTGCACGGCATCCAATGGCTGCAGGGGCTGGAAATCGTGCTGGATATATCCTGCAAGCATCTGAGGGAAGAAATGACCCTCTATCAATGGCGGCAGGACAAGGATGGGCATTCCATGGCCATCCCGGAGGATAAAAACAACCATCTTATTGACGCGCTGCGCTATGCCACGGAAGCGGAGGCCACACAGCGCATTGCGACCACGGCAAAAAGGAGCGTAATTGGATTATGATTGTGCGCAATCGGGAACTGCTTGTAAACGGTGCCCCGCCCCCGGATATGATCCGATCCGTCATGCAGGAATTTATTGGGCAGGCGGGAAGACTGGCGAGCCTTCGGAACGCATATGATAATAAATGTGCCATTGACGGGCGGCAGCGGGTGAATGGATTGCCCAATAACCGTCTGGCCCACGGCTATCCCCGTTATATCGTGACCATGGCAGCCGGTTATCTGCTGGGCAAGCCTGTATCCTATTCCGCCGTAGAAGGGCAGGAAGAATTGCTCGATCTGATTGTAGATGCCTACCAGATGAGCAATATTGACTCCATCGATGCGGAGCTGGCCAAGGATTGCGGCGTATACGGCAGGGGCGTGGAACTGTGTTATGCGGACAAGGAAGCACGGCCCAAGGCGGCCAATCTCAGCCCGGAATGCGCTTTCGTGGTATACGATGACACGGTGGAAAGCCTGCCCCTATTCGGCGTATATTTCCGGCAGCTATTTGACGTGCATGGAAAGCCCCAGGATTGGGCAATTGCCATTTACACGGAGAATGCGAAAATGGAATATATCCAGAAATCGCTGAACATGCTGCCGGGAGAGCCCGCATCGGTGGAACCCCATTATTTCGGGCGGGTGCCCATGATCGAATACTGGAATGCAGAGGATGAGCACGGGGATTTTGAACAGGTACAATCCCTGATCGATGCCTACAATCTTTTGCAATCCGATCGCGTAAACGACAAAGAACAATTTGTTGACAGCCTGCTGGTGATCTGGGGTGCACGGATGGAAGCGGATGAAGACGGGCGCACGCCGGGCCAGCAATTGCGGCAGGACAAGCTGCTGATGCTTCCGGATCGGGATTGCGGAGCAGAGTTTTTAAGCCATGCCATGACAGAAACGGACGTGGAAGTACTGAAAAATGCCATCAAGTCGGACATCCATAAATTCTCTATGGTACCTGATTTGACAGATGAGCATTTTGCGGGCAATGCTTCCGGAGTGGCTATGCGGTATAAGCTGCTGGGGCTGGAGCAATTGATCCGGGTAAAAGAGCGCTGGTTCAAGGAAGGGCTGCGGGAGCGGCTTCGCTGTTTTGCCCATTTCCTTTCCGTGAAGGGCGCTAAAGTGCTGGACGCCGATCGGGTCAGCATCAATATGGCGCGTGGGTTGCCGGAAAACCTGCTGGAAATCAGCCAGATGGTGGGTAATCTGCATAACCTGGTGCCCGATGATCTGCTGCTGTCTCAGGTGCCTTTTGTGGAAAATGTGCAGGAAGCCCTCGAAAAGCTGAAAACCCAGCAGGAGGAAGCGGCAAAGCGGCAGATGGATGCTTTCCAGATTCCGGAGCCGATCGAGGAGTGAGTAAATGAGCGGATATTGGGAAAAGAGGGCCATCGAGCGTCAGCGGATATATGATAAGGCAGCGGATGAGACAATTGCCATTTTGTACGCAGCATATAACCGCGCAACGAAGCAGATGAGCGAAGATATCCGCGTCATTTTTGACCAATTCCGGGGCATGTATGACCTGACGGAGGAGGAGGCGAAAAAGCTTCTTTCATCCGCAGCCCCGGATGAGATTTTGCAGATCCTTCGGAAGAGGGTGGCAACGATGCAACCCTCTGCGAGGAAGACCCAGCTTATGGCGCGTTTGTCTGCTCCTGCCTATGCTGCGCGGATCACCCGCACACAGGCCATGCAGGAGAGCGCGCGGGTGGCCATGGCCCAGGTGGCCGAGAAGGAAATCGCGCTTGATACAAAAGCCCTGGAAAAGGCCGCAGAAACGGCTTATATGCGCACCATGTTTGATGTGCAGCAGTATTCGGGGCTGATGTTCCCCGTGGCCGGGGTGAGCGAAAAAAGGCTTTCTCAGGTGATCCGCAATCAATGGGCGGGGAAAAATTACAGCGCCAGGGTATGGCATAACACCCAGGAAACCGCAAAGCTCACGGCTCAGGCAGTGGAGGAAATGCTTCTTTCCGGCAAGGCCAGCCGGGAAACCTTCCGGGATATCATGAAGGCTGCCATCACCAAGGACGGCATTTCCCCGGAAGATCACATTGCTCAGGGAAAGATGGCCGCCAACCGCCTATTGCGCACGGAATACAATTACGTGACAGGGCAAGCCGACATGGAAGCTTATGAGGACGCAGGGTTTGATAAATACCGCTATCTGGCTGTTCTGGACGGCCGCACTTCCACGGTATGCCGGGATCTGGACGGGAAGGTATTCCCCCTGAAAGATCAGAAAATCGGCGTGAACATGCATCCCATGCATCCCTGGTGCAGAAGCACCACCGAACCGGTATTTGATGATCTGGTGATCGAGAATCAGGCCCGATGGGCCAGAGACCCGGTGACCGGAGAGGAAATGCACGTGCCCGCCGATATGACCTACCGGGAATGGGAAAAGAAGATGGAAGAGATGCATGGCGGTGCATCGGAGCTGAAGCGGAAAATCCGAGAAACGAAAAAGAAAACAAAATAACCAAGGCATAAGGCCGCATCCATTCCGGGTGCGGCTTTTGCATATCACAATTTGAACGCGGTGGGAAGATGAACGCCGTGGGCAAGGAGGTAAAAAAACATGAATTGGAATCGTATGCATTTTTGGCACCCCCATCTGGAAGAGGATACCGGCGCGCAGGGCGGTGAAGCGCAGCAGCCCATCACGCTGGATCAGCACCTGAAGGACAATCCTGATTCCCAGAAAGAGCTGGATCGGCGCATTACCAAGGCGCTGAATACGGCCCATGAAAAATGGGAAGCGGAGGCACAGCAACGGGAAACTGAGGCCGCAAAGCTGGCGAAGATGACCGCCGATCAGAAGGCGGAGCACGAAAGGCAGAAGCGGGAAAAGGAGCTTTCCGATAGGGAGGCGGCGCTGATGCTTCGTGAACTGCGGGCAGAGGCATCCCACACCCTGAGCGAAAAGAATCTGCCTCTTTTGCTGCTGGATTGCCTTGATTTTTCCGGGGCGGAAAAATGCAATGAATCCATCGACAAGGTAGAAACGGCATTCCGCGCCGCCGTACAGGCCGCCGTGGAGGACAGAATGCGGGGCAATGCTCCTGGCAATACCGCCCGCCCTGCGTCTATGACCAAGGAGCAGATTATGCAGGAGAAGGATTCGCAGAAACGGCAGCAGCTGATCTTGCAGAATTCGCATCTTTTTATCTAAGAAAGGAATGAAAAATAATGGCTGTAATTTCCAACACCACCACCACTTCTCAGATCTCCGTAAACCCTCGCGAGGTTGATTTCGTCACTCGCTTCAACATGAACTGGCAGGCTCTGCTGGAAATCCTGGGCGTTGCCCGCCCCGTTCGCAAGACCCCCGGCACCAAGCTGGTATCCAGCAAGGCTACCATCAATCTTCAGAACGGCGTAGTTGCCGAAGGCGATGAAGTGCCCCTCTCCCAGGCCACCGTTACCCCCGTATCCTATCAGGATATCGTGCTGAAAAAGTACCGCAAGGCCGTGACCGCTGAAGCCGTAGCCAAATTCGGCGCCGCCATCGCTGCCCAGAAGACTGATGATGCCCTGCTCAACGAACTGCAGACCGAAATCCTGGATGAATTCTACGCCTTCGCCCTCACCGGCTCCCTCAAGGGCAATGAAGATACCTTCCAGATGGCCGTGGCCATGGCTGTGGGCGCTGTAAAGAATAAGTTCAAGACCCTGCATCTGAACCATTCCAACATCGTGGTATTCGTAAACGACCTGGATGCCGCCCGGTATCTTGGCGGTGCCCAGATCAGCACCCAGACCCAGTACGGCATTGAATATCTGAAGAATTTCCTGGGCGCTGAAACCATGATCCTTTCCGCCGAAATCCCCGCCGGCAAGGTGGTGGCCATTCCCGCCGACAATATCGTGAACTATTACATCGACCCCGCTGACGGCGATTTCCGCGAGCTGGGCCTGGAGTATTACACCGGCAACGGCGAAACCAACCTGATCGGCATTCACAAGGAAGGCAATTACGGCCGCGTGATGGGTGAAACCCACGTTCTGATGGGCAATGTGCTCTTTGCTGAATACATTGACGCCATCGCCGTATACGACATCGGTGCCTGAAAGGCACGCGCCATATTCCCTGACTTATCCGGCATGACCAAAGCACAGCTTCTGGCATATGCCTCTGAGCAGGGGATAGGAGGCGTAAATAATAGCATGACCAAGGTGGCCATCATTGCCGCCATTGAGGAGGCCTTATAATGAATGACCTGCTTCTCCGCCTCCGTGCCAGGATCCCGGATGGTGCGAGCGATGAAATGCTGATGGAACTGCTTACCGATGCAGAAAGCCTGTGCCTGGGTTATCTTGGCCGGGAAAAGATGCCGGAAGCTTGCGAAAGTGCGTTGCTTCGGTGCGCATGCGCTCTGTATAACCGCCTGGGCATGGAGGGGGAAAGCAGCCATTCTGAAGGCGGCGTTGCTATTGTTGCCGATGGCATCCCCAGCGAGGTACGGCACATGCTTGCCCCTTATCGCCTTGCGAGGACGGTGGGATAATGCTGCGTAAACAATGGATTACCATCGCCAAGGCTGTACCTCAAACCACAGGATTTGAAACGCGGACGCAGTACACCACGCGCACCGATCACATCGCCAGCATCTATCCGCTCACGGATGGTGTTTCTGTACAGATGTACGGATTACGATCCGATGATACGCGGCTTCTGATTCTGCATTACACGGCAGAAATTGGCGAGCTGGACGGCGTATGGCTTCCCGGTGAGAATCTTGATTCTGGCCCTGTTTGGGAGGCATTCAGCGTGACGGAGCATTTGCGCCATAAGTCTGTGACCATCCGGAAGCGGGTGACCATCGGTGGCTGATAACGCGATCATTGGCATGAATGCGCTGATTCGCAAGCTGTCAGCCATGCAGGGCAAGCTTCGGCAGGCTATGCAAAGGGCCGCATTGCAGACGGCCATCAAAGCGCAGAAGGATGCACAAAGAACTGCCCCAGCCGGGAAATTTTCCCAGGCTGGCGGCAGCGGCGGCGTTTCCCTTCGCATGGGCATCCATGCAAAGGTAGAAACAAAAGGAGATACAGCAATCGGAACCGTGGAAAGCACGGCGCCACATTCTGCTTATGTCGAGTTCGGCACGGGCAAAGTTGGCGCATCCGGCGGCGGAAATGTATCGCCGAATGTGCGTATAAGCCATTCGCAAGGCCCCTGGAAGCATCCTAAAAACCCCAAGCCTGGATACAGGCAAATACAAACAGATTATTGGACGTACCCGGCCGGGAACGGGAAATTCTATTCCACCCGCGGCCAGAAGGCGCGTCCTTTTTTGTATCCGGCAGCAAAAAGCAACGAAAAAACTTTTTCCACGATCGTCCAGAAAGAATTGCGTAAAGCATTGAAAGGTGGTGGCTGAAAATGTATCGGGATATCATCATGGACTATATTGCCGATGAATTGGGCGATAGCGTATCTCTTCGCATGGATTATCCCATGGAGGCCCCCGCCAAGCCCGTTGTGATATACAGCGAGGCTGCGAATAATGCCTATCGCACTTTTGATGGCGAAGAGTATTTGACCGAGTACGAAATGCAGCTTGACATCTATGCACCGGACGCGGGAATGGTCGAGGATATTGCACGGGCCGTTTCCATCGCTGTTGGCGGCATGGGTTTCAAGCGTATTTTGTGTACAGATGTCGCGCCCATTGATGGGATGCGCATCAAGCAACTGCGTTTCCGGGGCATCATCGGCCCCGGAAATGTTGTATATCAATGATTAAGGAGTGATTGACTATGGCATCTTCTACTACCCCTATGCGTCCTGCTGGCACTAAGCTGTCTTATAAGGAAGGTACTTCCGAGGCTGTTGCCATTGGCAAGCTGACCAGCATTGGCCAGATCAGCCAGACCGCTGACGAAATTGATATCACCACCCTGGATTCTACCGGCGCTTACCGCGAATATCTGCAGGGCTTTAAGGATGCGGGCACCCTGGAAGTGACCGGCCTGTATGCCCCCGGCGATGAATCCCAGCAGTCTTTCAATACCCTCTATCAGAGTGGCAAAACTGTTAAATGGACCATCACCTTTAATGACAGCTCCACCCTGTCTTTTGACGGCTTTGTGTCCGGCGTGAGCTATGGCCCCATCGAAGTCGATGGCGTGCCCGGTTTCGGCGGCACCATCCGTCTGACTGGCCCCGTGACCGCTGGCTCGGCCACCTAAAATATAAGGGGCCTCTCTATGGCAGGGAGGCCCCTTTTTTGAGTAGGAGGATCAAAAAATGCTGATGACCAATTCCGGAAATCTGACATTGAAATACACCTATAATGCGATGGCTGAGTATGAGGAAAAATTCTCCCGTCCGCTGCTGCTGGATGCGAAAAATACCACTCTGCCTGTAATTCGGCGGCTTGTGTGGGCTGGGCTTCTTCACTATCCCCGCGGCGGTTTTTCCGTGCAGCAGGTGGGTGATTTTATTGAGCAAGCCATCATGCATGGGGCTGATATGATCGATATCCAAAATGAAATTGCAAAAGCAATCGATGATTCGGTTTTTTTGCAAAGGCTTGTCGAAAAGAGCGCACAGAGACAGGCCAAAGAGTGAGCGCGCGCAAGCGGCTGCAGGAAATGATGCAGAATGCTTGGGAGGTGGGGCTGGACGGGAGCAAAATACCAGACATGACCCCATCAGAAGTAGCTGGCTATTATGAGGCGCACAAGGCCAGGCACAAGATCGAGGCGGCGAATCTTGATCGCCTTGCATGGCTGGTCGGCAGTTATTGCGCTGTCGGCGTAAATGCGCCGAAAAAGTACCCAAGGAAACCGCGCAATGCGGAACGGATTCTTAGTAAGCATGACGCAAAAACCATGACAGACGAAGAGATGAAATCCTTCGCCTTTGAATTTGCTGCGAGGTGGAATAATGGCATTAAATCTGGAAACTCTGCAGATCCAGTTTGAGATCAAGGATAATACGGGGAATAAAATCAAGGAATTGCAGAAAAAGCTGCAGCAAATCAAGGCAACGGAAGTACAGATCGATACCACAGAAGCCGAAAGGGCAATTGATGACCTTCGTGAGCAGCTTGAGGATGCCACCGGTGAGGTGCAGGTAAATGCGGACACCAGACAGGCGCGGCAAGAGATCAAGAGCCTTGCTGGCGCCGCATCTTCTGTCGATGCTGGGGACGTGACTATCGGTGCGAACACCGATGCATTTGATGCTGCCGTTCGTGGGCTTGCTAATGCGGCAGATGGTGTGGATGCTGGTGACGCAAGCATTGGCGGTGACGATGCGGCATTCCGCGAGGAATTGTCCGGTGTAGAGGGTGCGGCGGAAGGAACCGATGCTGGGGACGCGGATATCGGCGGCGATGATGCCGGATTTCGCGCCACCCTGTCCGGCGTTGTAGGCGCTGCGGACGGGACAGACGCCGGTGATGCGAGCATTGGCGGCGATGCCGCAGAGTTTCGTGAGGAACTGAATAGCACGTCCGGCGCGGCTGATACAATCGATGGCGGCGAAGTTGATATCGGCGGCGATGCCAGCGATTTCAATGCTACTGCGGCCGGTGTACGCACAAGTGTGTCCTCTCTTCCCGATGGTGACGTCAGTATTTACGGCGAAGCAAACGATGCGCTGCGCGATATCGAATCCGTTGATGATGCCATTGGGGATTTGGACACAGATCCCACGATTACGCCTGAAGTGGAATTGTCCGGTGTACAGAGCGGGCTTCGGCAATTCACCAAATTGATGGCGGGCGCCGGCCTGATGAAACTTGGTGCATCCGCTTTTGATTTTGCGACTGATGCTGTCGGATTGGCGTATGAAGCGCAGGCAGTAAATAATCAAATCCAAAACATTGCTGGCGATTATGGCCTTGAGATGATCGGTGATTTCACCAAGGAAATGAATAAAAAGTACGGCTTTAATGAGGCCGGCCTCGCTGAAATGACGAAGAATTTCGTCGGTGTTTTTGCTGGCTCCGGCATGGCCGTTGATGAAGCCCTTGAAAAAGGCATTGAAATGGCCCGGTATGCGATTGACTATGCTTCCGCGCTGGATATGACCCCCGGTGAAATCGGTGAAATTTTCATGAGCGTTTTGAAGGGAAACACCGAAGTTGCTGACAGCGCCAGCATTTATGGCTTGACTGGTGATGCGCTCAACGCCAAGGCGGAAGAATTGGCCGGTAAAACGATGGCGGAAATGGGGAATGAAGCCTCCAAGTACAAGGCCATGGCGTTTTTTGAAATCATGAAATATAACGCCGATGAAACTATGGGTTTCACGGGTGATTGGGAACGCACGGCGGACGAGTACGGCAACCAGATGACCATGATCGAGGAAAAATGGAAAACTATCGAGGAATCGATTGGTAAAACCCTTCTTCCTCTTGCCAATACGATTGTTGGAGCGATTAATGGCGTCTTGGATGCTGTTGATAATATCCTCAATCCCGAAGACACCACCAGCTTTGCGGCACGTTTGCAGGGTTTTTTCGGCACCAACGAAATGACCATTGAAGAACGCAAGGCAATGGTGGAGGGCATTGTCGGGCCTATTAACGATGTGAGTAATGGTTTGAAAACGGCAACGGAAGAACTTAATGCACAGGTGAAAAATCATGAGACGGCCGCGAACAACTTGGCCGAAATGATCCAGAAGTATTACATCACCGGAAGCCTGGTTGACAAGGAAACCGTGGATGCTGCGATGGACACCTACTATGTGACGGGCATCAAAACCATCGATCAGAGCCAGGAAAGCCTTCTGGACATGTTCATGGCATTCGGCGGAACGGAAGAGGAATGGCTTGCTGCGTCCGATGGCGTGGTGGCGAACATCCAGGCGTATTATAAGGGCATTAAGGACGAATTCAAAACCCAGAGCGAAGAACTGCGCAAAGTCATCAATGATGCTATTGCCGATGGTGTCATTGACATGACGGAACAGGCCGCCATCCGAGAACAGCAATTGAAAACCTCCCAGACCATGTTGCAGGCCACGATGATCGATACATCGGCAAATATGCAGATGCGCTTGGACGAGTTTGAAAAAGCTGGGGATTACTCTGCAAAAGCCATTCAAAAATTGAATGATGATTTGATGGAGTCTGTAAAGACAAGCAAATCGGAGCTCAAGGCAGAGTACGATATCATGCGTGAAGCGGTATACAAGGTGGCTGCATACAATCAGGCATGGTATGAGCGCGACGCTGAGGGCTTCAAGGCTGCAACGGGCTTGGAAAAACCGATGACTGCGCAGGAAATGCTTGCAGAAACGGACGCCATGTATGAGCAGATGCTTGCTCAAATGGATGCGGACGCGGCCGATACGGTGGCGCGAGCGCTTTATGGTGGTACATACGGGAATGCTGCGAGTCTTATAATGGGATATAAATACGAAGATTCTGGGTCGGATTATGTCAATAAAGAAAGGTTCAACAACGCTTTGAAAAGCGATATCGGTTCCATTATGATTGGGACGAAAAAATATGTTGATTTTTTCAAGGACGTAAAAAACCGAGGCGGCGTATTAGGAAAAGAAGCAGAAGATCTGATCGCTATGTACGATCTTTTTTACAGCTATGGTGGTGAGGCATTTTCTGCTGATGGCAGAGCCACATGGGGTTTGAATCATGGAACAACAGTAGAAGATTTTTTGAAATATGCCGCTGAAGTTTTCGGTTACGAGTTTGAAATTCCCACCGTAACCCCTGGCGAAATGGACATTGGCGCGGGTGTGGCTGGCGAAGGCGCATCTGGCGGCTGGAGCGTTTTCACAGAAATGGCGACCGTTTTAAGCAATTTCCCCGATACCATCACCGTGGAAAGCCATGTATATGTTGACGGCTACGAACTTGGCAAGGCAACCGAAGAAGCAACCATCACTTATGACAAATCGACCGGGCAGTAAAGGGGGGATAAAAAGTGGCAATCCTTACGATTAACGGGGCCGTGATGCCATCGCCCAGCGAGTTGAGCATCGCATATAAGCCTATCGGGAAAGCAGAAACAAGCGCATCTGGGCTAACAGTTATGGATCGTATTGCTGTCAAACGCACGATCACGGCGGGGTTTTCGCATCTTCTGCCGGATGCCGCCGAAATGCTGCTTTCTGCGGCCGTAAAAAATGCCTTGTATTTTGATCTCACTTTTTACGATCCGATGACCGCGCAAGATGTGACAGGAACTTTTCGGGTGACCAGCTGCACGGTCAATCCCTGGCGATATGCTGACGGCGTGCCGATTGGGTATACAGGCGGACAGATGACCATGGAGGAACGATAAATGGCAGAAATCATCGTTTCCATCCCTGCTTTTGTGATGACGTCTGTATACCTTGGCAGGCAGTATGCGACAGGGGAAATCGAGTATAATACGCCTACCATCTCCAGCGCTACAAAAACATACGATTTAACCCTGATCCCATACGGAAGCACGATTAACAGCGCAACCCTGATCGTAACCGCAACGCCCGGGTATTCCGGCGGTGATCTGCTCATCAACGGGAAAAAGGATAAGGAGCAGGATATCACGGAGCTTGTACGCCCCAACAGCGTGGGTAACTATACCACCATTGATATTTCTTTTAGATATCAGGCATACGGCAATATGGGCGGGAAAGGCATGCATTATAGCCAATGCAATGTGGCCGGCGCAGAAATCGTGATCGATTACAATCCGGGCGAGGGCGCTGTCACGGATAAAGAGGCATATCGTGCTGCCTCTCTGGCCGTATCCCGGGAAATCCAGCCACGGGCATATATCACCTATCCCAGCGGCGCACGGCAGATCATCCAGCCGGATGGCATCATTAATTATACCATCAACGAGGGCGTGAAAAACGGCATTCTGCTTGGCGCCGCATCTTCTGCCGTGCTGAATATGCGCCTTGTCAATGACGAGGGGCAATGGCTTCCGGGCGGATCCATGCGAGGCACTCGCACACCCTTGGGAGCAAAGATCACGGTAGAAAACGGATTGAAGATTGATGGCGAATGGCAATGGCAGCCTGCCGGGGAGTTTACCATTGATAAATTCCAGGCCAAGTTTTCCGATCCCGCTGTAACGGTCAGCGGCTATGACGCTATGGGCGTTGACATGGAAGAAGAATTTGTCGATAAGCTTTCCTATCCCGCCACCTTGTCGCAGATGTTGATCCACTTGAGCGAGCAATCGGGCATCGGCTTTGTCGGATCGCTTGCGGCCAATGGCAGTGTGTCGATCCCTTCCAAGCCTGATTGGGGAGAGGGATGCACCAAGCGCAAGGCCCTCGGGTATATCTGCCAGGCTGGTGCGTCCTATGGTCAGATCAATCGGCAGGGCGTGCTTGCTATCCTTCCCACATGGCAGGAGCAGGAATCGCTTGAGATCGGCCCGGATCACTATTTCTCATCCGTCCATGACGAGCGGCGCCTTACTTTTAACAGGGTAAAGATTACCCCGGCCAATAGCGAAGAAACTGTACAGGCCATTGCTGATAATACCATTGGCGAAAGCAAAGCAAACACCGTCACCATCGAAAAAAATCCTGTTATCGTTTCCTCTGTGGCCCAGCAGATCGCGGATGGAATCTGCGCTGCGCTTTCTGGCGCTGTCTGGCAGGCGTCCGATTTCCGCTGGCGTGGCGATCCTTCCGTAACCATCGGCACCCGCGCAATGGTGGAAGAACCGAATGGAAGCGTTATCGGAACCACCGTGATGAGCCAAAACATCAAATGGGATCAAGGGCTGTCCATGACTTGCCGCTGCGAAATCGATATTGGGCGGGCCTTTGCTGACCTTGGCTATGACGAAACGGCCATTGGCGGCCTGCTTGCCGGCAGCAAAATCCAGATCCTTGAGAGCAGCGGCGTTGCATGGTATACCTTGGTGGATGTCGATTACGGCGGTTTGTGCTTGCTTTTGCGTGATGAGATCGATGGGACAGCGTACTATGCATCGTCAATGCCAAGCGGCGAATATAGCAGCAAATATGCTGGCGGATCGCTGGATAATGCCATGGAGGCGTTTTATGATGCCCTCCCCGAATCCACAAAGGCAATCGTCGCAATGGCCTCCGTGCCTGTCCGGTCCAGCGCGGCGAGCAATGCATCGTCCGATGTGCTTTCCCGGCATGCGTTTGCCCTGTCCTCTACTGAGTTGGGCTTTGCTGGCAGCACGCTGGAAGGTGAAAGCATCGATTATCTTGGGACTGTCGCAAACGGCTCAAAATATTGGACCCGTGAACCGCTCGGAGGCATGATTGGGTACGTATATATCATAAATGAAAACGGCACCCGCACATCCAACACGGCCACATACCGACACGGGAGACGCCCGGCATTTTGTGTTTACAAAAATACGCCGGTTTACAGCATTGACGGCGGCTATGCGCCGGTAATTGGAATGGAGGCAGAAGCATGATCCGAGGAACGACGCCAACATTGATTTTTGATCTGCCGATGGATACGAAGAATCTGGAAGCAATCTACGTTACCATCGGCCAGAAGGGGAGAATCATCCTTGATAAAGGCATTGATGCGCTGGAAAGATCGGGTAAAAGGATTATCCTGCGATTGACGCAGAAAGACACCCTGGAATTGCAGGGTAATCAGACAAGCGAAATCCAGATCAGGGTGAAAACCTTTGCAGGGGATGCGCTGGCATCGCGGATTTTCCAGGTGAACACGGAACGCATTCTGAAAGATGGTGTTATCTGATGCAATTCAAGGTGGATTTTAGCGAATCGGATGCCATATTCGATGCAAAGCTTACGGATGACAGCATGGCGATGGAAGCAGAATTTGCAGATTTCCAGATGATCGAAATCCCTGGCGGTGGCGTGGATTTTACCACGGACGAAACCCTGACCCTGGAAAATGGCGTTTTATCCGTCAATCGGGCCACCGATGTGGAAAAGGATAACACCTTGCCCATCACATCGGCGGCTGTATACGAAACTGTTGGCAATATCAACGCATTATTGGAAAGCATTTGAGAGGAGAGATAAATTATGGCCACTCAGAATGAAATCACCAGAATTCAAACGGCCCGGAATACCATTCGCACGAAACTGGTAGACCTGGGGCTGGCCACTTCCACCGCAAAGCTGGACACCCTGGCTACCGCTGTGGAGGGTATTGAGAACCGGGGGGCGGTGAATGCCCAGGTGCAGGAGGGAAGCACCTTCACCATCCCAAAGGGCTACCACAACGGCAGCGGCGTGGTGGCTGGCGTGGCTGGCGGCGGCAACTACACCTTGCAGGAAAAGAGCATCACGCCCACCAAGGCCCAGCAATCCGTAACCCCTGACAGCGGGTATTATGGCTTGTCCGGCGTGACCGTGGCGGCCATCCCTGCCAACTTTAACGACACCAGTGCCGTAACCGCCGGGTCCGCTGATGTGCTGGCCAATAAGGTGATCGTGAATGCGGACGGGGACACCGTGGCCGGTACCATGCCCAATAATGGGGCCGTGACCAAGACCCTGGACACCGCCACCACCAGCCACACCATCGCCAAGGGCTACCACAACGGCAGCGGCAAGGTGAGCATTGCCCTGGAAACCAAGACGGCCACGCCCACCAAATCGGCCCAGGATATCACGCCTACCAGCGGCAAAGTGCTTTCCAAAGTGACCGTTGCGGCAATCCCTGCCAATTACATCGATACCACCGATGCGGATGCGGCGGCAGCCGATATCCTGGATGGCAAATTTGCCTATGTGGACGGGGAAAAGGTAGAGGGCACCATGGTGAACAACGGGGCCGTGACCAAGACCCTTTCCGGCAGCGCCACCAGCTATACCGTGCCCGCTGGCTATCATGACGGCACGGGCAAGGTGAGCATCGTCACCGAAACCAAATCCGCCACGCCTACGAAATCCGCCCAGACCATCACGCCTACCACGGGCAAGGTGCTGACCAGCGTTTCCGTGGCCGCCATTCCTGCGGCTTATCAGGATGTGACCGGCGTTACCGCCACCGCTGCTGATGTGCTGGATGGCAAATATATCGTGCTGGCCAACGGCAGCAAGGTGGAGGGCAGCATGGCCAATAATGGCAGCGTCACCGCTTCCATGGACGGCCTGACCCAGACCAGCGTCACCATCCCTGCCGGGTATACCAGCGGCGGCACGGTGAGCCTTACCAGCGATATCGAAGAAGCCCTGGCGGCTATTTAAGGGGTGGTGCAGCGCAATGCCGAAGAAAGTCTATCTTTACAAGGCCGTGCGTGAGGCATTGGGCCTTGACCTTAGTTACACTTACGACAAAGACGGCAATCTTGTGCCATACGAGCCGAAGAAGGAAGCAGAGGCGAAGCCCAAATGAGCGTACAATCTGAAATTAACCGCATTACGGGGGAAGTGGAAACACAGGCCACCCTGCTGGATCAGGCCATCGCAGCCCTGCAAGGTAAGGCGGCTGGGGGCGGCGGTTCGGGCGGTAGTGTGCTTTCAGATTTTCTTATGAACAAGTTGACAGAAATTGATGACGATGCCACTACAACTATAAAACAATATGGGTTTGCTTATTCGACCGAATTGGTCAAGATTCGTTTTTCAAAACTGGCAACCGTAAGCCCAAATGCATTCAGATGGTGTTCTGGGCTTGTAACTGTTGATCTGCCAAGGCTGACCGGAAATTTGGGTATAAGCTGCTTCAACGGCTGCTCAAACCTGGTATCTTTGATAATTGGCAGGGAAACCACATCGGTCGCAAGTCTGTCCAGCACAAGCTCTTTTAACGGAACGCCTATTGCATCAGGCGCAGGGTACATCTATGTTCCCTCGGCATTGATAGACAGCTACAAAACAGCAGCAAACTGGTCAACATTTGCGAATCAATTCCGTGCGCTGGAAAATTACACCGTGGACGGCACAATTACAGGTGCGCTGGATGAAAGCAAGATTTAAGGAGGGATAGATCATGGCTTTAGCAGACAACAAAGCAAAAATTCAGGAACTGCTTGCCGGGATCAATGCCCTCCCGGAAGCTGGCAGCGGCGAACCAGCGGAACCTGTATTGCAGGAGAAATCCGTCACGCCCACCAAGGCGGCGCAGAGTGTTACGCCTGATTCGGGCTATGATGGCTTATCCAAAGTAAACGTGGGCGCTATTCCAGGGGAATATATCATTCCCAGCGGCACGGTAAACATCAGCGCAAACGGAACGCACAATGTCCGGGAAGCGGAAAACGTGAATGTGAACGTTCCTACGCCAGAACCGGAATTGCAGGAAAAAAGCGTAACGCCAACCAAGGCGGCTCAATCTGTAACGCCTGACAGCGGATATGATGGGCTTTCCAAGGTAAATGTGGGCGCAATCCCTGACAGCTACATCATCCCCAGCGGAACTGTGAGCATCACGGAAAACGGCACCCACAACGTCCGGGAAGCGGAGAGCGTGAACGTAAATGTTCCTACGCCTGATCCCGTATTGCAGAGCAAAACGGTTTCCCCCACCACATCCGCCCAGACCGTGAAGCCTGACAGCGGATATGATGCGCTATCCCAGGTGACGGTAAACGCCATGCCCACGGCAACGCAAGCCACGCCCAGCATCAGCGTATCTTCCGGGGGCCTGATTACCGCATCCGCTACCCAGACGGCTGGCTATGTGGCAGCAGGGACGAAAAGCGCCACCAAGCAATTGACCGTGCAAGCTGCCCAGACCATCACGCCGGGAACCAGCAACAAGACCATTGCTTCCGGGCGATACCTGACCGGGACGCAGACCATCAAGGGCGATGCCAATTTGAAAGCAGCGAACATTGCCAAGGGCGTTTCCATCTTTGGCGTGACCGGGACGCATGAGGGCGGGGAAGATATTTCCTCCGAAACCGCCCAGTATACCACCCTGCTTAACAATCTGGAAACCGCCATTGATGCCCTGCCGGATGCGGGGAGTGGTGGGGGAACGGACTTGGAGACTTGTACGGTAAATATACAATTTACATCGTCCGGTGCGCCGAATTATTTATATATAAGCGGAACGCAATTAAACGAAGGAGCCGTAGTTGGGCTGTTTTCTCATTACGATGGAGTCGGAGGAAGCACAGAAACGTTTACATTAAATAATATTGTTAAAGGTACGAATATCGCAGTCATCTGTAACGGCAGTTTTGATGCCGGAGATGTCTCCGTGGATGGAGCGGTATTGGTGCAGACGATTATCAACTGTAGCTCATATGTGCTGGAGATTACCGATAATACAGCCAATATTATCATTAGTAATTGGGACTAATTTAAAAGGAGGTAAACCATTGAGCAAAACCCAACTACAAACCAACAACGCCCGCCTGTCCCAGCTTATCACCGAATTGCAGGGGAAAGCGGCTGGGGGCGGTGCATCGCTGGAAACTTGCACCGTGACAGTCAAAGGATGCAGGGCTGTATATTATACGGGCGTTGAAAACGGCGAAATTGTTGCAAAATCCTCTACTGGCACAAGCAATTCTGCGAATCATAACATTGTCGTTTGTAAAAACTCAATGGTTGTTTGTGCGTTGTTAGCGAGTGGAAACTCCACTATAACTGGCGGGAATTTGATCGCATCGTACATAAATTCTTATTCCGCCTGCGAAATAACAGCGGACAATGCAATAATAAGCAATACATCGATGAACTCCGGTGGCGCAATTGATTGACAGCGAGAAAGGTGATGCGACAATATGACAAGATACTATATTTCCGACCCAACGGCAGAACGTGGCTTTGTAGAACTGACCGAATCCGAATGGTATGCGCTGATGGGTGACGAAACCACCAGCCCCTACGCCGGGAAGGTATACCGTGGCGAAATGGATATCTCCGAAGTACCGGAGGAATTGCGGGAAGCGGTGGCCGCTGTGGTGGCTGCCAAGGTGGAGCGCTGGGGCCTGTATTCGGAACGGGATTTGAGCGCAGAAGAAGCGCTGAACATCCTGACGGGAGGTGCTGAATAATGAAGCGTAATGATGCTATCAGGATGCGGCAGATCATCGAACAGGCCGCCGAATCGCTTCCGGACAGGGAAGCCAGCGAAGCCCCCAGCCTTTTCCCACGCTTGAAAGAGGATGGCAAGCTGATTTACGGCGGCACTCGCATTGTGTGGGCCGGCGAGATCAGGAAAGCCAATGTGGATATGTGGGACAGGCCGGAAAATAACCCGGACAATGCGCCCAACCTATGGGATCATATCAGCTATAAGCAAGGGGAGCGGATCATTCCTTCCGTTATCCCTGCAAGCCTGGCCTTTTCAGAAGGGGAAAAGGGATGGTGGAATGATGTGCTGTATGCCAGCCTGATTCCTGCAAACGTGTGTACGCCGGCGCAGAATCCAGCCGGATGGGCAAAGGCCCAGTAAGGGGGAAGAATGGATAAAATCACAACGGTGAAAAACTGGCTGCTATCCAGAGTGGGCTGCCCGTACCTGATGGGCGGCACGGGCCAGCCCTGCACCAAGGCATACAGAGAAGCCCGGGCGGCGCAGTACCCCGGCAGCGCGGCCAAGATCAAAAAGAACTGCCAAAGAATGAACGGCGGCCCCAATACATGTAAGGGATGCCAATACTTTGACGAATCCACAGGTCAGGGAAAACGTGCGTATGATTGCGCCCAGCTCGTCCGGTGGGCGATGGATGCTGTCGGCATCAAGATGGTGAGCGGCGCTACCAGCCAATGGCTTGAAACCAAATGGGCCGTGCTGGGCGAAATGGACACCCTGCCCGCAGATAAGATGGTCATCCTGTACCGCAAGGACGATAATGGCAAGATGGGCCATACCGGTGTTGCGCTGGGTGACGGCAGCTGCGTACACGCCAAGGGGCATGACTACGGCGTGGTGCGTGAGGGCATTGCAGCCTATGGCCGCTGGACGCATTGGGCCATTCCAGAGGGGCTGTACAGCGATTTGCTCGATACCTCCGGAGATGAGGAAATCTATGAAGTGACCGACACGGACGTGGCCCTGCGGAGGGGGATGAGTACCGCCACCGAAGTGATTACCCGCATCAAGAAGGGAACGCTGGTGGATGGCCGCTCCATCGGCGGTGCATGGATCGCTGTAACCTACAAGGGAAACAACGGCTACATGATGGCGGAGTTTCTGCGGCCGGTGAATGATCCCGGGAAAGCAGATGATGCGCAGGAACCCGCTCAGGAAGCCCCAGAATCGCCCGAACAGATTACCCTAACCCTTGATAGGGCCGTGGCAGAAAAGCTGCTGGAGGCTCTCAAGGCCGGGCTGGAAAGGGGGTGAAACGATGTGACGACCTCTGAGATTATTGCATTGTGTGCGCTGGGCGTATCTGCGCTGATGATGCTGCTGTCCATGCGCAAAGGGACGCAGCACGATGCGGCGGCACAGGCCCGGAACGAGGCCAAGCTGGACACGCTGGTAAGCGGTGTGGACGATATCCGCTTTGAACTGAGAAGCCTAAAAAATGATTCAGCAACGCATACTGCCAAGCTGGCTGAATTGGAAGCGCGACAAATGGATGACCACCGGCGCATTGATGAAATCTTTGAGCTTTATCGTAAAGCGCACCCGCCCGTATAAGGAGGCAGAATGCATACAGTAAAAGTGGATTTCCCCGCTGAATGGGATCATGTGAACGTTTATCCTCTGGCAGACTTGCATATCGGTGACCCACACTCGCTCTCCGGCTTGATCGGGGAGCGTTTTAATATGATTCAAAAAGACCCGCATGGGCTTGTGATCCTTAACGGCGATTTGCTCAATACTGCGTTAAAAAATAGTGTGTCGGATGTATATGCGGAAAAGCTGTCACCCATGGCACAGATTGCGCGGCTTGTGGAAATCTTAACCCCCATTAAGGATCGGATCATCGGGGCCACCACGGGCAACCATGAAAATCGTGTGTATCGGATGGATGGCGTGGATATTATGCGTCTTGTGTGCAGGGAGTTGGGGATAGAGGATAAGTACGATCCTTGTGGCGTGATGATCTTCCTCCGATTCGGCAAGAAGCGTTGCCATCATGGTGGCGAGATGCCGCAATGCTACACCATTTATGCTTCCCATGGATCCGGCGGTGGCAGGAAAGAGGGGGCTAAGGCCATCCGGCTTGCGGATATGGCCAGCATTATTGATGCTGATATCTATGTTCACAGCCACACCCATCTGCCCATGACCATGAAGCAAGCCTTTTTCCGGGTGAACCCTGGCAACTGCTCCACGGCCCTGGTTGATCGGCTTTTTGTCAATACGGGTGCCTGCCTTGACTACGGCGGTTATGGCCAAGCGCAGGAATTCAAGCCAGCTTCCCCTGCTATGCCCATTATTACTTTATCCGGAACTGGCAAGCGCATGCAAGCTTGCGTCTGAAAGGAGAACTATGGAACAGAATCGTTTTAAATCCTGGGCACTTTGGACTTCTATCGCCGCGCTGATTGTTTTCTGCGTGCGCGAATTCGCTGGTATCGATATCGAACCCACCGTGGACGGGTTGCTGGATGTGCTGCTTCCCGTGCTTGTGGGCTTCGGTATTGTGAACAATCCCACCGACAAGGCCAACATGTGAAGGGAGGCTCATGGGAAAAAGCCGTTTGGCAGAATTGCCTTTTGCGGAATACCACACCTTGGATGATGCACCGCTGTCCGACCTGGACAGGGATATCCTTTACCTGAGTGCCCGTGGGGACAGCGCGGTGGAAATCTCCATGCGCTGCCATTGCTCCACGGCCACCGTATCCCGGCGCCGGAAGTCGATTCTTCTTCGGATGGGAAAGTGATAGACAAGTGATTCCATGCTGCGCTCAGCCTGATAGGCTGGGCGCTTTTTTTTGTGCGAAAATTTAAGCGTACCAAGGAAAAACGGAGGTGCGATGGATGTATCAGAACCAGCAGAATTTCGGCGGGCAGGGCTTTTATCAGCCCAATCAGCAGCCCTTCCGCCCCCAGGCATTTACCCCTTTCCCTCAGCAGATGGCGCAGCCCATGCTTTCCGGTCGCATCGTATCCAGCCGGGAAGAGGCCCAGGCAATCCCCATGGATTATGCGGCAGGGGCCATGTATATGCCCGATCTTCCACACGGGGTGATCTACGCCAAGGTGGTCAACACAGCAACCGGCGAAGCCCCGCTGATGGCTTTCAGGCTTGCCCAGGAAGAGCCTAAAAAAGAGGCGCCTGGATATGCAACCATCGCATATGTGGAAGGATTGCGGGATGAAATCGCCCGTATACGAGAGGAAATGCAAGGCGCTTACGCGGGCAGACGCACGAAAGGGGGGAATGCTGAATGAATCCTTTGATGCAATTGGCGCAGCTGATCAAATCCGGCGGGAACCCTGAAAATATGCTGCGGCAGATGGCCCAGCAAAACCCCCTGGTAGCCCAGGCCATGAAAATGGTGGACGGGAAAACCCGGGAACAGGTGAACCAGATGGCGGCCAATATGGCGAAAGAGCGCGGTGTGGACATCGATGCACTTTCAAATCAGATACGGCAGACGCTGGGACTGTAAACGGTGCCAAGGGCGGTGCACAGCCCTGCACATATATCGGCAGCTGACCATAACCGGCAGCTGACCAACAAAATTATGAGGTGAAAAAATGGGCGAAAATGATATTTTGACCGGATACATGATGGGCCAGAATGATGGTGGCGGCGGTGGCCGGAGCAATGGCAACGGCATCTTCGGCGGCGACGGCCTGTGGGGCCTGATCATTATCCTGGCGCTGCTAGGCGGCTTAGGAAATGGCAACGGCCTTTTCGGTGGCGGCGGTGGCGGCAACGGAGGTGGAAACAGCATGGCAATTCCTTACCCCTATTTCTTCGGTGGCTTCGGCGGATGTGGCGGGAGCAACTGCGCCACCCAGGCGGATCTGGCGGCGGGCTTCAACAACAGCGCCGTCTTGTCCAGTCTGAATGATCTGAAACTGGGCCAGGCCGGCGTACAGCAGACCCTGTGTCAGGGCTTCAACGGTGTGAATACTACCATCCTGCAGGGCTTCCATGGCGTGGATAACGCCGTATGCACTCTTGGCTATCAGGCCCAGCAGGGCTTCAGCGGTCTTGGCCGGCAGATCAGTGATTGCTGCTGCGATGTAAAGGGCGCAATCAAGGATGTGGGCACCCAGAGCGTGATGAACACCAACATGATCCAGCGCCAGATTTCCGATTGCTGCTGCGATCTGGAAAAGATGAACATGCAGAACCGGTTCGATGCGCAGGGCTATAACAATAACACCTTGCTTGCCATCGATAAGCTGGGCGACAGGATCATCGGCTATCTGGACGCCAAGGAGAACGCTGATCTGCGCAGCCGTCTGCAGCGCGCCGAAAATGCCGAATCCCAGTCCAACCAGAACGCCTATTTCCGTGCTACCATTGACGCCGCTGTGGCAGAGGTATTGCGGAAAACCGGCGCTGAATGCCCTTCTGCGGCCTATATCGTAAATCCCCCCACGCCGGTAACTTTCCGGCAGAATGGCGGATGCAATAGCTGCTGCGGCAATGGGTATGGCAACACCTACGGCTTCGCCGCATAACGGGAAGCGGGAATAATGAGGATCGTTCGGCAGGGCCGTTCCCTCACAGCTGACAGGGGGGCGGGAAACCGCCCCCTTTTCCAACAGAAAGGAGAAAATTGAAATGATCAATGCTTTTATCAATATTCCTGTGGATGTGGCGGTGGGCGCGATTATCCCCTTTGCGGGCAGCCGCGCCGTCACCAATGCCAGCCGGATTTGCAACGGCGGATGGCTGTATCATGCGGATGGGTCCGGCCAGTTTCTGATCAGCCGCCCCGGCATCTATAAGGTGGATTTTTCCGCCCAGGTGACCGCAGCTGCTGCCGGTGATATCACCCTGACCCTCAATACCAATGGGGAGCCTTTGGCCGGCACCGAGATGGGCGAAACCATCGCCGCGGCGGAAGATCTGGCCACCGTGTCCGCAACCGCCCTGATCGTTGTGCCCTGCGGTGCATCCCAGACCATCACCGTATCCAACACCAGCGAAACGGAAATCACCGTAAACAGCGCATCGCTGGTTGTCACCCGGGTCTGCTGATGAGGAGGCGATAGCATGAGCAATCTTGCCGTATTGGCCGCCCTTCGGGGCGCGGGAAACCGTGGCGGGAACCGGGGCGAAAGGGGCATGGAAGGCGGCGGCGCCAGTAATGCCGAAATGAATTATGGCCGATATAATGACCCGTATTCCGGCGGCGATGAAATGAGAAATGAAGGCGGTCGCATGGCCTATCAGCGGATGGAAGGGGATAGAATGGGCTATGGCCGGATGGAAGGGGACAGAATGGGTTATGGGCGGATGGAAGGCGGCAGGATGGAAGGCGGCAGGATGGAATATGGCCGCATGGGCGGTGGGCCCTATGAGCGCCCAGAATCCCATTGGCCTTCCCCTTATATGCCGCCCGTTGGCAGACCCTATCCGCGAAGAAACGGCCCGGAAGAAGAGGAAGAGGAAGAACCTGAAATGATGGAGGAAAATATCACGCCCATTGATGCTTACCGCTCGATCGGATTCGGCGAAGCACGCCGCGGCCAGCCCCGATGGCAGAATGGCCGCTTCAAGCGCCGTGGCGCGGAAATGCATTACGGCGAGGAAGAACCGCAGCAGATGCGATTCGGTGGCGTGGTAGGCGTGAGCCAGGAAGGCGGCGGGCAGCATGCCAAGCTTACGAAATCCCAGGCGGAAGAATGGGTGGAATCCATGGAAAATGATAATGATCAGCGGCCGAAGGGCGGCATGTACAGCTGGGAAGTGGCCAAGGAGTGGGCGCAGAAAGTGGGCATCCAGCCGGTTGGGCAGCGGATGATCGATTTCTATGCCGCGATGAATGCCATGTTCAGCGATTACAGCGCCGTGGCGGCCAAGTATAAAGTGGATACGCCGGAGTTTTTCGCCCACATGGCAAAGGCCTTCATCGATGACCCTGACGCAGTCAAAAATAAGACCGCGATGTATTACAAGTGCATCGTGGAGAAATAACAGGTGCAGGGGTGCGGAGAAATCTGCATCCCTTTTAATAAGCTATCATAAGACTGCTTAACATTAAGCTGTCCCATGATAACTTAATAAAATTAATCAATTAGGGCGGGGTATATGTCCAGGGTGAAGAGATCGGGGCGGACATATTTCCCGCCTTTTTGCGTTTTTGTGTATACTATTTTGCTGATGCACTGCTTTAGCAGGGCATTTTTACGTTTTGCATCCAGGTCTTGGTATAGATCGAGGAGCGTATCGACCTGATTTGCAATCTGATCATAGGTGACATATCTGGGCGTGGATTTGGCCTGACGATGCAGGGAATCGATGGAATCCGTTATTTTTTTGATATCCGCTTTTATTTCTGCAGATCGGGAGGCGTATTCTTCCACGGTGTATACATCCGTTTCAAGCAGCGTTTGGACCTTTTTGAGCTGGGCGGTTAATTTGTCCTTTTTTATCGTTGCCGCCTTGATCCGCTCCTGGAGATCATCGGCCTGTTCCATTTCCGGGCGGTTAGGGAGAGCGTAATTTTCGCGCCATGATGCAAGGACGGACAGTACGGATTCTTCAAGGAAATGGAGATAGGATCTTACGCATTTACAATTGGGTGTGGTGCAGCAGAGGTATTCCGGTTGGTATCCTGTCGGTGCTCGCATTTGCATTTTGCGGCCGCATTCGCTGCAGACAACCAAACCGGCAAGGGGATTTGCGACATCATGATTAAGCTTGGCCGGAACTTTTTTTCTTGTTTTTCTGGCCGTTTGCACGGCATCCCATAGGCTATCGGAGATGATGGCATCGTGTAGACCATCGCAAAGCTGATACTCTTTTGCATATGTGCGTTTTTTTACGATTTCGCCATCAACAAATATTTTCTTGTATGGCTGCCGCCCCCAGCGGATTTTCCCTATATACACCTCATTTTCCAGCAGACGCATGATCCGCTTTGGGATCCAGATAAAGTCCCCCGCTTCGGCGTTAAGCTTTGCGGCGATCTGGGCAAGGCCTTGCCCGTCTGCATACCAGCGAAAAATGTTTTGTACAGTTTTTGCTTCTTCCGGGACAATTTCAAGGGAC
>JAEIGA010001021.1_pt1 | contig 42245 bp, 31 predicted proteins | sample 9270691 | NCBI WGS metagenome assembly JAEIGA01 (sample SAMN17057246, study PRJNA624740) | gut metagenome | biome: biome; isolation source: fecal sample | host: Bos grunniens | place: China: Xizang | collected 2019 | reverse complement strand
TCCATTTTTGCTCATGTTTCTCACATTTTGTCTGAGTCGTATTCAGATATTGCATTTTTCATAGGCGCATTTGCGTTGCCTTGCGGTTACATATTATTTCTATATCTTTGTGACCAACAGACGTCATTTTCAAAAAACATCACAAACCGATTGAATCGGTTTAAAGTGCCATTGCTTTTTTTTCTCGATTGTTTATTATATTTATGTAATGTGGCTCTTTTCGACGTCTAAGTAAGAAACGCGATATTCCCTCAGAAGATAAGAATATTCAACCCACATCAAGTGTTAGTAAAATTACTCCTATATTGCATAAATTGTACAGTTGCTTTTCTGCTATGAAAAACATGTTTTTTTTGGATAATCTAAAAAGATTTCTCATTATTTTCATCCTACAATTCATAATAATGATTTCCCATGCTCAGCCTTCTCAACCTTCAGACAAGCTTCGCATCTCGCTCTCTCAACTATCCGAGATGGAGTTCGAGGTCAGAATAACAAACATATCGCAAGATATTATACCTATTGCTGAACCATTATATAAATTGACATCTTCTTCACTTTATTTCATTTTGGAAGACTCGAGCGGTGCACAAATGATTTTCATTAATAGAGATAATCATCCTGATTCTCCCCAGCGGCAGGGGCGAGGTATAAAAAATCTCCTTCGGACGGTTATTTTACACCCCGGCAAAAGTTTTGTGACGAATGTCAATTTAGATTCTAGAAGCTGGTTGTGGCCTGCTACATTCTCTATTGATCCCGTATTAAAATTGAGAGTTTGTTACAATTATCCCAGAACGAAATCAGGATATTGGTGGAGTGGCCGTGTAGTCAGTACTCCCATAGAATGGTTTTTACCAATGGAGAGCTACGACTCACATATCATGCATCTCTACGAATAATGGAGCATCTAAGCATGTAGATGCTCAGTAGCTGTGTATACATAGTAGAAGCAGCCTCGGAAAGGAGTGAAAGTTCACCCCTTTCCGAGCTATAGAGAGCAAGCAATTAGCTCCAATCGATAGTGTAGTAAATCGATGAGACCTCTTTATTTTTGTTACAGGTGTCCGTAACTACTATCTTAAACATCCATTTTTCTTCTGGATTTGTGCTGCTTGTTGCAGGATAGTCAACACTTCGATAATACTCACCTCTCTCGTTATTTGGAAACACGTTTCCTTGAGATAAAACATTATAATATAGATAAGCATCCTCTTTCATTGCTTCTCTTTCGCTGTTTTTAGTTGGCGTCGTTCTAGGACCATAGGTGCCTCCTTGTGAATCTACATCTTCCCTAAATGTTTTACCATTATTCGATACATATTGTTGAATGGTACAGCATTCAGCGTCCATTTGCTCAAATTCTGCCTGTATTTCGATAACGACGTGTCTGCGAGGATTGTTGGGATTTTTCTTTCGTGCCTGAGCTAAAGAATAATAACCTTTTACTGTTTTATTGGTAATATCTTCCAAAATTATGCCTTTTTTGCCTAATTGTTTTGCATAGGCTTTTAATTTTTTCACTTTACAGCATGTAGATATATTAATGTCTGAAAGGCTCCGCAATCCGAGTATGTCGCTCACATACATTTTATTATTGACAAAAACATAAAGATGTTTATAGGAATTATTACTAGTGAAAGGATCCCGCTCCATCCATCTACCATCCACCGGGTTGTAGTGGCGGAAATTGTAGTAGACGAGGGCGAGTTCGGTGTCGTTAAACTCACTGCTCCACTGGATGGGCTGGGTGACATCGTCAGACAACGCTCCGTTGGTGCTTTGGCTTGGCAAGCCGTAGGGTGAATAACTGTAGCTTGCCCGAATGTAGCCGGAGGAGCCGTAAACTTCGCAGATGTTTTTGGAAAGGTCAATACCGTAGGTGTACCATGTGCCATCTTTTTGGATAGCAAGCGGGCGAGTGGCAATGGGCTGTGTCGGATCCCAGGTGATGAACCAAAGAGCCGGGTGGTGGCTACGGGTGAGGTCGATGCAGGCAATCTGCAGATAGCCACGATAGACGTAGCGCTGGTGCAGCGTGACGCTGCCGTTTACTATCACCTTCTTCGTTGCGCGGCGTCCCATGGAATCGTAAGCGCATTCGACAACACTAGTACTGGTTCCCTCTATGCGAGTGAATCGTACAGGCCGATTTTCTGCATTGTATTCAACTTGCCATACGCCTGTTCCTGTTTTCAACAAGGTCTGATTACCATCGGCATCGAATTGGGGAACAAAATCACCAACAGATGCGTACTGGTTCAGTTCATTTGTTGTATAGCTCTTACCGTCAGCGATGATGCGGTTGCCAATGTTATCGTAGCGATACGAGTATTGGTCAATGCCCAGGGATGCAGCGGTCAATTCGCTTCGAGAGTTGTATTCAAAGCTATCTCGCTGTTTCCGTTCCTCACGCTGTTGATAGCGGGTTGTCGGGCGCCCCATGGAATCATACTCATAACGACGGGATGCGGCAGTCTGATTGCCGTTGATGTAAAGCATCTCGGTAATCAAATTACGCTTGGCTTCGTAGGTCTGCATCAGCGTCACCCCATTGGGATGCGTCAGTCGATGCAGCAAGTTGGAGCCGGGGAGATAGTCGTAGCGGAACACCTTCTCCTCTCCCTCGTGTGCAAATCCGGCAGAATTGATACGCCCATCTGAGGCATAGCCAGTCATGACCGTGTGTTGCACAATTCCGTCCTTGGCATACACGAAACCAGTGGAACGACCCAAGGCATCGCGAGTCTCGGTGATGAGGTGGGTAATACCTTCCGCTAGCAGGGAATCCGTTTCCTGTTCACCATAGGCATTGTAGCCGATGGGGCGAACACCCGCATCATCCGTCACCTGCGTGAGCTGGCCGAGGTGGTTGTAAGCGTAGCTGCGAGGAGTTGTGTTATCGGAGTAGTTTGTACCCAGCAGCAGACCGCGAGCAGAATCATAACTGTGGGTTTTCACGATACCGCGGGCATCCGTTTCCGAAGCCAAGCGATTGAATGCATCGTAAGTCATCACTACGCTACTGCTGTCGGCATAGGTCTTACACAATTCCAGCCCGGTGGCCGCATCGAATCTCCATGTCGTTTCATCTCCATCTGTGCGCTCGGAGGGATCGGTACTTATGGCTTCTGCCCCGGCACGGAAAGTCTTGAGCAAAATAAGGTTATCTGCTTCATCATAGTCGAAACAGGCAGGCTGAATGGCCTCACCCCATTCTGCCACCTTGCGACCTCGGAGGTCATAGCGGTAGTTGGTCGTATTGCCCTGAGCATCGGTGATAGAGGCAGGCTGATCACAACAGGGACAGTATGCCGTGTTGGTCATATTTCCTGCGGCATCCATCTGCGTCAGAGTGCGCCCGGCTATATCCGTCACCATGGTCATGGTGTTGCCTCGTCCATCGGTTTGAGTAAGTACCATGCCTTCCGACGTGTAGCTGCGTGTGCCTGTGGTAACAATGCCTACCGTGTCCTTTTGCTGAAGAGTAAATCCATCAACGCTCATAGACTCTGCCGTAATAGCTGAGGAGGGGATGGAGCTGAAGGTCGTTACCTTAGCTGGCGCAGAGTAGACCGACCAGTTCACCGAGGCATTACCGCGCACATCGATGTTGATGCGCTTACTTGCCATGCTAGAAGAGAGCTGAGAAATAAGCTGCTTCTGCGTGGAAACGAGGGGATTCCCTTCGGCATTATAGCGGGTCTGTGTAGTAACGTTGTATACACCATCCTCCATGATTTCCACCGCATAGCTTATTTCAACCACGGGAGAATTATCCTTGGTGGGCATATCCGCCAAGGCAAGTGTCTGCCTGGTTACGTTACCGAAGCTATCGTACTCAAGGAGTGTGGCCGCCATCTTGGTTGCATTGTAGCCATTATCTTTCTGCTCTTTTATGAGTTGGCCCTTGGCATTATACTGCTTACGATTGTAGATGCTGCCAGTCATAGAGGGGGTGGTCTCCACTACAGTCTGGTCAAAGCCATCAGTAACCGTCTTGGAGAGGAATGTCCCATCTGCCAAAGTTTCTGTTACCGCACGATTCTTGCCATCTAAGTTGTAAGTGTAATGGATTTCACGCTGTCCGGTACCAGCGACAGAAGCAGTACTTCCATCCGGGTTCCGAGTCGTGATGAATGTCGCACTAGCGGGCGTAGTAATGGTGGTAATCAGACCATCCTCGCTGTATTCGGTGGTCGTTTCGCGACCGAGTACATCAGTCTGTTTGATTACACGGCCAAGCAAATCATATTTCGTGGATTCAGTCGTGGTCATGGCACCGATATCCCGGCGAACAGACAGCTGACGTCCGGCTGCATCGTAGGTATAGCTCGTGATGGTTTCGGGCGTGACCACAAGCTCACCATCCTTGACTTCGGAACGAATCGTTTCCACCAACTGCTGTGCGGAGTTATAGCCATAAGAAGTCGTGATACCATCTTCATCCGTTTCGGAGAGCTTACCACAGCACATCCACTCAGTCGTGGAGAAACGGCCATTACCACGTGTGGTCTTGATGATTCGTTTTTCCTCATCGTATTCGTACGCGGCGGTATTGAGTAGCAACCAATTTTCACCATCCCAGATGAACTCCTGTTCAAAGGTGATAGTATCATTGGTCGCGATGAATTTCTCGGTCTTGCGGCTCTGGGCTGCGACCAATTCACCGTTGGCTTTTGTTGTCACGGTGTGCTTGTGAACAGCACCATGCTCAGTCGTTGCTTCATAATCATGCCACGTCTGCACACCATTGACTGCCTGGCTGAATTTAGGCTTACCTGCAGCATAGGTATAAGCTGCTGATTCACCATAAGATCCATCAATCGTCACCTGCTGATGGTTCACACCTGCAGCATAGGTTGTTGCCGTGATTCGCTCCACTTCGGCAGAATCCTCGTAGATGTAATTTACAACTCTGGTATTGACTTTCTGCCCGGATGCCGTTTCGTAGTCCGTGTAGACCTTGATGGGGCGGTTATCGTAGAAGCGAGAAGAATTGGCTGCATAGACATTTCGGGTCATCTGCTTACCGCCATCTCCCCAGGGACGGGTTTGTTTGGTGACACGTCCCTCTGCATCATATTCGTACTCCACATAATTACCATTGGGGTAATCAATGCGGGATACGAGGAACTTATCGTTGTACTCGAAATGGGTGGTGCGAGCCAGCGGCGTGTTGAACGCCTCGGTCTCTTCCACTACCAGCCATCCGCCTTCGGTTGACATCTTCAAGGTGCGGTGACAGGAGGCCGGCTCGGCATCGTTGATACCCCGAATGGTCTCGATACGTTCACTCATGCCGCCATACAGCTTATGTGTTTCAATGGTGCGGATAATGGTATCGTCCCCTGTACCCTTGGTGATGGTCACAGTATGGTCATTTTCCACGCGGGTTTCGACATGAGGCGGACGGCCTGCCGACTGGCGGGTGATGGTCGTTACCTTGACATTTTCGGTCTGTGCCACCTGATACAAGACTGTCTTATAGGGTTCACCCATGCCAACAGGTTTCCCATTGACAATCTGCACCTTATCAGGGGCAAACCAGACCATACCGTAGGAACCGTCAAGGTTGGCGATAGTTGTCATCAAGCCCTCGGTTGCATTATAGTATGCCGTCAGATTGCCTGCTGCATCGCGAGTAATAATGTTATTTTTTTCATACTCTGTACGAGTGATGGTTTTACCGGAAGCAGAAGTCATGGATACACACTTGCCGGTTGACAGGAAAAAACGCATCCTGGTGCCATATTCATCGACCAGCATCATGTAAGCAGGCTTGCCTGATGTTTCGGGAGTCACCATATCCGCTTTCAACAACTGAACGCGATAATGACGCTTACGAGATGTACCAGAAGGATAGGCTGTTGCATGCCCCTCATTGGCATTGAAATAAATCGAAGAACCAGCAGGAGGAGTTACAATGGCCAATCGGGAATCAGAATTATACTTAGCAGTCCACTCCCATGGGCTCACATATTTCAGCTTACCACACACCTTAGAACCCGATCGGGCACGAGGATTGGGATTAGGGCTTTCCTCTGCCAGGAATTCAGCCAGAGGCATGCAAATCATCGAAGCATCATCGCCAGGCAGCTTTTGCTGATCTACCACATACTCCGTTCCATCCACAGTACAAGTGCCGCACTTGCAGCAAATCTCTCGTTCATCCGGGGGGATATCGCTCGATGAAGAGGAGCTGCTGCTGGAGCTGGAAGAAGAGCTACTGCTCGAAGAAGACGAGGAGGAGCTGCTGCTGGAGCTGGAAGAAGAGCTACTGCTCGAAGAAGACGAGGAGGAGCTGCTGCTGGAGCTGGAAGAAGAGCTACTGCTTGAAGAAGACGAGGAGGAGCTGCTACTGGAGCTGGAAGAAGAGCTGCTGCTCGAAGAGGACGAGGAGGAGCTGCTGCTGGAGCTGGAAGAAGAGCTACTGCTCGAAGAAGACGAGGAGGAGCTGCTACTGGAGCTGGAAGAAGAGCTGCTGCTCGAAGAAGACGAGGAGGAGCTGCTACTGGAGCTGGAGGAAGAGCTGCTGCTCGAAGAGGACGAGGAGGAGCTGCTACTGGAGCTGGAAGAAGAGCTGCTGCTGGAACTCGGCAGAGACGAAGAAGAGCTGCTGCTATCCGGGAAAGAAGAGGAGCTGCTGGAACTCGGCAGAGACGAGGAGGAGCTGCTGCTATCCGGGAAAGAAGAGGAGCTGCTGGAACTCGGCTGAGACGAAGAAGAGCTGCTGCTATCCGGGAAAGAAGAGGAGCTCGACAGAGGAATAGGCGCAGAACTGCTGGAGCTTACCGGCGCAGAAGAAGAACTGCTGGATTCCACCCAGGAAGAGCTACTTTCAGGCTGGGCAGATGAGCTGCTGGGGGCAGGCTCCGGCGCAGAACTGCTGGAACTCGGCAGAGCGGATGATGAACTACTTTCCATGAAAGACGAGCTACTGGAAGAAGAATCCTCCACATAACTCGATGATGAATTGTACATGGAACGAGAAGAAGCCTCGCCCGAAGCGAGCGTATCAGTATTGTTGTCGTTAGTAGACATATATTTTGTTTTCTATTATGTTATGGTTTTTCCGGATGAGCGGGCATCAACCGTAGAAGCCCGCCGCACCGGGAAAGGGTCAGGCAGTAGGGGCGAGTTCATACACGCCCTCTGCATTCAAGTTAAAAGTTTCAATTCCCCATCTATCCCATTTCAGGGTGATGGAAGTATCGGATTCCTGCACAACGGATGCCGTATCAGCACGGTGAGCCCGGCAGGCAACATTAGATGCCAGACGCACATCATCATTCCATTGAGGGTGACGCATCCGAATCAGACGATAATCCATCGAAGTGGGGTTGTGGCACAAAAGCCACTTATCAGCCATTTCCCGATGTGCGGGCGAAAGCTGGGTAGAGTACTGGCAATCCGCATTGGCCCGATTATCCTCGAGAATATTGGTAAGTCTGCCCGAGTTCAACAGGCGGTCAATAAAGGGCTTTTCCTGACTTTGGGTATGCTTAGGGCTATTGCCTGTCCGCATCGATACATCCAGATCTGCAAGACAATACAGTTCTGAATCCGGGAACAACCAATCAGCAAGAACTACCGCCTTGCCAAAAGTCGAGAAATGATAGGATTTTTTCTCCACAGCAGGAGGAAGGAAAGACCAACGAGAAATCTGCTCATCCTCACAAAATTTCTGCGTTAGGCCCATCGACTCGGGGTCAAAGAACAGGAACGGCACTTGCAGCAAGGCATCCATGTGACGCTCTTTTCTGGAAAAAGCCAGATACCCTTGCCAACATGCGACTACCGCCATGTCGGTTCTGAATCCACTCAGTCCCGTATCGATATTGCACATTTTACTGATGCGTATGACCACATCACAGGAGTCAACAAACGCAGAATAATTACGCGTAAAGCATGGTCTGTTCGAGACAATGCAGACACGGCGAGGTTTGCATACAGGAAGCAGTCTGAAAAAATCTCCATGCAGGGCAAGCTGTTCAAGAGCTGCAAATTCCTCTTCAGTATCAATCTGGAGATTGGCAGGAAAATCATGAGGAAACGGAACAGAATCATCATTAAACAATTCCTCGGAACGTTCGAAGAATGTTCGTTTTCCTACAAGAATATTGCCGTCAAAGAACATGAACTTCTGTTTTACGTCCTGTTCCCGGTATGCACGAAGAAAATGCCCATTCCAATGCCCAATCGGCTTGATAGGCTGAGCCGTGTAGGCTGATTCGCATTTCCCTGACCAACATTCCTGCAGCATAGAGGTCAACAATCCGGGATGCCGGAGTGGCGAGGTGGGCTGAAGAATGACAAAATATTCACAAGGAACCTGCTTCAACACTTGGCGTACACAGTTAGCCATGGTGGAATCATCCACTGTTTCACAGACAACACGCACGCCATGTTCCCGGCACAAAGCCATGATGGCTTCGCTATCGGTACTGACGATGGGCTCTATCCCCTCATTGCGGGCATACTGTACCGAATGAAGAAACAGAGGGCGTCCGGCAAATAGCCGGATATTTTTATCGGGACAGCGCAAGGACTGACCTTTTGCCGGGATAATAGCTATTGTTTTCATTGTCTATATAACCGGTGTCAAAATTTCTTTTCTTGTGAAAGTCGATAGAAACCATCGGAATCACGCACGTAACACTCCTGTCCCCAATTTTTCCATTTCAGGGTGATGGAATCCTCGCCCAAATGCAGCACCTCGGCTTCATCAGGTTTATCAAGACGTTCTGCTTTCCGGCCCATCACACGCACGGGGCCATTCCATTGCGGATGGTGAAGATACAGCACACGTTCGTTGGAGCGTTCATCCAGACGCGTTGCTCCCATACGGAAGCGCAGATCAGGCTCCAGATAGCCCCCGCGCATCACGGAGGGAGAATCCTGACAGATAAGCAGAGACAAGCCATGCCCGGAAACATCCGTGTACGCCGCTCGATTGACAGCACCCTTGCAGCGGTTGACGAAATCTACAAGGGCATCCTCATTCAGCCCGAAGCCAGATTTCAGATAGGATTGCTCGTGAACTTCGAATTCCGGCAGAATGTCTGCGGAATTCTGTTCATAGCGGCGAAGCAACTCCAGAACATGGTGTGGGAAAACAAGAGTCGGGCCATACAGACCGAAGCCACCTCGCACAACCGCCGGAAAGCCACGCAAGGAACGCAGATAGCCTCCACAGCCGGTATAGTAACTGCCTATGCCCGGTGGCAGGAAGCGGTGAAACTCTGCCACATGGGAAATGTAGTCGCGAGCGTAGATATCATCATCGTCCAGCTTGGCAAAGAGGTCGAACTCCTGTACATTCAAATCTCGCACCGTATCCAACAGATTGGAAAGCTGGTTGCGGTTCGGGAATACACGAATCGTGAGACGCCCCGCCTCGATAAAATGGCGGAACTGCGGCTCGATGAGAGTATGGAAATCGGACTCACAAATTCCCTTGGCTGCAACAAAGAGATGGAAGTCGGCATAATCCTGATCCATCATGCACCAGATCTGCCGCTGCAAGTCCTTAAAGCGTTTGTAGGAGGACAAGAGCCCAGCAATGCGCGGCGGTCTGTTGGCCGGGCGATGATTCTGCTGGACGAACAGGTTGGAACTGCAGACCAACACTCGCAGCAAATCCCGGCCGTTGGCCAGATTCAGAGCGACATCGACAGGCAGCCGGTAATCGGCAAAGATACTGGCTACCTTAGCTCTGCTGGCAGAAGGGACATACAGAGCATGTGTGCCCCAGAAATGAGGATTGCATACGTCTTTCTGGGGATTCCTCTGCATGCGGGCAAAGGTAACAGGAATGGGGCAAGTGCGAGGATTTGGAGTTGCTTCAAACTCGCAGTAATGGAATGGGCGCACGACATCCGCTCTAGGATTTTCGGCCAGAGCCTGGTCGATGAGAGATTTCATCTGCTTTGCCGGGATGAGAGGGACAGCATCGCTCTCACAGAAAATCACATCCTGCAGATGTGCGTAACGTGCATCCGTAAGAACACGAATCCAAGATGCCCGCAGGGAACGCACATGGGGGCGTTCTGCTGATTCTGGCGAGCGATTGATATAACTGGCCGATTCCTCAGCCAAGGTATCGGTCAGGCAAGATGTATCCTGTGTAGTCGGATAGATTTCAACCTCATATCCCAGGTCGCGTGCCATCTGGAATCCCAGAATCTGCTCGCCGGGAGTGGTAAGGAAAATGCATTTCATCGTTGTTCCTCCGGGGTAAAGTTACGAGGCATATCCAGCCCGATGGGAGAATCCGGCGTGAGCATGAATCCGTTTTCATTACAGAAGTTCATGGCGAGAGTCAGGCGTTCCTCCGGCCAGCCATCCCAATCCAGCACCAGCGTGCGGTCATTCTCGATACGGTATGAACCGGAACACCCAGCATTCTTCCGCATAAAACGGCCATTGGAATAAAACACCACGGTGTCCTGCCAATTCGAATGCCGCCCCATACAGGTAAAGGCCGGCTTCTGATACAGCATCATATCCACATCCCGTAAGCGTTGGGGAGAACACCAATGACATGATACCTGGGCGTTGTTGGTAGAGGGGAACACGTCATTGCCCATGCAGAGTCGAGTATCAGCCTTAAGTCTTCCACCCAGATTGCGGACGGCATCACCAAAAATGATGTCCTCTGCACCACAAATGGGGATTTCCCGGTAGTGCGCTACAATCTTTTCCACCATGGACCGTTTCAGGAAATATCCAGCCCCACCGCTGGGGGTACCCCGTTTCTCCACAGAGATATCACCAATCAGGTCATATTCATCATCACAGACCTGCTCCAAGCGCTGCAAATCCAGATAGGTATCATCATCACCCTTGAAGAGCCATTCGAAGTCGTAATTCTCCAGCGCCCACTTGTAGAAATCGAGTCCCTTGCGGGGGAGTCGGTGGTAATCATCAGGAGACCAGAGCGTAACCACATCCGGCTCATCAGCCAGAGGTTCACGCCGACCAAGGAAGAATACACATTCTACACCCTCATGAGGATGAGATAGCCAGGTTTCACGGCAAGCCCGGCGACGCTCAGCGGCTTTCAGACAACTGCAAATCCCTACAAGGATGTTCACCTTTTTCTTCTTCTCTACCGGAACAGTCTGATTGGCATTAGGAAAATGCTTATCCAGCAATTCGCCCACAATACTGAAACGGTTCATGTTTTTCCATGCAGTACCATCGCTCTGCCGCAATTTTTCGCCCCAGACATGAATAGCCCAGGCATTGCTGAGTTGGGGGTGAGAAAGCGACAAGGAGCCATCGTAACACTTCTGCCACTCCATCCAACGAACCGGATAAAGCTGCGAGGGTAAAGCAACTTTGGAAAGCAAAGCGAAATGAGCCATGGCCTTAGTCATGCCTACTGGGCCACAGTACCCCCAGGGAATGCGTTTACGACGCTCCCGGACATCCGGGTATTCCTCCTTCATTTTCTGCTTCCGTGCCATATCAGCCTCGTTATCCCAAGGGGCGGCACTTGCTGGATCTGCGGCCAGCATGCACAAGGTCATCGGCACGATGTGCTGGGCCGGAAAGGACATAAAGCCAACGGCTACTGTATGCGAATCCTGACGGCAACACCACAGCGGCTCAATGGGCAAATCATCTCGCAGACAGATGACATCCATATCAGACCAGATGCCACCCTCCTCAGAAAGGAACTTCATGCGGAACCAGTCGGAGAAAGATGCATAGCTGTTGTAAGAATCGGTAAAGACAACATCTTCCGGCAGAATCTCGCGGGCATCACGCACGGTGGTACCCTCCGGGATATTATCGTAATGACGGTAGGTGAAAAGCTGGAACTCATGACCATGGTCGAGGAACGACTTGATGCAAAGCTGAGCCAACTCAGGCAGGGTCTTTCCTATCCAGAGACCGGTAATTTTCTGATTTTTCATTTGGAAATAAATAGGTTAAAGTTTAATCCAATGCGGTTCGTAGACATCCTGGTAGTCATATATCTGCCCGGCGAACCACTTTCCGGGCAGAATGACTTTCTGGGTTTCTCCAAGCCATGCCCCCCACCAGGAAAAGGAGGAACAGGAGATAATAAGTTCCTGCATGGCAGTCATGCGCCGGATGGCATCGCATGGGGCATTCCGGTCTACCTCAACGCTGAAACGCTGGTATTCCGGAATGTCGGCCAGCAACTCCAGAGCAGCTTCCGGTTCATCAGAGAACAGGATGAGCCGATTTATCTCTGGAGAAACATGCTCCACCGCCTGACGCAGGAAATTTCTATCCAGAACCCGGTACATGTCCGTTCTGTCCTTGTAATCCCCCATGCGGATATGCAATCCCAGGGTACCGGGCTGCTTTTCTGCAATAAAGGGTTTGAACAGCTCGCGGATGGCGGCTTTCTGGTCGGCAAAGTAGCGGGCACTCTGGAAGTAGCCACAGATACCGCCCTCCAGCACATCGGCAGGAATCTTACAGAACGAGAAGCGGGGCTCGCGGTAACGCATGGATTCGTTCGCGCCGAATGGAGTGGCGGGAATCTGAACAGGCTCATGTTTCAGGTAGTCATGCAGAGCCAGAGACGCGTCATTGTACGCCCAGGGAACACGGCAGGGAGTATCGACACGCAGCGCATGGGCGTAGATGGCCGCCACGGCAAACATAATGTTCCCGAGGCGCATACCCGCAATGAAATGCGGTGAGACGTGGGGTTCTTTGTCTAACATGGGATGAGAGGGAAGATTGAAATTACTCCGGCAGCTTTTCCATGGCCGCAAAGACTTCTTTCCACGATTCCATGGAAACCTCCAGCCCGCCCAGTTCCAGACCACGAAGGCGAGCGGCCTCGGCCATATCGTCGCGCAGGTTCGGTTCGTAAGCCATCTTGGAAGCGTAGTAGATGAAATCGCGAGCATCATTGCAGAGCCAGCCGGTCTTGCCATGCTGCACCATCTGCTGCCAGCCGCCGCGATTATCCACAATCAGCACCGAGCCGCTGGCCATAGCCTCGAAACCGACACGCGGCCAGTTCTCCGTGGTATCGGTGGGTTGCAGCACGATGCGGCAATGCTTGTAGAATGCCTGCTGGGAAACCTCGCGCTGGTTGTGGGCAATCTGAATCCAGTCGAACGGACGGCCGATTTTCTTTTCGCTGCGCTGATCGAAACCAAGGAACAGGCCGTGCTTGGTGATGGGCGCGACAAAGGTGTCGTAGATGTGCAGCGTGTTGGCGGCGAACTTATCGGCATCCTGACGGGAGATGCGCCCGCAGCCGAACTGGTCAGTATCGCGCTCCGTGATAAAGGGGAAAGCCTCTGCATGGAAATAGGGCTTGAAGGTCATGAACTGCACCGCCGGATTTGGGTTGAGCTTGCGGAGGATGGGCATGACATTCTGCCGCACTGCCTCGTTCTGGTAGAGGAACATGGCAATGTCTCCGTTCTGCATGGCTTCCTTTTCCTTGTCGAACAGCCAGGTCATGCAGTTCACAAAGACGGTACGCTTCGTGCGCTTGCGGATAGCGGGCAGACTGTTCAGGAACTCGGCATTGCAGAAGCCCAGCACCGGGTCGCCGGGTTGCACGGCAGTCCAGTCGCCGGGGGCATGCATGATGACACCCAGATTGACCATCTCATTATACAGCGGCTCGGCATGGTAATCCCACGAGGGAACGAGGTGGACCTCCATACCCAGCTTGCGCCAGACGATAATCTGATGGTGTAACTCCGTTCCCGCGCCACCGTAGAGGCTGGGGAACCCATTGACGAATACTCGTTTTATCTGTGTACTCATGTTTTTGGATTGGTTTGTTGGTGAAATAAAATGGGCCTATACTCATATTCCTCGTAACGCAGCCGGAAAAACCGCGTAATTTTTTTCAAAAAATTATTTTGTTTCAAAAAGCTGACGCTCGATATCCACCGGGGGCTGATTCAGCAGTGCCAGCAACTCGCTGAGCAAACTACGATTAACGCCTATTTTCGCCGCTAGTGCAGCGGGAGACTTGTATTGTCCCGTACCCAGCAACTTTTCCAGCATGATGGCATTGGCCATACGGATGGCCCTCATAGTTGGTTGCGGTTTTTGGGCAAGCTGATTGGCCAGCGCATCACCCACGGTCTTGCGGCGAATTTCCCTGAGCGTTCCCCGGGAGGAAGTCGACATCTGCACGGGAACCGATATATCCCAACCCGGAGTCGTCTTGATTTCGCAAGGGGTGTCTAAATTGGTGTACTCGACAAGTTTTTGCTTCGAGGGGGTGTAGAAGCCGGACGGCTTGTATGCCAGACTGATGCAATTGGGGGCTTTTATCATGAAAGGTCGCGATACTTGAAGTCCACTTTTTCGTGAACCCAGTCGAATGAAATGGTCTCGAATACCTGCTTATAGATGGCCTCCATCTCTGCCGGGCGGCCATAGTTGAGCAAACGCTCCAGATTAAAAATGCAGTCCGACACCTTTCCCGCCGGGGCATCGGGCAAACGGCTGATGACAGCTGCTATGAACTCGTTATTGTTCTGCAGATGGGTCATGCTGCCCCGGACAAAGTTTTCCATTTCCTCAGCATTCAGATGGGGGCATCCGCAGGCCGCCTCGCCCAACGCCCGGCGTGTACGGCAAGTGTAGTAGCGGTAGCTAATGCCATCCTTGCATGCGTAGGTTCCCTGCATCAGCTTACCGCATTTTCCGCACCTCATGAGCCCCAGGAGGGGATAATGCAGTTTGCTGCGTTTTTTCTTCCGCACCCGCTCTTTCATCATCGTTCCTGCGGCATCCAGTATTTTCTGCACCTGATTCCAAAGCGGCCGTTTGACGATGGCTTCGTGCTGGCCGGGGAATCGCTCATCCCCCAGGGCTACAAATCCTCCGTACAGGACATTTCGGAGCACCCGGTGAACGGTCTTGGCCGTCCATTCCTCGGTGGAACCATCCCGGCGCGTGCGGCGGATATTGTTCTGCGTGAGTTTATCCGCTACTGCGTAACAGGATTGGGATTCAGCGTATTCCTCGAACATGAAGCGCACAATGGCCGCTTCCTCCGGAACAATCTTCAGCCGGGAGTCTACGCGGACGTACCCCAGCGGGGGCTTGCCCACAAGGTACAATCCCTTGCGGCAGGACGCAGCTATCTTTTCCCGGGTTCGTTCTGAAATCATTTCGCGCTCCATCTCGGCAAAAACGCCCAGCAGGTTGCGCATAGCCCGGCCGAGATAGGACGCAGAATCGAATGGTTCCGTAGCGCTGGCCACTTCAACCCCATTCTTTGACAAGTTTTCCAGCAGGTTCAGGAAATCACGCTGATTTCGGGCCAGACGGTCGAGCTTGAATACGATGACCATATCAAACTTCTTCTTGCGGGCGTCCTCAATCATGCGCTGCAAAGCCGGGCGCTGGGTTGTGCCGCCGCTGATGCCGGCATCGGAATAGGTCGCAGTATACATCCAGCCCTGAGCCTCATGAATATCAATGAAGGACTTGCAGCGATCCTCCTGAGCTTCCAAGGAATTGTACTGTTGTTCCAAGCCCTTGAAGGTGGATTTTCGCGTGTAAATCACACACCGCACCCTTTCTGGTAAATCACGATTTTTCATGACTCTGATTCGCGCTTGATTCCAAAGAAGCGCTTACCGCTGACGTAGTAGCCAGCAATCAGCGAACTGACTTCGGACAGCGTGGCATATCGCTGTCCGTTGTAGAAAAAGCCATCGGCGGTCTGTCTGACCTCATAATCCTTTCCTTTATAACGCTTTCGGATATAGGTCGGCAATTTCTGAGTCTGAGACTTCTTCGGCTGTCTTGGGCGGTATTTCCGACAGCGGGTTTTCAGCAAAGTGTCGTCAGCTATCTCCTCAGCCCGCTTCATGGCACGTTCTGAAATACCGCCGCTGACCAGCGTGTTGATACGCCACTCCAGACGGCGGCAGATGTAAGCCCGGTTGTGGGAGTAGCAATGTGTGCCGAACAGGGCTTTCCACCGTTTTTCCAGCTCTCCGAAGCTCATGTTGTAAAGTTGCTCGATGAGAGCGTCTGCTTCTTCTCGGTTCATCGGTGCTTGATGGGGAGTCCGAAGAATGTTGTACCAGCTACCTGATACCCGGCGACTTTCCAGCTGATATGGGTCAGGGTCGGATATACCTCATCCTCCCACCGGAACTGGCGTTCTGATACCATCTCGACCTCAATCGTCCGGCCTTTGTAGCTTCGCAGCAGCCGGCATCCGGGGGTTATAACAAAATCTGCCGGGATAGGCTGAGGCGCGGTATCGCCGGGGAGGATGACTTGCTTTGCTTTGGTTGCTCTGGACTTGGTGGCAGGAACAGCCGGGTGTTCTGTTTCTTCCTCTGTTGGTATCGATTCCTCCTCCGGGGTGATGATAGATTCCTGAGCTTCTCGCTCTCGTTCTGCCTCTACTTCCTGCCAGATGGCGGCTTCCTGTTCGGCTGCAGCAGCTTCCGGTTCATCCACCAGCCACGGGGGAACTTGTTCTGTCGGTTTGCTTTCGATGCGCTTGGCCTTTTTGGCCTTAGCCTTGGCCGACTTTTTACGCTTGGCTTTTTGCTTTTCAGCAAAGAACTTGCTCACTTGCTGTTCTCCCTTGGCCGTTGTCAGGAAAAAGATGCTTTCGTCCAATAACTCCGGGAGCGATTGCTCAATAGAGGCATCCACTACGAATTCTCCTTTCAGGCATCGGCTGATATAGGTGACGGATTTATCGCTGGCGGTTACCATCAGGCGCACCTTGGCACCATCCCTGTCGGTGGCGGGAACTATCAATCCCGGTTTGTCGTTTTTCTTCATAGTCGTGATTTTGGTTAGTATGGAACGTGCGCCTTTCAGGTAAACCGTTACGGTCAGCAATTCATCGTTTTCCCAGATGGCCCAGTAGCGCGTCTTGCGATAACGCGTAATGCGTAGGCGCGTCCGGGCTTTTTTTGAGTTATCCTGATTCATGCTGTTTAATGTAACGCTTTAACTATTAGCGCTTTGTCTCTTTGTAGAGTATAGCAAATCAGCAACTCAAGTCTAGCTTTTTCTTATATTTTTACGCCTTTATTTTCAATCAATTAGAGCAATCATTCCGAGCTGATGCAGCGTGGAGAAAAGGGCTTTGTCCGGGTGGTATTCCTGCGGGAACTTCCGGAGGAATACCACGCTTCATGAGCCAAAGAATCCGGTCTGGCAAATACCACATCGGGATCGTGCAACATGCGGTTGACCAGCGGCGCAAACAAATCGGCCAAGGCCTGCATCTTGCGACTGAATTCCCGTGGGCGCATTTCCAGTTTCTTCTTCATGACCGGACAAAGCTAATTAAAAGATGGGATTACCCGATGTTTCGCAGGAACTCCACGAACTCGGGCGTGTTGCGTCCGATGTTGCGGAGAACCGGCACTACGACGCTGTTGCGTCCAAACTTCTCGCGTTTGGTAGTAAGCGCCCACTTACCGTTGAACAGGCCATCACGCAAGGCAAACCGCGCAGCAGTCAGGATATTGCGACCAGCCCTCGTATAGGCCACGCCACGCAGCGTCCAGACGGCCAGACCGTAGGGCTTCCCATCAAACTCCAACGGATAGGCGTAATTATCCGCGCCATCAGGAGCCTTGAATACGAGCTGCAGATGCAGGATGGGAGTAAAGCTGGGCTGTTCGTCATTCACCCATTCAATACTGCCGCCTGCTTCTTTCACTTCGTCAAGCGTGTTGTAAACGCGAGGCTTTTCTTCGGAATCAAAGGGCAGATTTTCTACGAACTGCTTGCGGGCAGACAAAATGGTGAGTTCCAGAGGAGTTTCCCCAGTAGTGAGCACAACCTCTTTGTTGAGCACAACGCTGCCCGGAGTAAACAATTCGGAAAGAGTACCCACGCCCTGTACGAGATTCATGCGGGGAATGACAATGTCGTCCGTGCTGAGGTCTCCGGCAATCGCCCCCAGCGGGAGCGGCGTTTCCCGGGTGCTTGCCATGAGCGTGGTCTCTTCGTTAACCTCCGACAGATTCTCATCGGAGCCAGTAATTTCGTATGGTTTCACTTTAGCCATAATCTTGATTTTTCGTTTATCTTGTTAGTTTTTACAGGCGCTTAAGCGAACGGCTGGGAGCACCTGTGGTGATGATGCCATCTTCCGTGAGCTGGGAAACGAGGGCATCCTTGGTCTTCTGCTTCTGCCCACGCGGAGCAGATGCGGAAAATTTGGAGCAGAGGTCATCGATGCTGACGCTACCGCAACAGGAAAGGAAATCTTCCAGACTCATCTTTTCCTGCACAACACCATAGGCCGCCATGGCATCAGAGATACTGCGGCGTCCGGCTCGGCGAGTCAGGACATAGCCAGGGATTTCTGTTCCGTTGATGGCCATATCCACCGCATGGAAATTCACCGAATCCACCCATTCTTTCAGAATCTTGGCACAATCCAGACAATGGGCCATCATGGCAGGATCGGAAATGCGGGAGGGATGCAACTCCTCCGGAATAACCAGGCCGGAATACCGGGAAGCGATGGGGAGTGCAATTTGGCGCAGCGCGGCACATGTTGCCTGTTTGCGGCAATAGCAGCAATGTGACCCCGGTACTTCTTCGCGGTTGCGGGCATTTGCCCGGCGGATGATGGTGTCGATGCGGACTCGCATCATGCCCATATCGGCCCGGGTGTAGGTGTGTTTGCTGATGAACTGGCGGCGGGGCTGAACAAAATGCACTTCCAGTTCCTGCAATTCCTCAAAGCGTTCCAGCACGCCCAGGGCATAGGCGCATCCCTGGGCGTTGATATCGGCCGGGTCTATTTCACCACGCCCGAACTTCCAGTCCATGACCATGCCACGGGTTCCGGCAACAGCCACAAAATCTGCGGTGCCAAAAGTAAGGCCATCGGCTATGGTAAGGCGTAATTCCCGATAGATGGTGGGAGCTTTGAAGCGGGCAAGCTCGCCATCACGGTAATCCCGGCAAAGTCCGCAGAGAAATGCCTGCTCTTCGTTAAGCTTGGAAAAATCTTCATTCTCCAGAGCTTCATGGAGAAGTGTTCCTTCTTCGGCTGCCGGATTGGAACCAGAGCGGTTACGGAACGAGGGGCAAAGTTCTTTGTAGCCCAGACTGGAGGGCGAATGACGTGCGTGTTTGGGGGGAGTACTCATGTGTGAATTGGGGGTTAAAGGCTGGAAATGGGGAATGGCTGCATGTCGCCATCATTGAGGAGGTCTATATTGGCCAGTTTGGTGGCGCATGTCCTGGCGGTGGTCTCCTCGCAAGTGCCTGCGGCAAAGCAAATCTTCTGAATGCTGGCAGCTCCACCGCTACGGTGAACGCGCCCGAGCGCCTGGCGCAGATCTTGTGCAGAAAATGTGGGTGAGATGATGCTCAGGCGTGTCTTCCTGCCGCTGGGGTCATGGAGGCTTACGCCCACGCCACCCGCCTGAATGTTGGCAATGACGAGAGGGATTTCGTTCCGTTGAAACTGCTCGATGATTCGCTGCCGCTCTTCCGGCGTCTGGTTGCCTTGAATAATGTGAGGGCAGTCCAGTTGCTCGGAAAGTGCTTTGATGGTTTCAGTAAAGTTGACAAGCAGGACAACCCCCATGCCTTCCTCGATACCATCTTTGGCCAATTCGACCATGGCCGGAACTTTGTGCAGCTCGATAGCCTGGCGGGCTCGAAGTACAATCGTCATGGCGCTGGCCTTTCTGGCATCCATTCGTTCGGCCAGGTTCTTAAGCGCTGCTTTATCTTCTGCTTTGGTAGCCTGCTTCAATTCCCGGCGCATACCATCGTATATGCGCTGTATGGTTTTGGCTTTGCCTGTTTCGAGGACAACAGATTCAATAGAGGTTTCAGGAAAATCCGGGATGTCGGCGATGCGTAAACGACTTCCTTTGGCGGGAAAGATTCGCTCATGCAAGGATTTCAGATAGCTTTCATCCCCGGTGAACTTCATTCCAAATGTCGTTTCCCGGACTCCATAACGAATGGCCCATAACCAGAAATCGGAGATATTGTGCAATCCCAGCGCATATCCGATAGCCCGCATCTCCAAGGGGTTGCTTGCAGCGGTAGCGGAACAGAGCAGAATGCGGAGATGCTGGGAGCGGGCGGCAATGAGGAGTTTCCCATTGAGACTGGTCCGGCCTTTGCATTTCTGACATTCGTCAAAGATGAGAAGTGTATTCTCCGGCACGTTCCAGATGTACCGGTTTCCGCTACGGCGGCAGATTGCCTGCTTGCCCAGACGGATTTTCTCGTAATTGGTTACAAGAATGGGCGTGACTCCGAACCCGGCTGCTACGCTGCTCCAATTCGGAACCGTAGCTTTCGTGGTGATGATAACGACCGGAACCCGCAGCTCCGCTGCGATGGAGCTGGCCACGTAGGTTTTGCCTGAGCCGGGGTCGCTGGCATCTATGGCCGAACGGCTCTGCCTGATGCAATCGGCAAGGTGGTTGGCGTGGGCTTTCTGATAGTGATGAAGCGTTAACATGGGTGCAGAAATAAATGTGTCCTTACTCATTTCCTCGTAGTGCCGCCAAAATCCCCGCGTTCTTTTTTTAATTTTTTTGCACTTTCCCGGATTTTTGCCCGCATGAGCTCAATTTTGCGCGGCTTCTCGCCCATAATCCCGGCAGCTTCCTGAGTGGTATAACCCTGCATGAGTAGGCCTGCCAATTCGCATTCTTTTCCAGATAGGGATTTCAAGACATCGCGCACTTGCACACTTCCGACAACATCGGAACAGGCATCGGTGGAGGGCATGCGTTCCAGAAGCGTGCTTGTCTCTCCGTCCTCATCCATCTCCTCGTATTCGTATATCTGGTGAAGATAAGTCCGGCGTTTTTCTGCCTGGTATGCCCTCAGCAGGTCTATCTGCAGATGCGTCAGGCGTTCGGTTAAATAGGTGGAGAGAGCTATCTGTCCGGGACGGTATTCCTGCTCCCAGCGAACTCCTGCTATCAGCATGGTCTGGAGGATGTCATCCTGTTCGTGCCTGGGTAGCTGGAGCTTGATGACGATGCCATGTGAAAGATTCTTGGAAACGGAGACGATAATAGGGTTGATTCCGGCGTAAGAAAGTGAGTTTTTCATCACTATCGCACCTCTCGATTAAGCGCGGAGGTGGTTTTTGCCGGGAAAAACGGGGACAATTGAACGTAAACTGCTGATATTACGCTGCAAAAATAAATAAAAAAAGTCCCGCTTAATCGGGGCTCAATTAAGCGGGAAGATTTTCAAAAGTTTTTGGAGAACTGGTGTATAATAGTAGTATGTAAGTGTTAAATACACATAGAAAGGAGGTGATGCCTTGTGGAAAAAGAAAAAATAATAATAGAGCGAATTACATGGTCTGACCTTTGCTACTATTGGTCAGCAGAGGCTATTGCGGAATTAAGTGAGAGATACACCATCATCATCACTGATTGATGATGGTTCCGCCGCTTAACCGATGCGTCGGTTAAGCGGTGTTTGTTTAGCCAGCTTAAAGGATGCCTTTTACTGCATTACACACATAGAGAACGAATAGCAACTTTTTTTCGAACTTTTGTCTGGATGGCAAACACCGCCGATTCCCATTGGCTTTATGAAAAGCCGGATATCGAACACACACAGTCAATAGGTTATGGGTGTCTCAGGGCATTGAGGGTGTCTCAATGTCACTGTGGAAGTGCAGAGTGCAACGGAGTGCCGGCATAGCGTCGTTTTAACCCAATTCGGGGGCCTTAAGGCACTCTGCAACGGAAACCGGACACGTCGTCGGCAAGCGTAACGCAAACAGGTTAAGGGGGTAAACAAAAAAAGCGGGGGGATTACGAGATTTTTTCGTAATCCCCCCGCAGGGTGGACGATGGGATTCGAACCCACGACAACCGGAACCACAATCCGGGGCTCTACCGCTGAACTACGTCCACCATCGAGCTTGCACCGAAGTGCGGAGGCAATATACACGCTCCGGGTGCAGTTTGCAAGTCAAATTTTTATTTTTCCGTAATTTTTTTATCGGTCAGCCCAGAACTGGGGGCTGGTGTGTGGAAGGGAATGTGAAATCCGGGATATCTGCCCGTGAGTTTTAATATACAATTGACATTTGGAGCAGAGCTTATTAGAATAAAGGCGCAGGGTGTAGAGGCATCCTGGGCCTGTTTTCTATCTACTGATTCATCTCTTCAATCGTATATGTCTCCCAAGCTTAAAACATTTCTGGAACGCGGATTCAGCACCATCGTCCTGCTCGGTCTGCTTGGCGGTACTGTAGCATGGAACGAACCTATCGGCTACGCGGTACTTATCAGTGTGCTGTGTAACCTGACCAGCTGGGAGTGGTTCAACATGCTCAAGGGCACTAATGCTAACCGCTGGCTTTCGCTGGTGTGCGGGCTTCTCTACCCCTGGTTCTTCTCCTGGTTCTGCATCAGCTACAATACAAGTATCGAAGCAAAGCTTGCCATTGCCCTGGGAGCATTGGTTCTGTTCACCATCATGGCCTTCTGCGGGCAGCTCTTCCGCATGGACTACCGCGGCAAGACCGGCGCTGAAATGCTCGACGGCATGGGTATGACCCTGCTCTCCTTCGTTTACCCCGTATGGATGTTCTGTTTCGCACTCACCTGGGTAGGCTCCCAGGTCAACATCATGGCCATGCTCTGGCTGGTGCTCTTCACCAAGATGAGCGACATCTGGGCCTACATGAGCGGGGTGCTGCTGGGCGGCAAGTTCATCACCCGTAAATTCAGCCCCTGCGTATCGCCCAAGAAGACGTGGGAAGGTATCATCGGCTCCATCATCATTACCCTCACCGTGGGTGCACTTCTCCTGCCGGTGCTCATGCCTTTTAGCAAAGAGAGTTTTTCTGATCCTGCCTTCTATGCCATTTATATTCCCTCCGGTCTGCTGCTGTTCTTCCTTTCCGTGTGGGGTGATCTGGCAGGTTCCCTCATCAAGCGAGGTATCGCAGTGAAGGACAGTGGCTCCCTGCTGCCCGGTATCGGCGGCATCTTCGACCTGATTGATTCTCCGGCCTTCACCGTTTCCTTCGTCATCTGCACCGGAGCTCTCGTTCTCCAGCTCTAACGCGTTATCTGATTAAGCACCTCCCCTATGCCCCATCCCGTACCGCTGCTCATCAACCCCAGAGCCGGAAGTTTGTTCCGGACGGGTTTGAAAGCGTGGTTACTTAAAAACAAGCGGCATTTCCGCCTTGTATCGACACATAGCGCTGCTGATCTGACCCGCAAGGCCCGCGAGCTGGCAGAGAGTGGGGAACCTGTAGTGGCTGCCGCTGGGGGCGATGGCACGCTGATGTGCGCTGCTCAGGGTTTGGTGGGGTCTGATACCGCGCTGGGAATTCTGCCCTGCGGCACAATGAATGTCTTTGCCCGCGAGCTTGGCATCGGTTCCCGTCGTTTCAATGTGGCACTCGCGGCTATTCAGGGGGATTGCAGGCAGGAGGTTGATATTTTTTCGGTGAACGGGCGGCCCTTCCTGCAGGTGGCAGGATTCGGCCCGGATGCCCGTGTCATAGAACTGATTACGCCCCGGCTCAAACGCCACATGGGGGCAGCGGCCCATGTAGTGACCGGCGTAATGGTGGCTATGGAACGGCCGCCTCTCATTACCATGACCCTGCCGGATGGCGAGACGCTTCAGGGAACCCAGATTATCATGGGCAACGGCAAACGCTACGGAGGCGAGGCGCACCTCTTCGCCCATGCTGCTTATGATGACGGGCGGCTGGATGCCGCCATCATTGACCAGGTGAATCTGGGTGTTCTTTTTGAAATGCTTGGCTTCATTGTGTCAAAAGGTGCAACACCTCACAATGTTTCGGAGTTTACCTCGCTGCGCCGTATCAGGAAGTGTGAAATCACGGCAGAGGCGGAGCTGCCCTACCACCTGGATGGCGATTATGCCGGCACTCTTCAACCTGGAGAGAAACTGCTTATTGACCGCATGCCCCATAAACTGAAGGTGTGTGTTCCCGCCAGTATAGAGGAGCTGAGCCCCCTGGACTGCGTCATGGCGTTCCCGATGTTCCAGACGCTCCGGGAGAAGCTTCAGGCTTTCCTTGAAGCTTAATCCTGCAGATTCAGCGATTCCTGCTGTTTTTTCTGCGATTCCTCCTCATTACGGAGGCGTTGTTCTGCTTCGTGTTTGCGGTGCAACTCCTGCAAGTGCTTCTGCACTTCCTGCATAATCTGTTGCTCATATTCCCTCTGCGCTTCCCCCCCGGGTTCCGGCTGGGTGGGTTCTTCTACCACGGCAGGTTGCGCGGCGGGTTCCGGCTGGGTGGGTTCTTCTACCACGGCAGGTTGCGCGGCAGGTTCCGGCTGGGTGGGTTCTTCTACCACGGCAGGCTGCGCGGCGGTCTGTTCAGCAGCGGCAGCACGCTTTGCTTCTTCCTGAGCTGCTATCAATTTCTGGTTTTCCGGGGAATCCGGATGAATGAATGCACCGCGTGATTTCAGGTAGGCACACAATGCCTTGGAAGCCTTGGTACGATAGCGGTCGTAGTGAATACGCAGGGAACGGCCGCGCCGGTTGAGCGCATGAATATCAGCCCCGGCATCAATGAGCAGGCCGGCAATTTCAATGGCGACCTCCGGGCTGTCTGACCTACGGCGAACCGGGAGATTGAAGAGAGGTTCCTGGCCATACCGACGGGCACGGGAAGAGACCTCGATGCTCACACCGGCCTCCAGTGCCTTTCGTACACCCTCTACCTCACCCTTGCGAATGAGGTCCAGCAGCGGCACATGGCCCACCTTGCCCTGGGAGGCAGCCCCCGTGGCAGGTTGTGCAGCAAGGCGAACGACACCATTCTGCTGCAGGTGATTGAGGAGGTCTTCGCGATACCACTCCCAGTGCAGCGACCATTTGCTCATGCGACCGGGCAGTTCCTTGTTGCCAAACTGCAACAGAAGCAGACGCATCTCGTGGTTGAAATCCTGGTTACCCAATTCGCAGAACGGCACTATGCTCACTACGCGGTTCCCCTTCCAGGTGGTCATAGGGGCATCGGGGTCTGCTCCGCGTTCCAGCAGCACACGAGCCATACGGACACGGGCCGCAGCGGTACGGGCGTTCATGAAGCGCACGAGCAGCCCGAGGGGGGTATCACCCACATAACCCAGCTGCTGCCAATCTGCAGGGCGGGCATTAATATCTGCCCCGGCATCGAGCAGAGCCTGGAACATCGTCTCATCGGCATACACACAGGCAGCCTGCAATGCCGTAAAACCGCTGGGGGATGCCTTGGTGGCCTGGCCCGTGTTCATGATTTCATACAAAAGCTCAGGCATCTCGCTCTGCCAGCTCCATTGCCCACGATAAATGCCGGAGTTCTGCTCCATCATCTGCGCGGAATTATGATGCGGGTCATTCGAGGGACGCACGTCGGCAATACCGGTTCGCCCGGCCAGCAAGTCAAGCGCAGAGCACTGGTCAATGCTCCACTCCACCGCATGCAGCAGCGGTGCAGTCAACAGAAAAACTATTGAGGGAAGCAGTCTCATGAACAGGCGAAAACGAGCGCGGCCCTATTCTCCACCAAGTAGCAGCGGGCGTCAAGTCCATTCTATGACTGCGCCCTGCCTGCAGCACATGCTTTTTGCTAGACATTACTGATAAAAAAAGATATAATACGCGCAAGTATGAATCCTCCTGCCATCGCCATCGACGGGCCTGCAGCTTCCGGCAAATCCACGGTAGCCAAACTCATTGCAAAAGAGCTGGGCTACACATTCATTAACACCGGCGCCATGTACCGCGCGGTGACCTGGTACACCCTGCAGCAAGGGGTGAACCCTGCAGATGCAGCCGCAGTAGAAGCCCTGCTTCCTGGTATTCCCCTGAGCTTCGGTAAGGATGGTGCCAACTCCACCGTTATCTTCGAAGGCCGAGTTCTCACTACCGAACTGACGGAAAAGAGCACCAATGACAATGTTTCTGCCGTGGCCTCCATCCCCGCGGTGCGAAACCTGCTTGTTGAAAAACAGCGCGAATACAACACTCGCGAAGCAGTAGTCATGGAAGGCCGCGACATCGGCACCGTGGTATTCCCAGACACGAAGTACAAGTATTTTGTGACAGCCTCTGAAGAGGTGCGTGCAGCCCGCCGCGCCGCAGAAGGTATTACGGATTCCATTGCCGAGCGCGACCGCAAGGACTCCCAGCGCGCCTGTGCTCCGCTCAAGAAGGCAGATGATGCCCTGCTGGTTGACACCTCGGATATGACGATTGACCAGGTGGTTGCCTTCATTGCCGCCGATATCCGCGCCAAGCTTCCCTCCTGCTGAATTATCTTTCACCTTTTCTCATGAACAGAACTCTGCTCTACCACATCGTACGCGGCACCGCCGGCTGCTTCTTCAATTCCTTCTTCAACTTAAAGGTCCTCGGCCGTGAGAAGCTCGTGGAAGAAGGCCCCTGCATCATTGTAGCCAACCACCAGAGCTTCCTTGATCCCCCTCTGGTCGGCTCCCTGTACCGCAATGAAGTGTTCTTCCTGGCCCGCAAGACTCTCTTTGATGCCCCTGTACTCAAGCAGGTACTGCCCTTGTGCAACACTATCGGCATTGACCAGAACCGCCCGGACCCGGCCAGCATCATCCAGGTGCTCCGCACGGTCAAAAATGGCAACCGCATCATCATTTTCCCGGAGGGCTCACGTTGTCCCGATGGTGAGATTCACGATGCCATGCCCGGAATCGGACTCATTCTGAGCAAGCTGGCCAGCGTACCAGTGCAGCCGGTGCGTATTGAAGGCGCATACGATTGCCTGCCAATTCACAGCAGCAAGCTCAAATTCCGTCCCATCACCCTTTCTGTGGGTGATCCCATCCAGTTCACCCCGGAAGAGCTGCGAGCCAAAGGCCGCGATGCTCAGCGCGCCATTGGCAAGAAAATCATGGATGCCATCCGCGCCCTGCCGATTGAGCCCTGATTTTCCAGCGCGCCATGCTCACCACTCTGCGTCTGAGCAACTTCCGCTGTTACAGCACCCTCCGTTGGTCTATACCGACAGAGGGTGCCGTGCTGCTGGGAGCCAACGCCCAGGGCAAGACGAGTCTGATGGAGGCGCTCTGCTTTGCGCTTACCCTGCACAGCCCGAGGGCATCACGCCTGGATAAGCTGGCACGGCATCGAACGGGCCAGTTCGGTATCTCCCTGGAAACAGAGGAAGGCTCTCGGCGCCTGTTATGGAGAGACCGCAAACTGCAACTGCAGGTCAATGGAACAGAGCGCCGGGATTATCACGATTACCTGGCAGATACCTGCCCGGTGACCTGGCTGGCTAACAGCGATATGGAACTGGTGCGCGGAGCGGCAGAAGAACGGCGGCGCTATCTCGATTTCCTGGGCTGCCAATGGCACCCGCTCTACCGAAAGTCGCTGCAGGCATACCGCAAGGCGCTCAAGAGCCGAAACGCCCTGCTCCGGCATCCGCGCCGCAGTGCTGCGACACTTCGCAGCTATGCCGAGCTGCTCATCCGCCACGGCAACTGCATGATGCAACTCCGGCAGCAGTTACTGGAGCGGCTGGCCCCCCATATTGCCCACCACCACCGCTGCATTTCAGGTGGTGCAGAACAAGTGGTACTCAGCTATGTTCCATCGGCCCGGGAATCGCTGGCTGAGGAACTGGAACGCTGTATCGAGAATGATATACGTGCCGGATTCACGACTATCGGCCCGCACCGCGATGATTTCCTGCTCCTGCTCGATGGCATGCCTGCAGCAGAGTACGCTTCAGAAGGCCAGCAACGCACCCTTGCCATAGCCTTGCAGATGGCCCAGAGCGGTCTGCTTCAGGCAGAAACAGGCAAGGCCCCGATTCTGCTGATTGACGATATCTTTGGTGAGCTGGATACCACACGACGCCGGGCTCTGCTGGGCATGCTGCCGGAGGAATGCCAGGTATTCATCACCACCACCACCCTGGACTGGGTGGGTGACATGCCGCTCGCCCTCCCTGTACTACGGATTGAAAATGCAGCAGTCCGCGCTTAACGGAGCATATCAAGCGCCCGGGCTGTGGCAGACAATGCGGTCTCCACATCCTCCATCGTATTATAGAGCGCAAAGGAGTAGCGCGTAGTGCCTGTAATTCCCAGAGACTGCATGAAAGGCTGGCAGCAATGGTGCCCGGTGCGGACGGCAATGCCCATCTGGTCCAGCAGGGTTCCAAGGTCATAGTGGTGAACGCCGGGAACAGTCATGGAAATGAGAGCCCCGCGCTTATCGCGTGTACCCAGGATGTTGACACCCAGCTCCTGCAGGCCATCGAACATACGCCGGGTAAGCGCCATTTCGTGAGCATCAATGGCATTCAGGCCAATCTGCTGCACATAACGCAAGGCCGCCGCCAGCACGATGTTGCCACCAATATTGGGCGTACCGGCTTCGTATTTGAAAGGCAGAGTGTTATAGGTTGTCTTCTCGAAACTCACCTCGCTGATCATCTCGCCCCCCCCCAGCCAGGGCGGCAGCTGCTCGAGAATCTCCTCGCGTCCCCAGAGCGCACCTGTACCCGTGGGAGCATAAACCTTATGCCCGGAGAAAGCATAGAAGTCACAACCGAGCTCCTGCACATCCACCGGAAGGTGGGCGGTACTCTGGGCTCCATCTATCAGTACAAGGGTGGCAGGATTGTTGCGTCTGGCATCGGCAATAATCTGCTGTACCGGGTTAATGGCTCCCAACGCATTGGAAATGTAGGGAACAGCCACCAGCCGGGTACGCGGAGAAAGCATACGGTGGTAGGCCTCCATGTCGAACTGCAGCTCAGGAGTCAGCGGAACTGGCCGCAGCACTGCCCCGGTACGGCCGCAGAGCATCTGCCAGGGAACGATGTTGGAGTGGTGGGAATCCGTCGTGACAATCACTTCATCCCCTGCTCCGATGAGGCCGGAAAGCGCCAGCGTCTGCGACACCAGATTGATGCCGGCCGTGCAACCGCTGGTGAAAATGATTTCCCGGGCGCTGGCGGCATGCAGGAAGCCAGCCACAGTTTCGCGGGCTTTCTCATGTTCCTCTGTAGCCACGCGGCTCAGATAATGAGCACCGCGGTGAATGTTGGAGTTCTGCTGCTCATAATAAGCCCGCTCTGCCGCAAGGACACATTCCGGTTTCTGTGTTGTGGCAGCATTGTCCAGATACACCAACGGGCGCTTGCCGATGCGTGTGTTCAGGATGGGGAAATCAGCCCGGTAATTCATTACTTCTGTTCCTCCTTAATATGTTCAATCATGCGGGAAGCAGATTCCGGCACATAGTCACGCCAGCTTTCATCGCCACTGGTTATCATGCGTACAATATCACGAGGTGTCTGGAATAAGAGCTTCTGGTTGAAGTACGGGACCTCGATAATGCAGCCGGTCTCGCGCAGATGGCGGTACAGATAGTGGTATTTCTCCGGGGCCCGGTAGGTACCGGCTGTTACAAATTCACCTGTTGTGCGGTTAATCCACGGCGTCACGTAGAACTTGGTCTGGTTCACGAAAATGTGCCCCATGGTAGCCAGGATACCGCCCGGTGTATCTGCCCATTTATCCTTGAAAATCTCATTCAGCAGGCCGATGGAAAGCGCAATGGCCACGGGTTCGCGGGTATACTGGCTCAATAAGGTGGAGAGACGATGGAAGCGGGCAATATTGGTAACCATCACCATTTTTCCCTCGGCTGCCAGGGCATCGACCCTGTCCAGGAATTCAAGCAAATCCACCTGCTCTCCGCGCAGGAGGTTGGAGAGGGATATTTCACAGATATCCACCACACGCTCATGCTGCTCCTGCGACAGGCTTTCCAGGAATTTGCTCCGCACGCTATCCATCATTTCCAGATGGATATTGCACACCGGTCGGAAGCTGCCACGCATCAGCACAATGGGGCGCTTATAGAGGTAATCTGCAGGCTGCACCACGGTGCCATCGGGGCTGATAAGTGTGGAAGAAGATAAGCCGCAGCGCACCAGCTCCATGGCCAGAATGCGGTTATCAAACATGCCAAAGCCATTTCCGGAAAAACGCATGAAATCAATCTCGTAGAATGCGCGATCCAGATTATCTCCCACACTCATCACGAACTGCTCCATGCGATCACGCTTGTAGAACAAGGCATACAAAAGATTGACACCCAGAATACCAAGCACGCGCATCTGCATATCGTGGTCGGGCACAAGCAGGCGCACATGCATAACAAAATCACTCGGGGGAAGCTCCGGTTTCAGCTGGAATCGAACACCAATCCAGGCCGACCAAGGGCCGTTGTCGCGATACCCTTTGGCCTTGACTGTATTGCAGAAAGAAAAGAAGCATGTATCCTTGCCTCGCTTCTCACCCAGCCTCTTTACGAGCTGGGCATATTCATAATCCATCATCTGCTTGAGACGCTCTTCGGAAACATAACGGCGGGCCTGGCCATACAGCGTATCGCTCACGGTCATATCGTAAGCGGAAATGGTCTTGGCTACCGTACCAGCCGCACCGGAGGAGCGGAAAAACCAGTTGGCGGTCTCCTGGCCGGCACCTATTTCGGCGAAGGAGCCGTAAACACCTTTGTCCATGTTGATTTCAAAGGCTTTCTCCTGGGTTGCGGCGAGTGTCTGAGTGAAGGAATCCATAGGGACTATCAGAGGTTGAAATCAGATTTGAAGCGGAACAAGCGGCAGATGACGCAGCGGACGGGGAGCCTGGATGTGCAGATCGGTATCAACTGAGGGTACCCCTATTTCCTCTGCGGTGTCCTCTGCCGGGGCAGAAACTTCTTCTGCAGAGGCGCCGGAATCTGCCAGATCGGACGCATCACGATAGCGGGGATTGAGCGTCAGCTCACAATCATAGGGGTCCTGACCAATGAGCGCAGCACTACGCGGCAGCACAGGAACAACCGGCAGCACCCGGGATGAGTGCATGTGACCGGGATGCACTTCCATGAAATCCACCAACGAGGGGCTGCCATCTCCATGAATGGAGCATTGCCCCAGAGTCACATCTCCCTTGGGGATGTATTCCCGATAAGTGGGGCGCACATAACCGGGTTTGCCGTCCTTCATGACGGTTTCAAAGCAGAAATTGGTGGCCACCTGACCAGAGGAAAGGCAAATTTCCACCTCCTCCGTATCGGATGGAACAGGAATGGGCTTATCCGGGAAGCTGTCCTTAGCCGCTTCCATCACGGAAGCAAAGACCGGGCCGCAGGTATCTGAGCCGAAAGCCTGCGGATAAATGGGCTGGTGGTCATTCAGATACCCCATCCACACACCACAGGTGATGCTGCTGGTGTAGCCGAACAGGGCGTTGTCAGAAAAATCGTAGTTCGTACCGCTCTTCACTGCACCACCAAATGTTTCGGGCAGCATGGGACGCACGCGCTGGGCTGAGCCTTTCTCCATGGATTCACGCATGATGCTGTGCAGACGGAACGCCGTGCACGGACTGGTACTGCGTACCATGCGGTGCGTGACAGCCAGCGGATTCTCCCAGAGAATTTTTCCATTACTATCTGTAATCTTGCTCACTACATAGGGAGCCAGCGGGCGCTTGCCTGCATTCGGGAACACCGTATAGGCCATGGTGACCTCCTTGAGTGAAACGGGTTCTGTGCCCAGATACACGCGGGGGTAGTAGTGGGGCTTGAGTTCTGTGCTGTTCGGGTTACGGGCGGGGGGCGTGATTCCGACGGAGGTAAGGGTTTCCTGGAAACAACGAGCCCCCCTGGTAGGATGAGACCCCAGGGCAATGCCCAGACGGGCCGATGCGGCAATCTTGGACCATTCGAGACTCTGACGCAGGGTGACGGAATCCAGATAGCGCCCCTTCTCTACTTCCATACCCCACTCGCCCAGAATACCCTCTGAGCCGCCAATACCGGCCAGGCGGTTGTCGAGCGCATCGTCCAGAATGCGGGAACAGGGTGTGTAGCCGTTGTCAAAGGCACACATGTACAGGAACGGCAGCATGGCCGTACCCACAGATCGGCGGCCATGTTCAATAATATCGAAATTATCACGCTCGAAACTACGGCCACCCACATAGGCCAGCACACCACCGGTTGCATTATCCACCGCCATCACAGCGCCATCCACATAGCGGTGCTGAGCGCAACGCGGGTCACTCGTCTCATTGAATCGGACATGATCATAATCCGGCCGGGCTTCCACCTTCTCCAGCTGGCTTCGCAGGCTTTGTTCTGCCGCTTCCTGCATACGCCGGTCAATGGTGGTGTAAATCTTGATACCCCGGCTCTTGACAATTTCCTCACCACGCTCCGGGTTCTGGAATATGTCAATGGCATGCTGCTGCACAATGGCATGCAGGAACGAGGTATTGCGCTTAAGCGGCTTGGGATTCAGCCCCAGCGGAGTCTCTTTCTGGCGGGCAGCCTCACCAGGGGTCAGCATTCCGGCCCGCTGCATGCGGTCAATCACATCGTTTCGCCAGCGCCAGTTCAGTTCAGCATTGCGAATGGGGTTATAGTTCTCCGGGTTCTTGATGAGAGCCGCAATACTGGCTGCCTCGCGCACGGTCAGGTCTGCGGGTTCCTTGCCAAAGTAGCCCAGCGAAGCGGCGCGGATGCCATGATAACCACGGCCGAAATACACGCGGTTGATGTAGAATTCGAGAATCTGCTGCTTGTCGTACTTCTTCTCAATACGCATGGCAAGGAAGATTTCCACCACCTTGCGTTCGTATCGGCTGCCGCCACGGGCCATGGTTCGCATTTCCAGGTCATAGGCATTTCGGGCAAGCTGCTGCGTGATGGTGGAGGCACCCTGATTGGCATGGCCGCCTGCGGCAGCAGCTTCCTTGGCCGCACGAATGATACCTACGGGGTCAAAGCCGTTGTGAGTCCAGAAATTCTTATCTTCCTGTGCCACCAGCGCATCTATCATGGCCCGCGATATTTTATCGTAAGTCACATAGCTACGATTCTCATCATAGATCCGACCAATTTCCTCACCATTACGGTCAAAGATGATACAGGGATGATCCAGATTGTTGATATCCTCGAGATTAAACTCTTCTGCCCATTTCTGATACTTGGCCGTTACAGAGGTAAAGAGAGCATAGCCCAGCAGGGATATTGTAACAAGAGCCACTCCCAGAACAATGGCAAAACGAATCAGCACACGCCTCAACCAGCTGCGGAAACTGCGGTACATGAGCGTTCTTTCCTTGACAGCCTTACGCCTGCGGCGACGGTCTGCCGCGGCTTTTCGTTCGTTCTGGTAGTCGTCAAGGTTATCCATGCTTCAGCGTGCATGATTTTAGCAAAATGAGCACCTCATAGCAAGCGGCAAATGCTTATGCTGCACCATTAGATGATGAAGGACGCACAAATCTGAGGAATACGGCACCACAGACCACCATCACCACCACGCCAATACCGGAGGAGAGGCCCAGGGGCAGCTCAATTCCACATTCCCGGGCATAGAAAAGGAAGGTGGTGCACATGCAGGTCATGAACAAGGCCGGCACCACGGCCAGCAGGCTGTTCCGCCCCCGGCGGCGCAGGCAGGCAGCAATGCTCCACAATGTAAAGCAGGCCAGAGTCTGATTCCCCCAGCCGAAATAACGCCAGATGACACTGAAATCAAGCTGCGAAATGAAAATGACCACAAGGAAGAGAGGCACTGCCAGAATCAGACGAGACAGCGGACGAGTCTGGCGGATGTTCAGCATATCGGCCAGCATGAGGCGGCTGCTCCGCATAGCAGTATCTCCGCTGGTAATGGCCAGCACCACCACCCCCAGCACGGCAACAGCCCCGCCATAAGGGCCGAGCAATGTGGTACAGGCGGCATGAACGGCAGCAGAGGGATTCTGCTGAACCAGCATCCCCATCGTGGCAGAATCTGTCACGAGCACCTCGCGCAGCGTCAGACCAACGACGGCCCAGACCAGAGCCACCATACCCTCGACAACCATGGCGCCATAGAAAAGACGGCGTACATTCCGGGCTTCGCTGGTGCAGCGCACCATCATGGGGCTCTGCGTGGCATGGAATCCGGATATGGCACCGCAGGCAATGGTAACGAAGAGCATGGGCCATACCGAAAGACCGGCAGGGTGCTGGTTGCTGAGAAAATCCAGATTGGGCAGTACGTCATAACCGCTCAGGGGCAGCATGATGAACAACCCCGCGGCCATAAAGAGAAACACAGCCCCGAAAACCGGGTAGAGCCGCCCAATGATGACCTGAATGGGAAGAATTGTTGCAAGGAAGTAGTATACCAGGATGATGATGCTCCATCCGAATGGTGAGGTCACCCCGACAATGTTGCTGAGCATTCCGGCAGGAAGCAGAGTAAACACCACCCCCACCATGACCAGGAGGAAAATGCAGACAAAACGCATAGCATGCCGGGCGGGTTCGCCCAGGTACTCGCCCACCAGTTCAGGCAGATTAGCCCCATTACGTTCCGCAGACATGGCCGCGGCAAGGAAATCATGCATGGCCCCGGCAAAGATGCAGCCAATCACAATCCACAGCAGAGCCACCGGCCCGAAAAGGCATCCGGACACAGCACCCACCACCGGCCCCAGCCCGGCTATGTTCAACAATTGGATGAGAAAAATCTTCCAAGCAGGCAGAGGCACATAGTCCACACCATCCGGCGACTTCACGCAGGGCATGATGGTATTTTTATCAAAACCATATACTTTCTCGGCAAATCGCCCATAGAACACATAGCCGAGAACAAGAAGCAAAAGGCACAGAAAGAATACAGAAAGACCCAGCATAGTGGCAGAAAATAACCGGTGGGAGATTACACCCACCGGTCAGAAAAATCAAGTATTTTGTGGCTTATGCCACGTATCCTCGATTAAAAGTCATCGCCATCTGTATCAGCACCGCTGCCCTCGAAATCTTCATCGACAGAACCCACATCGTCATCAGATGCAGGAATCTCGGTAGACCCCATGGCCGTGGTAGAACCACCGGGTGCAGGTGCAGGAGTATCATTCCCGCCAACACCGGAGCCATTGCCGGAGTCATCAATGCTCTTGTTATCCACTCGGTTGATTTCTGTGGGAATAGGCTCATCTGTGAGCTTGCCGCCTTCCACCCAGATGACGAGAGCCCCTTCAGCATACGCACCATAGGTCGACTTGGGGTCAATGTTACGCATTTCGGTATACAGCGCACGCAGGCGTTCCTTGGAAGCAGGCTCCATTCCCTCCCCACCACGGCGCAGATGCCCGGCATACGCAGCCATAATCATCTGGCGCTGCAGTTTGGAATAACCGCCCTGTGCCATCATCTTACGCACGTGAGCATTGGCCTGGTCATACGACTTGATCTGCAGGGCTTCCACCAGCGTCGTCGGGTCGAAGTTGAGTCGGTTCTTCAACTCCGGGTCGCCTTCAGCACCCTTCGGATCAGTCAATCCACGGGGCATGCGGATATCGTAATCCGAAGCCTCAAGGAGCAGCTCTGCCCGCTTGTCTCCCTTTGCTTTGCGGGCCCTGTCCAGGATTTTCTCCTGCTGGTAGAAATTATCCAGATGCACCTTGAGAGCCGCCAGGGCTGTTTCAGGGTCCTTCATTTCATCCGGTTTCTGCACCACTGCACGCAGGTTTTCCTCAGAATCAACCACGGCAAGACAAGGATAACTCCAGATGCCATGGGGAAGCCGCTTGCCACCGAGGCGCTTCTCCATATCCTTTTTTTCCCTGTCATTGGGCTGCTGATACAGGGGCATTTCCAGGAAAGTGGCCTGGCGGATATAGGGGGCAATCTTGTTCTTCTTGATAAAGGCCTCGTAAGTTGCCTGCCCTACCTTATCATAGTTCGCCCCGTAAATGAAAATAACAATAGGGTGCTTACCTGCCTTGGAAAGAGCATCCGGATAAGTGCGGGCTATTGCAGACCAGGCGGGGGCACTCATCACTACCCCCATTACCAATGCCTTGAAAAGATTCCTGAACATATATAACTTTCTTTCTACAGATTAACGCTGCGGTTTGCCATACACATAGAAGCCGGCAATGCCCGGTTCATACTTATCGCCCTCGCGCAGCATACGCACGAACTTGCCGGAAACACCGCTGGATTTCAGATCAAAACGAATCATGTTCCCCTCAATGTTGCCATTGGGGCGTACACGCTGCCAGTTCTGGCCATCATCCGACACTTCAAGATAGAACGGGCGATCATTCTTGAGCTTCTTTTCATGGCTGACGCAGACAACGCCATTGAAATCACACTTCTTCTCGAGGCCGACTGTCAGGCCTGACTTTCCTTCAAACTTGCCGGGCATGGTACCACCAAAACGCTGAAGAACACCCCAGTGCAAACAGCAATCCTTCATATCGCCAATCGTTGTAGCCGTATCAATCCACCCCGTGGTGGAGACCACACGCCCGGCAAAGCCTTTGACCTGCGGCCCCTTCTTGGGGAAATTCTTCTTACACTTGCGGTATGCAAGCTTGCCAATGGCCTGGAAAGTGCCACGTTCCTTACCCTTGGCAGCAGCATGGATAGCCTCGCCCAGAGTAGCCCATGTTTCATCGAGCTGCTTCTTGGAGGTACTGGTACGGCTCATGGCCTGAACCAGCATGTTGGTGAATTCCTCCTGAATCTTGCCATCCCCCTCGGGCAGCTTACCTACGTATCCCAGCCCCCATGTCAGCACGGCACCGGAATAATCCGGACGCCGCATCAGCACACGCAACGATTCCCGCAGATAAGATTTCCGGTCGGCATCGGAATTGCAGGTGGCAATCTGGGCATCGAGCACAGGTGCAATGTCCCAACGGTTTGTACCCCAGTCCTTAAAGTGAGTAAACAAACTGGAGAACATTCTGTTGAGTTTTACGCGGTCTTTCACAAGAGGGGCGAGGTTCGGATACACATAACGTGCCAGCATGGTGGCCGCAGCGTGGTAGTGAGTCTTACCCATTCCATCCATCACGGCATCATGCAGAGTCTGCCACTTTTCGCGGTCCTCGGGAGCCTTGAACTTGAGATAAGCTGCATAACGCTTCAGAGCAGGCCAGTTGTTAGGCTGGAACTTGGCAGAGATTTCATAACTGTTAAAGGCCGCTTTCATCTTACGGCGAGCAGTCAGAAAATCAGCCATGGAAACCATCTGGTCTGCTGCCATGGTCTTGAAACGGTCTTCGTACAGCTTCTGGGTAAGAATAAGGAAGTCCCATTCCGGCTCACCCCAGAATGTCTTATGAAGGTCCTTCCTCCAGTAAATGGAGTTACCAGCACGCCACTCATTACCAATACGCATGGCATAGGCGCAGTGACCGGGCTCACCCATCGTGGAGGCAGGCAGACCTGCAGCAAGAGCGCTGAAGGTGGCATAGTGCGAAAGTGCACCGCAAACACCGCCGATTTCACGATACGCCCAGCCCGTGGTGAAGTTCACGTACTTCCAGATAGGTGCCAGATAGGCAGAAGAGAACACAGAGTCACCTGCAACATTGCGGAGGCGGTACTCGAGCTGCCCCTCAGCCCCAAAATACTGCTCCATGGGCAGGCGCACATTGTCGCGATGCCAGGTGAGGTTGCGACGGCTGCCCCACTGGCCGGCACCATCGCTGGGCTGCTTGCACCCGGTCACAAAGCGGGTCTCCCAATACTGCAGCTTATCAAAGTAAGCATTAAGCTTGCCCTCCTTCCAGCTCTCATTGTAGTATTTGAAACGGGAAACGAGATCATTCTCGCTCCAGCCCTCACGGGCAAATTCCAAGGCTGCCGTCGTGGCAATGCGGCGGGTGGCAGGCACTTCCATTTCTTCTGCCCCGGCTATACCATACAATGTTTCTAGATAGCAGAGCCCCTTGTCTATATTCTTTGTCGGGCCGGAATAGAGCGTATTGCTCAGCCAGTTCAGATCCCCCCCCAGATCAGCCAGTAACGCCTTACCCTTCGGGCGGATTGCCACGCTGCGAATCGCCTGGGAGCCAGCTTTGCGAATCAGGGTGATGCGGGCCAGGTCCAGACGATTGGCAGGAGACTGCAGGAACTTGATAATGGAGGCATCATCCAGCTTACCCAGTTTCTTCAGCACCCGGTCTGCCAGGTCGTAGTAGATTTTTTCAGGATTAGCCCAGTCCTCTGCCTTGAATTCATCATTCTTGTAGTTTTCCTGCTCCTGCTTTTCAAGCATTTCGGCCGTACGGCGCATTTCGGCCAACGCAGAGGAAAATTCAGCATTCACACGGGCTTCCGGCACCACGTTCTGCTTGGGGTCAATCGGCACATTTTCCTCATCAAATTTTTCATCATCCTGCCCAGTGATGCGGCGATCCGGAGTTTTATCCTCTGGTTCTTCCTGCCACTTAGCATCATCATCATCATCCACGTATTCATCATCATTGGTCCAGTCATCCACCTTGATGTTGCGAACCGGGGGTCTGTGTTGGTGCACCACCTGCTCTGTCTTCTCCACCTTGGAAGGAAAGAGTACGGGGAATATGGCTACACCTACGCAGAAGAAGAGAAATGATGCCGTAAGAAGTTGAATGAGTCTTGCAGACATGATGATAAAACAGGACGATGTGATGAGATAAGGGTTATCGACTTTGCAAAGCGTTGTAAGTAGAACGGGCAGAATGGCGGATGATGGAATCGGAATGTTCCATAAACGGCTTCACCGCAGGCATGGCATCCCTGGTTCCATTGACTTCAAGGAATTTGAGGATAGCACCGGCAAGGCGGATATCAGAAGTTGACTGCAACCGGCTGATGAGGGGCGCATGCACGCGGTAACCCAGCAGATTCAGCATCTCTGCCCAGGCAACCGGGTTCTCACACCACAGGTCGACAATAGGGTTGACCATAAGGTCAGGCACCTGGAGAATAAGATAACGGGTAACAGCCGGGGAGACTTCTCGCTTCAACGCACGGCGGGCTTCAAAATACTTGAGGCAATGCTTTGTGGCTTCCTTATCATCAGGAATACTGTAAACCACCATAGCCTCAATCAGTTCAGAGTACGTATCCGGCTCAGTCAACCAGGGATCATTGAGCACCTGCAGCAGAGTGGAACGGATTTCACCGCGCAGGACACGCACATTCGAATGAGCCAGAGAACGTGCAGACATGCGTACTCGCATCGGGTCCAGGCACTTCATCTCGTTCAGGTTGGCCACCACATACGACGGATTCATCGGCGAGGACAACACATCGGGTGAATACTGGCTTACCAGATTTGCCTTATCCGCATCAAAACGCACCTCGTATACACCCTTGGAGGGAGCCGCGTAGGTAACAGTACCAAAGCGAGAGAGTATAGGGGAAATGTTCTGCCGGGCTCCGGATACATTGGTTACCACATACAGCGCACCATTGGCCCGGGTATGGGCACGGGTATATTCTGACTGCAGCAGGCGGGTCAGGGCATCGCGCACAATATCACGAGCCCGGCGGTCCTGATTATCAATGAACACCGCATAGTGTGTCACACGATTTGAAATGGAACGCAGGGAGTAGAACACCTGAAGGTCGGCATCCGTCAGAATCGGGCCGGTTACATTATCAGCCGAAACCTGCACATCTGCCATCTGTTGCTGAGCCTTGATTTCTGAGGCTCTGCGCTCTGCCTCATTCAACGCATATTCCAGAATGTTAGGCATCACCCATCCCAGCACCAGAATGACACCAGCCATCACGTAGACCGTTTTCTTGAAATAAACAGAAGCCGTAGCTACAAGCCCGGCACTCACCACGCAGAAAATCATGGAGAAGAGGCGTTGAGACTCTATATCCTCATTAGCCAGGAAAGTGATACCTTCCTCCTTGTCGCTTGCGATGAAGATAAGGGCGCAGACAGCAAAGATAAGCAGCCCTAAAGAAAGCCTCAACGTGCCGGCAACATTAAAGGCATGCCCGGAAGCATACACCCCGCCCATGGTTTCAGCACGGGCAGACTGTCTCTTCATTGAAGACTTATACTCAGCAACGAGCGCAGCATGCTCCTCGTCATTCAATCTGGGAGCAGTTGCGGCAAACTCATTCCTCAGACATTCCGGGCAAACGGTAATATCCTCCTTCGTTGCATTAAACTTACGATGGCACTTGCTGCACTCAATTTCCATTGCACCCCTTTTATACCAGACAGATAAGCCCATTGCAAGCCAGAATAAGCCGGAATCCTGTATCAGCCGGAAAAATTAGACTGATAACAGCTCAGAAGGCGTACCGCACAGAACTGGCGGGTAAAGTGCCTGTCCCGGCAGGCCGTGAAGCGCCACCAGCAGGAGAAGATTGCCGCGGTGCAGGAGCATACGTATTTGGAATCTGGATAATGGTCGCATGCTGCCCGCGGGTTACCATGATATTGCCTGCATCCAGTCCGGCGGGTTCCTGAATGACGCGTATGGTAGTGCAAGCATCCAGATCATTGCTGAGAGCCGGGAACTGCATGAGAGGAGCATTCCTGTCCACCCCTACGGAAGCAGCTGTCTCTACCACCCCCTGCTCTGCGGGATACAGAGCAAATGCCACGGCAACAACGCCGAGCCCCAGCGCAGAGGCCCCGAAAGCCAGTCGGCCGCGTCCGAAATTATCCAGCATCTGTAGGATGTGAGCCAGAAGATGGCGCCGCGCCGGACAGCAGACCGCCTCACGAGCCACGCGTTCATGGAAATCAGCCAGGAACCGGCCTTCAAAGTCTGCTTCCTCCACACGTTCAACCTTTAATGTAGCCAACAGGGCTAAGAGATGCTCCTCTGTTTCAAAAGACGCGGGATTAGGAATACGGGCCATAATGCAGGATAACAGTTCGTGAGAGACAGGGTATAGACAAACTTCTGCAGATTTTGTTCAAACAGATGTGATTTTTCTTCCGTAAAAAAAGCCCTAGGCAACAGGAGCAGTAAAAATCCGCTTTTTAAGCAGATTTCCAGCCTGTTCATCCAGCCAGGAACAAATCATCTGTTCACAGGCAGCAATCTCTGCCGCACGCAGGCGGCGTGTCTCTGCGGTTGCCTGTTCCAGAGCATCCATATCATACACATTCACATCATCAACCAGAGCACAGGCCGGGTCAACATTTCTGGGCACGGAAAGGTCTATCAGGCAAATCGGTCTCTGCCGTTTCTGCTGCACCTGTTCCATCACGCCCGGAGACACCACATACACAGGAGATGCCGTAGAGACAATCACAATATCAATATTTTCCAAATAGGGAATCCATTCTGTAAAACGAATCACCTTGCCCCCCACCTGAGCCGCCAGCTCCACCGCTCGGTCATAGGAGCGATTGGCCACAAATATACTTTCTGCACCACGGGAACGCAGGCTCTGCGCCGTTGTCCGGGCCACCTCACCAGCACCGACCACCATCACATTGGAACCCGCCAGATTCCCCAGCATCTCCTGAGCCATCTGCACTGCTGCCGCCCCCACAGATGTGGGGCCGCTCGTAATCTGGGAACTGCTGCGTACCTTCTTCGCAATGGTAAAGACATTCTGAAAGGTGCGGTTTGCAAACCCCGCTGTTACACCAGCTTCCAGAGCCACGCGGTATGCCTCCTTCAGCTGGCCGAAAATCTCCGTTTCACCCACAACCATTGAATCCAGACCAGAACCAACTGCGGCAAGATGAAACAAAGCCTCCTTCCCCTGGTAGTGGTAAAACATTCTGCGACGCTCAGAAGCGTCCGGCGTATTACCGAGAAAATGCTGAAGAATATGGGGAAGCGCGGTTTCCGCATTCCGGCTCCAGTAATAGATTTCTGTGCGATTGCAGGTAGAGAGAAGCACACACTCCTCCACCCCCGGGAGTGCGGCCAGCGCGGCATTTACCTCAACCTGGCGGGATTTTCCCACAGCAAACTGCTCGCGGAGCGCCACCGGGCAGCTGCGATAGTTCACACCAAGGCAGAACATCTGCATCTCACTCTCCATACTTACTTCTGAGACTTAACAATGGCCTCCACCAGGCTGGGGATAGTGTGCGCCGAGGCTTCAATATCCGGGGTCAGGCCATATTCAGCCAGAGTAGCCGTAGTCACAGGGCCAATGCTGGCAATGCGGCAACCTGCCGGCAAGGGAATTTTCATATCCATGAAATGACGCACCGTACTGCTGCTGGTAAAGGTGACAATATCAGCCCCCTCCTCACGCAGCCGCTCCCGGGTTCCATTCACATCCTCAGTTTCAGGAACAGTGCTATAAGCCAGACATTCGTCCACAATGGCCTGTCTCTTCATCAATTCATCGTAAATAACGCGGCGCGCCTGCTCACCATGCACCCAGAGCATCGTAACATTTGCCACCCCGCCAAACTCATCGCCCTTGCGGTCAAACTC
>JAEIGA010001020.1_pt1 | contig 42248 bp, 25 predicted proteins | sample 9270691 | NCBI WGS metagenome assembly JAEIGA01 (sample SAMN17057246, study PRJNA624740) | gut metagenome | biome: biome; isolation source: fecal sample | host: Bos grunniens | place: China: Xizang | collected 2019 | reverse complement strand
GAATATTCCGTTAAAAAAGAGTGCTTTATGTTAGTTTATGATTGATATTGCAAAAAACTGAGCTTGTTCTGTGGCTTAATTTGAGGATTGTTAAGGGCGGAACGCCCTAACCCCTTCCCACGTGCGAGCCGAAGGCGAGCACATATAAAACAAAAACCACAGAGGATAGAGGTCCTCAGAGAAAGTCTTCGACTTTTTTTGAGAAAAAGAGGCGAAAAATCAGTCATAAACTAAGACAGAGCCAAAAAGAGTAGAGTTTTGTGGAATATTCCGTTAAAAAAGTGTGGAGTTAGGAGAGATATTCCGTTAAAAAAGTGTAGGGTTTGGCGAGATATTCCGTTAAAAAAGTGTAAGATTTTGTGAGATATTCCGTCGAAAAAGTGTGGTGTTATGATATAAAGAATTGAAAAAGAGGTGATTATCTTCAAGTGTGTAAATGTTTAGTTTTATATGAAGCGGAGTTTGATGTGAATAGATATGTTTGAAATATGTAATTTAATTACAAAAAAAACGTATGGTGTTGTGTTTTTGGGTAAAATATTTTATAATTTCGTAGCATAATTACAATATTTGGTTAAATTTTCTTCTATGATACGAGATTTTTGGGTGAAAAACTATCTTTCTATACGAGATAAGCAAGAATTGAACTTTTTGGCAAAAGGTCCTGTATCTGAACTGATCTCTGAAGTTGTCGAAGGAGTGTTCTTGTATAAGTTGGGAATTCTATATGGTTCTAATGCGTCGGGAAAATCAAATATGTTGATAGCCTTGAATGAGGTGTTCCGACTTTTGATACTTCCGAAATCCGATGCGACGAAAGGAATCAATGGATGGATTCCTTTTGTATTGACAAAGGACGAGCCGACGGAAATGCACGTCTCTTTCTATGCCAATGGTATTCGATACGACTATGACGTGAAATTCAATGATAAGTACATATTGAATGAGGTGTTGTATTATTATCCCAACAAATCAAAATCATTGTTTTATGAGCGTACGTTTGTTGGCGGCAATGTTCAGGCAGACATCAAGTTTGGACCGAGTCTGAAACTTCAAATCAGGACACAAGAGAGTATTCGTGAAAATACACTGAACAATCATAGTGTTTTATCCGTTTGCAGGAAAGCTGCATTGAAAGAAGACATATTGCCATTCAACGAGCTTCATAGCTGGATTATGGAGAATTACCATGATGTGGATGGTGATGATGAAAAAGGTGTTGTAGACATTCTGAAGGAGGCTCACAGCAACCCGAAGAAGTGCAAGTTCTATAACACAATGCTTCAGAAAGCAGATTTGAACATATTGGGATTTCGCCCGACTATAGAGGACCGTGTCATTCCAACCGAAGTGAGGGAAATGATACAGAATGGAGATTTGCCTGAAAGAATGAAGGAGTCTATTCTGAAGCCGGTAAATGAGTCTGTGGTATTTGTCAACCATTCAGATGATAATGATTTTGAAATTCCGCTTAAGTGGCAGTCAAAAGGCACCATAAAATATATTAAAATACTGGATGCTTTATACGATTTGATAACAGGATCGCACGTATATTATCTGGATGAACTTGGTGAAGATCTTCACAATGACCTGTTGTACTACTATCTCAATGTCTTCATTTTCAATTCCGACAAGTCGCAGTTGATTATCACGAGTCAGGAGACGACGCTGCTTTCCCAGGATTTGATTAATGAAAACAGAGGCGTTGTTTGGTTTGTGGAGAAGAACAGAAAGACAGCGTCATCAGAATATTCTAGAGGCGATTCATTCGGCTTGCACAAAAATCTGTCTTTATATAATTCTTACCGCATAGGCAGATTGGGTGCGAAACCAGAACTAGGTAGCATCTTTATAAATTTGGAGGATTGATATGGGAAAACTTCGTCAGACAGCATTGATTTTGGGTGAAGGGCCGACGGAATTTTTCTATTTCAAGTCTTTATGCGATGTGTTCAAGCATATAACCATCAAGCCAGACTATCCCAAGCATACCAATTTGAAGGATTTGGAAAAGAAAATAGAGGAGGGTGTAGAAATTGGATACAGTCATATCTTTTGCATAATCGATATGGATACGAAGGATTTAGAGCCAGAGCGTTCGCAATATCAAAAGATGAAGGCGAAATATGCGGAGCCTATCAACAAACCCAAGAAAGGCATCTATTGCAGTGTAGAGTTCTTTGAAACACATCGTTGCACAGAACTGTTCTTCCTGTATTATTTCCGCTATACTTCACGTCCATACGATGATCAAGAGCCATTGCTCAAAGACTTGAATCAGTATGTAGAGTATAGAAAAACGATAGAATTTTTCATCAAGACCAAAGGACTTCACGGTTATTTTGAACGAAATGGCGGAAGTCTTGAAAAGGCAGTGGACAATGCCAATCGGTCGATGGATGAGAAAAATAACGATGGAAGAGATTATACTTTCTCGGAGCTGGGAAGGTTGATGGAAGAAATACATAGATTGGAAGATTGAAACATATGCATGGTGTAATAATGAGACTAAAAATGATGAGGTTCAAGATTCGTTTTTTTCATATTATCAAACCGTTAATTAAATAATGATTTTTCTTCATTAGAAATCTCTGATGACAAAGGCTATAACAAACAAATAATAAAAAAATGATGGGCTTAGACGATATAATGATTAGTTTTGCTGTGTCTGTCGGAGCAGGCATTGCAACCAATCTGATAGAGGAGATTAGAAGCAATAAGGACTTGGACGCAAGAATGAACAAGTGCTTTAATAATGCTTTGAATAAATGGGAGGTCTCTCAGGAAACTCGTAATAATTTACATAGTGAGTCTCTTAAATTCTATCCTGATCTTGCAACCTTTTTATCTGATCCTGCAAAAGGGATAAATCCTAAGATTAAAGATTTACTTCGTTTGTGGATTAAAGAAATGCAGAATGACGAGGTTTGTACAAATTACATTATATCTCACAGACAGGATGTTGCAAACTGTAAACTCAATGAAGTGTTAGTCTTACTGAAGAACGATATTCAGACGGCTATTAATAAAATAGCGGAAGGACAAGAAAACATGTTGAGTAACCAGAATGTCATAATTAATAACTTGGAATCATTGAAGGCACAACTGCAAACATTAAAACAAGATACAACCACAAATCATGCCCCAAATCTCCTTGTCCTTCTGCGAGGTAGTATTGCCGAGATGATTGAAAACCTCAAATTAACTACAGCTAAAAGAATAATTGAAGAAATAGAAAAACAATTTGCTTCTGTGATAGAAAACAACCAGGAGTTAAGGTCTGAAATAGCATATATAAAAGGCTTGACTTTGTTGTTCTCGCAAAGCCAAAAGGCTATAGAACTTTTTCATGAAGCATATATCATTCGTCCAAATGTGCCTATCTATATACAGAAGGAAATACGAAGATGTTTGGCAAAATGCGATTATGAAACAGCGAGGAAACTCTCTGAAGAACTAGGAGACGATAAGTATAAATCAATTGTCGATGTAGTAAGTTCTAACAATAGTGCATCTATATTTGCTGCAATACCTGAAAATATAAAAAATGACATGGAAGTACGTCAAATCGTGCTTGAAAGTCTCCTTATGAAGAAGGAGGAGGCGAATTGTGCGTTTCTGTATGATGACAAAGATGTTGAACTCCCCAAATCATTAAAATTATCAAATATTTGTCAATGGTTATTCTTGCTTTCAAAAATTAGATATGAAACAGGAGACTTTATTGCTCTTTCATTTGCTGCTCCTCAGATTAATAACGTAAAATCAGCACGAAAAGCGATTAACCTCTTTTGGAAGGAACTTGAAGAAACAGAATTAAAAGAAAGTTTCCCATTAATATCCTGTTTACATAGTTACTGGAATCTTCTTTGTACGCAAGATAAATCCTGGGCAGATTCATTTCTCTCAATAGACCGAACACATTTCGGTGACCAGAAATTTGTGTTCAACTTGATGGAAACATCTGTTTATGCGCTATTAGGAAAACAAGAAGAGGCATTTGCCGCCTTGGTATCAGCAAGCAAGGAACTCGATATTAATATTATTCGAGTTGCTATTATGTTGTTTATTCAAACCAACAACATAATGCATTTGGTTTGGCTTCTCGGGAGAATGAAGGAGGTCGGTATAAAAGTAAATGATGAGATTGCTGTGCTGTTGGCTCAATCTATGCAAAAGGAAAATGCTGAGAAGTTAAGAGCACAATTGGATAATATTGATTTTGAGAAAGAGTCCGTTAAGGAACTCTTAATACAAATCGCTAATTTCAATTCTGGCAAAGATGTCATAACAGAACAGATTAAGAAAACGATGACTGAATTCTGTGATGAGTTGAAAGCATATGCAGCTAATTTACTTGCCTATGTAGGTGATACAGAATTAGCATTTGATATGTTGAAACCGATTGTTGACGAAGATACGCCAGATCTGAAACGTCATATATTTCTAACTGTGCTCGATAAAATGCAGGAAAAATCACCAGAACTGTATCGTATTCTTATAAAGAATCGACAAGCAGGCAACTATTGCGATGATCGTTTGTTAAAAAAGGAATACCAGCTCGACTCTCAAATCGGGGACTACAATAATGCCCTTGCCGCAATTACCATGTTGTATGAGAGACATCCTGAAAATGCAGAGTTTTTTGTCCATTTCATATTTACGACAGGTCACGTATGTCCAGAGTCGATTAAGCAATACGAGAAAACAGCTTTGAATTTGAAAATGTCAGATCCAAAGTTAGTTACATTGGCGTATAGAGCTTTTTCTGAGAATGGTTATATTGATACCGCTGCGGAATTGTTGTACAATGCTGCTAAAGCTAGTGACGACTATGTACTCAGAACCTTTTATCACAATGAGACCCTTACTGGTATGATTAGCAATATTGCCGGAAAGGAGTATGATGTGGCAGAAGAAGGAAACTATGTGCTATGCGATAAAGATGGACAACGCTTGTTCTACCTTGCATCAGACAACGGCAGTAATATTTCAAAAGCAATGCTTGGAGCGAAGAAAGATGATGAGGTTGATACGGTAATAGGCTTCAAGCCTATTAAACTGAAAGTTATAGGCATATATAATAAATACTACAAACTCGCAGGAGACATAATGCATGAAGCTATGGATGGTAGCAATCCTGGTCTTGTTCCTTTTGAGATTGATATGGAACATCCTTTAGAGAGTTTAGAGAGTTTTATACGCAAAATGTCAAAAGACACTCAAACTCCAGAGGAGAGACGAAAGGCTGCATATGCAAAATACGAACGAGGGGAGATAGGATTGCTTCAATTAGTCGATGACAACAATATGTTATCTGGCTATTACAAATATCTCTTTACTCCATTTTGTGTACATGTGAACATAAGTTTGGAAGAAAGATGTAAGAAAGTGGAAGTACCTGATGATGCTCAATTCGTATTGGATCTACCAACAATAATATCATTTGCTGAGTTTACAGCAAAAACAAATTATCAAATCAAAGGTCAGAAAACAATTACCAAGCTGTTACATGAATACCTTCGATTTGCCAATAAATCAGCAATGCGCATTGCTGATGGAGATTTCTATGAGGCAATGAGCAAAGGAAATCTTGTTAAGTATAGCGAATATGTGGATGTGGATGCAAAGGAGCATATCCAAAAACTGTTAGAATGGACAGATACGAATTGTGAAGATGTAATTGCCGATAAGGCTTTGGGATTATTACAAAAAGGGGATAATACGCCATTAAAAGATCAATTGTTAAGTTCGTTATCATTACTTTTGGATCAAAAATACTATTTTGTAACGGACGATAGCAAAATCGCTTCAATGTTTCCGATGGTTAACATTATAACGACTGAAACGTATGTAAGGCTGTTCAACGACAAACAAATATCTAAAGAATACTCTGAATTCTTGTTGGAGCATGGTTTTGTTGGAGTTAAACTTGATGCTGACTATATATGTAGTGAATACCTGAAGGCAAAAAATGGAAAGGCTAATAAATTGGTAGCTGTAATGCAGAATATGAATAAGAATCCTTTTCAATTGTCAGTTGCAATAACTGCGTGTATGAATCTTGTACAAACAGAGATTGATACAAATACTTTAAGAGTAACATTTACTAACATGTTTGCAATGGCACTGAAAGGCTTTATTCCTGATTTTAGAAATAACCTTGTTAATAGCATGGAACGTTCTATGAATCTTCCTTTTGCCCCTGTTCAAATAACCAGACAATGTTTGATAGACGCGTTGGTAATTGTAAATTCATAAGCAGACACGTCATTTCTTGTAGGTAAGTCTAAAAGTCTTAATATATATCACATGACTATCAAAATAAATGCAAGTGCCAAAATCGATACGGTCTCTCTGCTTTTTCCTGGAGTAGGTGTTTGGTCATTGGTTCTGTTATGGGGTGCCAACCATATCATCTTTGCAAATGTTATGATGAAAAATATTGCAGGTCTTTTTTGCGTTGTCTGTTTTTTACGAAATCTTAATTTTTGGTAAAAAAACGTGAATTTTTTGCTCTCTGTGGTTTTCAGTTTTTTTTCTATTATATTTTTCCCCTATTTTTTATACCTTTGAAAGCAAATTATTAAAATACGTATTTAAAATGAAATTCTTAAAACCTGTATTGGTATCTTCTGTGATAGCAAGCATGGCATTCCTTTGCTCTTGTAATAAGTCTGCTGACAAAAAGTCGGCTTCTGACGTGTCTAATGATTCTACTGCTGTTGAGGCTGTTGAAGCGGTCCCTTCCGTCGCTCCTTCTCACACTTTGGAGGTCGTATATATGGATGTCGACACGGTGCTCCAAAACTATACCTTGGCTAAGGAACTGACTGCTCAACTTAAAAGCAAGCAGGAGAAGAGCGCTAACTCTTTGCAGAACAAGCAGACTAAACTTCAGCAGGATATGGCCCAGTACCAAAAGGAGGCTGCTCAATTCCAGCAGGACTACCAGAATGGTAAATTCCTGACTCAGGCATCTATCCAGGAGGCTCAGCAGAAATTCATGAAGAGAGAGCAGGAACTTATGAAGCAGGATCAGGATCTTCAGGCTCTCAACCAGAAACTGACTAATGAGATGCTTGACGAACAGGAGAAGATGAACAAGCGTCTTCGCGACAGCTTGGATTCTGTGCTTAAACAGTATCAGAAGGAAAACAGATATAGATTGATTTTGAGCAATAATGGCCGCGATAATGTGATCTGGGGCGATTCTTCCCTTAATATCACTAAGATCGTGACTAACGATTTGAATGCTCGCTATCAGAAAAATAATAGAATAAAATGAGCGAAATATCTAATCTTAATCCGAAGGCGGTTTGGAAATATTTCGACGAGATTTGCTCTATTCCGCATCCTTCTCATAAGGAGGCGAAGTTGAGCAAGCACCTTCAGGAGTTTGGAAAAAAACTTGGTCTTGAGACTTTGGTGGATGAGTATGGCAATGTGCTTATTCGTAAACCTGCGTCGGCTGGATGCGAAAAGTGTGAGAGCTTGCTTTTCCAGTCGCATATAGATATGGTGTGCGAGAAAAATTCCGACGTCGCTTTTGATTTTGACAACGACGGTATCCAACCTTATATCGATGGTGAATGGGTGAAGGCTAAGGGCACGACTCTTGGCGCCGACGACGGTATTGGCGTGGCTTATCAGATGGCTATCCTTGCCGACAATTCGTTTGAGCATGGTCCGATCGAATGTCTGTTCACTGTGGATGAAGAGGTCGGTCTGCTCGGTGCCCATGTCTTGAAGGAGGATTGGATTAAGTCGACGATGCTCGTCAACCTTGATTCGGAAGACCAGGGTGAGTTCTGCATCGGTTGCGCAGGTGGTGTGAACACAGTCGCCAAATATAGTCAGAATCTGCAGAAGCCAGACAAGGATTATCTGTTCATGACTATTAAGGTGAGTGGCTTGATTGGTGGACATTCCGGTGTGGATATTGACAAGAATCGTGGAAATGCGATCAAAATTCTTGCTGAATTGATAAACAGGATCTCTGCTGAGGGCGACGTGGTGATCGCTTCTATCGACGGTGGAAATCTTCACAACGCTATTCCAAGAGAGGCGTCCGCAACCATTGGTGTTGAGTTTAAAATAAAGGAGACTGCCCGTGTGATTACTAATATGTATATCGCAGAAAAGCAGAATGAACTTATTGGTGAAACTCTTGAAATTGACTTGTCTACCACAGATAAAGCGGAGACGGTGTTCGCTCCGTCAACATCTAAATCATTGATTAAGGCTATATTGGCTTGTCCACACGGAGTGCTGAAGATGAGTGAGGATATTCCTGGATTGGTGGAGACAAGCACAAATTTGGCTTCTGTGAAGATGATTGGTGATGATATTGTCTTCGAGACAAGCCAAAGAAGCAGTGTCACGGAAGAGAAGGAAAAAATCAGGAAGATGGTATACGATGCATTTGCTTCTAACGGAGCATCTTCAGTGGAGTCGGATGAGGGTTATCCGGGCTGGAAACCTAATGTCAACTCAAAAATCAAGAATATTGCCGTCGACACATATAAGAAACTATTCAATGTCACTCCGAATGTCGGCGCAATCCACGCAGGTCTGGAGTGCGGACTAATTATAGAGAAATATCCAAAGTTGGATATGATTTCTATCGGCCCAACTATCATCGGCAACCATTCTCCCGCAGAAAAGGTGTCGATCCCGACTGTGGAAATGACATGGAAACATGTGTTGGCGATAATAGATACAATTCGCAATTCATAATGCGTAATTCGTAATTAAGGTTGGGGAAGCCCCAACTCTTAATTTTTAAATTTTAATTCTTAATTTTGAAAAATTAAGGCTTATGGTAAAAAAGTATGATTTTCTCGTTATCGGTTCAGGTATAGCCGGAATGAGTTTTGCACTTAAAGTGGCATCAAAAGGCAAAGTGGCATTGCTTTGCAAAACGGAAATGATAGAGGCAAACACTAATTTTGCCCAAGGTGGTATCTGCTGTGTCATGAAAGAGGATGACAAGTTTGAAAACCATATCAAGGACACTCTTATCGCTGGCGACGGAATTTGCGATTACAATGTCGTGAAGAAGGTCGTAGAGGGAGCCCCAGCTCAGATAAAGGAGTTGGTGAAATGGGGTGTCGACTTTGATAAAAATGAGGATGGCAAGTATGATCTTCACAAAGAGGGAGGTCATGACAATTTCCGTATTCTTCACCATAAGGACAACACTGGAGCTGAGATTCAGGAGAGTCTTGTGGAGACGGTGAAGAAACATCCTAATATTGATGTGATGGAGAACCATTTTGCCATTGAGCTTCTTACACAGCATCATTTGGGAATGTTGGTAAAGCATACCACTCCAAACATTGATTGCTACGGAGCTTATGTGCTTGATATAAAGAAGAATTGTGTTGACACATATTTGGCAAAAATAACGATGGTCTGCACAGGAGGTATCGGAAATATCTACCAGACGACAACAAATCCACCTGTGGCTACAGGCGACGGAATATCAATGGTTTACCGTGCCAAGGGTTTGGTCGAGGATATGGAATTTGTCCAGTTCCACCCGACAAGTCTTTACCATCCAGGTGACCGTCCATCCTACTTGATCACAGAGGCTATGCGTGGATACGGAGGAATCTTGCGTAATAAGAAGGGAGAGGATTTCATGCTTCGTTACGACTCAAGAGGAAGTCTTGCCCCACGAGACATAGTGGCACGAAGCATCGACACAGAAATGAAGTTGACTGGAGAGGATCACGTCTACTTGGATGTGACACACAAGGATCCAGAGGAGACAAAGAAGCATTTCCCAAATATCTATCAGAAGTGTTTGAGTATAGGAATTGATATCACAAAGGAGTATATACCAGTGTGTCCGGCTTCTCACTATCTATGCGGAGGAATCAAAGTAGACGAGAATGCCCGCACAACAATCAACCATCTGTATGCGGCAGGAGAGTGCACACGCACAGGATTGCACGGAGGTAACCGTTTGGCTTCCAACTCATTGCTTGAAGCTATCGTGTATGCTGAGGCTGCAGCTCAACACTCATTGCCATTGATCGACAATATCAATTGGTGTGATGAGATTCCTGAGTGGAACGACGAGGGCACAACTCTAAATGAGGAGATGGTGCTTATCACACAGAGTGAGAAGGAGGTCAACCAGATCATGCAGGCATACGTGGGTATCGTCCGTTCTAACCTTCGTTTGAAGAGAGCGTTCGACAGATTGGAGTTAATCTACAAAGAGACAGAGAGTCTGTTCCAGCGCTCGGTTGTCTCAAAAGAGATCTGTGAACTACGTAACATCGTCAACACAGCCTATTTGGTGATCAAATCTGCAATGCAGAGAAAAGAGAGCCGTGGATTGCATTATACGATTGATTATCCGAAGAAAAACGAGCATATCAGTCTGTATGATGTGGAAGAGCTGAAGAAATTATAAATTATAAATTATAAATGCGAAATGCTAAATTGGCGTTTCGCATTGTGTAGAGACGCACGGTCGTGCGTCTAGAAGAAATTATAAATGCAAAATTCAAAATGCGAAATTATCGTTTCGCATTTTTCAAACGGTCGTGCGTCTAATATTTGGATACGGTCGTGCGTCGTCTCAAATCAAACGGGCGAATGTGTAATAATAAAAATCATGTAGACGGGGCTTGTCCCCGTCTTTTGTGATAAAAAACGGCATCATGAAGAAAGTGTGTATAATCGGAGCAGGTGTGGCTGGTATGGCGTGTGGAATCCATTTGCAGAAAAGTGGTTTCCAGACAGTCATATATGAATGTGGCTCTACTCCAGGGGGATTATGCACAGGGTGGAGCAGAGGCGGATATTCGTTCAACGGCTGTATGCACTGGTTGTTGGGCGCTGAAAAAGGCAGTTCTTTCCATACGATGTGGAATGAAATTGTTGATTTGTCGCAGATTGAATTTGTGGATCATAAAGAACGCGTCCAATTTGAGGTGAAATCCCACGTAGAGACGTGCGGTCGTGCGTCTGATATGACCGACAAATATGGCTCCAATATTTTCCATTTCTACAACAAAACAGATGATTTTGAGAAATATCTGTTGGATATAGCGCCAGAAGATGCAACGCTGATCAAGAGGTGGATGTCGTGTGTGAGGGGATTGAATAAGTTTCAGGAGGTTTTGCCACCGGTGATTGCTGACGATTCAAGTTTGTGGCAGAAAATAAAGTTTTGGGGTGTGAAGATGACGGTCAGGATGCATCAGTTGGGATTCCATTACCTGAAATATCGGTTTAGTGGCATTCTGCAAGGCACGACCCACACATTTGCCGAACGGTTCAAGTCTCCTTTTTTGCGTGAGGCGATCAAGAACCTTTATGAGAAGGAGATGCCGATGAATCTGCTCTGTTTTGTGCAGAGTTATGCGGATCTTGGCGTGGCAAAATATCCCAAAGGAGGGTCGGAAGCGTTTGCCAAATTATTGGCAGATAGTTATTTGAAATCAGGAGGAACGATCAAATATAATTCCAAGGTTGAGAAGATTGTTGTAGACGACGGTGCTCATAAGGCTAAAGGTATCCAACTGAAGAATGGCGATTTTAGTGAGGCTGACTACGTGGTGTCTGCTGCCGATTGGCATTGGACGATGTTTGATGCACTCGGTGAGAAATATATTCCGTCTGACCTGATGAAATATAAGAAGATTGAGAATAGCGACGTCTACTACTCTTATTGCATTCTTTATCTTGGAGTGAAAGACGGAATGAAGAATCATCCTCATTTTTTGCGTTTCTATACAGACCCATATTTATTGCCTGATGGCACTCCGTTCGACAAAATGGAGGTCCATATCTATAATTATGACGAAAAACTAGCAGGCGACGACCGATGCACGATTGCTGTCTACTTCCAAACTCAAAACGGTGATTATTGGATAGATAAGCGTGCGAACGACAGAGGGGGCTATGAGGATATAAAGAAAAAATTCACTGCATTAGCCATCGAAAAACTTGTCGCTCATTTCGGCGAAGAATTCAGGGATAAAATTGAGGTATCAGACCTTACAACTCCTGCGTCGTATCATCGCTACACCAACAATTACAACGGCTCATCACAGGGTTGGATGCCGACAATCGGACGACGTAGTTTCGGAAATGTCTGTGGCTTGAGCAACGTCTTCCTATGCGGACATTGGACAATACCAGGCGGAGGATTGCCGATTGCGTTGAAGAGCGGAAGGGATGTGGCGAGAAAAATTAAAAATGCTGAATTATAAATGCGGAATGCTAAATGCCCTATTCGACAGAATGGATAGAATCATAATAGACAGCAAAATATATACGCGAGACAATCTCAGCGAAATTGAGAATGAAAGCGTCAGGGATTTTCTTATTGAGTGGTTTTCCGATTCACCGACGGTCAATCTCCACACTTCTGGATCAACAGGAGTGCCCAAACTTATCGTGGCTGAGAAATCACGTATGATAGCCAGTGCCAGGATGACATTGGATTATCTTGGACTTAAACCTGGTGATACTGCTTTGCTTTGTTTGTCTGTGAATTACATCGCTGGTAAGATGATGATTGTGCGAGCCATTGTAGGCGGACTTAATCTTCTAATGGGTGATTTGTCGAGCAATCCATTGCAGAATGAAGAGCGACATATTGATTTTGCGGCGATGGTTCCATTGCAGGTCTACAATTCATTTAGAGATAATAACGGTAGGTTTTCAAGGATAGGTAAGGTTATTATTGGAGGTGGGGCAATAGATAGAAATGAAGAGAATTTCTACAGCACATTGCCCAACGAAATCTACGCCACTTATGGAATGACCGAGACTCTTTCACATATTGCGATGCGTAGAATTAACGGAGATAAGCGCAGCCCATACTTCACGCCGATGGATGGGGTAGATGTGAAGGTGAAGGAGGAAAATGGCGAAAATATAAGAACATTGGTGATAAACGCTCCACGTCTTTGTGCTGAAACACTATATACCAACGATAATGTTGAGATGAGGTCAGACGGCACTTTCCGTATACTTGGTCGCAAAGACAATGTGGTCTGTTCGGGAGGCATCAAACTGCAGATTGAAGAGATTGAGGCTAAATTAGCCAATATTATCCACGTCGATTTTGCCATTTCATCCAAACCAGATGAAAAACTTGGAGAGAAATTGGTTTTGGTGATCGAAGATAGTAAAGAGCGACATGTCGCAACCTCCTCGTCGGCATTGTTATCATCATATTTAGGATTTGATCTGACATCCTGTCTAGAGAAATATGAGATTCCTAAGGAAGTGTTTTATATTCTTCATTTGCCACGGACAGAGAGTGGCAAGATAGCGAGAGCCACACTCAAACAAATGCTGTCGGAGAATAAATAAGCACTAGTATAATAAAAAAGGCGACCCAATGAAGAGTCGCCTTAAATTGTGTGAAAGACAAAGTTTTACTTTGTGACATCATTAAGTTTCTGCTCAGCTTTCTCAGCTTTAGCTGCTGCTTTGGCAGCCTCTTTGTTAGCCTTGTCGATTTTTTCCTGAGCTTTCTGAGCCTCTTTTTCAGCTTTAACTCTTTCCTTCTCAGCCTTTTCTGCTGCCTTAGCTGCTTCTGCCTGAGCTTTGGCATGCTGTTCCTGAGCCTTAGCTATTGCCTTCTGCTCCTTCTCATACTCCTTACGAAGAGAAGAAAGCTCCTTGTCGGAAGTGATATGAGTACCACACTTGTAGCTTAGGCTTTCTGAGCTAGAAATCATCACCTGTCCGTTAACAACGTGAAGGAAGCTTAACGACTTGTCGTCTCCGATCTTGTAGACGATACCAGCCTGACCATCGTTGAAGAAAATCAAATCTCCGACTGCCAATTTAGCCATTTTCTTTACAGCTTTACCCTCGCCGGCAAGACTTGCTATGTTGTCAGACAAATCGTAACCAACCTGAGAGAATGCGTACTGGATCAACTTACCGTTGTCGTACTCTGTGGCTGCACCAGGAATGGAATTAAGCTGCAATGCTGTGTTTAGCATACCGTCGATTGTTTTCTGAGGCGCTTTGGCAACCTTCTCTTTGTCTGCTGCAAATGACGACAACGCAATCATTGCCGACACTGCTATCATGAAAAGTTTTTTCATTGTAAAAACCCTTTGTTTATATGTTTGTGGTTGCAAAATTATCAAAAAAGTGTGTGATTATACAGAAAAACGCGAATTTGTTTGTTGATTTTAACCTTTTTTACACATTATGTGAGATAATATCTATAAAATTGCTGTCGGGAAGTATAATTATTCATAGTCGCATTTTTGTGTTGATTCCGGTATTTATTTTAATTTATATCCATGCTGATTTTATGTTTCTGATTATTTTCTTATTTTTGCTATAAATAATTAATACATATTCAGTTTATGTCAGCAGGAGCAAATTTTGATAGAGAGTTTTTGAGACATCAGCAGATGATGTTAGGGGTGATGTGTGGACTTTTGGCTCCACTTGCGGTAGTCTTTGGAATCATCGGTGATAATCCGGATGAATGGTGGTATTCGATTTCTGCCACCTATTATTGCAATTCGAAAATATTTATGATCGGTCTCCTGTTCACCACTTTCATCTATTTCTTGGCATATCGAGGTTACGACAAACGAGACAAAATCATCGCTACCGTTTCTGGGATTTCAGCCCTTTTGGTGATTGCTTTTCCCACAAAGACCTCTTTCGTCAATGACACAGATTTGGTAGGTCTGATTCATTTGCCGGTCGCTGAGACAAATATAATCCATTGTGTGAGTGCTTCAATCCTTTTTGTCAGTTTTGCTATCATGATTTTGTTCCAGTTCACAAAGTCGGATGGTGAGATGACTCCAGAAAAGAAGAAACGAAACATACTTTATAAGATTTGTGGAAACACAATAAATTTCTTTATGGCATTTCAGATGTTCACAGTGACGTTTGATGAAATTTTCCCTAATTGGTGGACAATGGTTAATGAGGCTGCAATGTTGACTGCTTTTGCTGTAGCTTGGCTTTGTAAGGCAGGATGTTTTAAAATGTTGAATGATAAATAATCTTTTCCAAAAACTCACCGATAGTCGTCGTAAGGTTGCAGCGACACTTGCTAATCCAGCAACCATCGGTTTATGGAATCTGATTGTCGACAAGTATAGTGGCAAGGCTCATTTTGTGTATGAGTTGCTCCAGAATGCCGACGACGCGGGTGCCAGAAATGTACGTATTGTGCTTGATGGCGACAGATTCTCTTTTTTTCATGATGGTTCAAGACAATTTTCAGTTTCTGATGTGGATAAAGAGGATTCCGACGGGAAAATCGGTGATATAAATGCGATCACCTCTATCGGACACAGCACCAAGGTGGGTGAGAACAAAATAGGCAAGTTTGGAATAGGTTTCAAATCGATATTCGCATATTGTGATGTGCCTCATGTCGAGGACGATGACTTCAGTTTTGACATTAAGAATTTCATTGTCCCAGTCGAAACAAAAAGATTGGAAGGTTCGGGCAGACGGGTGGGAGAGACACTGTTCTGTGGAAAGATAAAAGACAATTCGAAAGCAGATGAGATAGCGTCGATGGTCGCGTCGTTGGATTTCCCGCTCAACTATCTTAATAATGTGGAGGAATTGGATTGCAGCGTCGACGGAAAAATCTACAGATTCAAAAAATTAATCGCGTCGTCAAAGATCGTTGAAGATTCAGTTCGCATTTATTCTTTAATCTCCGAGAAGACGGTGGGGCAATCATCCATGTCGCAGAATTTCACATGTGCGACGGAGTCTTTTTTGTTTGGATCCCAACAGATGAGCGCCACATTGTCGATGCCAGTTGATGAGGATGGCAATGCTGTTTTGTGTGACTCTTCGGCATTGAATTGTTTTTTCCCTTTGCTCGAACAGAGTTCGCTTCCTTTCTTCATACATGGAACGTTTTTGTTGAGTGACAATCGTGAGAATACGCTTCAAAATGAAGCAAATGATGCCCTTCGACAGCAAATTGCGTCTCTTTCTGTAGTTTTCCTAAAACATCTCAAATCTTGGGAAACGGTGGAAAGAGTGCTTGAAATGAAGGAAAAATGCAAGTATGAAAACGTAAATTCCATCAACCGTTTATGCAGTGAGCGACTGTATCAAACAATTGTGTCGGGGATGTCGTCGACTTCATTTTTCCAAGATGCTGATGGCGCATTTATCCAAACATCGGCATTGTATTTTTGTGTTGAGAATGTGGGCGACATTTTAAGTGATGGTGAACTGGTGACGCTTTCTAAAGGAAAAGTCTGCAAAGATTTTGACAAAATTGACCTGTCTAAATTTCCGCATCTTCGCAAACTGGTGGAACCACAGATTTGGGGAGTTGAAGCTATGCTTATGTCCTTTGATGAAGACTTCATGAAGCAGAAGTCAGAAGAGTGGATTATGAATTTTTACAGATTTCTTTATGGAGAACGAAAGGTGTTGGCTAGGCTTCTGCGTGGAAAAAGTGGGGCGTTTGCGAAAGATTGGATCAAGTGCGCGGATGGACATTTCAGAAGTCTTGGCGGTCGTGCCAACCTAAAGAATCTATATTTGAGTGGAGACGCGAGCCATTCCGTCTTTCCGTCATTGCTTGACGATAAGGAAATACATTTGTTGTTTGCGGACGTGTTGCAACTCACGCATTTTTCCGAGCAGTCGTTGACAGTGGATTTTGTGGCTCATCAATTTCAAGAACAGAGAGTTAGTCCGCTTGATTATGACACGTTGGCGAAATATATAATGATAGCCGCAAACGAGTATGTCGGAGCCGGATTTGATTTCGACCGAAAGAAGAATATAGTGGAATTGTTTGGCAATCTTCAGTTTTTGCCTACAAACAAATACACATTGTCGCTGCCACAATCTGTTTTTGCGGAAACCGGGGTTCAGCGGGCATTTTTTGCCGATAATGCAGATGCGGTATTCCTTCCGAATGATTTTATAGAGAAGTTTGTTTCGCCATCCGACCGTCAGACATTCTATACGTTTGTCAGTGCGTGTGGCGTTTGTTTCGACGTGAGGATAGATTGCAATGTCTTGCGTCATCCGATTGACTATAAGGCGTTTGGAATATCAGATGAAGAGATGCCGTCGCCATCAAAATTAAAGGAGACGGAGATTGATGACCGTGAAATAGTCGGTTTCAACCATTTCTTGTGTCATCCTTCGCTTGACAGATCATTGGCGTTCTGCAGAATGTTGCAGAGTCTGCTCGACAAAGAAGTCCCGACAGAGGTGTTGCGACGTCTAACAGGCAAGTATCGCTATACACCGAAAGGTAAACGCAATTCCGTCGAGACAACATTAAAAAATACGACAGCCTACAGACAACTTTTCAAGTCACGATGGCTGATGAAGACAAATGGAGAATATGCGTCGGTGGCTGAAATTCCGTCTACAGATATGCTTATGCCTGCTTACGACGCTATTCCATATTCCGTCTTCTCTTTTCTTGGTATCTCTTTTAAGAAACGAGATGAGGATGCTGAGGCGCGTGAGGCATTGGCTTTAGTCCGAGCGTTGGAGAGGGTAGGGATAACGAAAGAGATGTTGAATGAAATGATAAATGAGAAATTAAAAATGCGGAATTAAGAAACTGTTCAAACTTGTTAAAGATTTCATTCTGCAACTAAAATGAGGATTGTTAAGGGCGGAACGCCCTAACCCCTCCACACGTGCGAGCCGTAGGCGAGCACATAAAATTTAATAAAACCACAGAGACACAAGGTTTACAGAGAAAGGCTACGCCTTTTTTTGAGAAAAAGAGGTGAAATTTCAATCTGAAAGTGAAAAATAATTCGCAGATTACAATTCATCGAACTCACGTTAATTTAAATTTGAACAGATTCTAAGTGTAATCGAGGATTGATCCATTCCATTTGCCATCTGTCATTTTTAATTTTTTTTCTTGATGTGTTGTATAACATATAAATTAAAATTTCTATCTTTGCAAAGAGGAAATAAATAAGTAAATAATTCACGTTATGGAGTGGTTTTTTAAATTACTTTCAAGTGGTTCGGTAGCATATTCGTTGTTGCTACTATCATTCACTATCGTTGCTGGTCTGGCAATCGGTAATTTCAAGGTGAAAGGTTTTACTCTTGGCGTCACATGGATACTGTTTGTGGGAATCTTTGTGGGAAATTTCTACCAGATAGATTCGCATATTTTGCATTTTGTGAAAGAGTTGGGACTGATTCTGTTTGTGTATTCAATAGGTATGCAGGTGGGCCCAAGTTTTTTCTCATCATTCCGTAGTGGTGGAATTAATTTGAATCTTATGGCTGTCGGATTGGTTTTCCTTAACGTTATGGCAGCCTATCTAATCTATTGTATAACAGGAGAGGACTTGAAGAATATGGTCGGTATCCTTTCCGGAGCCGTCACAAATACGCCAGGTCTGGGAGCCGCTCAACAGGCATATTCGGATGCGACTGGCAATGCAAGTGATTTCCTTGCTGCTGGTTACGCGATAGCTTATCCTATGGGTGTTGTGGGAATCATTATTATTCTTGCAGTGGTCAATTTCCTTTGGGGAAAGGAGACTCATGCACAGACAGAGGAGCAGGATAAGAGCAGTGTTGAGATCTACACAGTGCAGATCACAAACAAGGCTATCGACGGAATGACACTAGGAAAGTTGAAGCAGACAATCGGAAAAAACTTCGTTGTCACTCGTCTTCATAAGGCGGCTGTCGACGAGGTGAAAGTGCCGAACGATGACACTGTCCTTTCTTTTAATGATAAGATGTATGTGATCTCAAATCAGAACGACAGTGAGGCTGTAAAGGTGTGTGTGGGAACTCGTTTGGAGATGGATATGGCTCTTTGGGACAAGTTGGATGGCGGTCAGTTGGTAAGCAAGAGACTTGTTGTGACAAAGTCGGAGATGAATGGTAAGACATTCGCTCAGCTTAAGATTCAAGAAATTTTCGGTGTCAACATATCACGTGTCATTCGTACAGGTATCGACCTTGTGCCAAGCCCTACATTGCAGCTTCAGGTGGGCGACTCGGTTATCGCTGTAGGTGACGAGACATCTGTAAATAAACTTGGATTATTTGTAGGAAACTCAAACACGCAGCTCGACCATCCTCATTTGATACAGGTGTTCTTGGGAATTACACTTGGTGTGCTGCTTGGATCAATACCGTTTGATATTCCTGGAATTCCACAGCCGGTGAAGCTTGGATTGGCAGGTGGTCCGTTAATCGTGTCGATTTTGATAGCAAAGTTCGGAATCAAATTCAATCTGGTCACATACACAAGATTCTCGGCAAAGAAGATGCTTCAGGAGATTGGAATCATGTTGTTTTTGGCGGCAGTTGGTTTGGGCGCTGGAAAGAGTTTTGTCTCTACATTCCAGGAAGTCGGCTTGTCGTGGTTCATTTATGGAATTTTCATCACGATGGTGCCAATGATAATAATTCTTTTGATTGGACGATTCGTTTTGAAGCTGAATGCGGCTCAACTGATGGGATTTGCAAGTGGATCGACCACCAACCCACCAGCATTGGCATTCTCCAACACAGCTGACGCAACTGGTAAGGCGTCACTTTCGTATGCTACCGTCTACCCATTGACAATGTTCTTGCGAGTGATGAGCGCTCAATTCCTAGTGTTGATGGCGTTATAATGAATTATAAATTATAAATGCGGAATGCTAAATTATATTAGTGTTCCGCTTTTTTTGTTTGGCGAAAGACGAAGGGCGAAAGACGATGAACGATGGACGATAAACGATAGACGAAGAATTTAGAGTCTATTTTTTTGCTATGTGATTGATTCTACTATTTATAATGAGGATTGTTAAGGGCGGAACGTCCTAACCCTAAGCACTAGCGTGAGCCGAAGGCGAGCACATAAATATATAATCATTGTCCTATTTTATGCTTGATATTTCCATCATTTATCGTCTGAAAGACGCTACCGAGCAAAGCGAGAGTAACCAGTGACGAAGTCTCTGGATGATGTGATGAAGATACAAAAACTTTGCCTGAAAGGCAATACCATAAGTATTGCTTTCTTGTCTCTTTTCCTCAAAAAAAGAAGACTTTTTTAAGACTCCGAGTCTCTGTGTTTTATTCTATATGTGCTCGCCTTCGGCTCGTACTTAAGAGAGTGGGTTAGGGCGTCCCGCCCTTAACGATCCTCTCAATACCATGATTGTAGGGGCAGGTTTCAAACCTGCCCGCAATAATAATGAGCAAACAGAAAACAGTGTCAGCTGTAAAATCTGACACTTGGAAAAACCACAAACAAGTTTGTGTGGGAAAACTCCCAAACGGAGAAAACAGAAACTAAATATAATAACAATTCATCTCTAACGTTAAATCGATTCCTAATATTGAATTAGACCTAGTACGAGTATAATAGTTACGAAACTGATTATCCAAGATATTATAAACAACTTCAAGGAACTGAAAAACGGGTCTGATTCTTCTGTGCGTTTATAGTAAAGTTTGTATATCAGGAAATAAAGTATAGCGATGACAGCAGAGATTAGTAAGAAAGCGTATTCAAAATCCAACATGGAAAATACACGCAAAGCAATGATGTTTAGAGTCAATGCGATAAATGTAAAATAAAATATGGCAGTTTTGAATTTTTTCATGAGAGTAGAATTGAGTTATGTGGCGGAATAAAACCTGAGGAAATAGGCTGACTCTAATTTTAGAAACAGCTCTTTTTTATGTTTATGTTGTTTTTGATTGCTCTTTTTATGTATAGTCAACGAGAGAAACGTTTCAGCAATGATTTCCACCAAGACAATTGTTCTTTTTTCGGAGTGAAGTTTATCAGAAATTCTATGACTTCTTTTGCTGGTTTCTTTAGTTTGATGATCGGATCAATGAAGTATAGTTCACCGTCGTCTCCTTTTAACACATTATCGCTGGCTGTGCCGATGTCTGTGACAGTGACATATTCGTTGCCGTAAAAATAAGGACCGTCTGGCTCTAATCCCAACGTCTTCAGATGAGAAATGATCTCTTCGTCAGTAGGGTGGGCATTGGTAGACGAAATGAAAGGTTGCGTCAACACGATTCGAAGATTCCCCTCGTCTTCAGCAATGCCGATGAATTTATAACGAGTGTTTGGAAACAGAAGATTGTGGACGATATGCTCGTAGATGGCATCTTCAGCGTGGAGCTCCTTGATCACCCATTTGGCAAACGGATCCTTCACCTTATAAATAAGAGATTCTTTTTCATTGTAGAAAATCTCGCATTCGCCAGTTTTGGTGCAAAGTTTATCTCCAAACTTATCGATTGTCTCTCTGTCGATAAACAGACCATTTTCTTTGGCTATATCAAACAATCTTTTCGTCTCTACCTGCTCCGCTCTGGTTTGCTCAAGAGTAGTCTGGACATTCTCTGAATCTCCATACGGTTGATCGTGAACCTCTTTTTCAAGCACTCGTATGTCGCCTCTGTCAAGATCTGCCATTTCTCTTCTGGATAGGTTTTGATAAAGGACTCCACCGATATGTTGGTTTGGCTCATTATTATTTTGCTCAAATCTTGTTCCATTGCTCATGATAGTTCTGTTTAATAGACAAATTGAATTAATGTGAGTTCTATCTTTTGAAATAGAAGTAACCCCGAAAGAAACTACTAGTTGTCCCTCTATTGAATTTACATTAATCTTACTTTATTGTCAATCTCATCAATTTCATGTTCTTCTAACATTCTAAAGTAAGATTTCATCAATATATTTTTTGTTTTTTCACTTGTTCTTTTAATTCCGAAGATACGAGCAGTTTCTGTAAAAAGATCATCAGAGGTAATTCCAAAACTGTTTCCTATCAATGTCTTCATTACTGTTGCAATTTCTTGATGACAGACATATTCAATAGGACGGATGTAATCATCTGCAGGATTTGGGATTCTTACCTTAACTTCATTGAAGTCTTTAAGTTTTATAAATCCATCTTTATCCTTTATTATAGTTTTATTGGACATGAGTCTTATTTGATGATCTACAGGTCGTTTTACTTCTGTGGTGACTTTTTGCCTATCTAACAGTGGAGCCATACGTCTGTATAATTCCTCTATATGAATAGGTTGTTCTATCTTAACGATTTCCAAAATTTGATAATCACATAAGTATTCGTTTATTACTTTAGCGCAATTCAACGCTCTTTGATAATAGTCGAATTTATATCCGTCATCTTGGGATTCCGATACAGCAATTTGTTCCTCAATATCGATAGGGGAAGTTAATTGTTCTGCTTCATTAGCATCTCCGTTGATCTCATCTGATTCACATTCAATGCTGGTATTTCCGAAAGCTTTTTCTATTGCTGCGACCAATTTGTCTTCTTCTGCTTTAGGACTCTTTATCCAGTCTGTTGACCATATTCGATGAATTGTCCATCCCATTCGTTCAAGAACCTCTTGACGGAGTCTATCTCTATCTCTTGCTGTTTTTGAACTGTGATAGGTAGCTCCATCACATTCTATACCTATAGCAAAACTGCCGTCTTTCGGATTTTTTATTGCCATGTCTATACGGAAACCAGAACATCCTATTTGTGTTTTAACATTGTACCCTTTGGATTGAAGAAAATCATAGACTGCTTCTTCGAATGGAGATTCACAGTCAACAATATCATCGAATACCAATTCTTTTTCCAAAGCTTTGATTCCTTGTTGCGCAAATTCAATATAAGAGCGTAATAGCTTTACACCTTCTGAACTTGTTCTTTCAAGGTCTATGTCATTAGGCATAATAGATCCTACTAACTTGACATTGTACTTTGCTCTTGTAATAGCAACGTTTAGTCTTCGTTCTCCTCCTACACGACTTAACGGTCCGAAATTCATATACATGACGCCATTGTTATCCTTAGCATAGCCTATACTGAATATAATAGTATCTCTTTCGTCTCCTTGAACATTTTCTAGATTTTTTATGAAGAAAGGTTCTTCCTTATCCTCTATAAAGAATCTTTCAAATCTTGGTTCCAAACGTCTTTTATATCTGATAGCGGCATCTACAGCACTCTGTTGAGCTTCACTAAAAGTAACAACACCTAATGAACGATCAGGATGTTTTCTGAAATGATCAAATACCAAATCGGCAACCTTTTTTGCTTCAATGATGTTATTTCTTTTTCCACTTCTATCATATAGTCCATTGTTTACATGTATATACTCAACTCCCAAATCGGCAGAGTTTTCTACTGATGAAGGGAATGTTATGAGCTTTTTGTTGTATATTTTTATGTTAGAAAAGGCAATTAGACTCTCGTCACGACTTCTATAATGCCATCTTAGAGTTCTTTCTGGCAATACGCTGTCTGCTTCATCAAGTATAGATTCAAAATTACCTGCTTCACTATCTACCTCCAATTCTTCATCATAATCTTCTTCATCCATTGAAGATGAGAAGAAATTTGTTGGTGGCAACTGTTTGCTATCTCCTGCTATGATGATCTGCTTGCCTCTCATTATAGCACCTACGGCATCTTCTGTACGCACTTGTGATGCTTCATCAAAAATTACCATGTCGAAATCGTAACTTTTTGCTTCTAAGAAGACACTAACAGATAATGGAGACATCATAAAACATGGTCTTAATGATGTCAACAAATTAGGAATCAGAGAAAAAAGTTTACGCAATGGCATTACCTTTCTCTTTTTCTCAATCTCTCTCTTCAATATGTATATTTCGTCTTTCGGTCTATTGACAGAATTGAAATCTGGCATTCTGCTGAATGCTCTTTCTTTAACTCTTGCTTTTGCAATTTCAAATTGAAGTTTGTCTAATCTACAGAAATCTTTAATGTTTCGATCCTGATTTCGTCTTCTAAATTCTTGAACTGCTGGGAATTTAGGTAGAGTTGTATCCAACCACAATCTGTAAAACTGTTTTAGATATGCATCTGCTATAAATGTAGAATCAATGCAAAGTTTCTCTAATTCATTTATATATTCTCCTAAGCCAGCCTCTTCACATTTTTTTCTTGTAGAACGATAATCACACCATTCTTCCAATTGTTCCTTTTTGTCTTTGCAAAGTTTCATTTTCTTTGCCAAATCCAAAATGTGAAAATCATAGAAACTATTTCCATTCTCAAACATTGAAGAAAACCATTCTACATGTTGAGATAAAATGTCTTTGCATTGCTTGATTTCTTCTGCAGCGTGTTTGCAATAAACTATATCCTCTTCATTTTCACAAACTCCTTCAATAAACTTCTTTGAAAGAGAGTATTCTTTTGCTGTGTCTTTTATATCTCTTGCATAATCTAAAGCAGAATGTAAATCAGCCCAGTCAGTGTCAGTCCCCTTGTAATAATCTTTATACAAATTTACCATCACATCGTTGTCATTCTTAACTTCTTGCTCTAAGGTCTTAAAAGATAAGAGCATTTCTAAGTCAGACATGGCTGTTTCATAATCACAAGTTGACAATCGAATATTATTTAATTCATGATATGCAGAAATGAAAGACTCCGTAACCAAGTTTATATCTCCTATGAACCTATCACAATCGGTCCAATTCTCATTTTTTGAGAAATCAAATTTAAGATGACTTCTTAGATATTCTTCTGAATAATCAACATCAATTTCAGAACTTAATTTGTTGAAATTAGAGATCGTTTCAGTTGGCAGTTGCCCATCTATTACACATTCTTTCAAGTAAGAATCTATCTTATATAGGTCATTAGCAACAGAAGCATAACTGTCCATAGTAAGGATTAATTTATCCCACTGTGTGTTTAGACCGCAATAATAAGAACCATAATTTTTCTCATAGCAGGCGTTATTTGATTCTATCTCATCTTGGTTGTCAGATATTGTTTTCAATGTATTTAATAGGTCGAATGCCTCCGTATATGACAAATTCCCTCCATTTGTCATAAAAGATTTTAGAGTCTTCATGTCATTTCTATAACCTGACTTGAAAAATCTAATAAATGCTGGGTATTCACCTCCTCTAAATCTTTTTAGTATTGGATAGAAATCAAGATCAAATATTTCCTTGTCAAAGCGTTCTAGTACCACTTTCTTAGATGCAATTAGATCCTGATGTTGCTTCATGTGTTGTTTTACATCATTTCTAATCCTCTCAAAATTATCTTTTTCTAGCCATTTGCGAGGTATTTTGATCGATGCTATCTGCTCTAATGCATGGCTCAGTTTTACTAACTGAAGTATTTGGATTAGAGATCTGACATTAGGAATTCTTAGACTCGCAGTAAGGCTGCGAGATTGCTCAATCAACGAATTGATTTTATCCGCTATAGTTTTTAGATTTTCACTTATGTTTCTAATATCAGAGGCTAATGTATTAATATTGCTTGAATTGACATTAGACTTTAGTTTTGCAATCGAAGAACATAGATTAGATTTGAGTTTTTGTGCGTCAACAACAAATGCTTCATCTTTATAGATCTTTTTTAGTTTTTCTGTTGCTGATATTATATTGTCAATTTTAACCTTCTGTTCTCCAGCTTTCTTGATTAATAAATCTAATTCATTGTCTAGTAACCAATCTGCATATATTCTTTGAACATCTGATGTCTTGTCTAGAATGTTTTCTAATATATTGTTTCCGTTCAGAGATGGAAATATTTCCAAGTCAAATCTTTTGCAAATAGACTGATGAAGATTATTCAGTTTGTCCAGCAAAGGTTCTGCATCTGTTAGCTTTGAGTCAATCTTATGGCACAAATCATGAGAATACATTACATCTGATCCAACCCATACATTGTTTGCATAATCTTCTTTCTTTATAAGGATTGTATTTGATAAATCATGAAGCAAAGCTCTTTTTTCATTGAGTTCACTGCTTGTTACTCCTTCTACATTAGAAATAGGGAAAGAAACTTCTGGAACATTCCTTAGTTTAGCCAAACGACCATTAATAGTATAGATAGATACATTTAAGCCAGATGTTTTAGTGTGGAGTTCTTCTTGATAATCATTTAGTTCATCTCTTTTTTTCTCCAATATATCCAGTTCAGATAGAATATCATCTTTGACTTTTGTATGTGTTGCTGATATAGACTTGTCAAGTTCTTGAAGTATTTCTTTTTTGTTTGCCTTATGGCTGTGCAAAGTCAAACAAAAATTTGCTAATCCTACATTTGCCAATCTATTATATACAACTTGTAGAGCCGCCATTTTTTCCGAGACAAAAAGAACTTTCTTTCCGTCTGCAATGGCTTCAGCAATGATATTAGTGATAGTCTGACTTTTTCCTGTTCCTGGAGGTCCTTGTAATACAAAGCTTACGTTTCTTTTTGACAGTTGAATCGCATCTTGTTGACTTGAATCTGCATCAACAACCTGAAAAGTATCAATTGGCTTGATATTTTTATCGTGTTCTGTACTAAAATCAGATGGAATAGACATCGACTCTTGTTCTCCAACGATAGCACCAATCACATTATTACTTCCCAACTTTTCTACATTCCTCTCCAAGTCCTTGAACATGTTGATTTTTAGGAATGACAGATTTGTTAGGTAGGCTGATTTCTCGATATGCCAACCATTATTTTCAACTTTGATATATATTTGTCTTATATATTCATCAATGTCAATATCCTCTTTGTCGTATTCAAAATCGGGTAGTTTTATTCCAAAGTCATTGTTTAGTTTATGACTTAATGTTGGATTCAAAACTATTTCATCCTCATGTAAGACAAGTGTAAAAGGTTCATTTATCGACTCTATTTGGAGAGTTACGGGCACCAGTAATATTGGAGAAGAGAATTCTTGTGATGAGTTTTCCTGTTCTTTCCATTTCAGCATTCCGAAAGTAAGATACAGGATGTTAACGCCTTGTTCCTCAATAGAACTTTTCGCTTTGTTCCTAAGTGCTTTTAATGTTTTTTGAAGCTCAGTGATACTTTTGTTGGTTTCTATAGCCCCTTTTATGACCTCTGAATATTCTTCTTCTCCCTCACTATTCAGTATGACTTTTTTAGCGAATGGAAATTTTAATCTTTTTTCTTCATTTACTATTAAATCGAAGAGTTCCTTAAACGAAGGAGATGTTATTCTCACATTGTTTCTCTTACCCTCAGTAAAATTAATAAGTCTGTTTCTCTTGCTTAAATCAAGCAAGAGTTTCTTCCATGTGATAATATATGATTGTAACTGTTGTCCCATAGCTAAAATAGTGAATAAAAATGGAGTTGAAATATTTATTTACATTTTTACAATACTCCTTTTTCTTTCATATAGTCGGTTAAATCTTCCATTAAATACTCTTTGCTGAAAGTATGGAGCTCATCATAGCTTGGGATAATATAATTGTCAAGTATGCCTGAATTTTTTAATTTCAAATATACATCACCAGCACTTATCCCGAGTCTACGTGAAAGATTCCCGATACAGTATGTTACAAAATCTAAGTTCTGTTTCATATTATCTTATTCTCCAAGCAAATCTGGTCTTAGTTTTTTTGTCCTTTCCAGACTTTGCTCGTACTCCCACTCACGGATCATTTTCTCATTGCCGGACAACAAAACATCAGGCACTTTCCAACCTTTGTATTCAGCTGGACGAGTGTAGACGGGAGGAGCCAAGAGGTCATCCTGGAAACAGTCTGTCAAAGCACTCTCCAAATCACTCATTGCTCCTGGAAGCAGACGGACAACAGCATCTGTCATGATCAGCGACGCGAGTTCACCTCCCGTCAACACGAAATCACCGACTGAAATCTCACGTGTGATGAGATGCTCGCGTATACGGTGGTCGATGCCCTTGTAGTGTCCGCAAAGGATTATGATGTTGTTGTATAGAGACAACTCGTTGGCAATCTTCTGGTTGAACGTCTCACCGTCGGGACTGGTGTATATCACCTCGTCATATTCTCTCTGCTCTTTAAGATGTGTGATAAGTCTGTCGATTGGCTCGATCTGCATCACCATACCAGCAGAGTATCCGTATGCCTCGTCGTCGACCTTCAGATGCTTGTTGAGTGTATAGTCACGGATATTGTGGATTTGGATATCCACCAAACCCTTTTCTCTCGCCCTCTTTATAATCGAATGCTGCAACGGACTTTCAAGAAGCTCTGGCACGCATGAAAGAATGTCTATTCTCATTTTATTGAACTATTATGGCAATTAATAATGTTGCCTAACCCTCCTTCTTTTTTTATCGCTCGCCCTACGGGCTCGCGTAGGGGAAGGGGTTAGGGCGTTCCGCCCTTAACAATCCTCAAAAATCAATGCTCTACAATGTATGAGTCTTATTTTGGACTTTATATACTGCGAAGATACGACTTTATTTACTTTTTAGCGAACTTTAATGCTCTACAATACATTTTTTTTGTAATTTTGTGTCGCTCATTATATCGAGTAGTGGGCAAATTTTCATGAAAATAAGAAAACATTATAAATAATGGGTAAGAAATTTACTGAGTATTCGAATTTTAACCTCTCGGATGTAAACAAGGAGGTGCTAAAGGATTGGGATGCTAAAGACCTTTTCCATAAGAGTATCTCTGAGAGAGAGGGCAATCCAACTTTCGTGTTTTTTGAAGGTCCGCCTTCAGCAAACGGTATGCCAGGTATTCACCATGTAATGGCACGTTCTATCAAGGATATTTTCTGCAGATACAAGACTATGAAGGGATTCCATGTAAAGCGTAAGGCTGGATGGGATACTCACGGACTTCCTGTGGAACTTGGTGTAGAGAAAGAGCTTGGCATCACTAAGGAGGATATTGGCAAGAAGATCTCAGTGGATGACTACAATAAGGCTTGCCGTACAAATGTGATGAAGTTCACAAAGGAGTGGACAGACCTTACTCATAAGATGGGTTATTGGGTGGATCTTGAAAACCCATACATCACTTACGACAACAAGTATATAGAGACTCTATGGTATCTTTTGAAAGACCTTTACAAGAAGGGCTACCTTTACAAGGGATACACGATCCAGCCATATTCTCCGGCTGCCGGTACAGGTCTTTCTTCACACGAGTTGAATCAGCCTGGCTGTTATCGCGACGTTAAGGATACAACAGTGGTCGCTCAGTTTAAGATGGTTGATCCTAAGCCTGAGATGACTCAGCATGGTACTCCATACTTCTTGGCTTGGACAACTACTCCTTGGACTCTTTCTTCCAACACAGCTCTTTGTGTCGGTCCTAAGATTGAGTATGTGGCAGTACAGAGTTTCAATCCATACACAGGTGAGCCAGCAACTTATGTGTGCGCTAAGGCATTGCTTAACGCTCATTTCAATCCAAAAGCTGCTGATATAGCATTTGAGGATTATAAGCCAGGAGATAAACTAGTTCCTTTCAAGGTTGTAGCTGAATATAAGGGTACTGACCTTGTGGGTATGAAGTATGAGCAGCTTCTTCCTTGGATCACTCCTGAGAATGCTGATCAGGCATTCCGTGTGATTCCTGGTGATTATGTCACTACAGAAGACGGTACTGGTATCGTACATATCGCTCCTACATTCGGTGCTGACGATGCCAAAGTGGCGAAAGCAGCAGGAATCCCGCCACTTCAGTTGATCGACAAGAACGGAAATCTTCGTCCATCTGTTGATTTGACAGGTAAGTTCTACCTTCTTTCTGATCTTGACGATGAATATGTCAAGACTCATATCAATGTAGAAGAATATAAACAGTTCGAGGGTCGTTTCGTGAAGAACGCATACGACAAGAACTTGACAGACAAGGATGAGAGCCTCGACGTCTCAATCTGTATGCTTATGAAGGCTACAAATAAGGCATTCAAGATTGAGAAACATGTCCACAATTATCCTCACTGTTGGAGAACAGACAAACCAGTGCTTTACTATCCGCTAGATAGCTGGTTTATCAAGTCGACTGCAGCAAGAGAGAGAATGATCGAGCTTAACAAGACAATCCTTTGGAAGCCAGAATCAACAGGTACTGGACGTTTTGGAAAGTGGCTTGAGAATTTGAACGACTGGAATTTGTCTCGTTCAAGATATTGGGGAACTCCTCTTCCTATTTGGAGAACTGAAGACGGTGCTGAAGAGAAATGTATCGGTTCGCTTGAGGAGTTGATGGCAGAGATTGACAAGTCTGTCAAGGCAGGATTCATGAAGTCTAACCCATGGCCTAACTTCAAAGTTGGCGACTATTCAAAAGAGAATTACGATCCTAAGAATATAGATCTTCACCGTCCATATGTTGACAATATTATCCTTGTCAGCGATAGCGGCAAACCAATGAAGAGAGAGACTGACCTTATCGACGTATGGTTTGATTCAGGTGCAATGCCATTCGCTCAGATGCACTATCCATTTGAAAATAAGGAAGTTGTAGACAACGGTGAGTTCTACCCAGCAAACTTCATCGCAGAGGGTGTCGACCAGACTCGTGGTTGGTTCTTCACACTTCACGCAATCTCAACAATGGTGAAGGACAGCGTCGCATTTAAGGCTGTTATCTCTAACGGACTTGTGCTAGATAAGAACGGAAACAAGATGAGTAAGCGTTTGGGTAACGCAGTTGATCCGTTCGGTGCTATCGAAAAATATGGTTCCGATCCACTACGTTGGTATATGATCACTAACGCGTCGCCTTGGGATAACCTAAGATTCGACGAAGAGGGTGTTGATGAGGTCAGAAGAAAGTTCTTCGGCACACTTTACAACACATATTCATTCTTCGCTCTATATGCGAATGTAGATGGATTCGACTACTCTCAGGCAGAGGTTCCAATGAATGAGCGTCAGGAGATCGACCGTTGGATCATTTCACTTTTGAACACATTGGTGAAGGATGTAGACGCTGCATATTCCGACTACGAGCCAACAAAGGCAGGCCGTGCAATCTCTACATTCGTTTGCGATAACTTGTCTAACTGGTATGTCCGTCTTTGCCGTAAGAGATTCTGGGGTGGAGAGATGACAAAGGATAAACTTTCTGCATATCAGACACTTTACACATGTCTTGAGACAGTGTCGAGATTGATGGCTCCTATTTCACCATTCTACGCAGACCGAGTATTCCTTGATCTTAACGCAGCAACAGGAAAAGACAAGAGTGAGAGTGTTCACTTGGCTAAATTCCCGTCGGCAGATGAAAAATTGATCAACAAGACACTTGAGGAGAGAATGCAGCTTGCTCAGGATATCTCTTCAATGACACTGGCTCTTCGTAAGAAAGAGAATATCAAGGTGCGTCAGCCACTGACTCAGATCATGGTTCCTATTCTTTCTGAAAATGAGCAGGAGAACATAGAGGCCGTGAAGGATTTGATTATGAACGAAGTTAACGTCAAGGCAATCAACTTCGTGACAGATGCTTCTGGAATCCTTGTTAAGAGAATCAAACCAGATTTCAAGAAACTTGGACCAAAGTGTGGTAAGAACATGAAGACTGTAGCTCAGATGCTTACTGAATTCTCTCAGGAGCAGATCGCTGAACTAGAGAAGAACGGACAGTATACACTTGATGTCGCAGGTGCGTCTGTAGTTGTGGAGAAGGGTGATGTGGAGATTCTTTCAGAGGATATTCCAGGATGGTTGGTTGCAAACAATGGCCAGATTACAATTGCTCTAGACGTGACAATCACAGATGAGTTGAAGGAAGAGGGTATCGCACGTGAGTTTGTCAACAGAATTCAGAACATCCGTAAGTCTTATGGATTTGAGATCACAGACAAGATTATTGTTGAGATTGAGAAGAAGGCAGAGATCAATGTTGCTGTTGAGCATTTCGCACAGTATATCGCTTCACAGGTTTTGGCAAATGAGGTGAAACTTGTAGATTCAATCAGTGGAGCAACAGAGCTTGACTTTGATGATTACAAAGTAAATGTCAAGGTCGTAAAAGCGTAAGTGTGATATAAGACCATAAAGACGGTCAATCTTATAAATATTAGCCTACAGTATTGGTGTTGTCGTAAGACAAATCCATTATTGTAGGCTTTTTTTTATTTTAATTTCAAATAAAAATAGATGATGCCATAAAATACGATTATCTTTGCATCCAAAATCAGGACTATACTATGAAGCGAATACTTTTCTTTCTATTTATACAGATATCTGTCATATTTTCTCTTATGGCAGACGACGGAGTTTGTAATGATGTAGAATCATGGTCTTATGGGCATATCTATACTAATGAGTCTAATGATAAGATAGCCTTGGAAAAGGAGTTGATGTTATGTAATCAGGACAGTATTACTGCGATTTTTGTATTCAAAAATACGACGGATGATACTGTGACTGTTGACTGTGCTTTCCCGATTAATGTTAATTTTATTTATACAGTTAATAAAGAAATAAATAAGGAAAATTATTTGTGGGCTTCTCGATCCGAATCTACATTACGTCTCTTACTTGGACCTAAAGACACTTTTGATTGTGATGAAATAAAAAGTGATGATGGTTACATAAATTTTAATGATCGTGTATATCAATTAGCTCTAAAACATGATAAAGAATTACGTGTAATGAGCGGGGAGAAGTACTCTAAATATATTGATTCATTAAATTTTAGTTTAGATGATTATGTTCCAAATTGTAATATAGTACAAGACGGTACCCCCGTTGATATATTGAATGTAGGTATAGAGAGTAGTGTGAAAAGTTCTGACTCCACTATTTATATGAATTTTCATTTTCATCATAATTTGACTTTTTTACCTAACTCATATTCAAAGGTGGTTGCAAAATATAGTATTGAGTCTTTTGGCTGCAATCAATTTGGTTGTTCATACGACATTTCTACTGGTGGAACATGGAAAGGTAACATCAAGTCGTTTATGGCTTTCGTTTTTGGCGGTGAAATGAGTTCTGAATTAGGTTATTTAAATTTTGAAAAATGGAATGAAACGGGTTTACATAGTTATGGAATAGGATATAAAAAAGATTATAAACCACATAAAGGAGAAGCTTTTAGTTTTATTTTTGGGGAGAGTGAAGCAGAAGCCCATGGATACTATGATGAACCCGAATACAAAGAACTACAATCTGTGATATTAAAGGATATAAAAGCGTCCGCATCTTGGAATAATCTAAAGGCGATGATGGATAAAGATCGATTTACGTCATGTGCCATCACAGATTGGCAAAATGCTACTCTGGAATTTACACTTCCACAAGATGCCTTTGGACCATATATGTATAATGGTACAATTGGAAAATTAACTACAAAAGAGAAGCTTGATTATTTTGTGAATAATGTCAAAGACAATCGTTCGTTATGGGGAGAAAGTGTAGATATAAGTTATTATTTCCCTAATGATTCTACTGTAGAAGCATACAATAATGTAAGTAAAATCTGTATTGAACAATTGGAAGCTCCATTTGATACATTTCCCTTTACTGTAAAAATGTCAGATCCAAGAAGATATCCATTAGTGTTTGATTGGGCACGTTTTAACGATATCAAACACATGAGATATTTTCCTGCTGGCAGATATCGTTTGTCAATTAAAGATATAGTTGAAGGATGGCAATGTCAGGATACAACACTTATAACAGAATTTTGCTTTTTGAAAATTCCAAAAGATATAGCGGATATGTTGGCTGACGACGCGATTAGTGAAATGCCATTATTTGATGATTTTACTACGATGCTAGATTCAAGTTTTGTTCTTGTTTGTTATGAATCATCCGCTTCTAAAGTAGATACAATTGCAGTTGCACAGTCGGACACTGTACCGTCGACGGTAATTTCTGCTACTCCAAAAGTTGTCATATTGAATAGAGAGATCCCGCTATCTGTTTTGTTCGGAGCTTTGATTTTCACTGTTTTGATTGTTTTGGGATGTGTCTGTTGGCAGAAAAAGAATAAAATTTGATTCTTGACATCGGTTTTGTTAAATAAATATACTAAATCTTAAATAAAGGTTAAAATTGCACCGTCGCATATATAAGAATCAATTTAATTGTATATTTACGCTATAAAACCAATTAAATATAATTGCTATGAATAAGGAAGAACTACACGCAGACAACAGAAAGTTGTTTGAGGAATTGGATAACAAGAATCCTGAGTTGTTGAACAAAATTTTGTCAAACGTCGGCAACTTGATGTCATTCAAGGATTTGGCTGATTCAAGCATTGGCGCATTCAACAATCTGATCAATGAGCTTATCAAAAACACTACAGGAAAGACTCAAAATCAAAATAGAGATGTGAATGAGAACAACACTGATGTGGTGATGAAGAAAGACAATTCTTCTCGTTTCACAAGCAGAGTGCCAAGCGAAATGGCTTCATCTGATTCAAAAACAAATTTCGCTGGACTTACGTATTATAATTATCCATCGTCGAAGATTGATCTTTTCGAGATGTCAGACAAGAATTATTTCTTTGCGTCACAATCGTTCTCTTATCTTTGCTCATACGATGAGTATGATAGGGTAGATCCTAATTCGTCGTTCAAAGATGCCTATGTGTTGTCGGTTTTGAAGAGATATTGTGTGGTGCGCAACGGTAAAATTATCTTCTTCAACGATAATTTCAATGATGGTCATTCTCCATTCTATTGTCAGAAGGAAGGTTTCCAGATCATAACAAACAAACCGGTTATGGAAAACGGTGATTCAGCTTGGGATTATTATGTCCGCGACGAGAATTCAGTCGTGATTTACAACAGGGCTGAGACTGCTGTAAACAAAGCTATTGAGCTTTCAATAAATAATCCTTCACAACTATATTTGGTCGCTCAAACTTTTGAAGAGATAGAAAGACGATAAAATAGATTTACGTGATTTTTGTCCACAAAACTGCATTTTTGTTTTGTGGACTTTTTTAATTTGGTTTATAAATTAGCATTTGTATTTTATAATTTCTTCCAGCAGTTGTTTTGTCTCAGACAGAGATTGAACGTCGAATATCTCAAAAGCTGGTTTTCCTTTCTTTTCCCCTAATTTGCATCGCTCAACGTGAGATTGAAGGTAGGCTAGAATCTTGCCAAAGATTTCGCTTTGGAAATATTGGTCTGTTTTGTCTGTTGTAAAATAAGCGCAGACGTGATTGTTTTTGAATGTAAGTCGCTCAAATCCTAGGTTGTTGGCGATAAATCTGATGCTCACAATTTCCATCAGACGTTGTGCTTGTTCTGGTATCTCACCGAATCGGTCTTTGAGATTTTGGGCGAATTTAACCAAACTTTCTTCTGTTTGTAAAGAATCCAGCTCACGGTATAGTGATAATCTTTCACTGACATTCTCCACGTAATCGTCTGGAATCAACGCACATAAATCTGTCTCGATGCTACAGTCGGTGCGTAATATCTCATTGGCATTGTTGGCGTTGGGATCATCTGCGAAAATCTCATGAAATTCGTTCTGACGCAATTCCTCAACAGCGCTTGCAAGAATCTTTTTGTATGTCTCGTAACCCAAGTCGGCAATGAATCCGCTCTGTTCTTTTCCAAGCAGGTTGCCAGCTCCACGGATATCAAGGTCGCGCATGGCAATATTAAGTCCGCTGCCAAGCTCTGTATATGTAGTGATGGCTTCCAGTCGTTTGCGGCTCTCATCGCTCAACGCTTCCATTGGTGGAGCCATCAGATAACAGTATGCCTGGATATCCGAGCGTCCCACACGTCCACGCAACTGATGAAGATCGCTCAAACCGAAGTTCTGCGCGTTGTTGATTATTATAGTGTTGCAGTTGGAAATGTCGATTCCACTCTCAATGATGGAGGTGCTGAGCAACACGTCATATTCATGCTGTACAAAGTCGAGCATGGCGCTTTCAATCTCCTCTCCACTCATTTTTCCGTGGGCAATGATCACACGTGCTGTAGGCACACCGCTGATGATGAAATGCTTTATGTTGTCAAGATCCTTGATATTGTTGTTGACGAAAAGCACTTGCCCTCCACGGTTTAATTCAGCTTCTATCGCTTTGGATACGATCGCTTTGTCGAATCGGCAAAGATGAGTTTCGACGGGATAACGTCCGGCAGGAGGAGTGTTGATGACGCTAAGGTCGCGAGCTCCAAGCAGAGAAAATTGTAGAGTGCGGGGGATAGGGGTGGCAGTCAGTGTGAGAGTGTCAACGTTGACTTTCATTTCCTTGATTTTCTCTTTCGCTGTCACTCCGAATTTTTGTTCCTCGTCGATGATGAGCAAACCTAAATCGTGGAATTTCACACTTTTTCCGATCAACTTATGTGTGCCTATGATGATGTTTATGTTTCCGTTCTCAAGTTTTTTCAAAACCTCTTTCGTTTCAGAAGACGAGCGTGTACGGCTGAGATAGTCGACCTTCACTGGCAAATCTTTCAGACGGCGTGAGAAGGTTTTGTAGTGTTGGAATGCCAAAACAGTTGTCGGCACCAGCACTGCCACTTGTTTGTTATCGCATGCCGCTTTCAATGCTGCTCTGACAGCAATTTCTGTCTTTCCAAACCCCACGTCTCCACAAACAAGACGATCCATCGGACGTGCACTCTCCATGTCGCGTTTCACGTCAGCTGTGGCTTTTGCCTGGTCTGGAGTATCTTGAAATTCAAAGTTGGATTCAAGTTCAGCCTGCATGAAAGAGTCGGGACTGAAACTGTAGCCTTGCTCCTTTTTGCGCATAGCGTAGAGAAGAATAAGGTCACGTGCGATATCTTTCAGCTTTTCTTTAGTCTTATATTTGATATTGCTCCATGTGGCTCCACCCAATTTGCTGATTTTCACGTTTTCTGAATCTGAACCACGATATTTGGAAACCTTATGGAGAGAATTAAGGCTTACCATGATAAGTCCTCCGTCTTTATAGTTGATTCTCACCATTTCCTGCTCGATATTGCCATTGCGTTGCATGACAAGTCCGCCGAACACACCGATTCCGAAATCATCATGTACCACGAAATCACCGATGGATAGGTTTTTCAGTTCTTTGAGCGTGAGAGCCTCCTTGCCACGTCGGCTGTCCTTGTTGGTAAGTTGATAGCGGTGGTAACGGCCGAAAATTTCATGCTCGACAAGCAAAGTGACATTTTCGAAAGAGAAACCAGAATGGAGAGTCCCGTTGATGAATTCGTAGCCATCTTCAATTTTGAGGTCAGACAAAATAGTCTCTAGACGTTCACGTTGACGGGCGTTTTCAGTGGCAATTAGCACGGATCCACAAACCTCCTTTTGCTTTTTGATATAGTCGGCAAGAAGATTGTAGTTTTTAGCAAAGACTGGGCTTAAATTAGCGTCGGCTATGATGCCATTCCGTTTTTCTCCATGGATGTTGAGACATCTCATTTTTTCAATCTTAGCGACTGCGTTTTCTGCTCCACGATTGGCAAGAGTGCCCAGCACATACTCGTCATTATCCATCATGACGATTGTGTCCTTAGGCAGATAGTCCACCAAAGTATGTTTTTTCTCTGCATTTTCCGCATTAAGCACATTGCCCACGATAGTACACTCGTCGATAGTGTCGACAGAAAGTTGGTTTGTGGTGTCGAAAGTGCGGATGGAGTCAACTTCGTCGCCGAAAAAGTCGATACGGTATGGCAATTCAGAAGAGTAAGAGAAGACATCTACGATGCAGCCACGGATGGCAAACTGCCCTGGCTGATAGACAAATTCCTCACGGGTGAGACCAAGTTTGAAGAATTTTTCAGACAGAGAGTCCATGTCATACTCGTTACCCTTTTTGATGGATAAGGTCTCACTTTTTAATTTCGTCGGGCTCACCACAGCAGCCGATAGAGATTCCGGGTAGGCGATAATCATCAGGTTGTTGACCTTTTCGATAGCCTCCAGAGCACGTGTGCGCATGATCGTGCGGCCATCGTCGTCGAGTTGCTTCCCGTCTAACGAAGGAAAGAAAACAATTGAATCATCCGCCTTTTCTGCATTTGTGTTTATTAGATTTCTGGCATCCTGATAAAGGTATCCAGCAGCATCCTCATTCTGGCAGATTCGTAGGCAGACGTTGGTGTGCTGAGCCACAAACAACGATACCGCGGCACGCAGCGAACAGTTTGGCAGATAAATGTCTGTCTTTGATTTTCCCCCATCTATGAAAGCCTTAATCTCATTGGCCAGTTTAGATGATTCAACGATTGACGAAATTTTTGATATTTTCTCCATGATTTTACAAAAATACGAAAATTTAAGAGTCGAGTCATGATAAAATAAAAATTTGTTAATTAATAGTATAAGGAGGACGTCATAATACCAATGTATGAAAAAAGCATACATAGGAAACTTTTTTTTGTGTAAAATCTTGCTAATTTGTTTTGATGCAACTGTTTGGCGAATTTTTATGATAAAAAAATGACAGGAAAGAATATTTGCACTAAATTTTGTTTAATTTCGCATCCGTAAATAAAAGGATATTTTATGACTAATCATTTACGCAGATGCCATGCGAAGGCTGAGGTTGATAGAGTTAGGGTAGGCATACAGTTGACAACAGAGGTTAGAGTAAGATTCTCTGGCGAGTATGTCTGCAATATCTACCGGGCAGATGAAGTTATTGAGAAATCAACAGTTGCTTCAAAAGAATGTGCAATCACTGTCGCTGATTTGAAAAACGGAGACAGGATAGAGTTTATGCCTAAAGACGAGAAGACCTGTTATTTTGAACTTCAGAATGTGGAGATCGGAACAGATTTTCATTGGCAGGAACAACATACGTTGTCTTATCGAGGTATACTTGTGATTCAAGCAAAAAATGATGGAAAGGTTCAGGTTATCAACGACTTGGATATAGAGGAGTATATCCGTTCGGTGATTGGTTCGGAGATGGCTCCGACTTGTCCGCTTGAACTGTTGAAGGCGCATGCTATAATCTCGCGCACATGGTTGGTGTCGCAGCTTCAAAGAAAAGCGAGAAGTCAGCATCCTATTTATAAAAAGGCAAAGTTAAAAGTATGCGACGATGAGATGATCCAGATTTGGGATGTCATGGGACACAACGACTTTGACGTCTGCTCGGACGATCATTGTCAGCGTTATCAGGGGCTTAATCCGGATAATAATGTCGACGAGGCGATAAATGAGACAGCAGGAATGATCCTTAAGAGTGGCGGAGAGGTGTGTGATGCGCGTTTCTCAAAATGTTGTGGTGGAATTTCAGAGAAGTTCTCCACATGCTGGACAGATGAGGATTACGCTTATCTTTCTCCAGTGAGATGCAACGTCGACAGAGCAAATGACATCAATTATACAGGAGATGCGATGAGCTTGAAGGAGTGGGTTAAGAATCCGCCGACAGATGTCTATTGCGCCACTAAAGATTATGCGATTTTGAGTCGTGTGTTGAAGGCTTATGACCAGCGTACAACTGAAGATATGTTCCGTTGGAGCGTGAAATACACACGTGAGGAACTGACCCAATTGATTAAGGAGAAGATTGGTGTAGACGTGGGTAAAGTTGTTGATTTGCGACCTGTTCAGATGGGAAAGTCAGGAAGAATCTCACGTCTTGATATTATAGGAACTCTTGGACATAAGGTGATCGGTAAGGAGTTGCTGATTAGAAAGGCATTGTCGAAGACACATTTGTTGAGTTCGGCTTTCTATGTGGAGAAAAGTTTTGATGGTCAGACAGAATATTTCACGCTTTATGGTGCCGGATGGGGACATGGCGTTGGACTGTGTCAGGTTGGAGCAGCAGTGATGGCGGAGAAAGGTTTCTCATACACAGAGATTTTGAACCATTACTATCCGAACTCGGAAATTAAATTGATTCGTAATTCATAATGCTTAATTCGTAATTGTGAGAAAATATAGAGACGGAGGAAACACCGTCTTTTTATTTTTATTTATTTTGTTGCAAAAAAACGGATTTTACAGAAGTTGAATATTGTCAATCTGTAAAATCCGTGTTTGAAAAAGAATTAATGTTTATAGATTATCTTTCTGAAGCTTCCATCACTCATTTTTATGATGTTTACGCCGCGTTGTGGCGACGAAATGCGAGTGCCGGAGATAGAGTAGCATTCGACTGGATAAATGGCTTCTGACGCGATTTCTGGCGAAGCTGTGTTTCCGCCGTTGCTTATTTCGTAGCCTGTGCGTGAGGATGTGATATGAATATTGAACACGAATGTCGCAACCGCAGTCTCATTTCCTTTTTTGTATTTGATAGCTTGGCGGATTGTGTAGTTGTCTCCGTCTTTTGTTTTGCCAGGATATTGTCCGACTGAGAATGACATCGTTTTTTCATCAAACTCGCTGAAAACGAATCCAGAGGCGTATGCACAGCGGTTTCCTGCGGCATCAAACCAATGGCCGTAACCATTTGCTGTAGACGTTGCATTATTGATTGAACCGTTGGCGTCTACAGCGTAAAACATTGCTTTTCCGTCTGTTGGACCAGCACTGTTCCATGTTGTCATCAATCCGCCTACTGATGCTGCCTGCATCTGGAAAGCCGTTCCAAGTGAGGATGCTGCAGTACCGTCGACTTTTACGGAAGTGCCCGCATAAACGCTTGATGATGCAGGAAAATAAACATCATAATTGATTGTCACGTCGCTGATTGGACCATTATTGATGTTTGCGGCTCCGTAGATGTTGGTGTTTGTGAATTCTACTGTGTATGGCCATTGGTCATCATTAGTTATGTCTTGATCCCATTTATGCTGTATATATTCCGATGGCGACGGTGAAACGACCAGGAACAGACGTTTTGTCTCTTCTGGCACTACGCAGCTGATTTTGCAACTGATTTCGGAATTCGCGTCTGAACCTGTGCAATAAATATCTTCATCGTAAAGATATTGTCGTGAACCATCGTTCATTAAAGCCACATACCCAAGATGGAATCCTCTTTTTGAATAGTTGGCGACGGAATTGTATGAGTTGACGTTGGCTGCAGTGAATTTTTCACCGTCGAAGAACTGTTTTTTGTCATTTGGGGCTAGAGATGCTCCGTTGGCTAAAGAAGTGAATTCTGTGGTTATTTCTGTTCCTGATTTTGGCACATTTAGAGGAATGATGTTGAACCCTGTTGATTGAGGACAACTGCTGTATGACACTTGATACTTGGAATCACCAAGAGAGATGTAGTCAAAACGAAGTGAATTGAAGTATTGGTCTGCTTCCTTGCGGGCAACGTCGAGATCAACAGTAGCCATCTTCATGGCATAGTGGAAGTACTCAAGATAAAGAGCATTCGCGTCGATATTTTGCATATTCATATAGGCTTGATTAGGGTCGACACCTTTGCCTGAATTATGTCTCCATAGTTTGCCGATGAAGTCAATGCCGTGTTTTTCAGTAAGATAATAATGCCACCAATACGATTGATATCTGTGCCATTCATGAGTCATGGCATAGTTATGAGTGTTTTTGTAAAGATTCCAACTTTGCTCCCACTTCAAATCAGGATATGATTGGTTAGCTTGCCATTGCGCAGTCTGCTCCCAGAAAGTGGAACCGCTTCCGATAGCCGTGCGAAATCCGGCATAACCTTTCAAATCCGCATAGACTTGATATTGAAAAGAGTGACCGACTTCATGTGCCACAGAATGCCCGACAGGTTTGCTGGTGCTTGGACTTAACCATAATGCACCGATAGTGTCATCGTAACCGCCTCCGTAGCAAATCCATTCTGTGGTATAGTTGAGAAGAATCATCATCTTGTATTTCGATACGTTGGAATGGTTTTCGTCGCAAAAGGCTAGTTTGCCGACATTCATCTCATAAAAACCTTCAGCTTTAGAGAGTAGATCGTCAATATCCACTCTATATGTAGAAGGTGCGTTTGTCGGAAATGTATTGCCATACTTATTATCCCAGTATACGATGAAGTTTTCACTTTCTTTAGAACGAGATTTAGACCATGTATATTGATTGGTCGGATCATTATCGCTATAAATCAGCGTGTCTGTACGGTTTTGCCATTCACGAGGAATGTACAGACTTTTCTCAGCATATGAATTCAATGCTAATGCCGACAATGAAATAAGTGTTAGATAAATTTTGTCCATATTAGTTATAATTTAGTCCTACCCTTTGTAAGCAAATTTATTAATTTATTCAATCAGACATTACGCAATCGGATATTTTTACATTTATTCTATGCAGATTGGTATTTTTGTCTGCCTAAATCAAATGATAGTCAATATCTGTATGTATGTAATATAGCCAAAAATGTCGATATTTGTAGAATATAGCCAAAAACGTCTATAATTGCAGAATATAGCCAAAAACGTCTATATTTGTGGAATATAGCCAAAAACGTCTATATTTGTGGAATATAGCCAAAAACGTCTATATTTGCGTAATATAGCCAAAAACGTCTATATTTGCGTAATATAGCCAAAAACGTCTATATTTGCGTAATATAGCCAAAAACGTCTATATTTGCGTAATATAGCCAAAAACGTCTATATTTG
>JAEIGA010001019.1_pt1 | contig 42252 bp, 37 predicted proteins | sample 9270691 | NCBI WGS metagenome assembly JAEIGA01 (sample SAMN17057246, study PRJNA624740) | gut metagenome | biome: biome; isolation source: fecal sample | host: Bos grunniens | place: China: Xizang | collected 2019 | reverse complement strand
GCAGTTGCAGTACTGATCGCAGGATAGGCATTGCTTGCATTCGCCCTTTACGGTAAAATACTTACAGAACGAGCATCCGTGTCCATCAAGGAGCATCCGTTCGGCAAATGCCTTGAAGATGACATTCTTTTGTTTCTTGGTTAGCTTCATAGCCTATCTGTTATCTCCTTTACCGATTATTACACCTCTCTTCGCGCGGTCTGCGAGTTTAGCAAGATTGGCTTTGCATACATCCTCCAATGTCCAACCCATGCGTGTGGCTATCTGTGCACACGACCACATGATGTCGCCAAGTTCCTTGAACATGCCCTCTTCGAACTCGACATATTCGGGCGAGTGTACACCATGTTTGATACCGTTCTTGGCAGGATACATAATATCACCTTCAAAGGTGATGATCTCTTTTCTTCGTGCCTTCGCAACCTTATCCATCAGCTCGCCCACTTCGGCAGGTAACTGAAAGAGTGCGTAGGTGTCGTTGTCCGATGATTCCGTGCAGGTCGTCATCGCCTGTGTTTGATAATCGTTTAGTGTCATAGTATTTTTTCCTCTTTAAGTTGTACAATCATTGCAAAAAGTGCATCGACAAGCTCAACCTGCATAGTTTGGTGTATCTTGTCAAAAGAATCCCAATCTACGAACCAATGAAAACCATCAAATTCTAATCTTTTGCACGATACTCCGTCATCAGGCAAGAATGAAATCAACTCGCCAATGGAGTAGGCTTCTCGCACCCACTTACCCGATGATGGCTCTGCATCCGCTAACCCTTTCGGCCTCTCCAACCCAATCTCAATCAACTTGGAGGTCTGTTCGGGTGTTGTGAATTGGCGCATAGTTATTCGTGTATTTTTCTCCACTTGTATTGGTTTGGGTGATGTTGTAAATCTCCACCCCAATCTACCATATTGTTTTTGTCAATAACGAACATCTCTCCAAAAAAAATGTCTTTTACCAAGATAGGCACACTCGCTGTTATCTCGGCATAAGCCTTATTGGATGCAAAACCATCTTTGTCTTCCTCGATGTTGCTCCAATGCGTGAGCAATAGATGTTCTTCCGCTGCACCGGCAATATAACACTCTTTAAGAGTTGGCGAGTATTCTCCGCTACTTACGAAGTCTTGCGCTCGTTCTTCTACCGTTCTCATAACTACTTCGTTTTACAATTCGTTCTATTTCAAGCCTTGTATGCTTGTGGGTTTTTGATGAAACCTCTAATTCTCCGTTGACAAGAGCCTGCAATGCCTCTTCGCACTCCTCGTCAGAATAGTATGAATAGATGCCGAATATCATATTATCCATACCTCTTATGTTCCATTCAAAATCAACAATCGTATATATGACTGTTTTGGGTTGGAAGTTATACGGCTTTGTGCATATTGCAAACTTCTCATTTGCAGCTCTTACTCGGAACGGCTTTTTGTCGCCATTAAACCAAACTCTATCGCCTTTGTGTAGTATCATACCTACTTAATTTTTTCGTAACACCACCAACACGCCGAGCATACGGCAATGGCGACGAGGAATGGTATCCACCAAATTGCGTTGATTAGCTTGTTCATAGTTCGATTTCTTCTTCTACCCCTGCCAAGCGGAGGGCGTGTTGCAGCTCGTGGACGTACAATATGTTGTCGATTGTAATGCGAGTGGGTAGATATTTTCTCGCACGATAGGTGATTCGGAAGTCCCAATACTTACACCCAAATCGGTATGCGGTACAGCGCATCTTCGGGTTGTTCCAGATGTATGTATCTCGCTTTACAAATCCGTTATTCTCCAAGATTTCGGGAGTTAGCAAAATGCCGTCACACTCGCTTATTTCAGCGACAGCGTAATCACTATCGACACGCAACCCGACTGAATCTTCATTGATAGCAGAGACTTTCCAATCCTCACCATCAACCATTACCCAATCCCCTATGGATAGGTCAGAAATTTTCATTTTCTCCATTCTACTCTTTGTTGCGTTGATAGTATTCTCTATGATATGCTCGGAGTCGTTCAAGCACTTCGGGGCGTTTCAAGTAGGCTTTCTTGCGTTGCTTCTCACGCTCTCGGAATTCGGGGTCGTTGTGATACCTCTCACGCTTTCGTATGCGTTCACGTTCTCGTTTTCGATCTCGTCGTGCAAGGGCTTTGCGTTGCGACTCGGAGACAAAGAAGTATTTTCTCACCTCCTCGATATGCTCTTCGATGTCACGGCCACGATGCTCAAAGCACTCGAAGCACCAATTCAGATGGCCATCGGGCATTCTGCGGTTGGGAGGAAAGTGGTCGAGCGTAAACTCTCGACAGCACATAATGCAGCGTTTCGTTGTCATAGTTCGTCAGGAATGTGATGGATGGCTTTATCGGTTTTAAGTAGCCAACAGGGTTTCTCTACGCCTCGCACCTTGATGGTGCAATAGTCTTCGGTCGTTGTGCCGTTCTTGGTACATTCGGCAAGCATTGCCGAGTACGAGAGGAGTTTAACCTTCAGCTTCACTCCCTGCTTCATAATGTCGGCAATCGTGAGTGTCTGATAGTTGAAGTTATCGATAGTCTCGTTTACGGCAAACTCCAACTCCTCGGTCGTCATTCCTCGCTCTGCAATGCGAAGAGAGAGCAGCTCCCAGAAGGATTGGTTGCGTGCAGGGAATGCGGTAGAGAGTTTGTTGATGGCAAACAAGATGTCGGTCGGTGATGCCTTATCTCCTCGAAACGGAGTAATCTCTACGCATCCATCAGCCTGTAACCTTTGCGGCAGCAATGCCTCTTGCGACTGCCTGTGCAAGGCTACTGAAGTCAGGCTCTGCTTGACCAACCCTTGCAGGTCTTTGGTTGTCTCTTTCATTGTTTTTAGGTTTTTTTCGTAGCCAATTACGGAAGTGCGTTTTGGCTTCTTTCATTTCTTTAACGTTTTCGACCATCCTCACGCCATCTGAAAATTCAGTTACGAGTTGGTGTAGCTCATCGAGGGAATGACCACTCACCGATAACACCGTCTCAACCCATCGGGAATCTTTTAGCAACTCCTCGGCAAGTTGATCGGTGGACACCCACGTCCCGTCAGGTAGGGAGCTTTCTTTTTTGGCGCAACTTTTTTCTTTCGGGTCGAGGTCTTTACCGAAAGGGTCTTCCTCCGAATGAGCGTAATCCTCATCCTCACGCACGGGTGCGTGCGCATTACCATCGTTGTGGTTAATGGGGGATATAGGGGGTATAGTAATAGGGGGTTCGGGGGAAAGAGAAGAGGGGGACAAGGGGGTTGAAAACCCTATGGGGTTAGTTTGGGGTTTTCTTGGGGTTTCGTTGGGGTTTTCTTGGGGTTTCGTTGGGGTTTTTCGTGGTCTTCCACCGAGCTTCCCGAACTCCGTACCCCTCCGGCCATTCTCGTAACGCTGATTGTTGATGTCGATTTGCGGTTTCGCCATCATCAGCATCGCCATCTCTATCGACCCCTCCTCGCAGACAATCTCACCCTTTGTGGCGTAGGTAAGTATGGCAAGCAGCGCATCGCCCTGCTTCTCTTTTGGGAGGGCTGAAACTGCATCGAGCCACAAAGTGTAGAAAGTTATGCTGTCACGTTTCATAGTCGTTTGATTTTGTCGAGGTCTCCTGCGAGATAGTTTTGGATGATTGATATAAACTCGGTAATCGAGCGGAACACCACACAGATATAACCCTGCTGTGTAGCCGCCTCAATAAATTCTTTCTGCTTGTCGGATAGCCTGCCCTTTGGAGTCTTGCATTCCAAGAACAGTGCACCGCATTCCCTTCGAGGGATAAGCAGAAGTAAGTCAAGCACTCCGGCCAGAACACCCTCGGCCTTCATCTTTGCACCAACCGCTTCGGTACGGAAACCTCCGTTGGGAATGGCGAAAAGAAGATTTTTGAGGTGTGGGTACTGCGTCCTAAACCACCTCACGCAGGCACATTGTATTTTGTGTTCTTCGTTGGCCGAGTGCTTTCGAGGAGGGTTGGCGGCCACTTCAGCCGCCTTCCTCCTAAACTGCTCTTCGAGGGTAGCGAAGGTTATCTCGTCTTCCACCCCTTCGGATTCATCTTGTTGAGCAACGAGTCGCAGGGGATGAACTTCACCGACAGGTGCTGGGGGATCATCACCTCCGTACCCTTGCGAATGTTACGGGCCTTCTTCTCGGCTCGAACCACAATCTTGAAGGTGCCAAAGCCTCGCATATAGATGCTCTCCTTCTCGGCAAAGGCATCGGCCATTGCCTCCATAAAACCCTCGACGGCACGAATTGCATCCGCCTTCGAGAGGTTCGCTTTCTCGGCCAAACGTGTGGCCAACTCCATCTTCGTCATATCAAATCCAATGTTTAATTTTTTGCATTTCTTTCTCAATCTCCCAGAGCCAACCTTTGTTGTTGGCATCAGGGAGTGGTATGCCGCACTCCTCCTCCGACCATCGCTTGAAGTTGTCGATGGCCTTCGTCATTTCTGCGGTGTCAAGGTCTCGGCTCGACCTGATGTACTCGACCTGCTTGCCGATGCGCTCATCGTATCGAGTCAGCACGAACAACTCTCGGTTGCAATACTTCTTGAAGTATTCTCGCTTGACCCAATCGAGCGTCTCGCCTGCACTCATTGCGAATGCTCCGAGAATCAGATGCAGGTAGGCGTTCTGCGGTATCGTGCGCTTCTGCTTCTTCTCGGTCAGCTCGACGACCGAACCCTTGACGGATAGTTCGTAGGCTCTATTTACGAACTGTTCCTTCTCGTAAGAGGAGGAAAGGTCGTACCACATTAGTTGCTGTTATTACCATCGAGCATTCTGATCTCCGCAGCGTGTATGTCGGTCGAGTAGAAGGTCTTGCCATCCTTCTCGTAAGAGGAGTAGTGGATGCTACCCTCGACATACACCTTCGAGCCTTTGCGGATGTACTGCTCGATCACCTCGGCCTTTCGGCCAAAGGCTACAACGTTGTGCCACTCGGTGTTCTCTCGAAGCTCACCGCTCTGGTCTTTCCACCGCTCGGTCGTGGCTATTCGGATTTTAGCCACCTTCGAGCCATTGTGATTCCTGATTTCGGGGCCAATACCAACGTGACCCACGAGGATTACTTTGTTTATCATAGCATTTCGATTAGTTTCGATTCGTATTTTCTACGCACCTCTTGAGCTGCTTCCAACGCCTCGATGCACCGAGCGATAAACTCCTCGTCACGAGGAATGCGCAACACCTTTAGTTGCTGCGCCTCGTTCTTCATTCGAGGGTCGAATGCCACGAAGTCGAACCATTGGCGACCTGTCGTCAGCAGGTTCCCTTGAATTTGGGCGTAGTATTCGGGCTTAAACTCTTGCAGGTCCTTCGGCTCGGTCATCATCAGATATCTGACGTGAATGGCAGAGTTGTAGGGGCATTTGATTTCAATGCCCCCATCCTCGCCGACCAAACCATCTGGTGAGCCTCCGAAGAAGTCGTTGTACGGAATGTAGCCACACGTCTCAACGCTCACGCCTGTGGCATCCTCGTAGCGAAACCGAGCCTCGCTCTCCCAATAGTGACCCCATCGAGTCTCCTTCGAGTCGGCTTGCGTGTAGTTCAAGCAGTCACCATTGGTTAGCGTCTCGGCCAACTTGTCGAAGATGTAGGTCTCGGCAGTCTTCGACATACCCGAACCCGACTTTGCCTTCGTCAGCAGTTTGTGCAGCTCCGAGGAGGTGAAGTTGAAGCACCTCGCCATCCTCCATTGAGCGTTGTTCTGGTGGATATTTCCGTACATAGTGGTTATTTTTGTTCTGCCTCGTCGAGTATCGAGATAAGGTCATCGACCTTCTTCTCTTGCTCAAATTTCTTCTTCAGTTCGTCAGCCTCGGCCTTCGTGATACGACCCTGCAACAAGGCTCTATTCACCTCGTCGATGGTCTTAAGTTCATCTACGACTTTCTCATTGTAGGTGTCGGTGACATCCTCGTAGGGAACCTCGATAGCGGTGTCGTGCAGTTCCTCGACGGTCTGCATACCCATAGAGATTTCGGGTGCGTACACTCTTTGAAAGAATGCAGCAGCCCGATATTGAAGCATCAGCTCCGGCATCGTCAGCCACTTCGAGCCGCTCTTGGTCGACCAGCCCTCCTTCTTCGCCATATCGAGCGATACCCAAGCACCATAGACGATGGCACCCGTCGATTTGTCGGTGGCATAGGCTCGGCAACGCCACTTCTCGGTGTTGGCATCCACCTGCTCGTATTGGATCGGCGTGAAGCGTCCGCAGGTGTTGAGCGAGGCAATCAAAAACTTACTGCTCCAACCCACGTTTCCGTGAACCACATAGAGGTTTTGCATCACCATCAAGGGCGACATCCCGATGCGGTTGGCCATCTCCAATGCAATTATGCAGTTGGCTACGGCTTCAGTGGTTTTGGATTTTTGATATTGAATAGGCACCATCGTTGATGATGCCAAAGCAACGGCCATACGTTGAGCATTCTCGAAGTTGGCCTGCGACCCGAATACGAGCATCGTCGATTCGTTGGTCGGGGTAATGGCGGTAGTGTTGTCCATATTAGTATAATTTGTTGTTGAGTTTCTCCTCAAAGTTGTCCTCGTCGATGGGGACCTCATAGTACTCTTCGGTGTCGCCGCTCACGATGAGCGTGCAGTTAAGCGACTGGAAGGTAATGTTCTCGATAAACCAGTCGTCGAAGCCGAAATAATACTTCCACTCGACTTCTGCCTCTGAAATCTCGATGAGCCAACTATAGTGAACGCCGTCCTTATCCAAGCAGTGCTCGAACTCAAGATCGGTTCGCTTCTCTATGCGCTCCTTCTGACAGTAATCGATTATCTGCTTGATGAAGCTATCCTCCACCTCGGCAGGTAATACACTCGGTTGATTCCCGATGCGGCTCGGCACATCGAAGAACGCTGCGGCCATCTCGTTGATGGCCTCACTCATTTGATAGGCTAATGTCATAGTATTGTTTTTTGATTGTTGTTGTTTGTTGAACTGCCGAGACTCGAACTCGGAACGACAGAACCAAAATCTGCTGTGTTACCATTACACCACAGTTCAATTTGCCCACTCGCCATCTACTTACCCTTGCCTCCGCTCGGAGCTTCTGACGAGGTGGGCTGCTCTTCGCACTAATCGCAAATGACAAGAGTTTAACATAAAACTGAAGGGCTTGCGCCTCAAGGGTCGGTCAGAACCCTTGAGACATTTGACCGAGGTGGGCCTCACGGCAGACCTCGGCCTACTACAAATCAAATTCAAATCACACAATTGCAACAAAAAATGGCAGTCCGTTGCTGGTTTTATTTTGAGAGATAGTAAACTTTAAATCGGCTAATCGAGCCATCGCCACATACATCCTCGCACCAACGACTTTGAATGTCGTGGCCTCGTCTGCGCAACTCGGTTACAACCCTGCGCAACTCGGTGGTGTGGAAGAGGCGGATAGCCTCGACGACGGTCAGCTCTGCGCCCTGCTGAAAGTGTCGCAGGATGCGCTTAATCTTGTGGTCTTTCATAGTAGTAAGTGTTATAAGGTTAGTGCCTCGGCAACCGGTCAAAGTCACCGAGGCTGGGGTTTACCAGAGCCGCAGTTTAGCGACCGTACAGGCTATCAAACCCATACGGCCATAATCATTGAGTCACCTTGATCCGTGGTCGTCATCGCTCATATCATCGCAACTACCGATCCTATGCGGATGCAGCGTGTAAAGGACACCTACACCGGGCGAGATTGATGGCCTCGCCAGCCTATGTCTTGCAGAAGAGGAAGGAATCGAACCTCCGTCTGTGCGCAACCACATACGCACCACTCTGCCATTGAGCTACCCTTCTATTGTGCCGAGCTTTGGGATGCCTCGGCTACATCCTCCGTCTATTCCGGAGTGTCAAATCAAACTTAACCTAAAATGAAGAAACCTCTTGCCGTCTTTCCGAGCTGTCTTGTGAGGGGGCGAGGTTGTCATCCTCCTTTAACTAATCAAACCTAAACCATTATGAAACTGAACTCTTGTTTTTCAACCTTACATTTCCGCTTCCCCCTCTATGTCCGTCTCACGACGGTCGTCTTGAAGTAATCCTGCTCGACTGCTTTGCACTTGCGTAGGTCGAGCGTGCTAATCTCAATCTTTCCGGGTCGCTTGTGGATGGTCAGCTTCTGTTCCCTGCGCCATCGCTCTACGTTGGCTCTGCCAAATCGCTCATAGGCTTTGCGCTGCGATATGTACTCCGGCCACTCCTGCCCCTCCTTCATCAAGCGCACTACTCGGTAGGCTAAATCCTCGATGAACACCTCGTAGGGGACGACCTTATCGGAAAATTGAATCATTGTTTTATCTGCTCTTTCGTTTCTTGGCCATCCACCATCGGAGGAAGGCTCTCTCTTTCTTGTGATTCTCGGCGTAGGCCTCTCGCCACGCTCGGTCAGCCTCGGTCGGCTGTTTCGTAATCTCGGTGAACATAGCTCTACTCCTTCTTGCGTTTCTCGAACTTGCCACCCTTGCCACGCTGCGGAATGTTCGCCAGCTCCTTCTTCAATCGGTTCACCTGCTGCTGCAAGCACCCTTTGTCGAATGCCAATCGCTCATTCACCTTCGCTACCGTCGTGTAGCTCTCGCTGATTGACTCTACCTCCTTCTTCAGCCGTGCGGCCTTCTCGTTGGCCTTCTCCAGCTCTTCGGTCAGTCGCTCGATGATTAAGTCCTTGCGTGACCGAAATAATCCCTTAAAAAAGTTTGCCATAGTAGTATGTGTTAGTTGGTTAGTAGGCTATCCATCGGACTTTGGTGCATCGCACCGCTTGTCTATCCATCGCCATCTGGCGGATCGTGTTAGGCTGCTCACCTTGTCGTGGATTCGTCAAGATCAATGCGTTTCGCACCGTGTCGAGCGTGCAGCCGAGAAGTGTTGCTATCTCCTTCATCTCCTCTGACGGAAGCGAGAGGTGCTCTATCTTGATAGCTCTCCACATTTTTTTTGCTGTTATCGTCATAGTTGTCAATTTTTTTTCGTTACCTTTGTAGTAAAACAATGTTCGTTTCGTTTATGTAACGCTTTGTGTTGTGTTTCCATTGGCAAAGATAGAGTAATTTCTGCACAATAGAACAAATGTTAGAGATTTTATTTATCGATTTTTCTTATGGAAATTTATAAACCTATAAAAGTGTTGATTTTATGAACGTTAAAGAAAGGCTCAAAAAGTTTATTGCGAGCAAAGGATTAGGACAAAAGGCTTTTGAGATTGAATGCGGGCTTTCAAATGGCTATGTAAACAACATCCGCCGTTCGGTAACAATAGAAAAGGCTCGGCAGATATTAGAGCGATACCCGGAACTCAATATAAGTTGGCTAATGACCGGTGAGGGTGAAATGTTGCGCACCCACCCCACCCACACCGTAGTCACGGGTGATGTATCGGGCAGCGGCAACAACTTCATAGCCGGCAACGGCAACCATATCGGGGTAGCCCACCAACCCAAGCCTGAAGACTTGGAGGTCATCGATGCCGAGGAGGTCGAGCTGAAGGAGACGTACATACTTACCCCCGAAATCGTCAACCAAGAGGGTATCGACATTCAAAAAGAGCTGAACGAGGGTACGCTGGAGGTACAGGTAAAGCCAACGCAGGATGTGTTGCCACCCCACGAGTTAAAAATCTATACCGAGAATGATGAGATGGCACCCGATATCGAGGTAAACGATCCGGTGTTCGCACGCACTATTAAAGAGCCTGCCCTCTTCAAGCCTCGCTATATGTATTTCGTGGACCTTGACATTGGCGCAGTAGTGCGCTGGGTCGATTGGGCAAACGAAGAGAAGACTTTGGTACGCCTCGTCAGTCGTAAGGCTGTAGATGTTGTGCCACTTGCCTCGATTAAGTCGATGGCCGAAATCGTGGTCATCACCAAACGACCAAAGACTCTGCCTGTGGACATCGAACCCGTAGAGCGAAAGTTCGAGAAGAAGGAACAGCAGCTCAATATCCTCCTCGAACAACAAGGCGAACTTATTGATATAATCAAGGAGCAACTAAAATAATAATATATATAGGTATGAAAAAGTTATTCAGCGCATTATTGGTGGTTGCGTGTGTATGCGCATTCGCAACACCATTGGAGGCTACGCAGTCCTCCTCTACGGTCTATATTTGCACAGGCGGCTCATCGTCTCGCTACCATCGCAAAGCCGATTGTTGGGGCTTGCGAAGTTGCAAGGGTTCCGTCAAGAAGGTAACCATTGCCGAAGCCGAAAACAAATATCATCGAACACCCTGCAAGGTTTGCTGTAAATAAGACAATATGGAAGAAGTATTTTCGATCCTTCCAAATGGCAACATCTCTGTATTGGGGGTTCATATTGGGATGGATATATTGAGTGTAGAGAGGACGCTACAACGTTATAAAGCTCACCGCAACCACTCTAACGGAGTGACCGGCGTTATTGTCAATGGGGTTTGGCTCGGAGGTTATCGGCTGAATATGCACGTGATTATAGACGACGGAGCCGTTAGGAATATCCACTTATTCGTTGATGCAAGACTGCACGGAAAAAATACAGCTACGCTGATTGAAGAATTCGAGTCGCTTATATTGGAATCATTCGAAAAATTAGATAACAATGGTCCCAAATACTACAATGCACTACTGAACATTATCGTAAATAATACGGAGAATCTGTCAAAACACGGCTTCCATATAACTATTTGCCCTCGCATTTGGTATGGTAAAAAAATCGAATTATCGAATACGGAAATTACGGAATTGTACAATGTAAAAAAAGCTATGACACCACATAGAAAAATAACGCTTGAGCTAACCGATAAGTCTTATAAAATCGCTATAGTCGTTTTTGCTGTTTTCGCACTCATTATTGCATATCTGTTTGCACTGAATGGAAGATATGAAAAATGGGATGAGCAACTTTTGTTAGACAAATGGACTCAAGAGTATTGGTGGAATTACGAAAAACCGCTATTCAAGCATAGTCTTCCTGACGATTAACAAGGTAGTATTTTTGGATTAAAAACAAGGCTATGGCAAATAAGGACATAGAAGTTATCCTCCACGCATCGGATGGATACGACGGAAATGATTGGGAGTGGACCATCAAGGTCACGCAAGATGACTTTGACACCATCTTCGAGTTGGCAAGACAATACGAATTCGACTACGAGGTTGACTACTCCTTCAGCTACGAATACTATGAGGTTGACGAGTACGAGGCATTCACGGATCATATCGAGGAAGCCGCACCCGAAGTATTCGCAAGAGTTCTGAAGGAGGCTGAAGAGGCTATAGCAGAGTCATTCGATGAGGTCGAGGAGATGGACCCCGATGAATACGAAATCGGCTTCTACTTCAACCTCGGTTGGATTATGGAACAACTTGCAAACTAAAAGCACACCGATTTAACATTTCCCCATCTACTGCAAATTGTTGATAATTAAGACCGATTGGCTGCGGCACACGCCGCACTAAATCAGAAGTAAAAAGTGCTTAATTATCAGTAGATTAGGCGGTAGAGTGACCCCACAAGGGCTTCTACCGCCTTTTCTTAAATACGCATTCTACACGCTTTTCGTGCAGAATGACACCGAAAACTTTACACCTACTTTACACCAAAACAAGGGGCACTTTACACCGACTTTACACCTTACTTTACACCTATAACTTATTGATTTATGGCAACATTCAAAACGTGCGTCAGGAAACAGCGCAAAGATGGCTTCTACCCCGTATATATTCGCATCAGTCAGGGGACAGAAGTCAAGTACTTGAAGACGGGAAAACTCGCATCGCAATCGGCAGTCTCGAAACAAGGAGAGGTAAACGACCCCTACATTCAGAAGTATTGCTCCGACCGCATCGTCGAATACGTTGAAATGCTCAATAAGGTGGACACGAGGAATTGGAACCTTGCCGAGGTCGTGAGATACCTTGAGTCTGGTGAGGCAGAAATCTCGTTTAGTCTTTTTGCTCGTCGTCACATCGACCAACTCATCAACGATGACCAAGAACGCACAGCCAAGAACTACTCGCTGGCGTTGAAGAGCCTCGAACTCTTTGCCGGCACAAATAAGGTAAACTTCTCGCAACTCACATCCCCGTTCATCAACGCTTGGATTAAGTCGCTTGCGCACACCCACCGAGCAAAGGAGATGTACCCGATATGCATTCGTCAAGTGTTTAAGTCAGCACAGCTCTACTACAACGACTACGACAACGGCATCCTGCGAATCAAGAATGATCCGTGGCGAGTGGTACTAATTCCGAAGTCGGAGCGACCACAGAAGTTGGCAATCACCCCACAGGAGTGTCGAGCCTTCTTCTCTGCTCCGATACCCGAAAGCAAAATGAAGTCGCCCATTCCGGAGCTTGGGCGTGATGTGGCGTTGATGACGCTATGTCTCGCAGGTATCAATACTGTCGATCTCTACCGAATGAAGAAAGAGGATTATCGCAATGGCATCCTCGCCTACAAACGTGCGAAAACCACAAAGTTCCGCAGAGACGAAGCGTACTTCGAGATACGAGTACCTGCAATGCTTCAGCCAACAATCGAGAAGTACCTCGCCCCCGAAGGTGATGAATACCTATTTGTCTTCCGCAGTCGTTACTCTACCTCCGACTCGTTCAACGCAAATGTAAATTTAGGTATAAAGAAAATTTGTGAGTCGATGGGTATCGCAAAGGAGGATCGTTACTCGGCCTACACCTTCCGCCACACTTGGGGAACAATCGCCCAGAACGATTGTGGCGCATCGATTGCAGATGTAGCTTTTGCGATGAACCACGCAGCAGGCCACACGATTACTCGTGGTTATATAAAAATCGACTTCTCCCCTGCTTGGAAGTTAAATGAAGAGGTGGTCAATCTCGTATTCTTCACAAACATCGAGTCGAGTCGAGATAGGAAAGAGGAGGAGAATGTGTTTGAACGATTCTCCCCCAAATACCTCATTCACGGTTGGGTCTATTTCCGAGGAGAATGTTTTGGCGAGGTAGAGGATATCGGCTACAACAACATCGACGAGGTCATCAATGCACTATGGCCATTCGTGCCCGACTATATCCCCGACCGAGCGATGCTTCAATTCAAAATCCGAAATGTAGATAAGCAACAAGAGGTCGTGTATGAGAGAATGAAGCGACACAAATAAGAGAAGCACCCTTTATCGGGTGCTTTTCTTTTACTTCGCAAGAACTGCTGCAACTGCTTCCGCTATTGTCGTTCCATTGATTTTGGCAAACTCTCTTATCTTTTCGGCCTCTTCGGGAGTTACCCGGATTGTCATCGCCACCGAGCCTTTCTTCTTTCGCCCAGAGTTCGGGCGTGCTCCTCCGCTGCTCATTGTCTATCTCGATTTCAGCTCTTCCAAGCAACGTTTCAGTTCTTCGAGATCGGATGAGCCTAAAACTCTCGCCACCAAAGGCACTTCGACATCAAGGCGATCACACTCTCGGATTATGCCATCAACAAGCTCATCACGTGTCTTTAGCCACTCTGAAAATTCTGCTCTCTCTTTCAGTTCACGGCAAGCCTTACCATCGCCATTAGCGGCTTTGATTCGCAGCAACGCTTCTTCCGCAATGTCTGCATTGTCGTAGTGAATGCTTGCAGATGCTAACTCTTCAGCAGATAAGCGGTCTGCTCGTCTTACTTGATTGTTGATAATTACATACATAGTAGTAGTTGTTTGTTTCTGGTGCAAAGATAATACGCATTTTTGAAAAACGCAACTTTTTTTCAAAAAAAATGCAAAAAAAATAGAACCATTGCTGATTCTATTGTAGAACGTGGTAGATACCTATATATAATAAGACTACGGCTCTTCGCCCGACAACTCTCGCAGTCGATCCTCGATGGTGAGGTTGCGTTGGTCGTTCACTTCGGCAGATACAGCCTGCATCTTCGGCATTACATATTGAGTCAGTCGCTCGGCAATCGCCAATCTATCCTTCGGCTCAAGGGCCATAAAATCCTCGCTCATCAACCCCGATGAGCTATATGTATTGAGCAGGTCGGCAATCACCGCCTTGCTCATCGAGGTGGCCTTGTTCGGTGTTCCTTTCACCCTGCCACCTGTCTTGGGGTCACCTTTCTTTTTCGGCATACGAAGTCAGTAAATAAATAAAATGATGTAGCAAAAATAACCCCTTAAATTGCGGTCAGAATTATATTTATTAACTAACACACATATCCCTATGATAGGTAGTGCTATTGGCGCAGGAGTGAGTGCCGCAATGAAGATTGGTGGCACCATCGCAAGCAATGCAGCCGCTCGAAGATCGGCTCGAAGAGCAAGAAAAATAATCGCAGATCAGCAGAAAGAGAATCAGGATTGGTTCGATCGTCGTTACAACGAGGATGCGACTCAACGTGCAGATGCTCAACGCCTTTTGACGATGACACAGGAGGCAATGCGCAACCGCAATCGTCAGGCCGCAGCTACGGCAGCCGTGATGGGTGGCACCAATGAGTCGGTGGCCGCAGAGAAAGCGGCATCGGCACGAGCAATGACCGACACGGCCAGCCAAATCGCAGCCGAGGCCGCAGACCGCAAGGACACCATCGAGCAGCAGTATATGGCCAACAAGGAGAGCCTGAATAAGCAACTCATCGATGTGGAGATGCAACGTGCAACAGCCGCTCAAAAGTCCGCAGAGGGTTTGTCTTCAGCAGGCGAATCGCTTGGTAGCGGTGTCACATCTATGTTTGACGCATTCTCGAAGAAGTAGTAAGGTATGAGTGTAAAGGATGACATTTTGAACGGTAAGCCGAAGAAGACGGCTACCGCAGCACCTGCTCAACAGCCCCAAGCCGAGCAGGTCGTGAAGCAACAGACGCAACCTGTTGCCACCGCATCGGCTACCCAAGCCCTCGATCAAGGGATGAAGGGAACCGTTGCCCCTGCTACTGCCACACCCGGATTGGACAAGCGATCCAATCGTGAGATTATCGATGAGATTGCTCGTCGCACCACCGGCTACGAAGAGCCTACCGCAGAGGAGCTGCGCAAGGAGAAGAAGCGCAAGGCTATTCAGCAACTTATCTTGTCGCTCGGTGACGGCATCTCGGCTATCTCGGATATGCAGACGGCAGTTAAGTATGCCCCCTATCAGGAGAAAGATCCCAAGAATTCGCTTTCTGCCGCCAACCAAGCTCGTTGGGATAAGTTCTATGCGGATCGTGAGGCTCGTCGCCAACGCTACCAGACGCAGTTCGACAAGCTGTGGGCCGAGCATAAGGCAGATGAGGCTACCGCATATCAGCGTGAGCGTGACCGTCTTGCCGATGAGCGTGCAGCTCGTGCAGAAGCCAGAGCGGCTGCGCAATTCGCTTGGCAGAAGGAGAACGCCGAACAAACGAGAGCACACGCAGATGCGGCACGAGAGGATAGTCAGGCGTTTCAGGCTGACCAAGGTGCCAAAGCGAGAGCGCACGCAGCAGCCGAGAACACAAAACAGCGTGCAACACAAGAAAATATCGCCAGAGGTAGATATGCTCAACAGGTTGCGAACAAACTCCGACAAAATCCGATTCAATTTGCCGATGAAAAAGGCAATCCGATATCTATCTACGGAAGTGTTTGGAAAGGTTCGATGCAGCAGGTCTTCGATCGGATGGTTGATGCAGGGATAGTCAACAGGCTTAATCTGGCGAAAATGACTGCATCACAGAAAGAGGACTTTGTTAAACAAAATTGGACGAAAGATCCCTCGGTTAAGGAATATATGCTCTCTTTATCGAAGATTGACCCCGTAAAGGAATATGGTATCGACTCATATTTGGATGGTGACACCTATGGAGGCAGCGATGCCGACTATGATGTAATGTACAACCCTGACGACAATTAAGGTAATAACATAACAATCAATAATATATGCCTATATTTAATGTTAATGGCAAACGCTACAAAGTTCGAGAAGAGGACATTGCCAAGTTTGCCACAGATTATCCTGACGCATATACCGTTATCGAGGATCAAGGTGTCCGATATGGCGTGAAACCTGCCGACTATAAGGCTTTTATTACCCCAAAGGGGACAACCCACTCCCCCACCGCATCGCACGCACCGGAGGATTTCTTGGATGCCGACCTTCGAGACCCTGCACAGGTCGAGCAGAAGCAGTTGGAGGAGCGTGAAGCCGAGTTCAAACGTGACATCAACCGATTCGGCGTTGATAACATTCCTTCGATCAAACAACCCCAACAGCCTACACCCGTTGAGCAACCGCAGAAGACAGATGAATTTGGTGCACCTGTTGGCACTACTCACACGCCTACGTCTTCTCACGCTCCATTAGAGAGTTTCATTGACGAAGACCTACGAAAGCTCTCCTACGAGCAGGAGTTGGCCGATATGTCGGCTACCCGTGAGCAGGTTGCAGGGATGCAGGATTTTGTTCAAGGCAAGATAAATGATAATCGAAGTCTTGGAGATTTCGTTCCCGGCCAAATGGGTATGCTGATGACAATGTCTCGTGCAAACACGAAGCGTCGCAAGGATTTGGATGCCTACAGTGCGGCCAACGACGCTTTGCGGAACGCACAACGCATCATTGACGAGGCAGACAGAAATGGTGCAGATGGGAGCGGAAACGAGACTTCATTTGTTGGTGGCGCATTGCGAGGTTTCGGCCAGAAGGTGTTCGACCCTACAACGTGGGATATGGGTCTTTCGGAGATGGCGAACAGCGGCACACTCCTTGAAGCCCTTGACGTAGCTGATAGCGGTGGCGAACTGACCGAAGCACAGCGCACTTTGCTTGATGCAAAGGCCGTTGAAATGGCAACCAATGCCTACTTTGGTTCGTATCTCGGCTATGGCTACAAGGCAGGTCAAGTGTCGGCGGAGTCTATTCCTTTTATGTTGGAGATGGCCATCAACCCTGCTGCCGCATTGGGCAAAGGGGCATCGGCAAAACTCACACGCTATGCGCTGAAGCGTTACGGCAAGGAGGCCATCAGAAAGAATGCGGCAAAATATCTTGCTACAAAAGCAGCTACACGAGTGGGCGCAGACGTTGTTGGAGCGGCTACTATGACTGCTACTACGGGTGCTTTAGGAACAACGGCAGATGCTCTGCGGAGAATGTCGGGCGACATTGAGTATGATCTGGATGAGAATGGCCGACCGATATATGGAGGCCACACGGAAGGTGATGATGCACTCCGAGCGTGGTATGAGGCTATTATGGCAGGCACAATTGAACGTGCCTCCGAAATGGCCGGTGGCTATATTGCCCCCATCGGTAAATATACAGGTCTCTCGAAATTGGGTGGGGATGTTGTCCGTAAGATTACGCCTAACGGGGTGTTGAATGCCATCGATAATATGAGCTACAACGATGCCGTGCAATTCATAACGAATTTGGAACGTAAGGCCCAATGGAATGGTGTAGTCGGTGAGTTTGGCGAGGAAATCTATGGTGGCATTCTTAATTCGTATCTCGTTGGAGATCAGACAAGAGACACAGATGAAAATACGGGTATCTTCAACCGAGAAAACCTGATAGAAACATTCCTCGGTGTAGGATTGATGGGAGGGTTCTTCTCTACCGTTAAGACGGGAGCCTATGCAGTAGAATATCCTCGTGCCAAGCGTCGTCTGAAGCGTGCAGATGTAGATGCCATCAATGCTTTCGGTAGTGCCGATTTGTGGGGAACTGTCAAGGAGCAGCTTGCATCGACCGATGCGAAGACTCGTGGAAAGGCCGTGCGTGACATCCTCGCAGATGCAAATCTTACCCCCGAACAGAAGAAAGCAGCCGTAACCTATGTTGGTGAGTTGCAGCGAATGGATGGCGTGCGTATCGGCTTGCTGAAGCACCAAATTGATGCGGCTACACCTGCCGAGGAGGTGGAGGTAGAGCAATCTTTCGAGAACGGCTATACCTTGCAGACTCCGCAGGAGAAGAACGATGCAAGAACGATGCTGGAGGAGCAAAGGAAGAGAGTCATCGAGATTATGCACCTTCCTGAAGACACCGACCTCGATGAATATCTCGGCGATGATCCCCTTCGGACAATTCTAATGATGGAGGAAGGCACCACACAAGGGGAACGACAAGCACTCCTTGATTATGTGAATGCGGCATCAACCGTAGAGGGTATGTTCCAAGCGGTGCGTGACGATATCGACGACAAAATAGCCCAGAGCGATGCACAGGTGGATAGCCGAATCAGCCAGACCGATGGCAGAATTCACCCTGCAACAATGAAGCAGGATAACCGAGCCGTCTATATTATGTCGGGCGAGGTGGTATTGCTCGACGATGGCACGATCGACACAACCAAATCAAGCGAGAGCATCATCGTAAAGGATGCCGAGACGGGCAAAATGGAGTTCAGCAATCCTGCGTCGTTGTTGAATGTGGGTGAGGTTGAAGATGCCGAGCAGACAAAGGAGGCTCTGCGTGAGCAGATTCGCCAGAGTGTAGCCGGCCAAGCCGAGGTCGAGATTCTCGGTACGCTTGCATTCGCACAGGGTGACACCTATGTTTTGACCGATGAGGAGGGCGTACAGCACCAAGCGAAGATTGTTGCCGACAATGGCGATGGCACCGTGCAGGTGGCATTGGATGGCGCAACGGAGGCTGTACAGATGCCGAAGGAGCAGGTGCAAGCGATGAACGATGCCACCAATCGTGGCCGTGCAGCCGCCTATATTGAGCAGCAGAATGCCCAACGTGAATCCGCTATGCAGGAGGTTGCCGAGGAGCAACAACCCATCGAAGAGCAACCCATCGAGCAACCGCAAGAGCCGCAGGTGGAGGAGAGTGCATTGTCTCGAATCCCTACGGATGAGAATGGCAACCAACTCTTCGAGCAAGCACCTGCACAAGATACTTGGTCGGCCCTTGTCGAGCTGAACGAGGGTGACACGACCGAGGCTACGGACACCGCACAGCAGATGCTCGATAACGCCAAGAAGGAACTCGACAAAGCAACGAGCGTAAAGCCGAAGGGTGGCGCAACCGTTGCCGAGATTCAGCAGGACAAAGCCGAGCGCAAGGCTCGTATTGCCGAGGCACAGCAGAAGGTGGACTATTGGGCGGAGGTGCTGAATGCGCAACAAGCAGTGCAGGAGCAAGCCGCTCAAGAGGTTGCACAGGCCGAGGAGGTTGCTCCTGTAGTTGAAGAGACGCAAGGAGCAGAGACTCTTCCGCAGAATAATGATGCAGAAAAGATTGCCTTACAACAAAAGATTCAAGAGTGGCTTACACCCGAAAACATATCTTGGGCGGAGGGTAAAGAACTTAAAGATAGTGTGGAGAAGTTCGGAAACAATATAGAACCTATTGCTGTATTGCCTCAAATTATTAAAAAATTCTTCCCCGAAATATCATCGCTGTATTTGTATTCAGGCAAAGGTTATCTCATTGATCACGCAGCTAATCACCATCCAGAATTGGCAGCAGAGGAATACGACAAAATACAAGAAGTGGTTGATTCGTATGACGATATCAAAGACTTATCTACGCCGAGTTCTAAAAAAATCGCATTTGTAAAGATGCTCGATAAGGGATTTGCCGTTGTGACAGAATTGGCGGAAAAAGATGGGAAGATAATGCTCCATAAGACATTCTTCTACAGAGGAGCAGAAGGAAAACGTGAACCTTATAAGAACAGGCCAAGTTTGTTAAAAAAGGCATCTGTGGACGGTAGTACCACAATCAGTCCTGCTAATGAAGCAGCCGGCAGACACCGAAAAATTTCTGCTCTTGATGCTCTTTCTGACAGCAAAGATACAACATCCGAGCCGAAAAATCAAGAGGTTGAGCGAGAAATTCCGCAAGAGGAGCAAATTGCGCCCCAAGAGGTTGCAGGGCAAACACAACCTGCGACCGAGCCGACTGCACAAGAAACCCAAGCCGAGGCCGTTCCGACCCAAGAGCAGACCGAGCAAGAGGAGCAGAAGCAACGCAAGCAACAACGTGTGCGAATCAAAGTGAAAAAGGATGAGGAGGCTCGTCGCAAACCTCTGCGTAAGCGTGCGCAAGCGTGGGCAAAGAAGGTTGGTGTAGAGGCTGTTATCATCGAGCGTTTCGAGGATGTCGAGAATGAGTCGGCACGCAAAGCCATTCAAATGCACGAAGAGCAGAAGAGTGGCCAACGAATCCCCGGATGGTATTCGGGTGGTAAGGTATATATCTACCTACCCCACGCCACCGATATTTCCGACCTCGACCAAACCTATATTCACGAGGTGGTAGCTCATCACGGTATGAAGCAGATGCTTGGTGAGGAGGGCTACAAACAATTCTGCCTCAAGGTGTGGGATATGATGGAGCAGACGCTGAATGAGCGAGAGCTGAACCGTTGGTTGGCTTATCAGGGTGTGAAGGGCGACAAAGCCAAAGCCGCTGATGAGTATATCGCTCACCTTGCCGAGACTACCGAGAGCCTGACCGAGTTGGATCAGAGCGTATGGGATAAGATTGTGGAGCTGCTTCGTGATGCACTCCGCCAATTGGGTGTGACATTGGAGGGCGATGCTGTGGCATTCGACCCCTCGGTGGAGTTCACCAACAAGCTCATCATCGATGCCCTGCACGCCAGCAAGCGCAACTTGAAGCAGGGTGCGAAAACCGCAACCACAAAGGAAAAGGCGAAGGCAGCAACCCCAAAGGCACAAAAAGTCTCCGACCCCAAAATCGAGGACTTTGGCGAGAAGATTGGCGGTGCGAGAAAGGATGTTGCTCGTGGGCGACTGCGTGATACAGCCAAGCTGTCTATGAAAGACCTAACGACGCTCAAAGACCCCGATAAGATTTTGTCTCGTAAGGACATCGTTAAATTTATGCAAGAGGGCCTAATGACCGAGCAGGATGCTATGACGTTGATGGCATTGAATGCCGCAGCTCGTAGTAAATGGACGGTACGAAAAGGTCAGATACTGCAAAAATATCGTGATGTGGCCCTGCAATGGGAGCGAGGCGAACAGGTAAAGGTAGAGGTCACGGATGCCGAGATAGACGCATATCTGGCGGGTATGAATGAGAGTTGGCGTTCTCAACCAAATGCACGAAAGAAAGCGCAAGCAGATTTGCTGCATAGCATTCTTGTGCCGTTTGAGGCTTACCATTCCACCTACGAGAAGTTAAACTACCCTTCCGTATATCGAAATCTGAAAGGCACCGTCATTAAAGAGTATCATAGCGGTAAGTATTTTGTACAATCCGAGTTGGGTGCTCGTCGTGGTATGGTGTTCAACTCACTGCAGCAGGCCATTGACTATGTAGAAAAGGCGTACCCTGTGGTTTCGACGGAACTGTCCAAGCCAAAGAGCGGCAAGGCTGATTCGTCGGAAAAGGTTGGGCACCTCCACGTTGTTAAGGATTCGTTATACGGCTACCGAATCAAGAGCCGCAGCATTCCGGGCAACATATTCCTTTCGGGGCGTTTCAGAACGAAAGCAGATGCTGAAGCCTATTTGCAAGAGAATGCAGAGACCCTGCGTAGTCGTGAGGAGCAAATGATATTCACCTTGATGGGGTCTGATATTGGTGCGGTAGAGCGTTCCGGTGTCGATTACAGACAAGGTCGTGACATTACACCCGAGGAGTTCCAAAGCACCTTTGGTTTCCGAGGAGTGGAGTTTGGCAATTGGGTACCGCAGGCTGAACGACAACTCTACTTAAATAAGACCTACGATGCCATTATGGACTTCTGCAAGGTTGTCGGCATTTCCCCCAAAGCATTCTCGCTTGGTGGGCAGTTAGCTCTTGCCTTTGGCTCTCGTGGCAAATCGAAGGCAATAGCCCACTACGAGCCGATGAAGATGGCAATCAACCTTACCCGTATGAATGGCGCAGGATCGTTGGCTCACGAATGGTTCCACGCATTGGATAACTATCTGGCTCGACAAGCTACGGGCAATGCACTCGATATGGCGACGGATAAGCGTAGAGCTGAACGAGACATTGTAGCCAATACGTTCAGTCAGCTTGTCCGTCGGATGGCGACATTGGACTACTCGACTCGTTCTCGAAACGCAGGTGCGTATTGGAATGAGGTGTGGGAGCGTGCTGCACGTCTTTTCGAAAGCTATGTGTATAACGAGCTTGGCGGCCAACAGACGATGTCGCCCCTGCTGGTTCGTGAGACCACGCTGTTTGACGATACGTTGGTAGAGAATTTCGGCCAAGCCTACCCCTACCCTTCAGCCGAGGAGAACGCCATTATGAAACCCTACTTTGATGCGTTGTTTGGCGCATTGGAGGAGCGCATCGATGAGCAAGGCAACTCGATATTGTTCCGCACCGTAGAGAACGACAAAGCCCGTCAATTTGCAATTATCGAGCGTTCTAATCCGATGCTCGACGATTACCACACAGGCATTCGCTCGGTAGAGGATATTCGCACTTTTGATGAGGCTGTTGCCGAGGCTCGTACAGCCGCCGAGCAAGGTGGTTGGGAGGAGTTGGCATCCTACCCCGACATAACCAACGATATGTTGGAGGAGGCACAGCAAAGCGGCAGAATCACCATCTACAGCAGCAAGCCTATCGCCAACGGTACGTTTGTAACGCCCTCATTGATGCAAGCCTCGGACTACGCAGGAGGTGAGGAGGTCTATTCAAAAGTTGTGCGCACCTCTGATGTAGCTTGGATTAACACCGACGAGGGACAAATGGCAGCCTCGGAGGATGTGCGTTTCCGCACGACCTATCACGGCACACCTGCAACCTTTGAGCGTTTCGACCATTCGTTTATGGGGTCGGGTGAAGGCAACCGAGTGTTCGGATGGGGAACGTATGTGACCGAGGAGAAAGGCATTGGCGAGTGGTATGCAAAAGTTCTTACCGACCCTATCAATGAGTTCAGCCCCGAAAGAAGAGCCATTATCGATGCTAAAATAGAGTTGGATAAGGTGGAGCGGTTCGCTGAAAGCCTTCGTGAGGAAATCCAATACGCAAAAGACAATATCGCATTCTTCGAGGAGCGAATCCGTAATGGTGCAACAGGTTACGAATTGGAGGAGGCTCAAGAGAACATCGAGAATAGCAAAGAGAATATATCTTACAACGAGCAAGCATTGACGAATGCCGAGGCCACAATCGAAAGCGCACGAGCTGCCGTTGCACAGGCTCAAGAGATATATGAGAGAGCACGAGTAAGAGGTAATGTATATCAGGTTGAGATACCCGATGACAATGGGCACAACTATCTGTCGTGGGAGGATCGTCTGACCCCCAAGCAGATGCAGATGATTGCATCGCAAGCCGAGAAAGAGGGTTTGACTGACATCCTCTATCGTGATGAAGACTCTGGCGAGCTTGTCTTCAACGGCAGTATAACAAGCGGTGAGCGTGAGTATAAAGACTTGGTGCGTTCACTCGGAAGCGATAAGGCTGCATCGGAGTTCCTCTCTCGTGCTGGATTCACGGGCATAAAGTATTTTGGGGATGGTGGCAACCAAGATGTTCACAACTATGTCATCTTCAACGATGCAGACCTTGAGATTAAGGATCGCACCTCATTCCGCACGGTACCGACGTTCTTGTCGAATGCGGCAGTAGCGTTGGAGGGCATCAAGCAGGAGAAGGCTACGCCCCAACAATGGTTGGCAATGCTGAAGAAGGCAGGAGGAATCAAGGCCGGAGAGGACAAATGGATTGGCCTCTCGGAGTGGCTTGAGCAGTCCGAAGCCAAGACCCTCACCAAGCAGGAGGTGGCCGACTTCATCAACGAGAATCAGATTCAGATTGAGGAGGTGGCGTATGGCGATGGGGGCAAACTGCGAAACACTTCACATTTGAATTGGGTAACAAAGGGTCTCAAATCCTATCGTGAGATTGCCCTGACCGTTCCCACCATTGAGAGTTGGAACGAGGGAGACCTTGTTCACTTTGGCGATGCAGGCGAGGGCCGTGCGATCGCTTGGATTCGCTTTGGTGAGACTACCGATTCGGATGGCAAGCGTGTGCTTGTAATCGACGAGATCCAGAGCCAACGCCATCAAGAGGGTCGTGAGAAGGGGTATCGTCCTTCGGATGTTGATAAATACCTCAAGGACAACAATGTCGAAGTTGTTGAGACAGGCGAGTTCTATGAGTTCTACCGAGATGGTGAGTTGGATAGAAGATTCTCAAAGGGTCTGCTCCACTACAACATCAAGGAGGCCAAGAATCTTTATGTTGCAGGATACGAGAAATCGGGCATCCCCGAAGCTCCCTTTGAGAAGAATTGGGCAGAGCTGGCTATGAAGCGTATGCTTCGCTATGCTGCCGAGCACGGCTTCGACAAGGTGGCTTGGACAAAGGGCGATCAGCAGAGTATGCGATATGGCCTTGCCGATAAGATTTCGAAGATACACGTTTACAAACATCTGTCGGGTAACAAAGTCATATCGCTTGATTACCGAAACAGAACGGAGGGTATTGATGACTATTACCAAATGTCCGTCGATGAGAATGGCAAGATTACGCAAGGGGATTTTGTAGGCCGTGATTTATCAGAGGTTGTTGGTAAAGACCTTGCCGTCAAACTAATGTCCGTAGAGGATAGGCAAACATTCTCTGGTGATGGTTTGGTGGTAGGTAACGAAGGTATGCGTGCCTTCTACGACCAGATGTTGCCCTCGTTTATGCGCAAGTACGCCAAGAAATGGGGTGCAACGGTGCAGGATGTAACACTTCCCAATGTCGAGGAGGCAGGGCGCACGATGCACTCGGTCGATGTCACCGAGTCGATGCGTGAGAGCGTGATGCAGGGCCAGACGATGTTCCGTGTGGCCGACCCGAACCGCTATATGTTCATCGGCGAGCAGGGCGCACGTCAGCTCGATGCGGTTGAAGAGGCGACCACTCGACTCGACAATTTGGAGGTTGCCAAAGAGATGGAGGCAGCCAACAAGGGGCCAAGAACCATTAAGATGGCTACCGGTTGGGAGCGTGGTGCTGATGGTAAGTGGCGTTACGAGACTTTGGATGGTATCGACACACAGGCCATTGCAAACATTACCGAGGGTGAATACACGCTTGAGGATTTCGTTTTGGACGAGTCGTTATTTGATGCTTACCCCTCGTTGCGTGGTGTAAAGGTGATTGTAGAGCCTAACACCGGCCAAGACTATGGTGGTTATTGGGATTCGGCAAACAACACCATCGCTTTGGTGAACTACAACGATGGCGGTAAGTACGAACAATCTTCGATTATTCACGAGATACAGCACGCCATTCAGCGCAAAGAGGGTTTCACTTCGGGTATCAATCCCAAATCCGAAATGCCGATCAGCGAGGAGAAGCGTAGCCAAATAGAGGCTTTGCGTAGTGCAATCCGCTACACACAGCATTTTGGCGACGTGAATCTCGCCTCGTTAATTCACGACGACAAGAAGTATGGTGGCTACATTTGGAATACGTTGTCGCAGGAGACAAAGGATATACTTACCCAATTGGCCTACGGGCGAAAGAAGATGTCTCCGAAGGAGGCGTACATCGTGCTGAACGCTCGTTGGGATAAACTGATTCAAAAAGAGTTGGTTGGTGAGGGTCGCTATCGTCGCCAAGCAGGTGAGGTGGAGGCTCGCAATTCCGCAGCTCGTCGTGGTATGGGCCTTGAGGAGCGCAGAGCGTTCTTGGCTTCCGAGACGGAGGATGTCGCTCGTGAGGACCAGCTCTTCATCTACGACAACATTGGCTCGAAGAACACCATCGGCCAAACGGCACAGATGCTGGGTCAAGACCTTGCAACTCGTGTAAACCTTGTGGAGCGCATCGAGGACATCACCGACCCGAATCCGAAGATTCAGGAGCGCAAGCGCAAAGCAAGAGGTTGGTACGACACCGAATCGGGTGAGGTCTTCGTAGTCTTGCCGAATGTGAAGAGCGGCCAAGAGGCTCGACGCACCGTCTTCCACGAAGTGGTAGGCCACAAGGGTATGCGTGAGACGGTTGGCGAGAAGCGTTACAACGCCTTCTTGGAGAAGGTCTATCGTGGTGCTTCGCAGACCATCCGTGAGCGCATCGCTCGTCGTGCTGCCACGCTCGGTTGGGACTTCAACCTTGCAACGGATGAATACCTCGCAAGCCTTGCAGAGCAGGGATTTGAGGAGCGTGAGAATCGCAACTTCTTCGAGGTTGTGCGTGACCTGTTCCTCGACCTGTTGAGCGATGCCAAGATTGCTTTGGGTTATCGAATCAACGACAACGACATACGCTATATGCTGTGGCGCACCTATCAGATGCAACGCAGTAAGGGTGCTATGGGCATTGCAGAGGATATGGTTATGCAACAAAAGTTGGGGGTAGGCAACTTCGCCCCCAACGATACCCGATTCCGTGTAACGGAGAATGGTAGTCTCACCAAGCGTGTCAGCGACATTATGGAGGAGTACGACGATTCGGAGGAAATCTTCACCATTGGGGATGTTGCTGACCGAATCGAGGAGTTACTCAACGAGTATGATGGCCACGAAAGCACAACCACACTTGAGGACATCTTGAACGACTATCGAGATGCTCAAAGTGAAGCGAATCGCTATGGTCACCGGTGGGATTCAGGAGGCGAGGAAGCATTCGAGGATGCTATCCGACTCTTCGCTTCACGACAGGCCAACCCCTCCGACGACGTGCGGATGCGTGAGACTGAAGCACCCTCGAAGCAGAGAGCAAACTACAACGACCCAGCCTACATTCAGGAGCAAATCGACAAACTCAAGAGCTATGCTTGGAAAGCAAAACAAACCAAGACATTCCGTCGTGAGTTGGCAAACCTGATTGCAGGTCGTATGCGTGCTTTGGTCGGCAGAGAGCTGGCCGAGCAAATGGGCGTATCGGAGTTTAATGCGCTGACTCGACAAATGGCCAACGCAACCGTCAGTCAAGATGTTATCAAACCTCTTGAGCGTATTGAGGAGATTGTAGCTAACCTTGCCATCAAGAAGGCAGATGCGTCGTTGAAGCGTCTGTTGGAAATGAAGATTCAGGGGGAGAACAAAACAGGTGTGTCGGTAGCAAAGACGGTAGATGATGCTACACGACAAGTTGTGGAGTATGTAAAGGCCAATATGGGCACTCCCACCGCAGAGCTTTTGGAGAGGGTGAACGAGCGTATCGAGGATGGAGATCAGGAGAAGGCGGTTGTTGAATTAGCAGGTATCGACATCCTTCGTATGATAGAAGGTGTGCAGTCAATCGACCGTGATATAGCCGAGATTAACGAGCAGATTCAGGTTTTGAGGGAGGCTAACACTACGGCTCGAAATATGCGCACGATGTACAACCAAGATGGAAAAGCAGCAGAGGCGCAGGAACAAACCGATGTAATAGCTGAAAACAACGAACTGATTTCAGCTTTGGAGTCGGAGCGTGTCGCAAAGACCAAGTCGAAGCTGCAGCAACTCAACGCTGTTGTGGGGGCTTTGCAGTCGGCCATATCGAAGGGTCAAGGAGCGTATCAATCATTTGTTGCCGAGAACATCCGCCAAAATGCGGAAATGATAGAGGAGGCTTTGATGGATATTGACACGGGCAAGACGCTTGAGATGTACGATCGACCGAAGAAAGGATTGAAAAAGGCTTGGGTGAAGAGCATCGAGTTCCTTATTTCACCTGCAAACTCGCTACTCCACCTCATTCGTAAGATATCGGTGAATGCTCCGAATGGCGAAGGTTACCTGTTTGACACTTTCATTCGAGGCAAGAATGGCTATATCGAGGCATCGAACAGATATAAAGATGGAGTCAAGTCGTTTGTTCAAGCATTGGATGAGGCTGCCAAGCGATACATTGGCAAGTCGTATGCAGATGTTCTTGAGGAGAGCAGCAAATCATCCGGATACATAGCTCACCTCAAACAGAGCAAGAAGCGAACAGATGAGAAAGAGCTTACCATTGGCGAGGCGTTGTATATCTATATGGTCAGCAAAATGGCAGATGGCAAGGTAAAACTTCTCAAGATGGGCATTAAAGAGGAGTTTATCAATGAGATGGCCGAAGCTCTTCCTAATGGCTACATTCAGTTTGCCGATTGGGTACAGGAGGAGTTCTTGCCCCAGCGTCGTAAGGCATACAATGACACGCACACACGAGTGTTTGGTACGCAAATGGCCGAAATTGAGCACTACATACCTCTTCGTGTACGCAAAGATGAGACCTTCCAAGAGGTTGACGGTTCAAAAGACGAAGACCGTTTGCCGACCACGATGACCGGCTCGATCATCAATCGTCGCCGCAACAATGTGATTCTCGATGTCAATACCAACGTATTCGACCTGCTGTTGAATCACGGACAAGAAATGGAGCATTGGAATGCGTACACCCCCGTTGTGAAGGCTATGAATGCACTCTTGAGCAATACTCGAATTCGACTGATACTGAATCAACGACAGGACGGCCTGCATACAATGCTGCAAGAGGCTGCACAAGTGGCATCCGACCAATTCGTTTCAAGAGCAAACATTGTCAGCAAGGCTTTAATCGCTCTGTCGACAGGTATGGCTTCATCGAAAATCAACTTCCGAGTGTGGACTGCAATGAAGCAGATTCTTGGCTTCCCTGCTTTCCTTACTTACTCGTCGGACACGAAGTTCTTCACAGCGTTGGCCAAGAACATTAAGGAATTGGCTGTTCCTAAAAAGGGCGGTGTATCAACGTGGGAATGGGGAATACAGAATTTACCCTCTCTTCGTGAGCGTTGGGAGAGCCGTAACCTCGGCAATGAGCGTCTTGCTTACGGCTCCGGTATTGACATCTTTGATAAGATGACAAGCACTACATCATATTACGGAATGATGCCCAATGCGTTTGTAGATATGTTGGCTTGTACTGTTGGTGCAAAGGCTGTGTACGACTACAAGTACGAGGCGTACAAGAAGGAAGGCTACAGCGATGAAGAGGCTGACCGATTGGCGAAAATTGATGCCACGTTGATGTTCAACGAGACCCAGCAGTCTGCGGAAAGCCTATTCCTCTCTCCCTTACAGCGATCGAGGGACTACACAAGCGCAGCATTTAATCTGTTCCGCAACGCCAACTTTGGATATCTTCGTAAGATGCTCGATGGTATCTATGAGTTGCGTCGAGACAAAGCCAATGAGACCGAGTTCTTGGAGCAGATGTATCTCCGCAAGGGTTTCAATGCGGATGAAGCTCGTCGTCTCGCAGAGCTTAATGTAAGCAAAACAAAGATGAAGGCTAAAGCCGACATTGCTATGTTTGGCTTTATCTTGAACATCCTTTGGGTTGCAGGTGGTAATATATTACCCGACATCTTCTTGTCAGGCGACGATGACGATGAGGAGAAGTCGATGTTGAGACAAGTAGCAGAGTTGCTTATAATGAGTCCTTTAACAAACACGATTGTAGGTCCTGCTGTGGAAAGTTTAATGGAGGGCTATGACTTCAACATCGGTGCGCTTACCGGCACGATTAACCAGATGAAAGACCGCATTCAGCAAGGTGAGGCCAAGAAGTGGGATCAGACTGCCGCTTATCTGGTGTTGCGCAACCTTGTATCCTCGGCAACGGGTGCAGATATTGATGTAGCGGCTCGAATGTATGAGGGTATCGATGGTGCGATCAAAGATGGTGTAGACACGGAGGATGTATTGAGCGTATTAAATACACCGGTATCGCAAACGAGAGCAATCGCAAGCGAGCCTCACGAGGGCGAGACCATTGATGCTTACCTGAAGCGTATGGCCGATGTTGAGCGTCGCATCGATAGCAAGGTGTCGAATTCGCAGACCAATCGATGGATAAAGAACTTCTACAACTATCGTTTGTCGGATGCGCTCGACCGACCCTATGTTCGAGACCGATATGGCCGAGTAACCATTCCCGTGTTGAATGAGTATAAGGCTATAGTAGCGAACATCGAGGAGGAGTACAAGGCCGCCATAGAAAAAGGCTTTGAGGCCGAGGTAGATTTTGTGAACCAACCTCGCTACGAGCAGATGGAATTCATAAAGGAATATCTGGACATCATCGATGATGCGCACAAGGTTTTACGCAACCCTGAAGCCGATGAGGACATCAAGGCCGAGATGGAGAAGGAAATGCTTCAAGCAGCCCAAGAACTCATCAAGATGGGGGAAGTTGAATAGCCGTTAATAAATAAAACGGAGCAGAGGAGTGTGGTGGTTACCTTTGAACAGGTAATTACCACACTCTTTTTTATGGCAGCTAAAGAAAGACTCATACCATTAAGTAAAATACGGCCCACGACAGCGATAGACACCGTGAAAGCGGCCAAGTCGATGGGCGACAAACGAGCCTTCTCGATTTTGATGGAGGCCCAACGGCATTGGGACAATATGTTCCGTTTCCGTGAGGAGCGTGAACGCAATAAACGATATGCCTATGGTGACCAATGGAAGGACATTGTCACCGTCGATGGCGTGCAGATGACCGAGGAGAAGTACATCCAATCGCAGGGCAACATCCCTTTGAAGAACAACCTCATTCGCCGATTGCTTCGCAACGTGCTTGGGGTTTACCGAGGTCAGGCGAAAGAGCCTACCTGCGCAGCTCGTGACCGAGACGAGAAGAAGCTCGGAGAAACGATGTCGGAGGTGCTGAAGTACAATATGCAACTCAACAGACGCTCGGAGGTCGATGCCCGAACAATGGAGGAGTTTCTGATCGGAGGATTGGTTGTCTATCGAAAGTGGTATGGATGGAGAGAGAACAAACTCGACTGCTGGACGGACTATGTCAATCCCAACAATTTCTTCATCGACGGCAATATGCGAGACTTCCGAGGTTGGGACTGCAACATTGTGGGCGAGATTCACGATGTGAGCTTTGGCGATCTTTGCTCGAAGTTTGCCAAATCGACAAAGGACTACGAGAAGTTGAGCCGCATCTATTCTCACGCACGGGACCGTGATGCCATTGCTTTGATATATGAGGAGTTTGGCTACTCCTATATGAAAACATTTGATTTTCTCTATCCGCAAAACGATTCTCGCTGCCGTGTGATTGAGGTGTGGAGAAAGGAGAGCAAGCCACGTTATCGTTGCCACGACTACAACAACGGTGACGTGTACAAGATTGACATTGAGGACTACCACGAAATGGTCGAGGTGGTGAACAACAATCGTATATCGCAGGGTACCGCATTGGGGATGTCCGTCGATGACATTCCGTTGATTAAGGCCGAGTGGTTTATCGACGATTATTGGTATTTCTACTACCTCTCGCCCTTTGGTGACATTCTGGATGAGGGTGAGACTCCCTACGAGCACAAGAGCCATCCGTATGTCTTCAAGGCTTACCCCTATATCGATGGCGAGATTCACTCGTTTGTAGCTGATGTGATCGACCAGCAGCGTTACACCAACCGACTGATTACGTTGTACGATTGGATTATGCGTGCAAGCGCAAAGGGTGTCTTAATCTTCCCCGAAGAGTGTTTGCCCACGAATATGTCATTGGAAGATATTGCCGACGAGTGGAGCCGCTTCGATGGTGTCATAGCCATCAAGACCAAGAATGGTGCACCTCTTCCGCAGCAAATATCCAACAATGCAACCAACATCGGTATTTCGGAGTTGTTGAACATTCAGCTTAAATTCTTCGAGGATATATCGGGTGTAAATGGTGCATTGCAGGGCAAGCCCGGCTATTCCGGTACGAGCGCAAGCCTCTACGCACAGCAGACGCAGAACTCGGCAAACTCGCTGTTGGATATGTTGGAGAGCTTCAGTATGTTCATCGTAGATGGTGCGTACAAGGATGTGAAGAATATCCAACAGTTCTACGACAGCAAACGAGTGTTCAACATCCGAGGCAACGGAGCGCAGATTGAATACGACCCGAAGAAGGTACGTGATGTAGAGTTTGATTTGAGCATCATCGAAAGCACGACAACTCCCGTATATCGACAGATTGCCAACGAGATGTTGATGGAGCTGTGGAGAGCAAATCAAATCTCAATCCAACAGTTGTTGCAGGTCGGAGATTTCCCCTTTGCAGACGAGTTGTTGCAAAGCCTACAGAGCCAGCAGGAGCAATTGGAGCAGGGTCAAACCCCGAATGGGTTATCTCCCGAACTTCTTGCCCAAGTGCAGCAAGGTGCAAATATGGATGCAGTCAACAGAGGCTACAGCACAATGCGTGCAGCATAAAAAAAAGAGGAGTTTTGCTCCTCTTTTTTTATATCGTAGACTCTGTCATAGGTCGTCTGCTTCTTGTTACTGCAAGAGGTTGGTGTACTCGGTTTACGATTACGGGCATATCCATCTCGTAGTAGCAGATATGCAACCCTATGGCTCGTGTCATAAGCAGGTCGTCGTGCTTACCGGCAATGGCCGCATAAACACTTCCCTTCTTCTCGTAGGTGAGGTATTCATCCAAACATCGCTCGTCTCGTTCTACATATCCCGATTCTCGCACCATCTTTACGAGCGTTGAGATAATCATCGGCTTCGTGCGTGTGTTCGTGTGGAATCCCAACTTTCGTGGTGCTTTCTGCTTGATGTCCTCTTCGCTCTGCTTACGAGCGTAGAGATTGTCGTAAACGCCCTTAATTTGATTGAGGATATAAGCCGATTGGTCACCATCTACATTGCGCTCTCTATCTTTCGTCTCGGCTGTATTACTCTCAATAACCAACAAGGCATTGTCGTAAAAAGCCGCTATTTGAGCCGACTTCCACGCCAATAGGTCCATATCGATATGGCCGTACCACTGTGCTACGATAGCAGGCTTTCCGCCCTCCATCATAAACATTCGGTCAATAACGGTAATCACCGACCAGTCCGCCTTCTTTGAGCGGCCACCAATGTCGACAATCGCCAAGTATCGATTTGCTACTTTTACATTCTCATCAATCTCCGGCAACGACCACACCCATAGAAGGCCTTGCCTATCCTCCGAGAAACGCAGATTCTTTAGGCAATCTTCTCCGGTATCGGCATCACCATAAACATCGCCGATATACTTCGGTGCTTTGCAAGCTCCTCGCAGTAATTCAACTTTGTACCTATCAAATACTCGTGCGCCCGAATGTACAAAAGCCTCCACATCGTCTGACGGGTACTCCGAGGCCATTTGTCCGTGATCGTTATACTTCGAGCGTTCCTGTATATACCAATTGATGGCTTCGAGCGTAGCACCCTTTTCCCATAGCCACCACAAATAACGGCCACTCTCTTCACGATTCGAGTTTGCATTCTCATTGTTGCGATTCAGCCAAAGGTTGGTTGCGAATGCCTCCACGTCCTCTATCGGCATTGAGTATTGATCGATGTCGAACCACGAAACGAACATCGCCTCAAATTGCGACTGCCCACGTTTGGCAGCATCATACTCTCGTTGGAAGAAGTTACCCGTACCATTGGCTGTACTCTCGTACACGATCATCGTATAAGGTTCAAGCAAAATACCCGAACAAGCCGAGCGGACAATGTCTTCCGGACTCTTTCCGTCGGTTTTCTTCCAGATGCCTACCTCGGAGCAATGCACAAGGTTGTAGTCGCCACCACGACACGAGTCGGGTCGCTCTGCTGTACCGAGCTTGATTTTGCAATTTCGTTGTGGCACTCGGTGTATTGCTCCCGATTTACCAACACCGACAAACTTCGACTCGTTCTCATCGTACTGCGCACCCATCTCATAGAGCAACGAGGTGGGGTAGGACTTAATCATACGGTCGAACATATCCTTAATCTCGTCCGATGCCATACCTTGATGGGCAATGATGAGTGAGTTAAGACCAACCTTATGGACGAGTTGCAACCAAGCCATATAGAGCTGCGATGTGGTTGAGCCACCCCATTGTCGAGCCTTCAGAAGAACTATGCGAATCGGCTTGCCGGCCCTTCGCTTTTTCTCCAGCCTTGCAACAAATCTTCGTTGTGGGCGAGTGAGTCGAAAGAGCACATCTTCGCCACCACCTTTATTCTTGATATAGACATAGGTTGCGGCCCAAAAACAGAAGTCCTCTTTGTTGCGTACACGAACAAAAGCCTCGATAACCTTTTGCTTCTCTTCATCGGTGTACTCTACATTAAGTGTGTCGGTGATAAACTTCTCAATGGACCCTGCGGCCAAAATCTGTTTAACAAGCGGCACCTTGAGCATTTGCACAGGGAGGTACTGCGTGCGTATTGGGAAGTCCGGTATCTCGACTTTCTCACGTTCACCGACTGCACCCTCTCCCGTGTAGGGGTTGAAGGGGGCATTGATGACAGATAGTCGTCGAGTATTTTCCGCTAATATGTTGCCTATCTCGGTTCTCATACCTCCTTGTTGTCGTTTTCATTCGCTCGATGGGGCGATTGAAACCTACGAAGTCTGCGCTTGAAATAAAATTTTCGAGCCTTACAAATGATGACTTTGGCAGACCCTGCCGTGAGGTAGAATTGCGGTGCAGGCTCTTGCACCACCTGAAAAACAAGTTGGCTTAACGACTCTTCCGGATGAGCCGACTGCAACAACATCACACGCCGATATATCTCCTCATACATCGCCCTCTTGGTCGGACGCATCTTGGGGAGTTTATTTCCTCGTGACATTTCGGCAATCACAATCGATGCCCTTTCGGGACTCACCCAAAATCGTTTCGAGGGCATTTTCACAACCGCATTAAAGACTCGTGGCAGATAGATGTTTCTGCACAGTGAAATCTGCTCAAGATAGGCACGCATCAAGTCGTCGTCTCGCTCTTGTGCGTACTCAAAAACGCTTCCTCGACTTTTCATAACTCACTAACATAGTGGAACTAACCTTCCTCAAAATTAGTTTTTCACTCGGTTAATAAATAAAAAGACAACCCGATTTTGAGGGTCTATTTTTGTCAAAAAAGAAACACGAAATACTTCGTATATGGAAAGCATTGAAAATAACCAGACTAAAACAAAACGGGATTTGGTGTTGGAGCGAATGAAGGCTCGACACCCCGAAATGGATTTCGCTGATGACGAGGCTCTTTTTGGGCGAATTGGCGATGATTACGATGATTACGACAAGAAGATGTCCGACTACCAAGACCGTGAGAAGTCGCTGGCTACGATGTTCACCTCCGATCCTCGCTCGGCTGCATTCTTGATGAGCTGGCGTGATGGCGATGATCCGGTAGTCAATCTCGTGCGTCAGTTCGGTACGGACATCCGAGAGGCTCTTGATGACCCTGAACGACAGGAGCAGATTGCTGCCGCAAACAAGGAGTTTGTTGAGCGTGTGGCAGAGAACGAGAAGTTGGAGAAGCAGTACCAAGAGAACCTCGCCACCTCTTTCGAGCAGATCGATGCCTACCAGACCGAGAAAGGCTTGGGCGATGACGAGCTTGACCGACTGATGGAGAAGCTGGGTCAAATCATCGCCGATGGCATTATGGGTAAGTTCTCGATTGAGACCGTCGAGATGCTACGCAAGGCCACCTCGTATGACGATGATGTTGCTACGGCAGCACACGAGGGAGAGGTAAAGGGTCGCAACGAGCGCATCGAGGAGCGTCTGCGCAAGCGAAACCAAGATGACGGTGTCGCTATGCTTGGTGGCTCGAATACGACCGCAGCCCGTCCCAAGAAGTCTGAATCAATCTTCGACATCGCAAGAGAGGCACGATAATAACCTTTTAACACTAAAATAATATGGCAGAGATCGTAGATGTAAATGTTACGAATGGCACCGTAGGTGTCGCACAGGGTTCGGCAGGCTTGGAGACCCAAGCACACGGCAACCCTGCAACTGTTTCGGCGGCAGCCGAAGCAACAGGTGGTGTTGCGGCTGGTAATTTCATTCAGCCCGACATTGACGATGAACTTTTTCGGTATAACTCCGATGACACGCCCCTTATGAGCCTTATGCTCAAGGCAAAGAAGGTGAAGGTAAACAGCCCGGAGGTTGAGCACTTTATGATTGACGAGCCTCGCAGCTACGTCACTACCGGTGCTACCCTCGCAAAGGGTCAGACGCAGTCAGTTCTTGCTTTGGAGGGCCGTGACAAGGGTCTGCTTCAACCTTACACAACGGTGCTTGTGAAGGGCGTTGTAGGTGGTGACGGTCAGGAGCTGATGCTCTTTGTTGTTGGCAAGGATGATTCGACGCTGAATCCCATTGTTCGTGCGGCAAATGGCGAGACAACAGATGGTGTCGATGAGCCGACCATCCCCGAGATTCCTGCAGGCACGAAGATGATCATCCTCGGCAATGCGCTTTATGAGACGCAGAAGGAGGTTGCTCCCGATCTGTTTGTTCCGAAGCCCTCGCTGGTCTACCTCCAGAAGCGTGGTATGAATCAGGTAGTCAGCGACTACTTCGATAGCCAGAAGAAGCGCATCCCCTTCTCGAAGGCAATCATCGCAGAGCAGGCTATCGCCAACTTCAAGGTGCGTGGTAACCGCACGCTGTGGGCAGGTCGCAAGTCGAAGATCAAGGTAGATGCCGGCAAGATGGGCATTCAGTACGTCTATACGACCGAGGGTATCCGTTGGCAGTTCAAGAAGGAGCTGCAGCACACGGGCAAGTGGACCTTCGAGAAGTTCCTCGCTCTGGCCAAGATGTTCTTCACGGGCGAGGATGTTCCCAAGACGGCGTTGCTGCTTGCAGGTAAGAACCTGCTGGAGAACATCCAGAGCATCGACTACTCGAAGCATCCGGAGGTACAGATCACGACCAAGACCAACTATGTAGGTTGGCAGGTAACCAACATCCACACCGTATTTGGTGACATCGAGGTGAAGCGTGAGCCGACGCTCGACCGTCTGGGTTGGAGCAACAGTGGTGCCCTGATTGGTGAGAACCGCCTCGTACACTATGTGTACAGCAACGAGCATTCGTTCAACGAGGCTATCGAGGGCGAGGAGGCAAAGCGTAATGGCTTGCTCGTTTGGGATGGTTTGGCTCTGAAGGGTTCGTGCCACATCTGGATTGACGGCGAGGGCGAGAAACTTGCTGCCGATGCAACCGACTATATGATGTGGGATCAGGCTACTGCTCCGGAGGCTCCCGTAACGGGTGCTGTGTACTACCTGCTTGTAGATTGCAAGCTGGGCGGTCAGCAGGCCTATGCCGGTGAGCTGTGGAAGTACGACGGCAGCAAGTGGACCGAGTTTACCGGTGAGGTGTTTGCGAAGTAGTTGCATAACATCGAGGTAAACAAATCTTCGGGGGAGGGGTAATCCCCTCCCCTTTTTTCAATACTAAAACAACAACTATGAAAGTCTTAAAAGTGTATGGCGTGAAGAGCCTTATGGAGTGGCAATGTGTAATTCCTTACGGAAAGACAAAATTCCACTTCGCATTTACCGATGGTGCTACGACGAGTCAGGGTGTTACGCCTGCACGTTTTCGCACTACTAACCCCATCTTCCAACGTGTAATCGAGAGCAGCTCGTACTTCAAGGCAGGCAAAATTATCTTGGAGAAGCGTGTCGTTCTTGAGGCTGACGCTGATGCTCCTGCTGAAGTAGCCGAGAAGGAGACCCCTGCCGAGGTTGTAGAGGTTAATGTCTCGTGCTTGGATGACGCAAAGGATTACTTGAGCGAGAAGTTTGGCGAGAGCCGCACGAAGATGCGCACCTCGAAAGCGATTATTGAGCTGGGCGAGGCACACAACATCAAGTTCGTAGGTATCTAATAGGGTTGCTATGCAGTTCGAGGTTGAGCAAATAATCAAAGAAGTTCGTGTAGCCCTTGACCGCAACAACGACAGCGCACCTCTCATTGCTACGGATGACATCGACACGCTCACGCTCGATGAGATTATCGAGAGTAAGATTGCCGAGGCTACACGCATTGTGGAGGTTAACGCACCTACATTCCTGCTTGAGGGAGGTAAGGACTTTGCGAACAGCGTCGATTGGCTGGGTGAGGTCGGCAAGAGTAGTGGCCGCATCCACCTGCCCGATGATTTCCTGCGCCTTGTCAGCTTCAAGATGAGCGATTGGGTCCGTGCGGTGTCGGTAGTCATTACCGATGACCATCCGTTGTATGAGATGCAGTCGAGCCGCTATCCGGGCATCCGAGGTTGTCCGCAAGACCCCATTGTAGCCATTGTCACGCAGCCTATAGGTCAGGTGTTGGAGTTCTATTCGTGCGATGGAGGCGAGGATGTATACATTCAACGTGCGAGATATATCCCTATCCCGAAGATCGAGGATGGCCACATCGACATCAGCGAGAAGTTGCGCCCTGCCGTAGTGCATTACGCTGCCGCTTTGGTGGCGCAGATTATCGGCCAAGCAGATTTGGCTACCTCTCTTATGAACATCAGTAACGAATTGCAGAAATGATTGACCCGAATATAGACATCAACAACCTCGGAACATTCGATAGCATCGAAGAGGTGTGGGCAACCTTCCCCGATGGTGGCCAAGAGGGGGACTACCTCTTCATTGGAGACAAGCTCTATCGATGGAATAAGTACGATTTGAGTTGGGGAACGACGGGTGCCACCGAGACAACGACGAAGCAGAACCACACCTTCTATGGCGAGGTGGATGTACACGACGACTTCCACGTTGGTGGCGATGCGGTCTTCAATGGCGATGTGCGTGTGAAGGGTACGCTCAAGGCTATACACGTCAAACAACCCAATATGGGTTTGTTCGCATCCGTGCAAGCATTGAAGGAGGCTTATCCAAAACCAGAGGTGGGTATGTGGGCAACGGTCGGCAATTCGATTCCTGCACCTATCTACCGATGTGATTCAACAGGTGTATGGACTGCCACAGGTGAGTTGGGAGGTATCGACAATGTCGATCTGAATGACTACTACACAAAGGCGGAGGCAGACGAAACGATGAAAGAGTACCACGTTGTTCTCTCGGAGGAGGATTACGAAGCCCTCGAAACAAAGGAGGATAAGTTTTACTTCGTAACCGAGTAAGGTATGTCGATATTCTACAAGGGCAGGGAGATCGCTGCTGTCTATTACGGCAAGAGGGCCATAGCCGCAGTCTATAAAGGATCGAGGCTTGTATGGCAAGCGTTGCGTTCCTGCTTTGGTGCAGGTTTTTGGGCAAATGACAAGCCGTGGGTTGATGATGAAGGTTGGAAAAACTACGATTGAAAAAGATGAGCAAGAAGGTTAGTTATAACGAGATACAAGACTCCACCATTGATTGGGGTATGGATGAGGCGACAGGCTTGCCTTTCTCTGGGCAGTCGGTCCAGAACTTCCTCCGCAAGCACACGCAGATGGCTGCGGACAATAAGGCCAACAAGATTGAGGCTATAGCGTGGGACCCTGCTACGATGTCGCACCTGTTGTTTTCCTCGATTACTAACTATGAGGAGTGGTTGGAGTCGGGCGACAACTCGCTTGCCAAGCAGATCATCCCCTTCCAAATTGCAGGCCGTCAAAAGCGCATCCGTATCGCCACGTTGGATGGCAGCACCACATTCTACTACACGACCGAGAATACGACCGCAGAGATTACGGTAGCCATTCAGTTGCAGTCGAAGGAGATTGCCGACGCTGTGTGGGATGATGAGAATCAAGATACCTTCGTTACGGTAGCCATCGACCGAGGTAATAGCGGAAAGTGGACAGACATTGTTTCCAACAAACGTGTTCCCTGCGGAGAAAACTACACCGTAGATGTTCGCAACTACCTTGCAGCAGGTCAGAATCGTGTGCGTTTCACGGCTATTGATGAGGCCGGAGAGACTCAATCTTCGGTGACCTTCTATGCAAATCTTACTTCAATGTACCTGCGACCCACCGAGTTCGCTTGGTATATCCCCTTCATTGAGGGGCAACCCTTCAGCTTGGGAGGTATGTATATCGGTGGTAACCTCTCCAAGACACTCAAGATTCGTGTCACGGATGAGGTGAACTACGTTGCCGAGTACGAGGAGAACATCGGCACAGCCACCTATACCAATGTGGCCTACTACTTCAACAACCTGAAGTTCCCCGATGCCGGCACTGGCGTTTATGGCGTAGAGTTGTGGCTGGAGGCCGAGGGGGTGCAATCGACACACCTGAAGTACAACATTATGTGCGTGCGTGCCGAGGATATGCAAACTGCACAATTGGTGGCTATCTCCAATATACCTGCGAAGGTTAAGAACTACGATACGAATACCCTCTTCACCTATGCTTGCTACAACAAGGGTCTTTCGGAGGCAACACCCAACGTATTGGTGCAGTCGATCATCAACAACCAACCCACAACTATTGTTGACGAAACGCTTACCGTTGCTACAGGCGTAGAGCATAATTTCGTGCAGGCTCTTGAGATCGAGACCAACGAGACCAACCTGAATTTGTCGGCCTATATGACCTATGGCAACGAGCAGGAGGCATATTATACCATTGACAACTCGTTGGCATTCCCTCCCGTAAGCAATGGCCTTGCGATCTACGTCAATCCTGTAAACCGAAGCAACGCTCAAGAGAACAAACAATACATCATCAACGAGTACAATGGCGAGGCTGCGTTGGCAACGTGGTCGAATGTGGCATTCATTGACGGTATGGATGGATGGACAACCGATGGCGATGGTCGTAAGTGTCTGCTCATTCCTGCTACCTGCTCGGTAGAAATTCCCTACACGCCGTTGCTCGATGCCGTGAAGACTCGCTCGTTGGAGTTTGCCTACAAGGTCACCAACACGGCTGATTTCACGGAGGATATTCTCACCATCGCATCGAGTGCTGCATCCAACTTCATCGGTGTAAAGATTAAGCCTACAAATGTGCTTCTGCACTCGAAGCTCAATTACACCGACGACATCAAGCAGTCGTACAACACAAAGGATGAAGAGTTTGTTCACGTCTTCATCACGCTCGTGCAGAACTACAAGCAGATTGCTAACCTCGCACAGATTTATGTGAATGGCGTGAAGGCTTGTTCCTTCGAGTGGAGTAGCGGTGACAACTTCGACACCTCGGCAACGGTGAAGATTGGCTCGAATACGGCAGATATCTACCTCTACAAGCTGCGTGTGTACAACACCGGCTTTGAGTGGCCTGCTGTGGTGCAGAACTACATCTCGTGTCTGCCCGACTCGGATAGCAAGAAGGCCGCCTATGAGCGTATCAACTCGGTAACCTTTGGCGGTGTGATTGACTACGACAAGGTCGTAAATGGGGGCTTCAACTACTTCCTGCTTCGCCTGCCCGAAGGTGCGAAACTGCCATCAGCTCTGTCGAAAGTATCGGTGAAAGGGTGCCGACTCTTCGTGGACATCAAGCAGAAACCCGACTTTGTCATCAACGGCACCTACGAGAATGTGGAGACCGAGGGTCAAGGTACAACGGCTATGAACTACTTCCGTTGGAATCTCCGTTGGAAGACCGACTCGGTGCGTATCACGGCCAAGAAGAACTTTGCATCTTCGATGCACTCCCACAAGATGGGTGCTACGGCATTGTTTAACGACCTTAATCGCCAAATCGTAGGCCCGAATGAGGCCGATGGTCGTGTAGCAGTTGAGCAGTTCGCAGCCTATGGATTCATCGAGATTCCTATCGAAGGTGCTGCCGGACAATATATATATGAGCCTATCGGCCTGTACACCATCGGACAGGATAAAGGCGACAAACCGACCTTTGGCTACAACCATCCCGACTACAAGAAGACACTTATCCACCTTGAGGGTACAGACCACAACCCGAAGGGTGTAGGTATGGACTATCCGTTGGGTAAGTTAAGCGTTGTAACCAACTCGGATGGTGATGCAAACCTCGGTGTGTTGAAGACGGACGGCACGGTAGCAGCCGCTTGGGAGATTGGTGCGTGCGGTTCTGCCGAGACTGATGCCGAGCGTTTGGCTTACCTCAAGCAGGAGTTCTTCCCTGCCTACGATTGTGACTACCGCAACACCTCGATGATTCTCGGCCTCGATGGGGGAACGGTAGAGGATGCAAATGCCGTAGCCTCACAACTCCGAGGTATGGATGCAGGGAATGGCTTCACGGTTGGTGATTGCCTCATTTGGTTCAATGGCGAATACAAGACCTACTACTACGACGTAGTCGAGGAGAAGTACCTGCCCGATGGCATTCACCTGCTCGAAGACCTCGGCATCACGGAGGAGTCGCTTGAAGGTCTTACGGTAGAGGAGAAGAACGCCACGATTTGTGCGCTGCGCAAGGAGCGTTATCGTGCCGAGATGGAGAACTATTGGCACCTGCGTGACAGCCTCTTCCACTACTGCTTCATCGTGCTCTTTGCCGCTACGGATAACTTCAAGAAGAACACCTATCCGTACAAGTTTGGCACATTGGAGAGCGGTTCTCGTTGGCGTTGGCGACAAGATGACCTTGACACCCTGTTTGACATCAACAATCAGGGATTGGCCAATAAGATTTACTCGCTGATGAATGGCGATAAGTCGGGTATCACGCACCTCTTCCGAGGCAACAACTCCTACCAT
>JAEIGA010001018.1_pt1 | contig 42265 bp, 61 predicted proteins | sample 9270691 | NCBI WGS metagenome assembly JAEIGA01 (sample SAMN17057246, study PRJNA624740) | gut metagenome | biome: biome; isolation source: fecal sample | host: Bos grunniens | place: China: Xizang | collected 2019 | reverse complement strand
CGATAGGAGCAAACTTGCGGGCGGCAATGGGAGCAAACTTGCGGGCGGCAATTGGAGCACACTTGCGGGCGGCGATGAGAGCACACTTGCAGGCGGCAATTGGAGCACACTCGCAGGCGGCAATGGGAGCAAACTTGCGGGCGGCAATTGGAGCAAACTTGCGGGCGGCGATAGGAGCACACTTGCGGGCGGCGATAGGAGCACACTTGCGGGCGGCAATTGGAGCACACTCGCAGGCGGCAATTGGAGCAAACTTGCGGGCGGCGATGAGAGCACACTTGCAGGCGGCAAACATTCAATAATGGTAGGCGATAATGGAAGTGTTGCAAAAGGCAAAATAGGCTCTCTGATCGTTCTTGTCGAGAGAGAATTGAAAGACAACGAATATATTATTAAAAATTTCGGTGCTGTTATGGTTGACGGCGAAAGAATCAAAGAAGATACATTTTATAAGCTCGAAAACGGTGAATTTGTTGAGGTGGCAGAATGAAACGCAAAACAGCAACACGACTTGTATACGGCACAGCTGCGGCGCTTATAGCTTTGGGCGGGTATTTGCTCGGCAGATGCACAAAAGCCGATTATTCGCCGTCAGAACTCGTCACCGAGGATATCACAGTACATACAGGCGATACGCTGTGGGAAATCGGCGAAAAATATTGTCCGAATAATATGGATATTCGCCGCTGGATTGACAGAGTAATGGAGATCAACGGACTTTCCGATGCGCTGATTTATCCAGGGGACGAGCTGACAATATTAGTATCGCTTGATTAAAGAAAGGAGTTTTGAAAATGAGTTATAACCCTACAACGAACAGCGGCGTTATTGTTGCAATTGACAAAAGCGAATACGAAATGCTGATTCGCAATGCGGAAAGAATAGCAACTGTTCGGCGATTTATGGACGAACAGGGCTATATATCCGTGACCGATATTGCAAACATTTTGGGAATCGAGAGAAAGGAAAGCTAACAATGAGCTGTTATAGCGATGACCCGATAGCCGATTTTCACCGTCACGATGCAGAGCAACAAAAAAAGCTTGAAAAACTCCCGAGGTGTAGCGAATGTAGGGAGCGTATTCAAAGCGAATTTGCATATTACATAACAGATGAATGGATTTGCGAAAATTGCATTGAAGAATACCGCAGAGAAGTTACAACCGATTTGTAAGAAAGGAAGAGAAAAGATGTTAAAACCATATGATGAGCTTGTAAAAATTGATGTAAAACCCTACTGCGATTTTAGGGAAGCGAAAGACGATAAAGGAAAGACAATTCAAGTGCCTTATTTGAATTGGGCGGTTTGTAAAAGCCTGTTGCATGAAAACGGGGCAAGCAAAGTTTATTTCGAGCCTTGTATAAATTCAAACGGATCTTCTTTGTTCATGGCTGACAAAGTTTTTACCGATAGCAAAGGCAACACAAACAGTTGTTACGAAGTGCGCGTAAAAATCACTATTGACGAAATGGTGTTTGAAGCACAATTCCCGCTTATGAACGGAAGTAACCCCGTGAAAGATAATTCTTTGACACAGCAACGGTTATGGAACGCGCAGACAAGAGCTTTCGTCAAGGGTGTCGCAATGATGACGGGTCTCGGCTTCGGCTTGTGGATTGACGAGGAACACAACAACGCAAAAGAGGTTGAGGAAGATTTAACGGCGCACAGCATTTTTGCGATTCAGAAGAGAGTACAGGAAGGATACACAAAGCTCATTAAAAAGCGAATGACAACAAAAGAAATCGCCGATAGTCTTGAAATGACAGAAGACGAAGTCAAATACTTCTTTACTTTATTCGATCAGATAGACCGATTTGAAAAGAAGTTGTCGGCTTTATGATAAGCTCTCAAGACAGAAGCGGCTGGTTCGGAGCGAGTGACACAGATTTTGTTATCGGTAATTGGGAAACGGCATCTTTTGAAAAATGGTGGCTAACAAAAATAGGCATCAATAATTCAAATTATCAAAATCAATATTTATTGGCGGGAACGCACAAAGAACATCAAATTTTGAATTACTTGCAAATACCGCTTTTAGAATTGGACAAACAGGTGCTTATACCCGAATTAAGATTGCGCGTGAATCTTGACGGCAACACAAGTGATTGTATATACGAGTGCAAGACATATTCAGCGTGGAAATCTTTTGTTGTACCTATTAAGTACAAGCGGCAAGTATGGGTACAAATGTACGCAACAGGGATCAGAGCCGCAAAAATAGTTGCTTACGGTCTTTTTGAAGAAGATTACAACAACTTCTTTTTACCTATTGATGAAGAAAGGCTGTCAATCATAGATATTCCATATAATGAAAAGTTTATCAAAGAGGAATATTTGCCGAAATTGGGTTATCTCGCACAATGCCTTGAAAAAGGCATTTTCCCCGATATCGGATTCGCCGCTTAATTATGAATGTGAAAGGATGAACAAATGAAAGTACTTGATTTATTTTGCGGTACAAAATCCATTGCAAGGGCATTTGAAGCAAGGGGGCATGAGGTTTTCACAGTAGATTGGGACAAACAATTTGAGCCGACCTTGAGTGCCGACATCGGAACATTGACAGCGCAAGACATTATTGAACTTTGCGGCGGTGTTCCCGATGTGATATGGGCAAGCCCCGATTGTACAACATATTCCGTTGCGGCAATTTCAAGGCACAGGAGAAAAGAAGCAAACGGAAATCTGATCCCGATATCCGATTATGCGAAACGCTGTGACGAAATCAACAACCATTTAATAAAGCTGATAAAAGAGCTTAACCCGCGATACTGGTTTATTGAAAATCCGAGGGCGGGAATGCGAAAAATGGATTTTATGAACGGCTTACCGAGATACACGGTTACATACTGCAAATACGGAGAAAGGCGGCAAAAGCCCACGGATATATGGACGAATCACCCCGCGCCGAATTTTGCGCCGCCGTGCAAGAATGGCGATACTTGCCACGAAGCCGCGCCGAGAGGGTCACAGACGGGAACACAGGGGCTTAAAAATCGCATTGAAAAAGCGAGAATCCCCGAAAAGCTTTGTCAGCACATTGTAGATATATGTGAGGTGAAAGCGAATGTATGAGTTAAGCGGAAAAATACAGGGTCTTTCGTTCGATTTTGCCACACAGAGACCAACGCTCACTTTGTCAATAAACGAGGAAAAGGCGGCAAAGAATCTGTTTGACGATTTGAACGAATGCGAAAAGCTGTCAATCAAGATTGATAAATACCGAGAAAAGCGGTCTTTGAATGCAAATAATTACGCGTGGAAGCTCTTAACCGAAATAGGAAACAAACTCCGCGCCAACAAGGAAGATATATACCTCGCAATGCTGAAACGCTACGGTCAAAGCGAAATAATCAGCGTGTTATCGCATATCCCCATAACGGAATATGTGAAGTACTGCGAGGAAGCGGGCGAAAGCACCCTTAACGGAAAGCTTTTTAAGCATTACAAGGTATACAAAGGCTCAAGCGAATTTGACACGCGGGAAATGTCAATCTTTCTTGACGGAATCGTGAGCGATGCGCAAGAACTCGGAATACCGACAGAAACGCCTAACGAAATAGCGAGAATGAAAAGCCTGTGGGAGTGATTAGATGGAAGAATGGAGAGATATACAGGGATATGAGGGATTGTATCAAGTGAGTAACGCGGGGCGCGTGAAAAGGCTCTTGAAAAGCAACCAAAAGGGGCGAATATTAAGCCTTACCGAGGACAAAGACGGATATTTGCGGGCGCATTTAAGCAAAAACAACTCGGCTTTATTTCACAGTGTACACAGACTTGTTGCAACGGCATTTATTCAGAATCCTGACGGATTCCCTCTTGTAAATCATAGGGACGAAAACAAGAGCAACAACAATGTAGAAAACTTGGAATGGTGTACCGCACAATATAACACTCGGTATAAAAACGCGCACCTAAAAAAGCCGCGCAAACCAATATTTCAGATGAATCTTGACGGCGAAGTAATCAAAGAGTGGAGCGGCAGAACTGAGATCGAAAAATCCCTCGGTTACCACGGGGGAACAATCACTGCTTGTTGCCTTAAATATCCTCACTGTCTTACGGCTTATGGCTACAAATGGGCGTACAAAGAATCTTGATTCGAGGTGATGAAAACATGGCAAAATCAATAATTCAAGCCGATAAAACGCATTGCTTTATATGTGGTATGAATGCCAGCCTTGAACCGTTGGATTGCCATCATTAGCGCGTATTCTTCGGAGCTAACCGAAAGAACAGCGAAAAATACGGCTTGAAAGTATACATACATCATAACAAGTGCCATATCTTCGGCAAAGACAGCGTTCATCGAAACGCAGAGGTAGACAAAACATTAAAAGCCATAGTGCAAAAACGCGCTATGCGACACTACGGCTGGACTATTGAAGACTTCCGAGCGATATTCGGACGAAATTATATTGAATGAGAGGAAAAAAAGAAATGGCAAAAACGATACACGGAATGTGCAATTCAAGATTGTATCGGATTTGGAGCGGCATGAAGCAACGATGTACTAACCCAAACACCATAAACTATAAGAGTTATGGCGCAAAGGGCGTGTCTGTTTGTACCGAATGGCAAGACTTCAAAAACTTTTATGCGTGGGCAATCGCTAACGGCTATGCGGACAATCTTACGATTGACCGAGTGGATAACAACGGAAATTATGAGCCGTCAAATTGTTGCTGGGCTACAAACAAAGCACAACAAAACCACACATCTTATACACGCTTACATACATATAACGGCGAAACCCTTTCGGTTATGCAGTGGGCAGAAAAAATGGGGATTCACCCCAATATGCTATATAAGCGATTGTACAGAGGGTGGAGTATAGAAAAAGCAATAAAAACAAATGGATTGAGGAAATGGAGTAAAACGATATGAGTAATTTGAACATCAACAGGGTAGTTTTGGGCGGTAGACTTACCGACAACATAGAGCTGAAACAGACACAGAGCGGTGTTTTTGTATGCTCTTTTACAATCGCGGTTACAAGAAAAAGCAACAGAGAAGTAACGGACTTTATAGATTGCGTGGCATGGCGTAACACGGCAGAGTTTATCAGCAAGTATTTTCATAAAGGCTCGTCAATTTGCGTAATAGGCTCAATGCAGACAAGAAGCTGGACGGACAGCAACGGCAACAAGAGATTTGTAACGGAGCTTATTGTTGACGATACATATTTCGTTGATAGCAAATCAGACAGCGCACCGACAAGCGCACAGCAGAACGAGCCCACATACGAAGAAGTGAACGATGAATCTGATCTGCCGTTTTAATGAAAGGAGAAGCGCATGAAAGTAAAACTTGATGACGGGGCAAAGCTCACAAGAGCATATTCGACAGATGCGGGGCTTGATTTGTATTCAAGGATAACGCAAATTGTACCCGCAAAGGAAAGCGCGGTATTTGACACAGGCGTACACATCGAACTCCCCGCCAATACTGTCGGAATGCTTAAAAGCAAAAGCGGCTTGAATGTCAAGCACGGAATCACGAGCGAGGGCGTTATAGATGTAGGTTATACAGGTAGCATTCGCGTAAAGCTGTACAACCACAGCGGATATGATTACACGGTAAACAAGGGCGATAAAATCAGCCAGCTTGTAATCATGCCGATACTTACACCCGAGCTTGAAATTGTGGACGAACTCGAAGAAACGGAGCGCGGGAACAACGGATTCGGAAGCACAGGGAAATAACTTCAAGGAGTGGAGCGAATGGCGATAAATAGCAAACAGAAAGGCGCACGATTTGAAAGAACACTTGCAAAAAAACTCCGTGAATATGGATATGAAGCGCGGCGCACGGCGCAATACTGCGGCAATACGGGCGATGCATCGGATGTTGTCGGTCTCCCCTACTTGCATATTGAAGCAAAGCACGTTGAGCGGCTGAATATCTACGATGCAATAGCACAGGCGAAAAGAGATGCGGAAGCTGGCGGGGGCGTATTGCTCCCCGCTGTATTCCACAAAAAGAACAACTGCAACATTCTTGTGACAATGGAGCTTGATTCATTCATGAAAATATATACCGAGTTTGAAGCTGGAAAGGAGCTTGAAAAATGCGATTGACGAACATAACAAAACTTGTGAAAAGCATTCTCGAAAAGTACCCCGAAACGCGGGACGATGACTATATTCTTTGGCTTAAAGTATTGAGCAACACTCAAAGCGATATTCCCGATTATACGAAAATGCCATTGTCTGAATTTTTGATAAACGCAAAATACATGAGGTTTCCGCATTACGAAAGTGTCAGCAGATCAAGACGAAAGATACAAGAGAAGTACCCCGAATTGAGAGCAACGGAAGAAACACGAACAGCGAGGGCTAATTTTGAAAAGAGATACAGAAAATATGCGCGGAGCGTATGACATTGAGCCGTTGTGTGCGGCTATTCTTCGGAGAGCCGCAAAAGATTACAGAATAGCGTTAAAATACAATGATTTGTACGGCATAGCAAGTCTTGAACGCTTCTTTTTGAGCGATTACGGGCAGATGATGTCACGGAATCAAGGGCAATATATCATTGATACTTGTAGGGAATTGGTGCGAACAAAAAGGAGTAAACAATGAACATTGAAACATTCTTTGAGGGGAATCCCGAATACATAGAAAAATATAATGCTTTGACAGATGAAGAAAAAGAACGAATAACCGAAGTGGCAAAAACCGTTGAAATGACCGTATCGGCTTTATTTGAAGCCGCAAAGCAAGCGGTCGAACTATACAACAAAATCATTTCTTCTTGCCCGAATAAGCGCGTTGTTTATTTGGCGTTACATAGCAAGAAAGAGCGTGTCCGCAAAAAGAATGTACGCCGAATTTTGAAAGATTTTCAGAGGTGGAGTAATGCCGATAAAGCCCGAGAATAAAAAACGCTATCCCGCAAATTGGAAAGCGATACGCGCCGACATTCTGCGCCGAGCTGATAACAAGTGCGAATTTTGCGGGATTGAAAACTACACCGTGAGAGAAAACGGAAGCCGTGTTGTATTAACTATTGCGCATTTAGACCACACGCCCGAAAATTGCGTTCCCGAAAATCTGCGGGCGTTATGTCAAAAGTGCCACAACCGATACGATTCAAAGCACAGATCAGAAACAAGGAGAGCAACAAATGCCAGAAAGCAGAATTAAAGACGAGAACTATTATCAAATACAAGGCTGGATGATAAACAAGCTCGGGTTGAAAGGCGTTCCGCTTAATGTGTATGCGATTGTATACGGCTTTTCACAAGACGGGGAAAACGAGTATACAGGGTCATTGCAATACCTTTGTGACTTCTGCGGCGGGGTAAGTAAGCCAACAATTATATCGGCTTTGAAAACCCTTGTCGATTCAAAATACATATTCCGCCGAGAAGAAGTTATAAACGGCGTGCAGTTTAACCGTTATAAAGTTAATTTACTACTGTTAAATAATTTTAACGGGGGTAGTAAAGAAATTTTAACGGGGGTAGTAAAAAATCTTTATGGGGGTAGTAAAGAAATTTTACCCAATAATAAAGATAATAATAAATCTATTAAAAATAAAGAAATATATAAAAATATTATTGCACATTTGAACGAAAAAGCGGGAACAAATTATCGAGAAAACGGCAAGGCAACACAGGGGCATATAAACGCCCGTCTTGCAGAGGGCTACACCATAGATGATTTTTACAAAGTCATAGATAAAAAGTGCGCTGAATGGAAAGGCTCTGACATGGAGAAATATCTCCGTCCCGAAACCTTGTTCGGAAGCAAATTCGAGAACTATCTCAACGCTCCGACAACACAGCGAAAAACCTACGGCGCAAATGGTATAGCTATAGATCAGAACAAAACAAGTGACCTTGACGATATTTTTTGAAAGGGGAAAACCATGAACGCAAGAAAAAAGCTGACCGTTCAGCAGACAAAGCAAATAACGGAAGCGGTAGCGAGGGAGTACAAAGAACAGTTTGAAAAAGCCGCAAGAATATCAGCGTACCGAATGATGTTGATTGTCTTGTATAATCTCCGCTTTGTTTTCAAATTCAAAAAGCGATTGCATGAGTTTTTCGATGCTATATGCGAAAACAACCACGATGTTGACAAATGGAAAAAGTCTGATGTTATGGCTTCGGTGATGTTGAAAAGACTTGAAGAATCGGGGTGCGATTTTAACGGAGCATTCGACGAACTGATCGAATGGGAAGAACAAGAGTACAAGAAAACTCGAGACGAAGAAACAGAAAAGAGGTGCGCGGGAAAATGACCGCTGAACAGTATAAATATTACGCCGAAAAAACAAAGCGCATAAGCGAACAAATTGCTCCGATTTGTAAAGTATTCGATATTAACGATTACGGCTACGAAGTAGACGAAAAAGGCGTTGAAACGCTTATTTTGAATAGGCAGAAAATCGGTTGCACGGGCAATTCCGTTGATGCGGTTATTGATGAACTTATAGCCTATGTATTCATTAACAGATATTGCCGTAACAGAAGCTTGGGAGCGTTTGAAAAGCAAACTAAAAATTATATTACGAGGTATTGGAAATGACCGACAACGAGATTATAAAGGCTTTGGAGTGTTGTGTAAGTAGCACTTCGAGCGAGGCTTGTGAGGGTTGCCCTTTCAACGAAATGAAAGTATGTGATAGTGATCTCTATGCGTTAGAAAAATATGCCCTCTCCCTCATCAAGAGCCAAATGGCAGAGATTGAGAGGTTGCGGAAGCGGTTAGATTTTGCTGAACAAAGTATAAACGAAATCGAAGATGCTTTATATCGAGGAATCTCTAATGATTATGCGGAAGAAGCTATTCAAAAATACTATAACCTCGTAAAAGAAATGACGGAGGATGAGGAATGAAAGAAATAATCGAAATCATGCGGTTATTGGCAAAGGCGATTGAACAGAACACAGTGAACACATATCAAATACAAGGAAGTGCCGCCGCAGATGAGGTATTTCGCATTTTGGGAGATGCCGAAAAACGCATTGATGCGTTAGCCCACCCAACCGAGAAAGGCGGTGAATCTGATGCGTGAGATATTGTTTAGAGGTAAGCGTGTTGATAACGGAGAATGGGTAGAGGGCTATTACTATAAAGCGAAATACTACCGAACTGACAAGGAACTTTGCGATTACATAACTATTCCGTATCCCGATGAAGAAAACAGAGGAAGCGACCATTTTATAGTTATTCCCGAAACCGTCGGACAGTACACAGGCTTAACCGACAAGAACGGCAAGAAGATTTTTGAGGGGGATGTTGTAAAAGGAAAAGACTGCCTTGAATACGACCTTGAAGTTTTTGGCTACATCGACCACAAGAACGGCTCATTTGTTATAGTCGGAGATTTTATGACACATTATCGTTGGCTTGATTATGATTTAGAAGTAATCGGCAACATCCACGATAACCCCGAATTGTTGAAAGGAGAAAACGATGCGTGATAGATTGATTGAGTTAATCATCAACGCCGATACATACGACAGCTATGAGTGCAAGCTGTGCAACAAAGACGATGATGCTTGTGATTGTTGCTACGCAGAAAAGCTTGCAGATAAACTTCTTGCAAACGGTGTTGTGTGTCTGCCGTGTAAGGTGGGGGATAAAACATTCCTTTTGCTTGAAAAAATAAGCGGTGGATACGATATTATCGAAAGTAAATGTATGAAAATCGTTGATAACGGATATGGCAAGAATTTTTCAATGTTTTTTGATTGCGTTGAAATAGGCAACACTATGGAGTTTGATATTTACGACTTCGGCAAAACAGTATTCCTCACAAGAGAAGAAGCCGAGCAGAAATATGGAAGATGATAATTATTGCCCCAACTGCGGAGCGAAGATGGACGGAGTAAAGAAATGACAAGCGAAGAGATCAAAAAAGCAATGCTCAATTTTACACCCGTAATATATGACGGCATAGAATACGAGAGAATAAACGCATATATATACCGAATTGTCAAAACTCATCAAGCGGGAAAATATAAAACTATTATGCAAGTAGAGTTGCATGACAAAAAGACAAACAGCGTTACCATAGCAGATGCAAAGAAAGTCGAGGTTGTTACATAGTGGATTTATCAAATACCATAAACGGCTTGGAGCGAATGGCGGCAGAAAAAATCAAAGAGGAAGTCGGAGACTACCGCGGCAAAGACGGGCTTTTATATTGCGGCAAATGCAACACAAAAAAACAGGGACGGTATCAAATGCCGTTTGGTGAGGTAATGCCGTATATCTTGTGCGATTGTGCCGCAGAAAAGAAAGCGAAAGAAGAAGCGGCGCGACAGCTTTTTGAAAAAGTGCAAAGGTATCGCCGCGAAGCATTCCCCGAAAGCGATATGCAGACATGGACTTTCGCAAACGATGACGGCGAGAATGAAAAAATATCAAAGGTGGCGAGAAACTATGCCGACAACTTTGACCGCATGAGATCAGACGGGAAAGGGTTGTTATTCTTCGGTACTGTCGGAACGGGAAAAACATATTCAGCCGCTTGCATTGCAAATGCTCTGATTGATAAAGGCGTTCCCGTATTGATGACAAACTTTGCGAGAATAGCAAACACGGTGCAAGGGCTTTTTGAGGGCAAGCAAGCATATTATGACAGTTTCAACAGATATCCGCTTCTGATCCTTGATGACCTATCAGCGGAGCGCAAAACGGAGTATATGCAAGAAATCGTCTTTAATGTGATTGACAGCAGATACCGAGCGGGCTTGCCCTTGATAGTCACTACAAACTTAACGAGCGATGAGTTGAAACATCCAGCCGACATGACAAATCAAAGGACTTACAGCCGTCTACTCGAAATGTGCTTGCCTGTGGAAATATCGGGAGCAGACCGCAGACGAGAAAAGCTGAAAGAGGGATTCAACGAGTACAAAGATTTACTCGGATTATAAATAACAGGGGGCAAGGTATGAGCGCAAGAGAGTATCTAAAACAAATAAAAAAGATTGATACACAGCTTGAAAACAAAAGCTTTGAATTGAAGCGGATAAAAGGGCTGGAGCTATCAACGGAAAGTGTCCTTGAAGATATAGCAAAGTTACAGATCGAGAGGGCGCAAATAATAAAGACAATAGAGCGGTTACCCGAAGCGGAATATGATGTGCTTCACAAAGTCTATGTGCAGTACGAAACGCTGTACGAGGTAGCGGCGCAAAGAAATATAAGTTATAGTCTCGCAACAACCATTCACGGGCGGGCGTTAAAGAGACTTGAAAGCATAATCAGCACGGCGTAATAACGCCGTGTTGTTTTTTGTATATAGTTGTATATCTTTGTATATTATTGCAAGTTACTATACGAAAAATAAGAATAGAATGTAATTGTAGTATAGTATCATTTTGCTTTTTAAGAAACGAACGGGGGAAATTCACACAGAAAGAGTGATTTTTTTGAGCGGATTTACCTATAAAGAGCAATACGCCGTTGTGGTGATTTGCAAAGACGAAAAAGAGCAAGAAATAGTATACAACCGCCTTTTGAATGAGGGGTACAAGTTAAAGGTGGTTGCAGTATGACAAAGATTGAAATACATAACAGAGTTGATGACTTCAATTCTTACAGAGCCGCACGAGTTAAAAGCCTTTTTAATGCCGAAAGCGGCTGTAATTTTGATTTGACGATTGATAATGTCGATTTAACAGGCGATTGGAATATCGGCGTTGTTGTCGGTGCTTCGGGATCGGGCAAAACCTCAATCGGGAAACAGATATTCGGAGAAAACAAAATCGCTGACTTGTCGAGCGGTTGGAGTGATAAACCGATTATTGATGATATTGCACCGAACGGAGATTTTAACAAGGTGACGGGGCTTTTGGCTTCCGTTGGATTGGGAGATGTTCCCGCGTGGCTTCGCCCTTTTCGGGTGTTATCAAACGGGGAGCAATTTCGGGCGGGACTTGCGCGGCTAATATGCGAACAGCCGAACGAAATTGTTGTTGATGAATTTACCTCGGTAATTGATAGGCAAATAGCGAAAATTGGAGCGCAAGCATTCCAAAAAGCATGGAGAAGAGAAAACCCGAACGGAAAAGTCGTTTTATTAACTCCGCATTATGACATTTTAGATTGGATTCAGCCCGATTGGGTGATTGATACAAGCCGAAAAACCTTTGAACGGGGGTATCTTCGGCAAAGACCGAAAATCGAGCTTGAAATACGGAAGACAAACGGAAGTTATTGGCGATACTTTAAGCCGCATTATTATTTAGATTTACCGATGCCGATAGCGGCTGAATATTTCGTAGGATTGGTTGACGGGGAACTTGCCTGTCATCTTGCTGTTTCTCCGTGGTTTCATCTTAACGGGTACAGAGCGACAAGGCTTGTGACAATGCCCGAATGGCAAGGCGCGGGAGTTGGTACGCGCTTCTTAAATGCCATAGCTCAATACCATGCAGACGGACACGGAAGAAAAAACAAAAAATTACCGACATATTTTCACACTTCGCACCCTCAATTATGCGCGGCTTTACGGAGATCAGACAAATGGGTGCAATGCTCCGCGAAGCTATACGGAGATAACAAAACCAAAAGCAACAAGTCGCTTACGAAGTCGGCTATTAAGTATGGCAATAAACAATTAAACAGCGGTTACGGCGGGCATTTTCGGGCGATACAGGGTTTTAAGTATATAGGGGGTACAAGTACCCATGAAACAAATTAAAACCGTTATTTACCCCATAGAAAACGCCCACAAATACGATGAAGAAATAAACCGTTTGCTCGCTGACGGTTGGATATTGAAGAAGCGCACAACAACAAATGTATGCGGGGATATAAGCGAAGCATTTAACAGTACCACAGTACAAGCATTATATGCAGAGCTTGAAAGGAATGTTCCACCGTTTCCCGAGGAAATAACCTTATGAGAATACCGAGAGATATACCATTAGCTGTATATATAAAGCGGCTTATTGCGGCAGATAAGATAGAGCAATTCTATTTCAGCGATGATTGGAAAGAGTTGCGGGCTGATGTGCTGGACTTCTTCCACAATGAATGTCAAGAGTGCTTGAAGAAAGGCGATTATATAAAGGCTGATTGTGTGCATCATGTCAACGAGGTAAGGCACAGACCAGAGCTTGCATTGAGTAAATACTACATTGACAGCAAAGGAAACAAACAAAGAAATCTTGTTCCTCTTTGTAATCAATGTCACAACAATGTACACGACAAGCTGGGACAATGGCAAAGGAAAGACAAGTTTACAAATGATGAACGCTGGTAAGAGGATGCTATGAAAACAAAATGTATTAAGTGCAAAACAGAATTAAATATTGATTGTCCTGTTTGTTATGTAGCAAAAATCAAAGGACAATTTTACTGTGTTAAATGTTTTTATGCTGAAAAATCAAAGCAAAATACCAACGAGGGCGAAAGATGAAGTTTGAGCCGAAAGATATAACAGGGCAAAAATACGGAATGCTCACGGCGATTTGTAGAACGAGCGAAACAAGGAACGGCGGCTACAAGTGGCTGTGCAAGTGTGATTGTGGCAACGAGACTGTTGTCGATATTGGGAACTTGCGAAAGAGCGGTGGCACACAAAGTTGTGGATGCAAAAGCAATGAAGCGCGAAAGAAAACCGCTCGCGCTTTGCACGAAAAAGCTGTAGAGAGAAAACGCATAGAAATGTTAGCAAAAGCGGAGCGCAAGGAAATTGATTTTGCCGAACGCTTTGAAGAACGGCACGGAATAAGATTTGAATATATCGGCGGTTATCCGAGCGATGATATAACAGTCAAGTGCAAACGATGCGGCAGAGAAAAAGAGATAAAAAGAAAAAAGATATTTGAGAGCGGAAGAAATATAGCGTGCGTTTCGTGCGGTGATAACAGATACAAAAACAAAGGGAAAGACTCCTTGTGTACAGAGTGCGGCATGATATTTACTCAGTACGCGCCTTGTCAAACACTGTGTGAAGAATGTCACAAGGAAAAAGAAAGAGCAAAGCAAAACGCATGGAAAAGAATAAGGGAAGCAAGAGCAGTCACAAATGGCAAGGTTGATTATTCTATTACTCTTGCAAGGCTTATAGAAAGAGATAATCATATATGCCAACTGTGCGGAAGAGAAGTGAATGAGAGTGACTATATCTATGTTGGTGATGTATTTGTTGCTGGCAATGATTATCCTTCGATAGATCACATACAACCGCTATCAAAGGGCGGTGTTCATCAATGGGATAATGTGCAGTTAGCGCATAGACTTTGTAATTCTATTAAACGAGATAAGTAAAAGCGGAAATAACTCCCCCCGACTCCCCCGTACCCTTTTTTATAAGGGCGGTGAAAAAACGAGGTGGGAACTCGACAAGTTAAAAAACTGTCCGTAAATGGACTTTTGAAAGGAGGTAGACGGAATGGCGAGACCGAGACAGCCCGCCGACCTTGTGAAAGCAAAGGGGCGAACACATTTGAGCCAAAAAGAGTACGAAGAAAAAAAGAATAGCGAATTAGATGTGCCGTTTACCGATGTTTGCCCGCCCGAATATCTGACGGCGAAGCAGAAAAAAGAGTTTACCGAAATTTCCGACCTACTTGTTGCGCTCGGAATATTCACCGAACTTGATGTAGATGCGCTCGGACGGTATATCATTTCGCGGGATTTGTATTTGCAATTCACAAAACAATTAAAAAGCAAGTTGCAAGATAACGAAGTAGATATGCGGGAGATCAGCGCGGCGCAAATGGCACAAGACAAAGCATTCCGTCAATGCGTGACGAGTGCGAACGAATTGTGCTTGAATGTTTCATCACGCGCAAAGCTTGTAATACCACAGCCGACAGACGGTGAGGACGATGAGCTGTAATATAAGCCCACATCTTCAAAAGTATATTGACTTAATCGAAAGTGGCGAAATCGAATCTTGCAACGAACAAAAGCTTTTAATCAAGCTTGTAAAAAAAGTCTTTGAAACTGAAAAGCTTTTAATCAACGAAATTCAGATTGAAAAATATCTGTCATATCAAAAGTATTTCCCGTTTGAATTATTCCCGTGGGAAATATTCTGTTTTGTGTTGCATAACTGCGTATTCAAAACAGACGGGACACCCCGCTGGAGTGACCTATTCGTTTTAATGGGGCGCGGCGGCGGCAAAAATGGATATCTCTCGTTTGAGGATTTTTGTCTGATAACCGAAACTAACGGGGTTGCCTACTACGATATTGATATCTGTGCAAACAGCGAGGAACAGGCAAAAACCTCATTCGATGAGATTTACAATATCCTTGAAAACCCGAAATATACAAAGCTATTCAAAAAGCATTTTCGGTGGAATAAAACCGAAATTCAAAATATCAAAACGAGATCGAAAATCAAATACCGCACGAACAACCCGAAAGGAAAAGACGGCTTGCGAAGCGGTAAAGTCGATTTTGACGAGCCGCACGCCTACGAGAATTGGGAGAACATAAATGTTTTTACGACAGGCTTGGGTAAGAAGCCGCATCCGCGCCGCACCTATGTTTCCACAAACGGCGATGTTAGAGAAGGACCTCTCGACCAGCTCATAGAAAAAAGCGAGAAGATACTGAACGGAGAAATCCCCGACAACGGATTTTTGCCGTTTATATGTAAGCTCGACAGCGAAGACGAAGTACACAACTCTGATCTATGGGAAAAAGCAAATCCGAGTTTGCCGTATTTGCCGATATTGAAAGAACAAATGAAAAGGGAGTACGCGGATTATCTGCTCGACCCTGTTATCAATAACGCATTCATGACAAAGCGAATGAACATTCCGAAAGGCAACACGGATGCCGAGGTTACAAGCTGGGAAAACATCTTGAAAACAAACGGTGAAGTGCCAAACCTCAAGGGGCGTTCATGTGTATGCGGCATTGACTTTTCAAAAACAACGGACTTTGTATCGGCGTTCTTGCTGTTCAAAGATAAGGAACAATACTACGGCATACATCATAGCTGGTTTTGCAACAAGTCGAATGACAAGCACCGCATAAAATACCCGTTGCACGAAGCTGTTGAAAAAGGCTTCTTGACGATTGTGGACGATGTGGAAATAAATCCGCAAGTCGTGGCAGATTGGTTAAAGGAACAAAAGAAGAATTACAGCATAGAAAAAATTGCTGTTGATAGTTACCGATACACGGTATTAACACGAGCTTTGCGTGATGCGGGATATGATGCAAATGATGGTGAAGTCAAACTGACCCGTCCGTCAGACATTATGCAAGTAGTGCAAAAAATCAGCTCAATGTTTATCGGTAATAAAATTCTGTGGGGCGATGATTCCTTGATGCGCTGGTTTACGCGCAATACAAAATTAGAGCCAGCACCGAACAACAATTTCAAGTACGGAAAGATAGAGCCGAAGAGCCGAAAGACAGACGGATTCATGGCTTTTGTAAACGCCGTGATATTGGAAGACGAATTACCCGAATCTTTTGACTTTGAATATATGGATGTAATCCTTTTATGAAAGGGGGGAGAAAATGAGAAAGTACAATCTTTTTAACTTCTTGGAAAAAAAGGTTTCCGATGCACAAATCGAAGCGGTTGCTTCAAAAGCGGCTGTGGAACTGTCGTTCAGAGAACTTGCGTTTCAGATTGGTGTTTCTTATATTGCAAATGCTTTGAGCAAATGCGAGATAAAGACCTTTAAGGACGGGAAAGAGGTACAGGACAAACTGTATTACCTTTTGAATGTTTCGCCGAATCCGAACGAAAATTCAAGCCAGTTTATCAACAAGTTTGTCGAACATTATTTTTACAACGGCGGTGCGCTGATAGTGCCGCACAATGATGCTCTTTACTGCGCTGACAGCTTCGACATTGACGATTCAAACCCGCTCAAAGAATATGTGTTTCAGAATGTAGCGTTCGGAACAACGCAAGTGAAGAAGCGGTACAAGTCAAGTGAAGTATTTCACATGAAGCTTGACAACCAAAATGTAAAGCAACTTATAGATATGCTTTATTCGCAGTACGGCGAGATTATGGCACTTGCAATTCAATCGTTCAAAAGGACTAACGGGAAAAAGTACAAACTTATTCTTGAACAGTACCGCGCGGGAGATACGGCGTTCAATGAAGTGTTTGAAAAGGTGCTGAAAAATCAGCTCAAGACCTTTATTGAAAACGACAACTCGGTCTATCCGCAGTTTAAGGGAACGGATTTGCAAGAGTTTTCAACGGCAACGCCGACAAACTCAAGTGACATTATCGCATTGCGAAAAGAAATCTTTGATACAACTGCACAGGCTTTGAAGATTCCCTTGCCTATGATGTACGGAAACATTACCAACATGAACGAAATTGTCAAAGTATTTCTTTCGTTCTGTATTGATCCGCTGGCAGACATGGCAAGCGAAGAACTCACCCGAAAGTATTATTCATTCGATGAATGGAAAAACGGGAATTTCGTTGTAATCGACACCTCATGCATCAATCATGTTGACATATTGGAAGTAGCGGACAAGGTTGAAAAGTTGGTGGGCTGTGGCGTTGCAAATCTTGATGATATGCGAAAACTCATCGGCTGGCAACCTCTCGGCACACAGTTTAGCACAAGTTACTTCTTGACGAAAAACTTTGATTTAGCGGAAAGAGTGTTGAACGAACAGGAAGGGGGTGAAGAAGTTTGAAAAACAAGTATTTTTCAATGGAGAAAAGCGGACAGGAAGCGAACATAAACATTTACGGCGATATTACATCGTGGGCGTGGGAAGAGCTGGGCGAGGTTAGCGCGGTGACACTTTCTCGACAGCTCGGTGAGCTTGGCGATGACATATCGAAAATAAATGTTTATATCAATTCTTACGGCGGAGAGGTAGCCGAGGGGCTGGCGATTTACAACGCGCTCAAGCGACACAAAGCAAAAGTCACAACCTACTGTGATGGCTTTGCTTGTTCCATTGCTTCTGTAATCTTTATGGCTGGCGATGAAAGAATCATGAACGATTCTTCTTTGCTTATGATTCATAACGCTTGGAGTTACGGAGTGGGCAACGCCGACCAGCTTCGCAAGCAAGCGGATGACCTCGACAAGATCACCGAAGCAAGCGTGACCGCCTACAAAGCGCACTCGACATTGAGCGAGGAAGAAATCAGAAACCTCATGGACGAAGAAACATGGATTTTGCCCGAAGAAGCACTTGAATACGGCTTTGCGACAAGCATTGAAAAGACGGCAAACAAAACCGCCAGCCAAAATGCAAAAATGCTGTTGCTTGAAATTATCAAGCAATATCAGAAAGCCGACACACAGGAAGCAGACGAGGACGAAGAAGAGAAGCCGTCCACCGATGAGGAAGAAACCGAGGACACCGAGGACGAAACCACGGACGAGGAAGAAACCGAAGACGAGGAAAGCCCCGAGGAAACCGAGGAAGAGCCGCCCGAAGATGACGAGGACGGCGATGAAACAGAGAAAAAGGCTGAACAGAGTATCAGCGCATTTTTCAAAGCTATTCTTAAAATGTAAAGGAGAAAGAAAAAAATGATTAAGTTTGCAGAAGAAAAGCAGAGCATTAACGACATTGTTGCCGCTATGAAGAGCGGCGATGAAAAGGCTATTCAGAGCGCGTGGGAGAGCTTTCACGCATCCGTTGCCGCAGAGGTAAGAAAGGATTTTGAAGAACTCCAGGATTCCCACGATGCCGCAGTACTCGCACAGCGCGGTTACAGACAGCTCACAAGCTCGGAAACAAAGTGGTATCAGAAGGTTATCGATGCGCTCAAGAGCGCAAATCCCAAACAGGCATTTACTTCTATTATCGGAAGCGAAAACGAAGAAGACCTTATGCCTACTACCATTATTGAGGATGTTTACAGAAACCTCAAGGAAGAGTACCCTCTTCTCAAGGCTATCAACTTCCAGCACGTAGGCTACATCACAAAGTGGATTCTCAACGACCACAGCGCACAGGCGGCTGTATGGGGTACTATTACCGCTGAAATCGTAAAGGAAATCACATCATCCTTCAAGACAGTAGACATCAATCAGAACAAGCTTTCCGCGTATGCGGTTATCGAGCTTGGTATGCTTGATCTCGGACCTGTATTCCTTGACGGTTATATCCGCACAGTACTTGCCGAAGCTATCATGAGCGGTCTCGAAATCGCTATCGTGAGCGGCTCTGGACTTAACGAGCCTATCGGTCTTATCAAGGATATTCACGAGGGCGTGTCTTTCTCGTCTTCGACAGGCTATCCCAACAAGACAGCAGAAGCTGTGACAGACTTTACTCCCGCAACCTACGGCGCACTTGTTGCAAAGATGGCTGTTACCGAAGCTGGCAAGAAGAGAAAGTTTGGCAAGGTTGCTCTTGTATGTAATCAGACCGATTATCTTACAAAGATTATGCCCGCAACAACCGTGCTGAATGCAAGCGGATCGTATGTAAATAACCTCTTCCCTTTCCCTACCGATGTTTATGTATCGAATGCGGTTGATGACGGCAAGGCTGTCATGTTCCTTCCCGCTGAATACTTCCTCGGCATGGGCGGCACAAAGAACGGCGTGATTGAATACTCTGATGAATACAAATTCCTTGAAGATCAGAGAGTATTCAAGATCAAGCAGTACGGCGCGGGCAGAGCGTTTGACAACACATCCGCTCTTTACCTTGATATCAGCAACCTTGAACCCGCTTATATCACCGTTAAGAATCACGAAATCGTGAACGCGTAACCAACATCTTGTGAGGTGATGAGCAATGACGGAGACACTTTACAAGCAAGTCAAAGGAAAGCTGAACATCACTTGGGAAGATGACGAAACCGCCGCACGAATAAACAAGATTGTTGACTCGGCTATCCCCGACCTCATTCACAGGCTGGGGATATCCGATGCGGATTTTGATTTTAGCGCAGACGGTGCGGAAAATACGCTGTTTCTTGCTTATTGCCTGTATGAATGGAATCACGCTTTGAATGAGTTTGAGGACAACTACGCAAACATGATAGCGCGTGTCAGAGCGCGGCACGAAGTCGCGCAATACTTGGAGAGCGAGGAATCCGCAAGTGAACAAAACGAAATTCAGTAAATACAATGACGGTGTTATTTCGATATACCGAGAGAAGCCGAGACGGACGGATTTTGCGGCAAAGCAGAATGTTTCCGCTCTTGATGATATGGATTTTGTTGTCAAGCTTGCTTTCGAGGAATCGTCAAGGCGCGAACAAGACATTGACTTTGCGAATCAAATGGGCTTTGCGCTTACTCTCAAAGTGCGGACACGATATTTTGACGGAGTTGACAACAAATGCAAGGCGGTTATAAACGGCTATTTGTACGATGTTTCGTATGTGGATAAAACCCGAACGGAGATGTGGCTTTATCTTGAGGGCATAAGGAGTTTTGAAAATGATACTTGACGAAATCAAAAGTCGGCTTGAAGAAGTTGACACAAATGTATATTACGGCATGGTTGATGAAGCAATTCGGGAAACCGTGTGGAATTGTACAGTATTTGCCCGCACAAAGTTAAAGTCAACAACAAACAAGACGGGATTTACAGACGGCTATGATGTACTTATCATCCGTGAGAACTTCATACCCGAGGGAACAGACCTTGAGATCATAAACAAAATGCTCGAAATAGACGGAATGCGCTTGTCGGGTGAAGATGGAAGTTATGAGTACATACAGAAGCCGAACACAAATATAGTCGTTGAAATGCTCGCGTTGCATTTTGTGAGGGCGAGAAAGTGTTAAGGATAAATTTTGCCGAAGCCGACAAGTTGCAAGAAGCAATGAAAAGCTATCAAGGCGATGTCGAAAACTCGATAAACGATGTTTTGCATAATCAAGGCGGCGATTTGATACAGAAGTCTGTACAACAGCTTATCCCCGTTTCGGGTAAAAGCTGGAGCGGCAAAGCACCCGCGGCAAAATCGAGTAAGTCACTACGAAGCATAAATGAGAATTTAGGTGTAACGGTGACAACGCAAAAGAAATACCAATATTTATACTTCCCAGATTCGGGCGAAAATACACGCAGACACGCAGGACGGCAATACTTTTTCAAACGCGGCGGCGATGCCGTGAAAGACGACATCATAGAACGCTGTGTTTCAAGGTTAACTGTGGATTTTAAGGACTGATATGAAAAATTTCGTGGTATATAAGCACACATTTCCAAACGGGAAAGTGTATATAGGAATCACTTGCACGAACCCGAAAGATAGGTGGAGAAGCGGGCATGGTTATAATAATCAACCCGTCATGAAAAATGCGATAGTTAAATACGGGTGGGCAAACATTTCGCATGAAATTATCGCGGAGAATCTATCAAAGGAAGCGGCGTGCGCTTTTGAAGTCGAACTGATAAAGGCGTACCGTAGCACCGAAAGGGCGTACGGGTACAATGTAACAGGCGGCGGCGAACACTACGAAATGACCGAGGAACACAAACGCAAGATCAGTATAGCAAATCGCGGAAAAGTATCACATTTGCGCGGTATTCCCATGACAGACAGCAGAAAACAAAAAATCGGTATAGCAAACAAGGGCAAAAAGCGAACCGATGAACAGCGGCAACGACAAAGCGAATACATGAAAACTCACGCGATAGGCGGGAACAATCCGAGATCGCGCAGTGTACGGTGTGTTGAAACTGGAGAAGTTTTCGCCACAGTCAAAATAGCCGCAGAATGGGTCAAGGTTGCGAGATCAACCCTGTCCGATGCGCTCAATGGACGGACGGAATCGTGCCGTGGTTATCATTGGGTGTATGAAAAAAAGAACCAATAAAACAAATAATTTTGAATAAGGAGAGTAGAAAATGAACAACGGAGTTTTTTCTGATTTTGAACTCGATCAGCTCGGCATTAAATTCAAAAGCAAGACCGAGTACATGAGCGTGGATTGCGTAGGCTCTTGTGAAGAGGAAATGGAATCAAAGGTAATCACAAAGTCTTGTCGCGGTATCGTTGTCAAGAAGGTTGTCAAGGGTACAGGCAACGGCACACTCAAGATTACAGCGCATATTCCGTGGGAAGTGTACACAGGATTCTACGGCATGAATCTTGACAGCCTTATCGAAGGTGTAAAGGCATACGGCACAAATTCTGTTCACGAGAATTTCGGCGCGGTAATGCACATCAAGGACGAGGACGGCGCGGAAAAATTCAAGGCATATCCCAACTGTGTCATGGAAACAGGCGTTGTCCGTAAGATCGAGAACGGCGCGGAAGAAGTCGCAGAGCTTGAAATCGAAGCTTCTGTAATGCCCGATGAATACGGCAACGGGCTGTATGAAGCTCTTGCAAGCGAACTCACAGACGATACCGTAAAAACAAAGTGGATGACATCATTCACGCCCGAACTTGTTCAGACAGTAACATCCGCATAAAACGGGGGGACTTGAATTGAAAGCAAAAGTACTTGAAAAATTCAGAGATAAATACAGCGGCAAGTACTACAAAGCTGATGACATTATCACAATTTCAAAAGAGCGTTACAACGAGATCTTGAAAGTCGGAAAGCTTGTGGAAGAAGTCAAGGACACGAAAAAGGAAAAGAACACCGCTGAATAATTAAGGGGGTGTTGTCAAACGATAACACCCTTTTTCTAAAAGGAGAATTAAAACATGGATAAAACAGCACTTGCTACAAGATATACATTTACATTCTGCGATGACACTACTTGCGAAATGACACTTGCGTTTATCGCGCTCAAAAAGCTGTCAAGTAAAAACAGAAATCTTTATGACCGCTGTCAGAAGGTAATGACAAACGGCGGCAAAGATGAGCTTGACACGCTTGCTGTGCTTTATGCCGCGTATGTGTGCGCAAATATGGACGGCGAAACACTCTTGACGGAAGACGAATTTATCGAGAAGTGCGGTAGTGACAGACAGGCTCTCATGGATGCGTTACAGGCGTTGACAAAGCCAAAAAAACAGAAGGCTTCCGCAGACCGTTCAAATTAAGAACACACGCGCGGAAGCAGAAAATCACGCCGCCTGAATTTAAGTTAGAGGATATCGAAGATTATTACACCTACTATGTTTTAATTCTTGAAATTCCCGAGGACATTTTTTGGTACGCGGACTACTCTTTTTTGCTGGGAGTAGTTGAGAACAAAACCGCCTATGACGGGTGGCTGAATTATGTTCTTGACAGAGAAAAAGAAAACAGCCGCAAAAAGAGGTGATAAAAAATATGGCAAATAACGAAGCAAAAATCAAATTTACGGCTGAAACGGGCGAATTTAACAAATCAATCAAACAGGCAAATGATGAAATGAGTTTGTTAAGGGCAGAACTCAAACTTAACGAAACTCAAATGAAAACAACAGGGGCATCTGTTGAATTGCTTGAAAAACAGCATGATTTGCTTGAAGATCAGTTGAAAGCATCTGAATCCAAAACAGAAGCTTTATCGCAGAAAGTTGAGAAAGCGGCGGCGATTTATGGCGAGAACTCAACCGAGGTAACAAAGCTTAAAACACAGCTTGCGAACGCTCAAACAGCCGAAGAAAAAATAAAGCAAGCTCTTGAAAAATGTAATATCGAGTTAAAGGAGAACAAAGACGGTTTCAACGAAGCGGCAGACGGCGCGGAAGAACTCGACAAGTCGCTCGATAAGGCGGGCGAAGAAACCGAAAAATTCGAGGGCAAGATAAGCGGTCTCGGCGTAGGACTTGCCGCCGCGGGCGCTGCGTTGGTGAAATTCGGAAACGATGCCATTGATGCGTTTAATGAGGTTGACGATGGCGCGGACAATGTTATAAAGGCAACGGGCGCAACAGGCGAAGCCGCCGCAGAACTTGAGACAGCCTACAAAAATGTTGCAAGCTCTATTGTCGGTGACTTTGGCGATATCGGCACAACGCTCGGAGAAGTCAACACCCGATTCGGCTTTACAGGATCAGAAGCCGAGGAAACAACAAAAAAGTTTTTGAAATTTGCCGAAGTTACGGGAATGGATGCCGCAACAGCCGTGCAAGATGTTTCAAGAGCAATTGAAAGCGCGGGGCTTGATACTTCCGAATACGGTGCTATTCTTGACTCCTTAACCACAGCGGGACAAGTAACGGGCGTTTCCGTTGAAACCCTTGCAAGCTCTTTGACCGATAACGGCGCGGTTATGCGCGGTATGGGCTACGATACCAACACAACAATAGCGATGCTGGCGCAGTTTGAAAAGGCTGGCGTGAACAGTAACGCTGTTGTCAAAGGTATGCAGAAAGCTATGGTTGAGTGGAGCAAGGATGGCTTAAACGCAAAAGACGAATTTGCAAAGCTTGTTACGGGCATAAAAGACGGAAGCGTGAGCGCGGGCGAAGCTTATGAGATATTCGGCACGAAAGCTGGTCCAGAGCTTGTCGATGCGATACAAAGCGGTCGTTTCGAATATGAAGATATGGTTGCTGTTATTGAAGGCTCGAAAGGCTCACTTGATGGCACATTCGATGCAACCGTTGACGGCGGCTACGAGCTGGAGCTTGCGATGCAGAATGCAAAAATGGCTCTTGCGGAAGCGGGCGGCGAAATCGGCACGGCTTTAACTCCCGTACTCAAAGGATTTAGCAAAAATGTACTTCCCGCCGCGACAAAGGCAATCGGTGCAATGGTTAAAGGAATAACCAGCGCGGTTAAGTGGATGAAAGACCACAAAGGCGTTGTTATAGCTGTTGCGAGTGTTATAGGCGTGTTGGCAACTGCGATAACGGCATACAATGTCGTGCAAGGAATCAAGACCGCTATGGATGCGGCACAAGTAACTACTATTTGGGGCTTGGTGGCGGCTCATTGGGCGCAAGCTACGGCGGCAATGGCGGCAATGGCTCCGTATATCCTTATCGTTGCGGCAATAGCGGCGGTAATCGCGATAATCGTACTGTGCGTACAGTATTGGGATCAGATAACAGCGGCGGTAGTCGGAGCGGCGCAAGCTTGCTGGGAAGCTATAAAGGTTGCTTGGGATTGGATTGTAAATCTATTCACGGGAATTGTCGAGTGGATAAATGTTAATGTCATTCAGCCCGTGGCGGGCTTCTTTTCGGGCTTGTGGAACGGAATTGTCACAGCTTGTCAAGCCGCTTGGGATTGGATTTGCGGCATTTTCACAACTTTCGTTACATGGATTGATACGAACATCGTACAGCCCGTTATAGGCTTTTTCACGGGCTTGTGGACGGGAATTGTAACAGCTTTCCATACCGTTATTGACCCGTGGATAGAAATAATCAAGCGGGCGGCGGCAATTTGCAATGAAACAATTATACAGCCTATCAAGAACTTTTTTGTCGATTTGTGGAACTCGATTGTCAGCGGGCTTCAAACCGCGTGGGACTCGATTTGTTCCGTGTTTTCCACGGTGGCGAATTGGGTGGATGCAAATGTCATAAAGCCTGTTGCAAACTTCTTTACAGGCTTGTGGAACGGCGTTGTAAACGGGGTGACATCTGCTATTGACGGCGTAAAAAATGTGTTTTCGACCGTCTCCAATTGGGTGAACTCAAATGTCATAAAGCCGATAACGGGCTTTTTCTCGAATTTGTGGAGCGGATTTACCAGCGGAGCGCGAAAAGCGTGGGACGGCGTGAAATCCGTATTCTCGAAAGTCGGTCAATTTTTCGGCAATATCTTTAATACCGTAAAAGACAAGATACTCGCTGTATTCTCGGCTGGCGGCAAGTTGTTCGTAGGAATTAAGGATGCCATTGTAAACACGTTCAAAACTGTTGTTAATGCTATCATTAAGGGCATTAACAAGGTTATATGTTTGCCGTTTCAAGGGCTGAACAAAATTTTAAGCACAATACACGGGCTTGACATTTTGGGCGTTAAGCCGTTCGGCTGGCTGACATGGCGTGCGCCTATTCCCGAAATCCCGTTGCTTGCACAGGGTGCTTATGTTAAGGCAAACAGCCCGATGCTTGCGGTTATCGGTGATAACAAGCGCGAGGGCGAATTTGTTGCACCCGAAAGCAAACTTACAGATGCGGTCGAGGGAGCTGTTGAACGTGCAATGGCGGCATTCAATATCAGCGCGCTTGCGGCGGCTATTGAAGACCTGGCAAGCAGACCGATTGCGCTTGACATCAACGGCAGAGAGTTTGCACTTGCAACCGCTGGGGACAGCGACAGAGTGAACGGAATGCGAAACCGCATTATTGAGCGCGGTGTGTTGCTCGATTAACGAAAGGAGAGAAAAGCATGACAACAATTCATGCGATAACAAACGATCAAGTGCTTTCGGCAACTGTGTTGCCGAAGGTTGCTTGCAATAATCAGAATACCGTCCGTTTGCACGTTGGCTTTGACAGCGCGTGGGACGGATATGCAAAGTCGGCGGTGTTCTATACTTCGGAGAATCCGACAGCCTATGAAGTGGTATTTTCTTCCGACAATATTTGTATCGTGCCGCCCGAAGTGCTGACAGAATCGTGTCACTTGTTTATCGGTGTTAAGGGCGTAAACGGCTCGGCGGTTAAAATGTCAAGCGTGCTGAAATACAAAATCGTTGTAGGCACTCCGTCTGTTGTTATCTCTGATCCGACAGACAATGTGTACAATCAGCTTTTGAGCGAATACAGCAAATCAAACTCCGCGCTTGCGGTGGAAAGAAAAAGGATTGACGGCATTATCGCTCTCCCCGATGGAAGTACCACAGCGGATGCAGAGCTGACCGACATTCGTGTTGATGACGAGGGCAAAACCCACGCTTCGGCGGGCGGTGCTGTGAGAAGTCAAGTGAAGAAGATGAAAAGAGGAAGAACGGCTCTTGCCACGCTGTTGCCGTCATCCATAGGGGACTACCCTACTATTTCAACTAAAGACAAAACATTCACTATCGGCGGCGATACATTGATTATCAATGACCGCTTGACGAACGGGTTTGTCTCTTTGCACGCAAATAACGGAAACAACACGGTGACATGGGGCGATGAAATCACATCGTCAGCAATTTGCTTTTACTACGATATTGCAAACAATAAGCTGGTAGCACTCAATTACAACTTATTTGTTGATGAGTACAATTATATCTTGCTTGCAACATTGCGTATCGGTAAAGAAAAGGCGTGGGCGGTGTGTTCTTCCCCGATTTATGTTGACGGTAAACTGTCAACGGAAGTCAATTCTATTGGCGGCTTCGCATCATTGTTGCCGCCTATGCACGAAGCAACCAGTTACCCGAAATATTCAACGGCGGACAACACCTTTACTGTGCCGTATGATACTTTGATTGTTGACCCTCGGCTTCCCGATGGTTATGTATCGCTCAAAGAGGAAAACGGCAACAGCTCTGTGTATTTAGGCGATTATATAACGAGCGCAATTTGTGTGTACTACGGAGTTGTTGAAAACGCCCTTGTAGCAAAGCCGTACAACGAAAAAGTAAACACATTTGACTATCTGCTGGTGTGTACAATAAGAAGACTTGTGACGGGCGATAGCAAAATACCGCCTATGGCGTGGGCTTCTTGTCCCGTTTGGATTGACGATAAACTGTCAACCGAAACATTCACCCTTGAAGACACGAGATGCAAAAACCCGAATGTAAAAGCCGTAAACCACAGAGGATATCACGAAGCTCCCGAAAACACTTTGTCGGCGTTTCGTCTTTCAAAGAAAAAGGGTTTTACTTATGTTGAGTGCGATGTTTCGTTCACTTCTGACGGCTACGCGGTGCTGTTGCACGATTCAACCGTTGACAGGACATCAAACGGAACGGGAAGTATTAACGCTTTGACACTTGCAGAAGTACGCGCCCTTGACTTCGGCTCTTGGAAGTCGGAAGAATATGCGGGCGAACAGATACCGCGCTTTGAGGAATTTATCGCGCTTTGTAAGCACCTGGGGCTTCACCCTTATATCGAACTCAAAGAGGGTACGGAAGAACAAATCAAGGCTCTTGTCGGCGTTGTGAAAAGATACGGCATGAAAGGAAAGGTGACTTGGATATCTTTCTATTCTGCATATCTTGGCTACATAAAAGCGGTTGATCCGAATGCAAGGCTCGGTTTTGTTGTAGGGGCTGTAAGCGCAACTACAATTAACACAGTAACAAAAACTCTGCAATCGGGATACAACGAGGTGTTTATAGATTGCGCCTACGGCAATATCCCCGAAGAAGCTGTCCAGCTTTGCGCAGATGCGGATATTCCGCTTGAAGTGTGGACGGTAAACAATGAGGGCGAGATATTGGCTCTTGATGCTTATGTTTCGGGAGTTACGAGCGACAATCTGATCGCGGGCAAAGTATTCTATGACAGCAAGATAGGGGGATAATTATGTCACATTTACACAGCGTTTATGATTCTGATATGCACTTTTCAATTAACCCTGTAACACGGGCGATTCAAAACGAATCGCCCAAAAACAGCCTTGTTCAGTACGACCACAATTCAGAGCGGTTTACTTTTGAACTCCCCCGCTACATCGAAGAGCATGATATGTCACACTGTAATCGCGTAGAGGTACACTATATCAATATCGGAAGAAGCGGCGATCAGAAAGCGGGCGTTTATGAGGTTGACGATTGTCAGATAAGCTTACGCGATAACGGCGTTGTCATTTGCAGTTGGCTCATATCCTCGAATGCGACACGGTATGCTGGCTATCTTGCTTTCTTGATACGCTTTGCTTGCGTAGCCGCGGACGGCACGATTGAGTACGCATGGCATACCGAGATATACAAGGGTATAGCGGTTACGGACGGCATGAGCAACGGCGAAGCTATTGTTGAAGAATATGCGGATGTTCTCGAACAATGGAAAAACGCAATAAACGGAGCGGGCTATATAACCCTCGCCGATACCGTGAGTGTTTACGAGTTTGCTGACTATGACAATTTTCATTTGGGCGTTTTGGGCGGCTATGTAGATATGTCGCTGTTGCCCGTAGGCAAGCGCGTGCGTATAAAGAACACAAACATTCCCCTACTCTATGTCAGCGGACAGCCAACATCGGGATATGGAGATATTCCCGACACCGAACAGGATTTTATAACGAAGCTGAACAATACGGGCGAAGTATCGTATTACGGCATCGCTCTCCGAGACTATGCGAAAGACTCGGGAATGGTTTCGGGCGGTGGCGGTGGAACTGCAACGAATGTTCCTACAAAAGTTTCAGAGCTTGAGAATGATGCGGGATATCTCACAGCAGACGAAGTGCCTATTACATCCACAGAGGATAGCGTAACGCTTAACGGCAAAGACTTTTTGGAGATTGAATCGTCAGATACGATGACTGTTAAAACTCGCAACGCTATGTCTATTGAATCGGAAAATGATATGTATTTCCGTGCCACAAACATAGGCGTTACAGGCGATATGACGGTGCAAGACCCAGTTGGCGGCACAAGCGTAGCGAACAAGGGGTATGTTGACGGCAAAGAAACAGCACATAACGCTTCAACCACAGCCCACAACGATATTCGACAGTTAATATCGGGACTTACTTCTCGTCTTAACGCTCTTGCAGATTCGGACGACACCACGCTTGACCAGTTGAGCGAGATAGTCGCATACATCAAGGCAAACAAGAGCCTTATTGATTCAATCACAACAAGCAAGGTGAATGTGTCGGATATAATCGACAACTTGACAACAAGCGTTTCAAACAAGCCCCTGTCCGCAAAAATGGGTGTAGAGCTTAAAAAGCTGATCGACGCTATTGTGATTCCCACGTCACTTCCCGCGAGTGATGTGTACAGTTGGGCAAAACAACCCACAAAGCCGACATATACGGCGGCAGAGGTTGGGGCAGCTACACCTGCTTATGTTGATAACAAAGTCAACGAAATTATCAAAAGTGCCGAAAGCATCCCCGAATATTGGCTTGCAGAGCTTGAAACAAAAGCAGATGCCATTCAGCAGGCTATGGAAAAAGCGGGTCGCAACAAATCAGCTTTCCTTTGGTACACCGATGCGCATTGGGTGAACGGCAACAGTAAGATGTCACCCGTCTTGCTCGATTATTTGTATCACAACACACCGATGAACAAGGTCAATTTTGGCGGTGATATAATCGGTGATAGCTTGCTGGCTTCAAGGGAAGAAATGAAATACCTATACGAATGGCGAGAAGCTATCAAGGGATTGCCGAACCACCACAGCGTACTTGGCAACCATGATATGTTTGCGAGTGATACTGTTGACTATGAAGATGATAATTACAGATATGCGTTCTTGCTTGCACCCGAAGAATCTTCCGACATGGTAATGGGTGACGGTAATTATTATTACATCGACAACCCTTGCGAAAAGACAAGATATTTGCATTTCGCATATTTAACTTCGGGTCATACAGCAATGATGGCACAAGGTCAATTCATGGTCGATGCTATCAAGGGTGTTCCCGAAGGATGGCACATCGTGGCGATTGCTCACAGATGGTGGCAATACAGTAGTGCTTCGACACCGACAACGGGTTCGATTCCTGCGTTTGAAACTGAAATGCTGTCTGTATTTGATGCGTATAACGCAAGAACAACAAGGGGCGGTTCAAACTATTTCACTGCACAGGATTTCGCTTCTGCAAAAGGCAGAGTTGAGTTTTGTATAGCAGGTCATATTCATGTTGATTACGATTTTGAAACAGAGGGCGGTATTCCTGTCATCGTAACAACAGCAGACACCAACCAAAACAGAGTACCCGACAGCACCGTTGATAGCGGTACAGTAGGAACAACAACCGAAGCGGCGGTATTCGGTATCATTGCAGACTACAACGATACGGACAACACCAAAATCACGGTAGTTGGTGTAGGCAGAGGAACAAGCCGAGTTGTCAGAAAATCGTCTGTAAAGCTCACCTCTATCTCTGATATTACTTATTCGGGCGATACCACGGTAGGAGCGGCAATTGATGCTTCGAAATTCAGCTTCAAAGCGAATTATTCGAACGGAACAACCGATACTGTGAACGGTGCTACATCTGTAAGCCCTGCAACAGTCGGAATCGTCGGCAACAATACCGTGACTATCACATACACCGAGGGAAATGTTTCCGTGAGCGGAACGATGACAATTGTCGGAACGCCTGTGCCTGTGGTTAATCTTCTTAATCTTGATAGAAGCTATGTAGACGGCACAAGTGGCGCAAGCATGAACGCTTCTTCTTTGAATGAAAATTCTGCCTATAAGAATGTATCTTATAGCAATCTTGTTTTCAATGACAAGTCTTGCGCGGTTAGTGACATTTCAGAAAATGGGGTTACAATCACCGAACCCGGTGTTGGTGGTATATGTGTTTCTTATCCCGTTCATTTGTCAGACATTGATACGCAGGACTACAAACTTTCGTTTGATTATACAGGTGATGGAAGCACAAGAATTTATTTCAAATATGGTAGAGCAGACGGAACTTTCTCTACGAGCCAAACTGCCTTTAACACTGCGGGTAGTGGTCACGCTGATGTGACTATTCCGAGAGCGGATACCAATAACGGCACAGGCTTTGAGTGGTTGATTTTGAGTGTTGGCACAAATACAAGCAAAACCACAACGCTTTCAAATGTATTGCTGACAAAATCATAAGGCGGTGAGCTTATGAACAGAGATTACAAAGGCGTTCTCCCGTCCCCTCCCGATGAGAGGGATTGGCGCATAGACAGATGTATGGATATGCCTGTCGGCTCGTTCAGCTTCCCGAAAACATTCAAGGTTTCGTGGTTGCCCGATTACAAAGATCAAGGACAAGTCAACTCTTGCACAGCCTTTGCGCTTGCGCTCATTTTCGAATGTATCTACAAGCGGTTATACGGCGATGTGACAGGCTTTTCTACGGGGTATCTGTACGGCAACAGAATGGAATCGGAATACAAGGACGAGGGCGAGATAATGCGAGATGCTATCAAGGGTGCTTGTGTTCACGGCGATGTTAAGTCTGTACTTTGGGACAACAACTACGAAGTACCGAAAGCTATTGAAGTATTCGAAGCGGCATATCCGAAGCTCAAAGAATACGCCCACAAACTCGTCCGTGGATATGTCCGCATTCGTGGCGAGGACGAAGCAAGGGCGCATTTGATGAAGTACGGCATTCCGCTTTTCGCCTGTGCCAAAATGAAAAAAATTCACCCTCTGTCGAAGTCAGACGGATATCATGCTATTGCGGTGACAGGGTGGATTAAGACGGGCGAATTTGAGTGCCGAAACAGTTGGGGCAAGTACGATTGTCCCGATCCCGAATTGTATTACGATGAATTTTCAGAAATATGGGGGGTAGTACCTATGGAGAAGATTACATTTTCAGATGTAGCGGAAAGCAGATGGAGTGCAGAAGCAATCTATGAAGCCGCGGAAGCGGGATTGATAGAGGGTTTCCCCGATGGAACATTTGCACCCGATGCAATGCTCACAAGAGAGCAAATGGCGGTTATATGCGCCCGCATTATTCGGTACATAAAAGAAAACAAATAAAAGGGGGCAAACAAAATGCTTGTAATGACTAACAAAGAACTTGTGAAAAAGCTCAAGGATGTAGCGACGAATTACAAGACATTGTATGTCATGGGGTGCTTCGGTGCGCCTATGACAGAAGCAAACAAGGAAAGATACATAAATCATCACGAATACAACCGCAGAACAGCCCCGAAAAAGAGTATCAAGGCGGCATCTGCTGATACTTTCGGCTTTGATTGTGTGTGTCTTATTAAGGGCATTTTGTGGGGCTGGAGCGGAAAGACTTCCGCAACCTACGGCGGCGCGAAATACGCCGCCAACGGTGTCCCCGATGTAAGCGCGGACGGCATGATAGCAAAGTGTTCTGATCTCTCCACCGATTTTTCAAAAATCGAAGTGGGCGAAGCTGTATGGACGAAAGGGCATATCGGTATTTATATCGGTGACGGTCTTGCAGTTGAGTGTACGCCGAAATGGAATAACAAAGTACAGATAACGGCGTGTAATCGTTCTGTGAACGGATATAACCGTCGAAATTGGACGAAACACGGCAAGCTCCCCTACATCGAATATGTTAAAGAAAACGCCGTACAGCCCGCCAAAACCGCACTCGCGGTCGGTGACAGAGTAAAGCTCGCGGCAGATGCTACAATTTACGGAAAAACAAGTAAATTTGCATCGTTTGTCTACAAAAGCACGCTTTATGTCCGAGAGATAAACGGCAACAGAGTTGTTGTTTCAACTCTGAAAACGGGCGCGGTCACGGGCGCGGTAGATGTCAAGTATCTTACAAAGATTGAGTGAAAGGACGGTACAACATGATAGATCAGATTATCATAGGTGAAAAAGCTTCTTTTGATGACTTCGGGGCTTCCGTGGCAAAACGAACGAGCAAACAGCCGAAGAAAAAAACAATAAAAGAAGCTGTGCCGTTCTCCAATATAACTCATGATTTTACCGCGATAAACGGCGAGATTTATTGGGAAGATAGAGAGCTTGAATATACTTTTGAGCTGATATCCCCTACCCCCGAACGGCTGGAAGAAATGAAAATGGCTTTTGCAAATTGGTTGATGAATATTATCAAGCAAGAGTTGCACGACCCGACAATTCCCGAATATCACTATATCGTTACATACAACGATATGAGCTTTACGGATGAGGACGGAATGGAGAAAACAACGGCGAAAGTCACATTCTCCGCTTACCCTTACAAAATAGCAAACTATGCAAAATCGCATGAGCTTGAAATCCCCGCCAACGGCACAAGAACGGTGTGGATATTGAACGAATCAAGTCACAGAATCACGCCGAAGATAACCGCTGACGGAGCGGTAACATTAAAGCTCGGCGGCTCGACCTACACAATGAACGCGGGAGTGACCGAGGACGAAGCCTTCAAGCTGTCGGCGGGAATCAACAACATAAGTATCGTTAATTCAAACAGCGCAATTTGCAATGTGGCTATAAGCTTTTATGAAGAGGTGTTCTGATGTATATTGCAACAATTTACAATAGCGGAGAAAGCACCCCGATACATAACAGCAAAGAAAAACTGAAAAGCGGAAAAATCACAAAGGGCATAAACACTATTGATAGCTTTCAATTCACGATACTTCCGTCAAATAGCGGTTACGATAAAATCAACGATTACACAACGCTTGTTTCGGTGTACAACAGCAACCGTGACCGCTATGAGTTTTTCGGGCGTGTCCTTTACTCGAAAGACAACATGGACAGTAGCGGCAAGATAACCAAAGATGTTATCTGCGAGAGCTATTTAGGCTTCCTATGCGACAGCCAGCAAGAGTATGTCTCGGAGAAGAATTGGACGGTCGGCGGCTTACTCCAAACGCTCATAAATGTGCATAATTCTCAAGTAGAAAGCTACAAACAATTTACGCTCGGCGAAGTGACCGTCACCGATCCGAATGATAATTTGTATGTCGGCATCCAGCGCGAGAACACTTGGGACTCCTTGAAGAAAAAGCTGTTAGAAACTTTGGGCGGCGAATTTCGTTCCCGCGTGGTTGATAATGTTATTTACCTTGATTATTTGGTAGAGATTGGCGAGGTTTCAAAAACCGAAATTGCGCTGTCTAAAAACATGAAGTCTATCACGCGGGAAAAAGATCCGTCCGAAATTGTAACACGGCTCATTCCTTTAGGGTGCAAGCTGTCAGAAGTCGGCGAGGACGGTGCAGAGGTTGAAACAGAGCATCGCCTTGACATTTCCGCAGTAAATGACGGAAAGAAATATATTGACGATGAGGAAGCAATAGCTTTGTATGGAATCCGTGTTGCTACGGTTGAATGGGACGATGTAACCGTTCCGACAACGCTCTTGTCAAAGGGTATGCAATGGCTTGCCGAGAACAACAAAATACAAGTCAACTATACCGTGACCGCCCTTGATTTGTCGCTCATCGGACTTGATGTTGATGATTTTGAAGTGTGCAATTATCACACGGTAAAAAATCATTTAATCGGCGTTAGCGATACTGTCAGAATTATCAAGAAAAATATTGATGTCTGCGAGGAAATCAAGTCAACAATTGAACTCGGTGACAGCTTTGAGAGTTTAAGCGATGCAATGCAAAAGCAATCAAACGCTTTGGGGCTGATAACTTCCGACTATGTGACAAACAAGCAATTTACAAATGTAAATAAAAAGACAACTACGGCTATCAAGCAGACCGAAGAAAAAATAGCTTTAGTTGTGGGCGCAGAAAGCCTTGTGAACGATAAAGGGCAAGTACAGGGCGAGATAGTTATAGAAGCTGTCAACAGCGCGGTAGTCGCAAAAATCGCCGCGGAGCGTATCGACCTTGAGGGTAAAAAGTTAAATATCAAAGTTGATGCAACCAACATTGAGGGTGTTCTCAAAGCGGATCAGATAAACGCAGACGGCATCGAAGCAGAAAATGTAAGAATCACGGGCGATATCGCTATCAATAGTATGTTTCTTGAAGATTGCATGATAGTAGCGGGTGTGGACACGGGAACAACCGCTATCGAAGAATATCAAATGACTTGGGTAATGCGCGGACAATCTCCGACAACTTGCATAGGAACGGCAGACAGAAAGGTATCACGGGATATAGAAGTTTCGGTCGTTGCTGGTGGCAAAGTGTGGACAGGAACCATGCTCGCGGGGGAAAGGACGGTTACTATCACCATAACGGACACGGTAACAACGATAAACCGACCGAACTCCATATACGTATGTGAGGATGACACCTATATGTCCGTAAGCAAAGGTATCATGCCATACGAGAAAAGCAAGCTGACACTCGGCGCGCCTAACCATTCGTGGAAGGAAATCTACGCGGACACGGCAACTATAAACACATCGGACGAGCGGGAGAAAAACTCAATAACCGAGATACCGCAAAAGTATTCTGATCTGCTGTATAAGCTCACTCCCGTTATTTATAAACTGAATAACGGCACAAGTGACAGATACCATGTCGGCTTTGGGGCGCAATCGGTCGAAAAGGCAATGCAAGAATGCGATATTAGTAGTCAAGAATTTGCTGGCTTGATAAAATCCCCCGCTGGCGATGACTACAAATACGGCTTGCGATACAGCGAGTTTATAGCTCTTGCCGTTATGGAAATTCAGAAGCTAAATAAAAAAATTACCGAATTGGAGAAAAGAATCAATGGGGAATGAAATTGTAGTTACAGTGGAAGGAGTGCTATGGTTTTGCGGGGCGGTCGGAATTATTGGCGGCGCAATTACCATTATAGCAAAGATTTTCAAGCCATTTTCGGACTTAAAGAAGAGGGTAACCGCGCTTGAACAAAATCAAGTAAAAGACCACAAAAACCTTGAGAAGCTTGAAACGGGTATTGAAAAAATCTGCAAATGCACACTTGCCATAACTGACCACGAATTGACGGGAAATAGCGTTGACAAATTGCGAGAAGCAAAAGACGAAATGCAAAACTATCTTATACAAAAGTAAAAAGGGGGTAATTTTATGACAAAAGCAAAGGTTATCAAGTGGGCGAAAGCCGCCGCGATCAGAGCTATCAAGACGGTAGCGCAGACAGCAGTAGCGACAATCGGAACAACCGCAGTATTGAGCGGTGTTGATTGGCTCATGGTTGGCTCTGCTTCCTTGCTGGCGGGCATTCTCTCAATGCTTACCAGCGTGGCGGGGCTTCCCGAAGTGAAAGACGAATGACGGATAACACAAAAAGAACAGGGCTTTATGCCCTGTTTTTTATTGCTCTAAAATATTTCAAATTATGAACAAAAACATTATGTTTGTTTACAAAATATACCTTTTTATTATCCGCATAAATGAGTATAATTATAATTACAGTCAAGGGAAACCTTGGCGAGTAAGTAAGGCAGAAAGGAAAAGGAAATGACAGAGGGAATGACAAATCAACAATTCGACAAACTTCTCGAAAACCTCGCAAAGCTAATCGAAAGCAAAGCGAAAACCCCACAAGAAGCCGCACAAATCGTCCGAGACACAAAAACAAACAAATAAAAAAGGTTAGCGACCACATACCACCGTAACCGCTAACCACACCGCAAAGGGCGAGCCGAGAGCCTTACCTCGACCGCCCATCATTATAACACAGTAAGGCTAAAAAGTCAATACTATTAAACGAGCGGGAGCGATTTTCTTCCGCAGAAAGGAAAAAGTTATGAAGTATCAGATGAAAGTTGTTATTTACAACCCCGAAACACCCAAAGGAATGACAAGCGACTTGTACTTTGATTTGTCTTGCGTGTTTGTCTACGACCCCGAACAGTACGGCAACGGTCATTATGTAAGCATAGGCGGTAGGGAATTTTACCGCCAAGTTATCGACTTGCGATATGATCCCGAATTTGACCGCAACAATAAGCCAGCTTACCTCGAAAAATGGGCGAGAAGTTATTGGAGCGGAAAGAACGGAGCATACGCCATAAAATCGCTTGAAATACTCAAAGCAGAGTGACAGCGGAAGGGAAAAAGAATGAGCAAAAGAGGAATGACACCCGAACAAGCGGAAAAAATAAGATTAAAACGAGGTATTGACCGAGGAACAAAGCTTCGTATCATGCGAGTACAAAAGGGGCTTTCTCAAAGCGAGCTTTCAGCGGCTTCGGGAGTGCCTACAAAGTCAATACAGCGTTATGAGCAAGATCCGAACAAAACGGACGGGACAAAGCTTGAAACCCTGTGCGCGCTGTGTGAAGCTCTCGGATGCAAGATTGCTGACATCATAGACGATGAAAGTCTGATCGAGCGATTCAATAAAGTAAAATAATCAAAAAGGGCTAACCAAACGGTCAGCCCTCTTTTTGTTGCGAGTATAAAGCCCATAGGTACAAGCTTTTTATAGCACATATAACATTGATGGGCGGGTTCGTGCGCACGTTCATGTTAATGGTAGTGTGTAAAACTATACCCGTAGTTTTACATCAAGCTCTATCGGCGGATTCGTCCATTGTGTTTCTACCATTGGAAACTTGCCGTTTCCTTTGGCGGGTTGCTTTCTTTGCGGTCTCTCTCTATAATATTCTATACGGTCAATACACGCTTTCAGAAGCTCGTTTTTGACCTCGGCATCAACATCGGGATTCTTTAGTGCTTCCAAAGCTTCTCGAAATTTGTATATTTTCTCTTGGTAGTCGACAGGCTCGGGCATAGATTCGTAAGCTTTGCATAGAGCCTGTTGGACTTCTTCCTTGTCTTTTAAGAGCTTTCTATTTAGCTTGTCGAATATCTCGGCTGGCATACGCTGTGATACATCGGGGTGTGATTGCATTTCCCATTGTGCTAGCTCTTTTTCTTCTAATTCTTCAAACTTCTTTTTCAAATTTTCGATCAGCCGTGCGTGTAGCTTTATGGAATCGCTCTCGTTGTTTTTTAGGCGTATTTCAAAATCTTCGATACATTGCGCCAGCACATCACATACGCGCTCCAGCACCTCGTCAAAGGCGCAAGAGCCGATGCCACAACGGGATTGATGCAAACAAGTCAAGCGTGGGGCGCATTTTTTGCTGATTTGCAATATCATCGTCCTACCGCATTTTTTACAATAGAGCAAAGTTGCGAACGGATTTCGTACATTTACCCGCGTGGTTGCCCTGTGGTTTCTTCCGAGTTTATCTTGCACTTTGAAAAACAATTCTTCGGATATTATTCCATCGTGTCTACCCTCAAATTCCATATATTCTTTTATATCCGTTTGCGGGCGTTTTTTCTTGACTTCCCCGTTCTCAACAACGGAAACCGTCTTGCGCCAATTCCAGCGCACTTTTCCGATATAATGCACATTTTTTAGCATTTCTTTGACCGCCGTAGAAGACCATAACTTTCCTTGTGGCGGCTTTATGCCTATTTCGTCAAGCTTTATGCAGATAGCTGTTCGCCCCATATTTTGATTAGCATACATATCGAATATCAAGCGGACAACATCCGCTTGTTCGGGATTTTCTTTGAGCGTAGGGCATTTTGTTTTTCCGTCCATTACGGTAATCTTATCAAAACCATACGGCGGCACACTTCCGAGATAGTTACCCTGTTGCACAGAAAGCAAACGCCCACGGCTCATTATTTTTTTAGTGTATTCAAGATATTCGTTGCCGCGCATAAGCTCACGTTCAAACGCTTCTCTGTCGTATTCGTTGCGCAAGTCAAATGTTTTTTGCGGAGTGATAATGAGCGTGTTAGAGTAACGAAACAGCTTTGATAGTCTTCCGATGTCCTCTAAATCGGGGCGACCTAACCTTTGCACTTCTACCACGAGAACGGCTTTGATTTTTGGCGATTCAATTCTTTTCAGAAGATCGAGCATTTGCGGTCTGCCGTCAATCGTTTCGCCCGAAACAATTTCACGATACTTGTTGCTTTCGTTGATGTTGCCACCGAGATTGTTTTTTGCCCATTCGTTAAGAATGCTTTCATGCCTTGCAAGGACTTCCGAAACATCAAGCGTAGGATCGTCCGTTCTTGATTTTCTCAAATACACCAGCACTTCATCGGGCTTTAATAACTCGGAAAGATTATACATTTGATACATTTTTCCGCCACTTCCTTTGTTTTTGTCTTTGATGCGGTAAACTTTGTCGGCATCACCACCTAAACGTTATTTTGTCATTCCGCTTATTACTGTTTTGTAATAATTGTGAAGAGCAAGAAGCTCGTCTTTATGTTGAAGCTCCATTTTGAGAAGTTTCAACTCTGTTGTCAGATTAGCGTTCTCCACCTTTAGTCTCTCGTTTTCAATTTTAATAAGATCACGCTCTGCCCCTATAACACTGGCTGTTCCTTCGACCTCTGCAAGAGTTTCCTTAACCTCAACGAGGCTTTCGGTTGCGACTACAACTTTTGTATCGGCAAGGATGTCATCGAGTGAACCGCCGAGAACTGTAACTATTCGGTGAAGTGTGTCCACATAAGGGTTATCCGTGTCACCCGAAAAGATACGGATGACAGTCCTTTCGGGCAAGTTTGTCTTTTCTGCTATTTGTTTGGGTGACATCCCTGTCTTTTTCTTTAATTCTTTTAAATTATCAAGCCACATAGTATGTCCTTTCAGAATGATATTGTTGTCATTTTCAGATGACAAAGTTGGGTATTGATTTTACAAATTCGCCGTTGTAAAATACTGACAGAAAATTCAAGCGGTTACACGTTTTGACAATTTTCTCAACTTGATATTGGTATAATTACAAAAGGTAACACTTTCCAGTAGATTATCTCAATCTCAAGACTATATAATGTTTTCAGAAATATTTTTGCGAACTCGCGTTCGTACCGCTTGAAAGGAGCTTACGCCGATATGAGCCTTGTTGACACCTACATCAAAGAAATAATTGAATTGCTAAATAATTGTGATGATGTCGAAATTCTTGATCTCATTTTTCAGTTGTTGAAAAAGCATTTAACACAGTCTTAACCGCTTCCCGCTTTTCAAAATCAAGCTTTGAAAGTGTTTCCACCATTTGCAGAAGCTCTGCATCTTTGCTCATCAACAAAATGATATCCGAAAGGATGTCATTTTTCTTTTGGACTTTTTCCCAACTCATTAAATCAGCAACAGTTGTCCCCAACACTTCCGCAAACTGAACGATTCTTGATTGTGGGATGTCGATTTTGCCGTTTTCAATTCGCGTGATAGTGGAATGATTGTACCCCATACGCGCCGCTAAATCTCGTTGCGACCAACCTTTTTCCGTTCTGATACTTTTGATTTTTTCGCCTATTTTCATTAAATGCACCGCCCTTCCTGTATAGTATACACTTTCGGTGCGTAAAAATCAATAATTTTATAGCTTTTTTTCGAAAAAACTATTGACAAAAATATAAAAGTGTATATAATGGTATCAAACGGTGCGTGTCACGCACCGCGAAAGAGAGGTGAAAATATATGACAAATACTGATATGCTTCAAGATAAAATTAAGAAGTCGGGCAAAAAAAAGACATATCTCGCCGAAAAGGTGGGCTTGTCTTTAGCGGGTTTCCGTAACTGCTGTATCAACAAAAGCGAATTTAAGGCGAGTCAGATTGAGATTCTATGTGAAGAACTTAACATAACAAGCCTTAAAGAAAGACACGCAATTTTTTTTGCGGTTGATGGTGCGTGTGGCGCACCAGGAAGGATGAGCAATGCTTAGAAGAAGTGGAAAAAGAAAAATCTATATGATTAAGCATAATGTCACAGGGAGAATGTATATCGGAAGCGCGTTTGACCCCGATGTAAGAACTGCAACCCATTTTTGCAAACTTAGAGCGGGAAAACATCCCGTTGAGGATATGCAAGATGACTTCAACAAATTTGGCAATCATTTCACGGTTTCTATTATCGGCGAAATAAATAACGCCGATGAAAATGTCAAAGAATTTGAGGCGATGGATGAATTTCAATCTTGTGTTCGTGGCATTGGTTACAACTACAAAGACCCACACGCAAAAAAGGAGCCGTTTAGAGAGAAATACATAACCGCTATCACAAAGAAAATTCGGCAAATTCATGACATTGAAATGCTTGACTTGATCTCGCAACTGCTTGACAAATCATTATTAAACCACCCACCGCATACGTTTTACAGAGGTGATTGAAAATGAGCAAAACCAACGATACATACAAGGAAGTCAAAATCTTTAACTTTCCGAATATGGTAGCAAAGGTACATATCCCAGACATAAGCAACGAAGAACGAAACCGCCGAATGAAAGCTATTCACGATGCGGCGGCAGATTTAATGAAAGGTAATTGAAATGAAAGGCTACAAAGCATTTGAAAAAGGCATGATATGCCGCGGCAAACAGTATGCCGAAAATACTGTGTTTGAAGAAGAAAAAGCCGAGATTTGCAAAAGTGGTATGCACTTCTGTAAGAATCCGCTTGATGTTTTGGACTATTACCCGCTCGTAGATAACAACGGCAATATGCCCGAGTTTGCAGAGGTTGAAGCACTTGACGAAGTTGTGACCGATGATAACAAGAAATTTGCTACAAAAAAGATGCGGGTCGGTGCAAAGCTTAATCTTCTCGGGTTTATCAAAGCTTCTCTTGAAGTCACAAGACACGAAATAGAAACCGAAGCAAAAAACAAAAAAAAGGATGACCTTATAAAAGCGGGCGGCAATGGGAGCACACTTGCGGGCGGCAATTGGAGCACACTCGCAGGCGGCAATTGGAGCAAACTTGCGGGCGGCGATTGGAGCACACTTGCGGGCGGCGATTGGAGCAAACTCGCAGGCGGCAATGGGAGCAAACTCGCAGGCGGCAATGGGAGCAAACTTGCGGGCGGCGATAGGAGCACACTTGCGGGCGGCGATTGGAGCACACTTGCGGGCGGCGATAGGAGCACACTCGCAGGCGGCAATGGGAGCAAACTTGCGGGCGGCGATAGGAGCAAACTTGCGGGCGGCAATGGGAGCAAACTTGCGGGCGGCAAT
>JAEIGA010001017.1_pt1 | contig 42268 bp, 35 predicted proteins | sample 9270691 | NCBI WGS metagenome assembly JAEIGA01 (sample SAMN17057246, study PRJNA624740) | gut metagenome | biome: biome; isolation source: fecal sample | host: Bos grunniens | place: China: Xizang | collected 2019 | reverse complement strand
TTCTCCTCATTGACAATCTCAGCACCTTCAGCAGTGAGAATGCCCTTGAACTTCTCTACCGCTTCCTTCATCTGAGCATCAGACAAAACGGGAGTTAAAATGAAAACGGTTTCGTATTGATTCATTTTTAATTAATAAATAGGTTAAACAATCGTTTTTACTAAACGCGGGTGCAAAGATATACATAATTTTCGAAATGCCAAAGAATTACTGCAAGTTTTGACAGCCAAGCCATAAGCAATCTGCCTATTTTACTGTTATCACTGCATAAATCAGTGCTTTTTCAAACAAAAAAAGTACTTTTCCACAAAAAAATTTCATTCTCTAAATATTTATGTGTTTCTTTGCAAACAGGAAATAACTAAAAAACAACATATAATATTATGGCAAGCAAAATCAAACTCGCAGGAATCGTCATCTTTATCATTGGCGCAATCCTTATTATCCTCAGCCACTTTTTGGGATGGAACAATTTCAATTTTGTAAATTTGGGTTCAATTGCACTTATGATTGCAGGTCTTATCACTTACATCATTGGAGGTAAAAAGGTTCTCGAGGAAAAATAACCTGAGATTTGCAGAGGGAAATACAAAAAGAATGGACTGAAAAACAGTCCATTCTTTTTTTGTACCCGATACAGCCTGATTACGCTTCCACACCCGGCGCAATGAGTTTGTATCCCTTACCGTGGATATTGATAATCTCGATAGAGTCATCGGCTTTCAGATGTTTGCGCAATTTAGTGATATACACATCCATACTGCGGGCATTGAAGTAATTGTCATCGCTCCACACAGTCTTAAGAGCAAAGTCGCGCTGCAATATCTCGTTCTGGTGAGCGCACAGCAGAGCCAACAAATCCGATTCCTTTGTTGTAAGTTTTGTCTGCTGACCATCCATTGTGAGCACCTGCTTCTGTGTATCAAACATAAAGCGACCGATCTTATACATGGTATTCTCCTTGTTCTTCTTACCACATACACGACGCAACACAGTCTCGATGCGCACCACAAGTACCTCCATACTGAAAGGCTTTGTTATATAATCGTCGGCACCAATCTTGAAGCCTTCTAGAATATCCTCGTTCAATGTCTTTGCAGTCAAGAATATGATAGGTATCTCCTTATTCGCCTGACGTATCTCCTGAGCCAAAGTAAAACCATCCTTTACAGGCATCATTACATCAAGTACACAAATATCGAATTTGCCTTTCATGAAAGCCTCGTAACCGGCTTCGCCATCGGGGCAAAGTTCGGCATAATAACCTTTTGCCTGAAGGTATTCACGCAAGAGCATACCCAGATTCTCGTCATCCTCGCATAGCAAAATTCTCTGTTTCTCGTCCATAATCATTTATTTTAAAGGTAATACAATTACAAATGTTGTTCCGACACCAAGCTCACTCTCGGCGCGTATCGAACCACGGTGTGCCTTCACCATCTGCTTCACATAAGCCAATCCAAGACCAAAGCCCTTGACATTATGCACATTTCCGGTCTGCACACGGTAGAACTTATCAAAAATCTTTTTAAGATTCTCCTTACTTACACCCATACCGTTATCCTTGATAGAGAGCACAAAGTTGTCCCCGACATTCTTGGTGCGCACCTCCAGCGACAACGGCACATCGTGTCGCTTATATTTCATGGCGTTATCCATAAGATTGAACACCACATTGGTGAAGTGCATCTCATCCACATATATGAATGGATCGTTTGCCTCGAATTCAGAAGTTATCGCTCCGCCATTCTGCTCAACCTTTACCGCAAATGTGTTTATTATACCCATCAGCAATTCATGGGCATCGAGTTCCTTCATCTTTAATGCAGCGGTATTCTTGTCGTCAAACATAGACATCTGCAACACCTTGTCCACCTGGAAACGCAACCTCTTGGTTTCGCTCGATATCACACCCGACAGTTTACCGAACATCTCGGGCGACTTTGCAACCGTCTGGTCCTGCAGCATCTGAGCGGCAAGCGATATTGTGGATATCGGTGTCTTGAACTCATGCGTCATGTTATTTATAAAGTCGTTCTTCATCTTGGTAAACTTCTTGTGCCTTACCACCATATAGAGCGTAATCACAAATGTTATTAACAAAACCAATGTGAACAATATGGAAGGAAGCATAAATTTAACCGAACCATAAATATAATTGTTCAGCACCTTAGATGGAAAAACAACTTCAAGCACAGCCACGCGTGTGGGTGGATCGTTCTTAAACAGAGTCTCAGTATATTTGATGCCTTTTCTGTCGGTTTTAAAATCCGGACAACGATATACCTCGGCTCCGTTACCTGCCAGAACCCTGAAATGATAAGGCATATCAATTCCATTATTCTCCAGCTCCATTTTTATCGCCTTGTCGAGAATCTCAAAATCTATTCTGGCCTTCAGAGGCTTGTCGCTTGCCTGATAGAGCATATTGTATATAACCTCATCGAGTACGGCACGCTGGTACTTGTATCTCATGCGCAGAACATCAAGTGCAAGCCTCTGCGCCTCCTCAACCGACAGGTTCTTTTCACCATTCAGGCTCTTGTTCTCAAAATGCGGGGGATTGAGAACAAATGTCTTGAACTCGAATTTCGACACCACATCACCGGTCTCGGACGATGTCACATAACTGTGTTCGAACTTTATACCGTTATCGTTCAACTGACCGCGCAAGATATCCCTGCGCACATCCTTTGAAAGATATTCACGCATCTCTTCGAGTTCAAGGTCGTAAGCCACCTGATAAAGCGCGCGCTTCACTCCCTCCTCGAAATGCCCCTTTCGCATCCCCACCATTGCATCGATGTACGATACCTGCATAAACAACAATGCAAAGCAACATACACCCATCACAACGCCAACTATCAATATCGCATTCTTTTTCATGCAACAAATATAACCACTACCTCAAAAGAAACATAATTTACGCAAGACTTTTATTAACAATTTCCTTTTAATTAACAAATACATATTTTATAATTAACAAAACAACAAGTTAAATTCCACAAAGACAGCTATTTTACAAAAAACGCACAATCCTTTAACATAAGAAAAGGCGGAACCGTAAAGATTCCGCCCCTCCACTAAATTCATTGTTATTATTCCTCGTCTTTCACAGCGAGTTCTTCAACAAGTTTGTTCTGGACATCGCCCGGAACAAGTTCATATGTCGAAGGCGACATAATGAACGATGCACGTCCACCGGTAAGTGAACTCAATGTTGTAGAGTAAGAAGCCATCTCCTTCAAAGGAACCTTGGCTGCGAGTTTCTCGTAACCGTTCTCACTCTCCATACCCATAATCATACCACGACGACCCTGGATATCACTCATAACATCACCCATCTTATCTGATGGAACGAATACCTCTACATCATAAACAGGCTCAAGAATCTTTGGACCGGCCTCGCGGAACGCAGCACTGAAGGCATTGCGACCTGCAAGCATGAATGAGAGTTCGTTAGAATCAACCGGGTGCATCTTACCATCATAAACAATCACACGTACATCGCGTGCATAAGAACCTGTAAGCGGACCGCGCTCCATACGCTCCATAACACCCTTGAGAATTGCAGGCATGAAACGTGCATCGATGCTACCACCTACAATACTGTTCACGAACACAAGTTTACCACCCCATTCGAGTGTAACTTCCTCTACACCCTTGGCATTGATCTTGAACTCCTGACCACCGAAACGATAAACCTCCTGCAATGGCTTGCCATCCTCGTAAGGCTCTACAATCATATGTACCTCACCGAACTGACCGGCACCACCCGACTGTTTCTTATGACGATAATCGGCACGTGCTGCCTTTGTGATAGTCTCGCGATAAGGGATCTTTGGCTCATCATATTTAACCTGAACCTTTTCAACATGCTCAAGACGCCATTTCAATGTACGCAAGTGGAATTCACCCTGACCATAGACAATTGTCTGGCGGAGCTCCTTAGACTGCTCGATGCGCCATGTAGGATCCTCCTCGTGCATACGGTTAAGCACCTGCATCATCTTCTCGATTTCAGACTCGTTCACAGGCTTGATAGCACGTGAATATTTCGAAGCAGGATACTTCACCAAAGCAAACTTATTGTTCGCATCCTTTGCATTGAGAGTATTTCCAATCTTGATATCCTTGAGTTTTACTGTACATCCAAGGTCACCCGCCTTCAATTCATCCACAGCCACACGGTTTGCACCGGCACTGCAGTACAACTGCGCGATACGCTCCTTTGAGCCACGATCGGCATTCACCAAGTCATCACCGGCCTTAAGAGTACCACTCATAACCTTGAAGTAGTTAACCTCACCGATATGTGGTTCCACAGATGTCTTATAGAAGAATACCGATGTAGGAGCCTCGCTGTCATAAGGAACAGTTTCACCATCTGCATTCACAGGTTGTGGCATATCGTTGATTTCAGGAGCCACATTTGCCAAGAACTCGAGCAGGCGACTTACAGCCACGTCGGTAGCAGCAGAACAGCAGAGAACAGGATAAACACTGTCAGTCTCAAGACCCATACGTGCACCCATACGGATTTCGTCGGTTGTAAGTTCCTCAGATTCAAAGAACTTGTCCATCAAACCCTCCTCGTTCTCGGCAGCCTTCTCAACAAGTTCCATGTGAAGAGCCTTTGCCTTGTCATACTCTTCGGCAGGGATATCCTCAACCAAAGGAGGCTGACCTTCACCTGTAAAAGTAAGTTTCTTCATCAGAAGAACGTCGATGATAGTGCTGAAGCCGGGACCTGCATTCAATGGATACTGAACAGGAACAACCTTTGAGCCATAGATCGACTGCAACTGCTCGATTACTGTATCATAGTCGCACTTTTCGTTATCAACCTGGTTGACAACAAACATCATAGGCTTCTTCATTTTCTTGATATAGCGGTAGCAGTTCTGTGTACCCACCTCTACACCATACTGACCGTTGATTACCATCATAGCCAAATCGGCAACAGTCATCGCACTGACCATACTGCCTGCAAAGTCATCGGCACCCGGACAATCTATAAGGTTCAGTTTCTTTCCGGCCTGCTCAATCTGGAATACAGTCGAAAACACCGAATAGCCATACTCCTGTTCAACAGGGAAGTAATCACTAACGGTGTTCTTTGCTTCAATTGTACCTCTACGTTTGATAACTCCACCCTCATAGAGCATAGCCTCTGTGAGAGTGGTTTTTCCAGAGCCGGAACATCCTACAATCGCAATGTTCTTGATTTCGTTAGTCTGATAAGTTTTCATACTATTTTTGTTTTAAATAAGGAAGAGAGAGTGGATAAAAACAAATAATCATCATCATTAACGACAGTCTTTACCTGCATCAACACCATTCTCAAATCCCAATGGTTAGTTAAAGTTTTAAAAGTGTTGGCAATGTAGGAATTTTTAAAAACAAAAGCAAATGTAAAAGGAATGTTTTTTAACTTAATAAGAAAAAAACTATCTTTACAACAAAATTTAACAGAAAATGGCAGGCATTTATATACATATACCCTTCTGCAAGCAACGGTGCAACTACTGCGCATTCTACTCTTCCACCTTATATAATATAAGGGAAGAGTATACCGATGCCGTATGCAAAGAACTCGGAATGCGAAAGGAGTATATCAAAGACGAAGAGATAAGAACGATATACTTTGGTGGCGGAACACCCTCCACCCTTCCCATACCCCTGTTGCAGAAGATATGCGATACCATATATTCCAATTACAACGTATGCAATGATGCCGAAGTAACCATAGAATGCAACCCCGACGACCTTACGACAGAATTCCTTGCCGAACTCCGCAAACTCCCATTCAACAGAATAAGCATGGGAGTACAGAGTTTCAACAACGCACAGCTCAAGCGTCTGGGCCGCAGACACAATGCCGAAAAAGCACACCAGGCAATCAAAAACTCACGAGAAGCAGGCTACAGCAATATAAGCATCGACCTTATGTTCGCGCTCCCCGGTTCCACTTTAGAAGAGTGGGAACAGACAATAAGCGAAGCAATCTCGCTGAAGCCCGAACACATTTCGGCATATAACCTGATGTACGAAGAGGACACCCCCTTGCTTCGCGCCTTGCAACGTGGAGATTTTGAAGAACTCAGCGAAGAGGAGAACGTAGAGCAGTTCCAAATGCTGATAACAAAGATGAAAGAAGCAGGCTACCGCCATTACGAGATTTCCAACTTCGCCATTCCAGGACACGAAAGTCGCCACAACAGCAGCTATTGGAACGACACCGCATACATTGGTTGCGGAGCCGCAGCCCACTCATACAACGGCACATCGCGCGAATGGAACATCTCCGACATCAAAGAGTATATAAAAGGAATAGAAAACAGTGAGCGCAACTACGAGATAGAACATCTAACCGAAGAGGAACGCTATAACGACACAATCCTCACGCGCCTACGCACAGCCGACGGCATCCCACTCAACTGGATGAAAGAAAAGTTCAGCGAAAAACTGAACCGCTATATGCTTGCCACCGCACAGAAACACATTGAATGCGGCAATCTGAAAAAAACTGACGAAACGCTCTCCCTGACCGAGAAAGGCATTTTCATCAGCGATGCAGTTATAAGGGATTTGATTTTTGCGGAATAATAAAACACAAGAAACAGTGCCGTCGGCACTGTTTCTTCTTTATACCATACTTTTATAAAATCCTCTTATAGCATAATTCAAATAATAATATACCGATTTAAGCACACTCAAATGCTCTATATCACGATATATACGCCACTGCCACGACAACAGCGCCATCTTACGTGATGAAACGGAATCGTCAGAAACACGATAAAGCGCAACAACCTTACCGGTATTGCGTGCTATAAAGCCACGTTTCAGAATCGAAAGCCACATAGCATAATCCTCGTGTCGCACCATTGAAAAATACACCTTTCCAACACGCTCCACATCATACATGGCAGTGACATTACCAATAACATTACCGAGCAACAATTTTCTGTAAGTTGTAATCTTACGCGCCTTCACCACACGTTCCTCTCGATTCGACTCTTCATCAACCTTTTCATAATCAGAAAAGACAACACCAATTTTTCTCGACTCATTAAAGAACGGCAACTGATGCTCCAGTTTATCGGGCAACCAGACATCATCGCTGTCGAGAAATGCTATATATCGTCCATTGGCAAGACTTACAGCCATATTACGCGGAGTCGCAGGATATCCGGTAGGAGTTGGATTGTCATAAACCCTTATTCGGCAATCTTCAGCCGCAAGCCTATTTGCAATTTCCAGAGAGTCATCGGTTGAATTATCATTCACAACCAATAACTCCCAATTGCCGTAGGTCTGCGACATCACTGAGCGTATCGCCTCCTCAAGGTATTTAGCTGCATTATGCACAGGCATAACAACCGAAACCAACTCACCCATCACCTATTATTTCCTTTTATTGAACAGATACTGTTTCAGTTTTCCGAAAGCCTTCAATGAACGCTTGAAATCGGAAAAATCGGTTAAACCGACACGAATACGATGGAGTATATATCTTGGACGAAGATAATATTTCTTGCGTGCCATATTACAGAAATCCACCATCTCCTGCGCCGACAGATGTGGCATTGAAAGAACTGTATTATGAGTACCGTCAGGCAGACAATACTTTTCATAATCAAGTTCTATATAACCATTCTCATACGCCCAGTCATAAGCCTCAGTTCCGGGATAAGGAATCAACGGGAAGAACTGTGCCGTATCGGTATTCAATTTGAGAGCCAACTCCAAAGTCTGTTGCATTGTCTCTTTTGTCTCACCATTATTTCCCACCATATAGCAGGCATGAATCAAGAGACCTGCCTTTTTGGCATTTGCGACATAAGAATAGAACTGCTCAACCTTTGTACCCTTCTTGATATTGTCAAGAATCTGTTGGCTACCCGACTCAATTCCAGGAATAATAAGACGACATCCGGCCTTCTTCATAGCCTTCATTGTCTCAAGGTCAAGATTCACACGGGCATTACATAGCCAACGGAGTCGTTTGTTCAGTTTACGTTCAACGAGCAACGAACAAACCTCAAGCACCCTTTTCTTGTTTGCTGTAAACGTATCATCTTCTATGACCACTTCCTTTACCTCCGGAAAATTCTTTGCAATATACTCAAACTCCGCAACTACATTCGCCGCTGTACGCGCACGGAATGCATGACCATGCATAGTCTGAGGATATACACAGAAATTACAACGGAAAGGACATCCACGACCTGTAAATATCTGAATTGAGGGATATGTCGCCGCGGCAAAGAAGTAATCTCTAGGGTCAAGGTACTTATGAATGAATTCCGACGCAAAAGGTATTTCGTCAAGTTCCTTCATTGCCGGCATGAGAGCAGTACGTTTGCAACCGTCGGCACCATTAACACAAAGACCACGTACCTGAGCAATATCCGTACCATCCTTGATTGCATTCGCCAATTCAAGCACTATATTGTCGTACTCACCTATAGCAACAGCATCAATTGCCGAAGAATAACCGAGTGTCTCCTCGGGACGAGCCGAAGGATGTGTTCCGACCAATAAAGCAAAAGCTTCCGGATATAGCTTTTTAACTGCTGATGCGAAAGCCACATCACTCTTTATTGACGGAGTGCTGGTTCCGTATACAAACAGTTTCGCATCCGACGCGTTCTGCTCTATGTAAGCCAATGACTGCACCTCATCCATCTGCTTTGCAGGTGCATCAAGAAAACAGATATCATAACCCGCCTTTTCGCAATAAGCTGCAGCATATATAAGCCATAGAGGATAATATAAAGCACCACTCTTTGTAATGGCCGGACTACGCGATTCTCGCGAAAACTTACCGAACTCAGCCTTAAAAGGAGGATTTATAAAACATATTTTCATACAATCAAAAGTCTTAATCAATAATTAAGCACAAAGATAGCACAAAAACGTAAAACACAAAGTAAACTTTGATGTTTTACGTTTTTTCAATGTGTTTTTTGAATCAGCTTGCTCAAAACAAACTTCTGAGCATAAGATGCCATGCAAGATATGCCCTATAACTCAATTTGTAGTAAAGACTGTTTGTACTTTTTCCTCCGGCAAAAGAGACTGTATTGGAATGACGACGATAAAGTTGCATCACCTCAGATGTATATCCACACTTGAAATGCATCTGAGCAAACAGGCACAGCCACAAATCGTGTGCAGCCACCTTGTCGGGGAAAGGTAAAGAAGCCTCAAGCACCTTACGCTTGAAAGCCATGCAACTGCCAAGCCATGAGTTCACCACAAAATTACCCCATACCGATTTCTTTTGAGGGAACTCATCACAATAATATTTTTCTTTTGTGACATTCAGGTTCTCATCAACAAGAGCACAGTTACATTCAACAACATCATAATTACCTTGTTGCATGAAATCGACCATCTTTTCAAGTTTACCCGGCAGCCAAACATCATCCTGATCGGCAAGGAAAAGAATTTCACCTTTGGATTTCAACAAGGCATTTTCAAAATTATGTGTCACACCTTTCTTCAACTCATTGTAGAAGAATTTTATTCTTTTGTCGTTGTAAGAGCTGATAATCTCTGCCGTAGCATCAGATGAATGGTCGTCAGAAATCACCAATTCATCATCAGCACCCAGTTGACACAATATACTGTCTATTTGCTCCCTTATATATTTTTGACCATTATATGTGGCCATGCAAACTGAAATCATAGTATTATTATTGATAAAATTTTCATTTTGTTGCAACGCCCCCTATATACCTAATAAAAATTTGGAAATATATTTATTCTTTTCAACCCGTTTAGCAAATTTATATATAATCCACATCTGTAGCAATGCAAATATTATTGATAAAATATCCAAAATCAAAGGATTTGTTACATTGAATCCAATAAAAGATAAAAAGCGTAATGTAAATCCATTAATAACAGTTGTCATTGTATAAAAGACTAGTGTATATCTACCATATTTTGAAAATTTCTGCACAATTGGGTGAGAATCAAAATGAGATGCTATCAAGAATATGAATGTAGAACCAGCGATACCTATCAGAAGTCTGATAAAAAAAGAAATTATCATACCTTTATTAATGTTTGATATATCAAAAGGCGACAGATATACAGTATGCTCGAGTCCCCAATAGAATATATAAATGAGCACAAAAACACTACCAAATAACACAGAATATCCAACATTCATTTTATTAATAAATTTCCTCAGCAGCACCCCATATATAAGAAATGGGAACATAAAATTCGTGAGAGATGTCTTAAAGACAGGAACTGCAATCACAAATAAAAGAGAAGAAACAATAAGTGCTACGTCGTTTTTGAATAAAAAAGAAAATAACCTGAAAACCACCAACGAACAGAAGAGTGCCGACAAATACCAATATCGTATAAAGAAATCACCAATAGACGGAATACTTACTGTAAAGACACTGTATATAAGTATCCAAATGAGCATCGGAACAATCAACCTTAAAAATCTGCCATATATATAGTCTGTTATTGGAATCTCCCTTATTTTTTTAAAATTCAGAACAAATCCACTTGCTATCATAAACAAAGGCATATGGATAGAGACAAAAAAATCGTTAGGGATTACCTTCTCCGGAAATGTCTGACAAGATAAACTTTGAGCACAATGTCCTATCGTTACAATGAACATTGCAAAAACCTTTATAAAATCAATATATGCTATACGTTTGTCCCCCATTACAAACTTCTGTTTATTTAAATTAATAATACGTTAAATAATATTAACGTTTAATCATTGAACGCAACAAATCTATTGCCAACTTAAAATCCGGGTGAGTTCGAAAAAGCAATACAGCAACAATCGTACCTACGAACAAAGATATCAAGACTTTTACAACAATCGGCAATACAGGAACGACATTTCCTGCCAGCATTGAAAATACGACAATTATCAATAGACGTATGAATATAGGCAACAAATCCTTGAATTGCTCCTTCAAGCTATAATTTATAGGCTTTCCACAATAATATAAGTTCAAGAAAAGCAATAACACCGAATATATTGTCAAACCAAAAACAAATACTGCTATCTCAAAATTTATTGTAATCAATAATATAACAACCATTATGGAACGACGAGCGATTTCCAGACCTAGTATTGTTTTGGAATCACCCTTTACCATAAGAATATTCTGATTAATACAATGCAGAGGAAAAAGGATTCCATTTATTCCTATAAGCAAGAAGAACGTACCGGCAGTTCTCCATGTAGGACTTCCCAGCAATAGTTCAAACAAATTTGGCGAACTGCCCATCAATAATGCCATAATCGTTCCAACAAAAATCAATGCTATAGCAATAATCCTTTTATACCCGCCCTTAATATCACCAGTTTCATTATTGATTTTAGCAAGAAATGGATACGTTACAGATTGAATGACCTGAGTTGTGGTTTGTGAGCCCAAATTCTTTATTCTGTCGGCTTGAGAATAATAGCCCAATTCTGCCGTGGAGTAAGCCTTGCCTATAACAAGAGAATATATATTGTTGAATATGGTACCAATAACTGCTGACAACATTATGTTTTTCGAGAAAGAGAAATACTTTTTAAACGACACAAAAGATACTTTCATAACAGGTACAAAATCAGTTGTCAGCCAAAGGAGCAGCATCTTAAAAAAGTATATGAGCAGATTCTGTATCACTAAAGCCCATACATTCTTATACTTGTATGCCAAATATATTGCGACTAAGCTAGAGATTAAAGTTGCAGCCAAAGATATAAAACATAATTTCTTGAATTTTAGATCTCTCTGCATTTTCGTCGTTTGAACCAACGACAATGCATTCAACGGCAACACCAAGAAGGTAATCTTACACACATCATTCAGTATCGGTTCATTATAAAACCGCGCAATATATCCCGAAGAGAAATACAAAAGTACATATAGTAGTATCGAAATGAAAACATTGAAAAAAAGGACTGTAGAATAATCTACCCTTGTAACTTCCTTTTCCCTAATAAGTGCTTGCCCGAACCCCGAATCAATTATTACATTAGCTAATGTTGTAAAAACAACCACCATACCAATTATACCATAGTCGTCCGGAGTCAAAGAACGTGCCAGTAAAAAGGTACTTATCAGCTGAATACCTGAAACAGATACAAGTTCCAAGTATTTCCACATTACATTATTTGCAATCTGTTTACCGACCCCCATTATTCTCCCATTTGTTTGGCAATAGCATCTTCCTTATCCATAAACCAACTATTACCCATTTCTACACCCTTAATTAAGACCTTAGCCGGATTTCCTGATATAAGCAAGTTCTTACCTTCATTTGTAAAATCGCCGCTCACTTTAGATATACATGACACCACACAACCATCCGGCAATACAGTTCCCTTTCCTATCGTAGTACCATTACCAACGAAGACATTGTTACCGATAGTTACCGGTTTCAAACGTGGGTAGTGCTTATCCTTCTCAATATTATACAAAAAATGGAAATCCGTATCAAATATCTGGCTATTCCATGACATTCTAAAATCATTACCTATAGTTATTGCCTTATGACAAACGACCTTGCTATTACCCCCGAATCCTACACGTTCACCAACAGACAACTCAGCTCCTTGACGTACAACCACTTTCACTCCCGGATGCATCTTCATATTCCCGGCTACTGTAAACGTACCCATATTGTTGAATACCGTCTTTTCAGCATTAGTTTCAAAATCACCAATTCTTATAACACCTATAGAAACCATTCCTGTATGCACACTCTTGGACAAAATGATTTTTCCGACATTTTTGATTTTTGTATTATACGAAACCAAAAACGGTATTTTAATGGCCTGTCCAAACGGCAAAGCCTTAAAATTGAACCAGAATGTCTTTATCCAATTTATATTCCAGAAGAACACTTTCATCATCGATAAAGAATAGCGTTCTTCAGAACTCATATTTTTTACAAATCCACCTAAAAATCCCATATTAAAAACAATTAAAACTTACGTATTTACAACAGTTACTTTCATTTTCTACCGGCAATAACCCTTAACACTGATGGAACATATCGATTCATCAGATAGAACACCGACAACAATAGCGACACACATGCCACAATAGCTGACAGATAAAGAAAAACAAAGCCCGTAGCTGTTGCCGGCGTGCTAATCATATAAAGTACCTTTAGCACCTCATTATAAATAAGGTAATGCGATATGTATATAAAGAAACTCGACGATGACAAGAACTTATTGGGTTTACAGATGGATTTCCTTATTAGCAATGCAGCCACATTATATGCAAATATAAGACCAACAAATATATTCATCAATTTTAAGATTGCACAATATTCCGGTTTAACATAAGCACAGATCATATATGCAATGGCAAGAGCAAAATATCCAAAATACGATATATGGGAAAAGCGTCCAAACTCAGCCATCATATCCTTTTTATGCACGCTCATATATGCGCCCCACATAAAAAACGCATATGCAGTAATGAGTTGTGATGCATGTCCCCATTTATAAAAATCGGCAACAAACCACAACACAAGCATTGCTACAACTGCCGGAACACGTATTTTCTTTACAATCCAATAGACGATTGGGGATGTAAGCACAACAATTATTAAATCGCGGATAAACCATAAAGGAGAATTGACAGGATATATATGTCCTGCGCCTACACTTGCTGTAGGAATAATTCCCTGTGAATTATCAAAGAAAGAGAACAAGAGTGCTTTCAATGAAAAATCCGGTTCTATGCTATTCAAGCCAGATGTCAGGGATGCAAAACAAGGCATTGATTTGAAAAGTATCCACGCAAGCGCAAGAACATTCCAAACGACATAAGGTATAACAAGTGAACGGAAACGGTTCTTAAGTTTCTTTTTATATACAGCAGATGTAAAATCTACACCATAGAAGAACACATATCCCGAAATAAAATAATATATAGGAACACTCTGTGCCCTTATAAAAGCAGATATAAAATTAAACAAGAACTCAACAGCAGGCATTGACATTGTATTTATAGCCTCACCCTTAACATAGAAAGTCTGTGGCGAGACAACATGTACCGCCAATACAGCTATAGCCAAAGGGAAACGTAACAAGTCAAGACTTTGCGAACGTAAATCTGCCTGTTTTTTATTTTGTACTGCCATTATAATAAACGTTATTACGAATTCTTGATGTTGCTTTCACTGAATATTTTTCTTCATAGACGGTTCTTGCATTATCAGTCAATTCTTTTCTCAAGCTCTCACTGCTTATGACTTTATCAATAGCCATAGCAAAATCCTGTGGCGTATCGGCAATCATACAAGACGTTTCATTTTCAAACGACAAACCTTCAACTCCTACTGATGTTGTAATCATAGGCATGCCCATTGCTGCTGCCTCCAGAATCTTCATTCTCATTCCACTACCCGAAAGTATTGGAATAATCATAATGCTTCCCTTTGCTGCATCGGCAAGGTTCTCCACAAACCCTAGACGGTTGACCTTTATATTTTCAGCAATCCCCTCAACTTCGGCAGGCCATCCACCTCCTATTATATCCACCGAAGAGACTGCTTTATTTTTCCAATCTATCAGTGGAGTCACATTCTTTAGGAACCATTCCATACCTTCCTTGTTAGGTGTGTGTCCATAACCGCCAAGAAAGACAATTCTGCCATTCCAACCATCATAGTCCATCGTTTGCGCATTAACCGATGCGGGAGAGACCATAATAGGAACATTAACACCTACCGACTGCAACTCCTTACGGTCAACATCAGTCAAAGTTACAACTATATCATAGCAATTAAGGTCGTCTATTTCCCTACGATACATCTGCTCCATATATTCAATCTCATGAGGCAACATCTTAATGTCTGCCAACAAACGGCGATTGCGTATATAACGTATCTCGTGGTGAATAAACACCTTGCGTACATTATCCGGCAGTTTATGTACAAAATTCAAATAAGGATAAAACTCCACCTGGATAACATCGGCTTTTTTTTCAGAAAGCACATTCCTGACAAAACGGGCGAATCTGTTATCTACCGAGTAGCCATAAGGAGTAAGCATCCATTCCACCATAAAGCGGTCGCTGTTTTTCAAGAGTTTTTTCTTTAACGCACGCTTAATCTTTGATGCAAAGAAGCGTGGGTCCACCAACTGACTATAGAATCTGTAAGGACGAAAATCCACCTCAGGCCAACGTCTCTTCAATTCAGCCATAGCCCCCATGGAATTCATTCCATTTTCAGGGAAGACAACCGTTATATTATGTTCATGCCGCAAACTGTCAATCATATTATATTGAGCCTGCGCACCACCGGAATCCAAAGGATATGGTAATATTATTGTAAGAATAACGATATTCATACTATTATATTTTTTAAGTAAAAGGAGTATCCCAGCAACAACGATAATTTAGTTTTTGAGTACGCTCCCCTATTTTTTTTGCCGGCACTCCGCCAACAATCTCATAATCCGCCACGTCTTTATTCACAACAGCTCCGGCACACACCACAGCACCTTTGCCAATTGTTACGCCCTGCAGGATTGTAGCTCCAACCCCAATCCAAGCATAATCTTTTATAATAATGGGTTTAAAGACTCCTGTGAAATTTTCAGACATATGATCGTGTCCACCTGTCATAATATTTACATTATGAGAAACCGAAACACTTGAACCTATCATTATATCGCCACGTGCATCAAGCACGACTCCTCTGTTAATATGACTATAATCACCTATCGTCAAACGGTTAGGGCTTTGTATATACACATTCTTCATTATAAATGTCCCCTTACCGATTTTTGAACGCACCAACTTCAAATATGCGCGTCTTATACTCCAAAAATGCACATGTGGCATACAGCTATTAAGCAGAAACTCCATAAAAAAAGCACGTACCCAACTATAAAGAGCCGAATTCACGAATGCATACAAAATACAATTATATAGAAAATAAATGAATTTCTTAAGGCAGAAGCTTCCACCGCTTGTTATCTTGTAATTATACCAACGGCTCATATAAGGTCGGTCAGAAACACCCTCTTTCAAAAATGCTTGAACAGCTACATCAACCTTTCTGAAAGTGCAAGCATCCTTATACATTCGGTGTATCATTTCCCAATCAAGAGAGTATCCCAACTCTTTTTTTAATGAAAGATTGAATTTATGTTTTTGCTGAACGGCTGTTCTCACAAAAGATGAACCATGACGATATACCGGAAAATATTCCATTCGAGATATATCTGATGGTGCAGTCAACAAAAGACGTGCAATGCCGTTGACCTCTATACTATCACCATAGACAACATCTATACCTTCATACAAATCACTGGCAAAGACACGCTCAAGCACAGTGTCATCAACAAAGACATCACCACTGTTAAGGAATGTAATCCATTCACCGGTTGCCCTATCTATTCCCTTGTTCATGGCATCATAAATACCGCCATCCGGTTCAGAACATTTATATGAGATGCTCTCGGAATATGAATTTACAACTTCCCAAGTGCCATCAGTACTACCACCATCAATGACGATAAGTTCCTTGTTATTCCAAGACTGTGCAACAAAACTATCAAGAGTATCCTTAATACCTGATACATTATTATATACAACAGTAATTACCGTTATTTTATTTTTTTGCTCTGCAATATTCATATAATAACATCAAAACAGTTCCTTCTTGTTTATCATATATATTGTATATCTCTCTTCATATGATTTTGCCCCAAAGAGAATATTGTCGTATTCCATTTTCGGTTCATTTGTCATTGAATGTATTTTAAGAACACCATAACACAACAAAAACATGGCATAAAGCATCCTGTTTCCCTTATACACGAAACATTTGAGCAAATCGCACCATAATATCCAATATGAAAACACAAACAACAGGGCAATTCTTCGGCTTGCAACCTCAAATTCACGGAACAGGGCAAATGAAAGGAAATAAAGCAAAAATGCATTGATAAACAACACATTTTCCTTATTTATAGAAACCAACTTATCATAATAGCATATAATCAAGATGCCGGTAAACAGACGTTCCAGAAAACCTACAGAAAGAAATCCCTTAATTGCAGTCATCTCTCCTTCGATATAATTACGCACCAGCTCTACAAAAAATTCACCAAAGAACGAAGCTACATACAACAACAACGGACCTATAAAATTGACCTGCGCTAACAAAAACAGTGCTGAAAATATAAATACCGCTATATATATCCAACGTGGCAAATGTTTATGCAGAAAGAAATATAGTGGGATAAAGATTACTGCAGATACATGTATCGACATCGCCAACACACACAAAGCGAAATAAGGCAATGCTTTACGTTCTTTTAGAAAATCCAAAGCATTTAAGCAGATGAACAATGATATTGAGTTGCGCAGAAGATTAATCTCAAGTCCATATCCGGACATTGAAACAAAAACCATAAATGCAAAAGGCAGATTATCTATTCTCTTGCGAAAGAAGTTATACAGCAAACCACATTGCAATAAACAGCATACAAAAACAAAGAAATGATAATTGGGATATATGAATTTACACAATGCCTGCAGGAAATTGAATCCCGGTTCAAGATCGGAACCGGCAACAAAAGACAAGACATTATCGGCATTGTCGCTATACATATTATCAAATACCGGATAATATATCAGCCAGTCATCGCCAACAAAACCTCTGAAACCAAAGAAGAAGACAAACAGCAGAACAGAAACTGCTTTTATCCACATTTTGCCTGTTTCGTTTGCATAGCTATACAATAGTGCCATTGAGGCGTATATAAAAAAAACTATTATATATGCAATCGAAAACATGTTATTCGTAAGTTACAGTTATTAATGATATGATTCTGTACATATCAAGAAGAGATAAAATCACTTCTTTTTCTTTCTATTGGCAATAAAAGATTTATACATATCTTTCAAATAGATCGACCATGCAGCACCCAGAGCAAATCCCAAGAAGCAGAAAATCAGCAATTTAGTGAAACCGGACATTCCGGTATGTTCTATAGAAACAACTGCCGGCTGTATTGTCATAAAGGCTGGTGTACGTTCCTGCAAACGCTGACGTGCAATCTGCAACTGTTGTGAAACACTTGCATACAAATTAGACTTCAACTGCATTTCATTCTCAAGATTTTCAAGACGTGCCCTCTGGCTTGCCTTTACTACATTCATATTAGCATCAGCGAATTTTGCATATTCAGCCTGTATATCGTAATACTCTTTTTGCGCCTGATTATACATTTCTGTTATAAACTCCAAATCATGACGCGCCTTTCTAGTACGATAATCTATTATATACTCCTGAAGTCGTGCAGTAACAGTGTCTGCCATTGTCGCAGCAATTACATTATCAATATCAATAACAGAAACCGTTATTAGATTTGTGCGCTGATCCACCACACACTGAATATTGCGACGCATGAGTTTACATATGTTATACTGCTCCTTTGTGAGATGAAAGGGATTCAATCCACCGGTACTTACCTCTTCCTTTTTAAAAAGCATAATAAACTTGGCAAGCCATATCTTTGGATATGACGACAGACTGGGTTTATAATCGTTTTTGAGATGATTATAGTAAGTCTGGGTTTTACTGCCATCCTTCAACACAACGGGCACATCATACAAATCAATCAAAAAAGTTGTAGAAGTGAATATATTGGGGTACAATTCCGGATATATAGCATCGGAAGAAGAACCTCCTCCGAATGATTTTCCAATAAGATTACCCCATGCATCCATCATGTTCGACAATTCTGAGCCAGAAGTTTCCGGAGCCAGGACTACATCTGTCTTGTACATCTTTGTACTAGTCAAGACAGAGACTACACCCAAAATACCAAAAACAAGCACAAAGAGAGAGATAATTTTCCAATCATGTATCGCCTTCTTTAGCATAGCGATTACATCTATCTCTCTACTTTTTTTATTTTTTTCTTCCATATCCTATTATCCAGTATTACTACTTAAGCAAATTCACCAATGTAACAATCATGGTTGCCAAAGAGGCTGTAGATGTACTAATTGTTACTATTTCGGCTGTTGATATCTTTTTGCGTTCAGCCTTACGTGGCACAACAATCTTGCATCCGGGCATAATAGCCTTTCTTGAACACATTCTGACCTTTTCTATTGAGCCATTCATATTTATAACATAGATACCTTTCTTCTTCGCTTTTTCTCCAAGACCACCAGAGTGCCTGATATAATATCTTACACTCTTGCCTTTTTTCCAATTTACAGAAGAAGAAGAAGAAGAAGAAACTTCGCCATAGACCGACACAAGCGAATTGTATTCGGGAACCGACAAACGGTCGCCCTCGCGTAGGATTATATCATATTCGCCACCGGGTTCCTCCATGGCTTTCTCAAGGTCAATTGCAACAAAATAACTGTCCTCGACACTATTCTTCAACTCATACAGTGTCTCCAAGAGCGTCTGGTCGACAGTTGTATTACCATTCAACAGTTCTTCGTAGAATTCTATTTGAGTTGATTTGCGGAAATTTTCGTTCTGGAGCATTTCATCACTATCCATTTTGCGACGCAACGAAGCACCTTCGATATATGCACTTTTTGAAACGCCTCCGGCATTTTTAACCAAATCGCTCAATCTATACTCTTTTGACTTCATTGCATACGCTCCACCAAAATTTACAGCTCCGGCTACCTCTACATTCTTCACCTCGTTATATTGTGGACTGCGACGCACATTAACCTCGTCGAAAGGTCTGAGCACAAATTCATTTGCACCCTCTATAACAAGACCATCCTTTATCTCGAAACTGAATGCTTCAATAAGAGTGTCAGCCTCTTCCAATGCCATAGTATTGTGAGTCTGGCGATACACATCAACTCTTGCGGCAGAGGCTGCACGTGTAAGACCACCTGCCTGCAGGATAATATCCTCTACTGTGGTATTCTCGGCAAACTTATACTCTCCCGGGAAATTCACCTCGCCGTTGACTCTTACCACCTGTTTGCCAAGCATATCGCTTGTACTTGGAATGAAAAGGATATCGTTGTTACGCAACGCAACATCGGACGAAGTGCTGTTCAATATACCGTTTACGTCAACCGACTTTGCCTCTATGGTGTTGTCGGGGTTTCTGTGATGCAGGACAGCACGGTTCAAGAATGCATCCTCGCGGACACCGCCGGCGGCTTCTATAAGTTCTGCAACGCTGTTTATTTCCTCACCGAACTGATATTGTCCGGGGAAGAATACCGCACCGCTGATCTCTACGATGTTTGAGAAACGTGGAATTATAGAATCTACATAAATTGAATCACCGTCGCACATGGTGAACGCTCCCATGTTATTCTTGGCAACAGTGAAAAGAGAATATTCTCTACCGTTCTTTCTCACAACGCGTAATTTTTCGCTGTAAGCATCACCGGTGAAACCACCTGAATACTTAACAAGCGAAGCAAGGCTTTCGTTGCTCCTCATCTCATACAGCATAGGACGCTTAACCTTACCCTGTATGTTTACAATAGCATCGTATGCACCTACGCTTACCACGTCGTTATCCTGAAGACGGACATTGCCGTCTACCTTACCGTTGAAAATATAGTCGTACACATCAATTGTGGCAACACTCTTACCGTTACGGAACACATTGATTGAACGCAATGTACCCAAATCGTTTATACCGCCTGCGGCATACAATGCATTGAAAGCAGTTGATAGAGCACTCATTGTATAGCTACCGGGAGTAACAACCTCGCCAAGTACCTGAACAACAATAGAACGGGTTGTGCCGACAGTCAGACTTATGCTCGATTCTGCATATATCTTACCAAGCACATCGTTTACATATTTATTTGCCTCCTTTACACTCTTACCTGCAAGATGCAACGGACCTACACCCTCTACTACGATTTTTCCGTCGGGAGAAATTTCTGATTCTACAAGATTCTGCGACGCACCCCAGATATCTACAATAACAACATCCCCTGCACCAAGAACATAATCCGAAGGTGTGGGAATATTCTGCGAAGATTCAAAGGTAAGCAGTTCGTTGTTGAAGATATTTCGTCCGAACACGCGTGGCTCCTCCAACAGGTTTCTGTAATAAAGAACTGAGTCTATATCAAGAAAATCCATTTCCTTGTTAAGAGCTTCTAATTTTTGATTGTCATCGGTATAAACCTTGTTCTCGTCAAGCTTGCCTACAGTCTTGGAAGCGGCATCCTTCCCGGTACGTGAACGGGATTCCGTATCCTTTCCACCAACAAGATCGCTTGCTCCCAACAACGCCTTTTCTGCGTCATATTTCTTTTTTATTTCACGAAGACGTTCTGGAGAAACGCCCTTTTTAAGAAGTTCTGTTGCTATTGTTTTTTGGTCAGAGCCCTTTTCCTGCTCCGATTTAACGAATCTTATTATCTGTTCATCGCTCATAGATTGAGCAAAAGCCACCTGCAGACAAAAAACGCACGAAAGCAATATAAAAACTTTTTTTATCATATATGCTGATTTATTTTTTTTTAGAATTTCTTACCTACAACTATATTCAATACCGTTGTAACAATAATCTTCAGGTCCAACCACAAAGAACGCTTCTGCAAATACTCCAAATCCATATCCAGACGGATAAGCATTTTTTCCAGAGTATCAGTATATCCATTATATATTGTAGCCATGGATGTTACACCGGGGCGTACAAGATAAAGATAATCATAGTTCGGATTCACTTCCTTGATTTTATCAATAAAGTACTGACGTTCAGGACGCGGACCCACAAACGACATATCACCAATAAAGACATTGAACAACTGAGGCAATTCGTCGAGATGATGTTCACGAAGGAATTTACCGACTTTTGTAAGACGCTCGTCACCTTTTGCTGCGAGAAGAGGAATTCCTTCACTCTCGGAATCGGTGCGCATTGTTCTGAATTTGTATATATTGAACGGCTTGCCCTTATATCCGATTCGCTCCTGTTTGAATATCACGCTTCCATCGTTTTGCAGACGAAGGCCGATATATACAACCAAAAACACCGGAAATAATACCACAAGTCCAAAGAATGAACAAAGAAAATCAAACGAACGTTTAATAAAACGCTCAAACGCATTCATTCCATCTTTTATAACCATGATATCCAATTTAAATCATTTTACTAAAACGAAAGAGCACAACTGCCTGCAGGCAAATTTGTTTATTTATATCAACTACCTTTTAACAAATATATTGCAAAGGTAACACTTTTTTATTTATAAAAAAACGAAATAATCAATAAGAGAGATAAATAGAGATGACATTCTGTCAAATACATCAATCTACAGGCTCTATTTTAGCACTTGGATAGTAATGTTCGAGTATTTGGGTATGCGATGCCCCGTTTTCGCCCATGACAGCCGCGCCCACCTGACAAAGTCCCACTCCGTGTCCCCAACCGGCACCTTTAAGAACGAATTTTGCCACCCCGGACTCATCTACAATCTTGTCTACAACAAATGCCGAACTATACAGATGACTCCTTGAGAGCCAACGTCTTATCTCAAGTTCCTTGCCTACGACACGTTCAGCTTTACTGCCAACAATGCGCAAGCGCGTTATCCTGCCCGAAGCACCACGTTGCAAAGGTTCAAGAGACTCTATTATTCCAAAATCAATGCCGGAACGCTCGGCAACAATTGCAGAAAGTTCATTCTGCGAATATTCCACTTTCCAACGGTAGAAATCGTTGGTTTCGCGGTCGTAGCCATTAAGAATCTGCGACAATACAGAATTATCGGTTGTAGAGCAGAACGACGGTTCTTCACTCTCTATCCAGCGGCGCGCACCCTCTTCGGTTGTAAGGTCGGGTACCTGCTTATCATCGGCATCCCTGAGCACCTGAAGATAAGGCGGATTATCATTTTCCCAACACGAAGAAAAGAGTTCGGTTACCCCACCGCAACATTTGCTGAAACGGGCATCACAAACCTTACCATCGTACTTAAGAACCAGTCCCGACGTCTCACGCACTGCACGTTCCACATTCGGATTCTGTGCTCTTGTAATTCCTTGATAACGTTGACAATGGTCATCGGCACATAAATCAAAGAGTGTGTGGTCCTCACGGGCATACCAACGCACTGTTTCACCCTCATTCTCCCAACCTAGAGTGCCTTGCTGTACCTTCTCCTGACGCAACAGTTGGGCATAAAGCCAGCTACGCGAAACTATGGCGTGCGCCTTGAGAAACTCCAACGAAGAGCTTGCAGACATTTCGCTAGATATCACGCTTACAAGATACTCTTCTACATCGATTCTGTTTATTGCACGCACCTCGCCATCTTCTACAATAAAACGCAGCTCGCCCTTGAACGTCTGCGACTCCTTTCGTTGCCAATGGAAGTTTACACCAATCACCACATCGTGCAATACAAATGTCGATTCCACAGTGCTTGGAATAAAGTGTAATTCATTGCAAGACATTCCGTTATAAAGCAGTTTACCACGTTCAACAGCGACAGTATTTCCGTCATTCAAGCAACCGGTATTTGAGCAAAATTCTCCGATTAAATCGAACTTTATCTGCGGAGCACGCAATATGCCTATATCAACAGTTCTGCTCATTCCCTTACCTTTTCCGAAACAATTTCAAACGTTTCCTCAGACATCGCGACCTCCTTAAGCATTGCGCAAGCCTCATCAGCCGAAATCTCAAGAAAATCCTGCTCGCGAGGTGTAACAACAAGCCCCGCCATATCGAGTGTACCAGGACTTACCATGCGTCCGTCACCATCCACACAGTAACAGTCAGGACGATGTTTTGAACGTGGAACGACATATGTAATATAGCCTTCACCGGGTTCATACACGCAAACGGCATTCATACGCGGTTCTGCCTCACCTTCCGCACAAGGCATTGCTGAGAGCAAACGGGCAAGCAACTGCACCGAACCGCTTACACTGCCTGCCTGAATCACAAACAGAGGTACAACATAGGCATCCGATTTATAGATTCCGTTCCCCTGATCCATGAAAAGAGGCTCCAGACTGTCGGAAATAGTTTCGCGCCAGCCTTCGGACAATAAAGGAATATCCCCCTTGCGCACTGCCTGCAGATGCGCATGATCGGGTGCCGAAGCACCACACTTTGCACCATTGTAAAAGAGTGCCATACCTTGCCATTCCCTTGCCAGCAACAACATGTCGGTATACATTTTTTCAAGCACCTGAGGTGCGTGTTCCTTCCACGACAACGTAAAATGATATGGCAAAATAGGGAATGGATTCACAAGCACGTCAAAATCACCCAAAGCACTCTCCTTAATCTGACATTCAGGACGATTGCCCTCACAAAGGAAACAGGCACGGTTCTTTATTGAGACATCGTCCACCTTTGCCGACGAAGATAGCGCACGCGACGGATTATACTGCAACATCAAGCCGTTGTCGAGCATTCTCACACTGACGTCGTTCAAGTCGGAATAACGCTTTGAAGCATCGTCCCAACATGCAAGCTGCACTTCAAAAAAACGTTTCAGAACGCTTTGAGAAGGCACACCCATTGTCTGCATCATCTCACGTCGGGCATTGAACTCTGCCGTACGCAAAGTATCCTTATAGAGATTATGCGCGTTTACCTTTTCGTGCGACAGAGCCGCATCGGAATTGCCACCCCAACGACGGCACAGATAAAGCACATCATAAATTCGTCCTATACGATAAGTGCGAGAAATCTGTAAGCCCACGGCATAATCCTCGCCATAGCTTACATTAGGGAATCCCACTTCGCGGATAACCGGAGTATAAAAGGCACGCGGAGCACCCAAACCGTTTATACGCAATGCATTATTGCGTCCGTTATCATCGGTCCACTCACGGTGGTCTATTATTCCCGGAGGCAGAGTCTCGAGATTGAAATCACATATGCGGTACGTACCCACGAGCATAGCACATTGCTGCTTATAGAATTCGTCCACTATTCTCTGCAGAGTATGCTCACCACTATATAGGTCGTCGCTGTCGAGCTGTACGGCAAAACGTCCGCAACGGGCATCGTTTACAGCAAGATTCCAGCATCCTCCAATTCCTAACGTGTTGCTTTCAGGCACAATATGAACAACTCTTTCATCATCAAAAGAGTCTATTATTGCACCTGTGCCGTCTGTAGAATGGTTATCTACAACAAGTATATTGAAATTGAACGAGGTCTCCTGCGCGAGTACCGATTTTATTGCATCGGCAATTGTGGATTCACGGTTCAGTACAGGAATAACCACCGATGCCTCCACCGGGAATTCACCGTTTGAAAGGTCAATACCAGCATATTTACATGGTGGCAACCATGCGTCCACTGCCTTCAGATGGGCCGTACACGCACGTTCCATTTCTATCTGCACATTACGTTGCGCAGGATTCACATAGTCGAACTGCTTTTCGCCGCTCTTTCTGTTGTCGCTTTCGTTCTCCAATGAGAGATATCCGTTGAAATGAAAGATTTTGCCTATGCGCGACAATGCCAGACGCAATTGATAGAAACCTGCAAAGCAGAATTCTTCCTGTTCCGCCTTAAAGCACTCCTTAAGAGCCGAAGTCCTGAAAAGCACTGCCGGTCCGAAGTCGAAGTCGTTGCGCAAAGCCCCTTCGAGACACTCTATGGTTGGTGCGTCACACACGTTTTCGTCCACAACCTTGCGATAATGCGCATAGCCCATCGAAGCATCGTAAGGCATCGCATTGCAAAGAGCGGAAAGAGCCTCTGCGTCCACAACAACCGACGGTCTGTTCATATACAGCACAAAATCAGCCGAAGCACGTTCCGCCATATCCTTGAAAAGAGCTGTTGTAGTCAATGAATCGACAGTTAGTATTGTGACATAAGACGGCAGTTCACAATCGTGCGGCTCGGCACTCCAGAGCCACAGATGAGCAAACGAAGATATTGAGCCGAAACGCTCTGTAAGTATCGGTATTTCATCAGCCGTATTCAGCGGCATAAATATTTCTATGGTGCAATCTTTCATAAAATCAATTTGTTTGACGCGAATTTAATGCAATTTAGTTACACTTATACAAACAAAATCACTTTTTTGCATTATCTTCGTAACATTATTTATATAAGATGGATTGTAAGAAACAAAAATTGGCAGGAATGACTCTTGATATGCTGAAAAATGCAGTCAAGGAAGCCGGCATGCCGGCATTCACCGCCAAACAGATTGCCGACTGGATATACAAAAAGCGCGTCCGCTCTATCGACGAGATGTCAAACATCTCTTTGAAGAACAGAGAGGCATTGAAAAACATGTTCGAAGTGGGATACAAATTGCCTGCCGATGAGGCAAGGTCGGTTGACGGCACGGTGAAATATCTCTACGAAGTGGAAAACGGCCACTATGTAGAGGCAGTATACATTCCCGACGGCGACCGTGCAACGCTCTGTGTATCGTCACAGGTGGGCTGCAAGATGAACTGTCTGTTCTGCATGACAGGCAAACAGAAATATACGGCAAACCTGACAGCCAATGAAATTGTTAATCAGATACTGGCTCTGCCGGAATTCGAGAAACTGACAAACATCGTTTTCATGGGTATGGGTGAGCCATGCGACAACCTTGACAATCTGCTACAGGCGATAGAGATTCTTACAAGCGACTATGCGCTCGGATGGAGCCCGCACCGTCTGACTGTATCGTCGGTGGGAATACGCAAGGGATTGAAACGCTTGCTCGACTCGGGCGACTACCATATAGCAATAAGCCTGCACCACCCCATTCCTGAAAAACGAGCGGAGATTATGCCGGCAGAAAAAGGTTTCCCCACCATGGAGATGCTCGACCTGTTGCGTAAGTATGATTTCAGCCATCAGAGAAGGCTCACATTTGAATATATTGTATTCAAGGATATAAATGAGAGCATGTTCCACGCACGCAAACTGCTGAAGTTGCTGGAAGGCATAGATTGCCGCATCAATCTTATACGTTACCATGCAATTCCTGGAGTTCCGCTCGAAGGCGTGGACGAGAACGGCATGACACAACTTAGGGATTACCTCACTAAGAACGGCCTGTTCACCACCATAAGAGCATCGCGTGGCGAAGATATTTTTGCCGCATGCGGTATGCTCTCTACCCTTAAACAGGAGAACAATAACAAAAATTAAACAGATAGTACCATGAAAAAGATTCTATTTATTTTGGTTTCCGTAATATTGTTGACTGCTTGCGACAGCACAGACAGCGCATTCAAAAGGAGCCCTGTGGGTAACCCTTATGAAGTTTTGGTTGTATGTACCCAGGAATTCTGGGATGCACCGGTAGGAAGAGCGTTGGAAGAGGTTCTTGACACCGACATTCCCGGATTGCCACAATCGGAGCGTTCGTTCCGCATTTCGAGAACCGAACAGCTCAGCAATCTCACAAAACCGTTCCGAAACATAATCAACATCGATATCGACAACCGTCTGTACTCCAAGACAATATGCAAGTATTCAAACGAAGTGTTTGCACGTTCACAGGTAATACTCACATTGCAGTCGCCATCGAGAGACGAACTTGAACTGTTCCTCAAGGAGAATGCCAATGTAATCATCGATTTCTTCAACTCGGTTGAGCTTAACAGACAGATTGAAACTCTTAAGGAGAAGCACAATGAGCAGGCCATGGCTACCGTAAAGGAGATGTTCGGATGTGAGCTTATGATACCTGCTGAAATGAACGGCGAGAAACGTGGCAAGGACTTTGTGTGGTTGTCGGACTTCAATTCGGCACGTCCCGAAATCCTCAGCTTTGTAATGTACAGTTATCCATACACCTCGACTGACAATTTCTCACTCGAGAACTATATCCAAAAGCGTGATTCTGTAATGAAAGAGAATATGCCCGGCGGAAAGCCCGGACAATACATACAGACCGAGAAGGATTATGTATTGATGACCGAGACTTCACACAGAGACCGCTATCTGCAGTTAGTAAGAGGATTGTGGTACATGGAAAACGACATGATGGGAGGTCCTTTCGTATCACACGCCGTAGTTGACGAGCTGAACAACAGAGTCATTGTTGTTGAAGCATTTGTATACGCGGCAGGACAGAAGAAAGGCAAGTTCATGAGAAAGCTTGAGGCATCGCTATACACACTCAAACTGCCTGCCGACAAATTGATAGAGAACAGCATACATATTCCGCAAATTGTGGTAGATGCTGCAGAAGATAAAGAATAAGAACAAAAATCATATAGCATGAGCGAAAATAGAAATATCCGCGTAGGAATAACACAGGGCGATACCAATGGTGTCGGTTATGAAATAATCCTGAAGACCTTTGACAATCAGGAGATGTTCGATATATGCACACCCATTGTATATGGTTCACCCAAGGCCGCGGCATACCACCGCAAGGCACTTGAGATGGAGACTCCATACAATGCCATTGCCGATGTGAACGAGGCACAGGCAGGCAAACTGAACATCATCAACTGCAACAGCGACGAGCTGCATATTGAATTGGGAACAGTAAGCAACGAAGCCGGCATGGCAGCATTCCAGGCATTGGAAGCAGCTACAAAAGATTTTCAGGACGGCAAAATCGATGTTCTTGTAACATCGCCAATCAACAAAAGCGCAATACAGAACGAGAATTTCACCTTCCCCGGACATACTGAATACCTGCAGGAGCGTTGCGGTGGCGAGGATAAAGCCTTGATGATATTGTGCAGTGGAGATATGAGAGTTGCGGTTGCCACATCACACATGCCTCTGCGCGACATCCCGGCAGCAATTACTCCGGAATTGCTCGAAGAGAAGATTACCCTGCTGAACAACAGTCTGAAAAGAGATTTCAACATTGATGCCCCCAAGATTGCGGTACTGTCGCTTAATCCGCACGCTGGCGACAACGGCTTGCTCGGCACAGAAGAGCAGGAGGTAATCGCGCCAACCGTCCGCAAGATGAACGACAGCGGTATATTCTGTTACGGTCCATTCGCTGTAGACGGCTTTATGGGAAGTGGCAAATACGACAGTTTCGATGCAATACTTGCAATGTACCACGACCAGGGCTTGGCACCATTGAAGGCTCTTGCCATGAACGACGGTATCAACTTTACAGCAGGATTGGATATCGTACGTACATCACCGGCGCATGGTACAGCGCTCGACATTGCCGGAAAAGGCATCGCCGACGAGAACTCATTCCGTCAGGCAATATATGCAGCCATAGATATTATGCGCAACCGCAATATGTATGACAAGGCGCGACGCAATCCTTTGCGTAAGATGTATTTCGAGAAGCGCGATGACAGCAACCGTCTGAACCTGCAACAAGCTGACAACGAAGATTAATGAAGTTTGCAATAATAGCGGCAGGTGAAGGGTCGAGGCTTGCCAACGAAGGAGTAACAAAGCCCAAACCATTGGTAGAGCTCAATGGCGTTCCCATAATAGAACATCTTATAAGGATTTTTGCCCGTAACGGTGCAACAAGCATCAACATTATTGTAAACGAGCAACAACCCGAAACGGTGGAGTTCCTGAACACCATTGATGCTGGATGCCCCATAAACATCGTTGTCAAAAGCACGCCGAGTTCTATGCACAGCATGCATGCACTCAGCCACCTGTTGCGTGATGAAAAATTCTGTCTGACCACAGTAGATACTCTGTTCAAGGAGGAGGAGTTCGCGCAATACATAAAGAATCTGGAAGAATGCGACTGCGACGGCATTATGGCTGTCACAGACTACATCGATGATGAAAAGCCACTATACGTTGCCACAAACGATGATATGCAGATAACAGCCTTCTGCGACATGCCGAATGCCGATACACACTTTATTTCGGGCGGTATATACGGACTATCGCCAAAGACTCTCGACATTCTTGACCGATGCATGGCAGACGGTGTGCACCGTATGCGTAATTTCCAACGTCGACTGGTGGAAAGCGGTATGAAATTGACCGCCTTTCCCATGGGGAAAATAATAGACATCGACCACGCCGAGGATATACTGAAAGCAGAAAAGTTCATTTCCGAAAAATGAAAATCGTAACAATTGCACGCAACCCCAAGAATTCACCCAATATGGTAACAAACGATGCTGCCATATTGGAGAGCATATCAAAGGAACTGACTGTCTTGGGGGCAAATGTCGTTGCACTTGATGAGGGAGCAGACATTCCCGACGACACCCATCTGGTGTGCCACATGTCAAGGACACCCGAGGTTTTGGAAAAACTGAAGGATGCCCAAAAGAGAGGCATAACGGTTGTAAACACGCCTGAATCGGTGGAGAACTGTTCACGCATAAGAGTAATGGATATTCTTGAAAAGAACGCCATTTCCCAGCCTTTGTTCCGCATTATAGCAAAGGAAGAGGATTTAAGCGGACTTACTTTTCCTGCATGGATAAAGCGCGGAGATGGATGGAGTTGCCACAAGAATGATATCCGCTACGCCACCAACAAAAAAGAGGCGGCAGAAGCCATTGCCGACATGCGAAACAGAGGTATAGAGACATTTATCCATACCGTTCACTGCCAAGGCGATATAATAAAGTTCTACGGAGTGGGAAGCGACTATTTCACATACAGCTACCCTAATGCGGACAAAACGAAATTCGGACTTGAGAAGTTCAACGGAGAAACAATGCACCACCCTTTTGACACAGAAGCCATGCACAGCCTTGTTGCAAAAGCGGCAAGAGCCATAGGCTTGGAGATATACGGTGGCGACTGCATTGTGGATGAAGAAGGAAACATAATATTAATAGATTTGAACGATTTTCCAAGTTTCTCATCCGTCAGGGATGAAGCGGCAAGGGAGATTGCAAAACAGATAATAAGCAAGACAACAATATGAAAGAAGAAGATAAAGAGTTGTATCGCGCTTCGATAAAATCGGCAGACACTGAAGAATTTCTTGACATGTGGTTCTACCGTCCCTTGGGTTTTCACTGCGCCCTGTTTTTCAGGAACCGCGGTATTCACCCTAACATAATCACCATTGCATCAATATTCCTAGGTGTCGGTGCAGGCATATGCTTTATGCAGGAAAACCTTCGCTGGAACATTCTTGGCATATTGTTGCTTATCTGGGCTAACCTTTACGACAGCACCGACGGACAACTTGCACGCATCACCGGACAGAAAACACGCTGGGGACGTATTCTCGACGGTTTTGCCGGCGACTGCTGGTTCTTTTTCATATATCTTGCCATTGCCGTGCGCGAAACCGACAAGCCCATACCGTTCGCACCCGAATACAACTGGGGCGTTATCATCTGGATTCTGTTATCGTTCTGCGGTTTTTGGATACACGGTTCACAATGCCAGCTTGCCGACTACTACAGGAACATACACATGTACTTCACGAACGAGAAGAACGGCAACGAATTCCACAACTCCATTATGGAAAAGAAGGAGTATGAAGCCACATCGTGGCGAACAACCTTCTTTTGGAAACTATTCCTCAGGTTTTATGTAGCATATGTGGAGAATCAGGAAAGGATGTCGCCCAAATTCCAGAGATTCATAAAGACGGTACACGCAAAATACGGAACGGACATACCGGCATCACTACGCCATGAGTTCCGCAAGGGAAGCCTGCCCCTGATGAAGTATACCAATATACTCACGTTCAATTCACGCGCAATAACACTATGCTTCACCATGCTAATAGACCAGCTGTGGCTATACATAGTATTTGAGATGGTTGTACTCATGGCACTGTTCCTATACACACAGTACAAGCACGAGACATTGTCCGAAAGGTTAAGAAAAAAAATAGAAAGCGGATATGAGTTCAATTAAAGGAATAATTTTTGACTACGGCGGTACAATCGACACCAACGGCATACATTGGGGTGAGTTCATCTGGGAAGAGTACCGCAATTCAGGCGTTGCGATAACACACGACACATACCGCGAAGCCTATGTCCATGGCGAACGTTCCCTCGCAAAGAATCCGATAATTGAGCCGACAGATACATTCCACTCACTATTAAGGAAAAAATTGGCAATACAATTCCAGTATCTCCGCGACACATTGCCCGACAACCATTTCTGCGACGAGAAAGCTATGGAGATAGCCGATGCTTGTTATAATAAGGTAAAAGAGACCTTGAAAACCAGTTGCGCCATTGTTGAGAGACTCTCCGGAAAATATCCGCTTGTACTTGTTACAAACTTCTATGGCAATATGCCCACGGTACTCAAAGAGTTCCGACTTTCTGAATATTTCAAAGAAATTGTAGAGTCGTCGGTTGTAGGACTGCGTAAGCCCGACCCGGCTCTTTTTGCGTTAGGCGTAGAGGCATTGGGACTCAAACCGCAGGAAATTGTGGTAATAGGCGATTCATACCGCAAGGATATACACCCTGCCGGCATACTCGGTTGCAGAACAATATGGCTTAAGAACATCTGTTGGGAAGAAGAACCCATAATCCAAGGATACGAGCCCACAGTAACAACAGACAATATCGCAAACGTACCCCAAATAATAGAGCAGATGTAAACAGAAATCGTCTGCAAAGTGTTTTATAAGGGTAAACAACAAATAACATTACCCTTATGAAATCAAGACTATTCTGTTTTATCCTATTGTTATCTGCGTGCTACACCCTGCATGCACAGATATCACCCGAAAGTTGCAACGTAGCACATAGCGACAGCTGTTGGCATTTCACTTTTGAATACAACACGCCCGACATTCCACCAAGCGACGGCATGCTTGTGGTTACACACCTGTGTACACCCGACACGTGCATAAGTTCCACCACCCGACATTATCAAGGCAAGAGATATAACAAGAGATACATCAAAAGATACGGGAACGCTCCGCGACTCTCACCGACAGGATGGGAAGCATGTACTATAAGCATTCCGGAAACAGCTATAAACGACACAGTTTACGGAATAACATATTGCGAATACTACAACAGGAACGGATGCAGTACATCGTGCGACACCCTGTCCATCTGCATGCCGCCGGTTCCCTCCATGAGTTGCCACAGAGCAGAACCGGCACGCAGCATTGCCGACCATATTGCAACAGAACACCCTTATGTAAAGAATATAAGCCACTACACTCCGTTGAGCAAGGAGAATGCAGGGCAGGCAGACATCACTCCAAGCATTGTACGCTATACCACCAACAGTTCCAAGCTGAATCCTGCATATCTGCAGAATGCAGAATCGATAGAGGAACTTATGGGAATAATAGAAGAAGTGCTTTCCGACAGCACCACCACAATTGAAGCAATACAATTTGTAGGTTACACATCCTCCGACGGTTCCGAAGATTCAAACAAAGGGCTTGGATATGCACGTGCCAAAGCAATACGCGACCATATTAAGAAAGCGCACTATCTACCTGACTCCATTTTTGAGATAGCCGACGGCGGAAGAAGCAATCACCGCTCACCCGCACGACGCATGGCATGCTGCACAGGCATATACTATAACAACACCCCCGACAGCACAGCCCTTGCATTGAACGAGATCATCGATGAACTTATAAACAACCCCAAACCCGACTACCGCAAAATGATAGACGAATTAAAGAATCACAAAAACGATCCGCGTGTACTAAATCTGCAGGGAGTTATTGAATACCACCGACACCATCGGCATGCGGCAGAAAAGGCATTCCGCAAAGCGGCTGAGATGGGAGATGAACAGGCTCTTGTAAACCTGAATATCATCGAAAATGAGAAAAAAAGATAGTTTTTCACAAAAATAGTTATTACTGTTTATTCACAAAAAAGATATCTTTGCATAGTTTTATTGATGATTACTATGCAAAGATTTTACATATGAAAGAATACATAACCCCACTCATAGACCTGCTTAACGAAATGACGCCATACCTGTTGCTGGGATTTCTTATAGCAGGAATACTGCATGAATTCGTACCCCGTCGCATATATGCCGACAGACTATCCAAGAACAATTTCAGTTCAGTACTCTGGGCCGCACTCTTTGGAGTGCCGTTGCCATTATGCTCATGCGGAGTAATTCCTACAGCAGCTTCGCTCTATCGCGAAGGCGCATCAAAAGGAGCAACGGTATCGTTCCTGATTTCCACTCCACAGACAGGTGTGGATTCCATTCTTGCCACTGCATCTGTTATAGGTTTACCATTTGCCATCATACGCCCGGTTGTTGCTTTTGTAACGGCTATTGCAGGAGGTGTAATAACGAACAGAATCTGCAGGAATGAGCAGAAACCCGCACAACAGACAACACCGCAAACAGAAAAGAAGAGCATTACAGAAAAAATCATAGGAACGCTCCGTTACGGATTCGTCGACATGATACAGGATATCGGCAAATGGATTGTCATCGGTCTTGTGGTTGCAGCGGCAATAACAGTCCTGCTCCCCGACAACTTCTTTGTAACGCTCAATAAGTATCCGCTTTTGAACATGATAATGATACTTGCCGTATCAATGCCCATGTATCTATGCGCAACAGGCTCCATCCCCATTGCCGCGGCACTCATGCTCAAGGGACTCTCACCCGGTGCGGCATTGGTACTTTTAATGGCAGGACCTGCCACAAACATGGCAACAATACTTGTAATAAATAAGGTATTGGGACGTAAGACACTTATAACATATCTGGCAACCATTATGCTTGGAGCCATTGGTTTCGGTTTGTTTGTAGACTACGCCCTGCCCCATGAATGGTTTGCCAACATCAGCCACAGACATACTGCAGGATGTTGTGACACCACAACACCCTGGTGGCAGACAATATCAAGCATCGTATTTATGATATTGCTTTTCGTAGGATTTGTTATGAAATTCAGAAAGAAAAAGACCGTAGCCATAACAGAGCAAAGATTCAGAATCAACGGCATGATGTGCAATCACTGCAAAGCAAATGTCGAAAAAGCCCTGTCGGGCATCGAAGGCGTATACTCGGTACGCGTGGAACTTTCCGAAGGTGCAGCTTATCTCACCGGAGAGAACATTGATAGCCCAAAGGTCATTGATACGATAAACGGACTGGGATATGAATATGTAATGGAGTAATGTACATATTAAACAACAAGTATTCATTTATTGCACAAAATAGTTAAACTTGTGCAATTTGTAACAATTTACACTTGGTATTTTTGGAGCGAAAGTAAATTAAACATTAATTTTGTACAAAATCAAACAACAAACATGTACAAAATGAAAAAGATTTTATTTACAATCATCTGTGCTTTGGTAACACTTACCGTAAATGCACAAGACCTCAACTCAAAAGGCGACAACATTCTTGGTAACTATCTAAGCATAAAGGATGGAAGCAAGAGCAAAATCAAGATTACAAAAGAGGCTGACGGCACATACACAGCACAGGTCTATTGGGTGGAGAAGGCATTTGATGCCAACGGTAACAAACGCAAGGATGCAAAGAACCCCGACAAGAGTTTGCGTAATGTCGACCTTGACAAGGTTATACTCGTTAAGGGGCTCAAATACGATGCCAAAGACAAGGAGTGGACCGACACTAAAATCTACGACCCGGGAAGCGGTAAAATCTACAGCGTTGATATCGAGTTCAAGGATGCAAAGACACTCAAGGTATATGGCAACATTCTTGGAATAGGTAAAACCGTCTATTGGACAAGAATTGAAGAATAAACCAAATAAACAGACAAAGCAGGAAATCACTCCTGCTTTGTCTGTTTAATTACCCTGCATGGGACACCCACTGCAACCGAATCCGATGGTATATCGCGATTCACAAGGCTACCGGCACCTATCGTTACATTGTCGCCAATGCTGACACCCGGAAGCACTGTAACACCTGCACCAATCCAAACATTATTCCCGACAGTTATCGGGTGGGCATACTCAAGACCTTTGTTTCGCAGTTCTACATCAATTGGATGCCCGGCTGTGGTAAAACAACAATTAGGAGCAATAAAAACATTATCCCCAAAAACAACCGGAGCCGCATCAAGTATCACAAGATTATGGTTCGCATAGAAATTATCTCCAAGAGATACGTTGCAACCGTAATCGCACCAAAAGGAAGGTTCTATAACAAAATTTCCTTTAGCCTTGCCAACTATATTACGCAATATGGCTTTACGCTCCTCTACAGCCTCATACGGCAATGTATTATACTTTTGGCACAGCTCCTTGCAAGCACTTCTTTCAGCAATAAGACTCGCATCGTTATTGGCATCATATAATTCGCCACGCAACATTTTGTCTTTTTCTGTAGGCATCACGAATCAATTCACAAACACACAATCGAAGTATTCATCGAATACTGCCCTTGCGGCATCAAGTTGTTCAGGGGTATTCTCCTTGACTCCCTTGAGTTTATACACCATGCCAAGAGGCTCATATTTGTGAGCACCGAGGGTGTGATAAGGCAGAACCTCGACGCGCTTTATCATATCATATCCCTTGAAGTGCTCGCCAAGTGCGCGGATATCCTCCTCAAAGGCACTATAGCCCTGCACAAGAACATAACGCAACCAGAAAGGCTTACCGTTATCCTGCAACCATTTTGCAGTTTTTAAAGTCTGTTCATTGCTGCGCTCTGTTAAAGTCTGATGACGCTGGGGATTTACCTGTTTCACATCGAGCATAACCAAATCAACAATAGAGAAAAGTTCCTCTACATCGCTGTTCCAGATGCTGCCGTTTGTGTCGATGCATACATGAATGCCATTCTCGTGCAAACGTTTCACAAGCGGTACAAGAGCCTTTGCCTGAACTGTGGGTTCGCCACCGCTGAAGGTTACACCACCCTTTTTACCGAAGAAAGCCTTTTCGCTGACAGCCTGACGTACGATATCCTCGATATCAGTCTCCTTGCTTTCACCCTTTGCATCTATGGTATCGGGGTTCGCACAATAGAGGCAACGGAAATTACATCCCTGCAGAAACACAACAAGACGCAATCCCGGACCATCAAAGGTTCCCAACGATTCATATGAATGTACTCTGATATTCATAATTGTAAATTTAAAAATAGGCCGGCTATGCAGCCAGCCTATTCCGTTATTTATTTGCTGTTATTACATGCGCTCGTGGAACGAACGAGAGATAACTTCGAGCTGATGCTCGCGGCTCAACTTAATGAAGTTTACAGCATAACCCGAAACACGGATTGTAAGCTGTGGATACTTCTCGGGATGTTCCATAGCATCCATAAGCATCTCGCGGTTAAGAACGTTTACGTTGAGGTGGTGAGCACCCTTAGTAAAGTAACCATCCATCAAAGTTACAAGGTTCTCAACACGTGTTTCATTGTCAACACCGAGAGACTTTGGAATGATTGAGAATGTGTTACTGATACCGTCCTGTGAATCGCGGTAACGCAATTTTGCAACAGATGTCAAAGATGCAACAGCACCTTTCTTGTCGCGTCCGTGCATTGGGTTAGCACCAGGAGCGAAAGCAACGCCCTTAGCACGACCGTCAGGAGTAGCACCAGTCTTCTTACCATACATTACGTTAGATGTAATTGTAAGCAACGACAATGTAGGCTGAGCATTCTTGTAAACCGGGTGCTTCTTGAGCTCCTCGCTGAAGAAGTATACCAAGTCGATACCAAGGTGGTCAACACGGTCATCATCGTTACCGAAGCATGGGAAGTCGTTCTCGATTTCGAAAGACTCTGTCAAGCCAAGCTCGTTACGTTTTACAGTTACATTACCATACTTGATAGCAGAAAGAGAGTCGATTGCAATTGAAAGACCAGCTACACCATAAGCCAAGTTGATTGAAGGATCGGTGTCGATGAGAGCCATCTGAGCCTTCTCATAGTAATACTTGTCGTGCATGTAGTGGATGATGTTCATTGAGTCGTTGTAAACACGAGCAATCTCAACAAGCACCTTCTTGTAGTTAGCCATTACCTCTTCGTAGTTGAGGACATCGCCTTCCAATATAGGAATATCCTTAACAACAACAGTACCTGTGTTCTCGCAACGACCGCCGTTGATAGCAAGCAACAACGCCTTAGCAAGGTTACAACGTGCACCGAAGAACTGGATCTGCTTACCTACAGCCTGGTAAGATACACAACATGCGATACCGTAGTCGTCGCACTCGCGAACCTCACGCATCAAAGTATCGTTCTCGTACTGGATTGAAGATGTATCGATAGAAACCTTTGCACAGAACTCCTTGAAACCTTCGGGAAGTTCAGGGCTCCAGAGCACTGTCATGTTAGGCTCGGGTGAAGGTCCTAGGTTGTAGAGAGTCTGCAAGAAGCGGAACGAAGTCTTTGTAACCTTTGTACGACCGTCGTTGAAACGACCACCGATAGCCTCAGTTACCCATGTTGGGTCACCAGCGAACAAGTCGTTGTATGACTGCATACGCAAGTGACGAACCATACGCAACTTGATTACGAACTGGTCGATAAGCTCCTGTGCGAATGTCTCGTCGATGTTACCATTGTCGAGATCGTACTGGATATAGATATCAAGGAATGAAGAAACGTTACCAAGAGACATCGCAGCACCATCCTGCTCCTTAACAGCAGCAAGGTATGCCATGTATGTCCACTGAACAGCCTCCTGAGCAGATGTAGCAGGACGAGAAAGGTCGAGACCGTAGTACTCACCCATAACCTTCATCTCGTTAAGAGCCTTGATCTGTTCTGAAACCTCCTCGCGGAGACGGATTGTGTGCTCAGTCATAGGACTTACCAAGCCCTTGAGGTCAGCCTTCTTAGCCTCGATAAGGCGATCGATACCATAGAGAGCAAGACGACGGTAGTCACCGATTATACGACCACGAGCGTAGTTATCGGGCAGACCGGTAAGGAAGCCCAAAGAACGGTACATACGGATTTCCTCGTTGTATGCATCGAATACACCATCGTTGTGAGTCTTGCGATAGTGATAGAAGATATCCTTTACTTTCTCGTCAACGGGGATACCGTTCTCGAGACAAGCCTTCTCAACCACCTTGATACCACCGAAAGGCTTGATAGCACGTTTCAACAGCTCATCTGTCTGAAGACCTACGATAAGCTCATTCTCACGGTCGATATATCCGGCCTTGTGTGAAGAGATTGTAGATACTGTCACATTGTCCAAAGAACGTACGCCATTGTTTGCACGCTCCTCTTCGAGAGCCTTGAGACAAACACCCCAAACCTTCTTTGTTCTTTCAGTTGGGCCAACCAAGAAAGAAGCATCTCCTTCATAAGGAGTGATGTTCTCGTGTACGAAGTCACCTACGTTGATTTCCTTTGTCCACAAGCCACCTTTAAAGTTCAAATTCTTTTCCATAGCTAAAAAATTTACTATATAGATTGTTCTTTATTTTGCTTTCAGCAACAGATTTCCTTGAAATCCACTGCGAAGATACAAAAAAAAGATATATACAACACAATAAATTGAACTATTTTTTGAGAATTATTTCATTTTTATAATCATTACAGATTGTCAAGTAAAAAGCAAAATCTTGATACCATTCGCAACCGTCAAGAAAAAGGAGCAAAAAGCGGACAAAACGAAAGAAAGTACCCTATTACACTTTCAAATAGATATTTTTTCTTTAATCAAAAGATTAAAATAAAGTACGATAGAGTTAAAAGAGAGACAGAAAAAAATATTTTTGCATTTTTTCCTCAAAATATTTGCACATGAAATATTTTTGCCATACCTTTGCATCGTCAAACAAAAAGACCACATTGTTTGACACTTAAAAACCTAATGGAGAGGTGGCAGAGTGGTCGATTGCACCGGTCTTGAAAACCGACGTACTGAAAGGTACCGGGGGTTCGAATCCCTCTCTCTCCGCTGAAATAAGCCTACAAGATATTGAATTTCAATCTTGTAGGCTTTTTCTATGTCCAAAAAGATGCACCAAAAAAGCACCGAACCTCGCCCCTACGCACTTCTACGGGCGTTTTCAAATCCCACACGCCCCACAAATCCCATCCTCGCACGCACAATACAATAAGGTAATAAGTGTTTCTAAAATCCCACTTGTGCATTTTTTTGACCGCTGAAAAACAATTTTGTCTTACATCTTTCTATACTCTTTGGGCGACTTTCCCGTAATACGCTTAAAGTATTTGCCAAAGACAGATTGCGAGGGGAAATTGAGGTAGTCGCTAATCTGTTGGATTGTCATATTGGTAGAAAGTAGCAAGGCTTTAATCTCTGTTATCAAATAGTCTTTAATAATATCAGAAGCCGTTCTTCCAGATACCTCTTTGACTACTTGCGATAAATGTTTTGCTGTAACACATATTTTTTCTGCATAAAAGCGAACTTCTCGTTCCTTTTTGTAATACTTCTCAACAGCCTGCAAAAATGCTGCATATATATTGTCTTGCCTACTTGTTCCCTCAATATAGATACTCATATCGTGCTTCATATGCGAGTAACCATAAAACATAGCAAGTGTAAGATGACGCACAGCATCTATCTTAAATTCGGAGTCTGGCGACTGCACAATATTTCTAAGTAACTGATAATACTCGCTGAATACATTTTGGTCATTATCAAGGTTGATAAGCGGGTTATTAATCATTGAAGAGTATAATCTGTGTGCGTATCCCCTCTCTATTCCTACAAATAGGCTATCAGAGAATGTATCAGACATAGCAATGGCTCGTCCTTGCAAATCTTTTGAAAAACCAAGTAGTTCGCAAGTCTGTCCCGCCATTATAATAATCACCGCAGGGGCTTTCACGCCATACTTGTGCATATCTATCTTGAACATAGCCTCCCCCTTGTCATAGATAATTGCCATTGACATATCAACCTTGAAAGGCTCTTCACCTATTACTCTTTCTGCACGAATGACATTAGCATCTTCTATCAACAGAAGATCCATTCCAATTCGTAGATTGCTTGGCGTGATGTCATCTATTCGGTCACGCCACTTGTAGGAGATAATTCCATTCTTCATATCGCTTATTCTTGATACAAATATACCAAAATTATCTATTACAACATAGTTTAAATTCGCATTTTCTGTATTATATACCAATAATCAAGTATTCTGTCAAATTCTCGCATTGCTTATCTTCATACCTTTGCAATGAAATTTTAATTGATAAATAGTATTACTTATGACAAAGTATAAATTAAGGAGCAGAAAACTTGTAATAAACAAAAAGATAGAGAATGTACAGGAAATTAGTAAAGAAATTACAACAGAAGTTGCCCATAGTAATCAAACTATCAAAAATGCTTTTTTAAGTGATTATAAGAGCATTGAAAATGGTGTGGTTGGAGCATACAAGAAAATTGAAAGTGGTGTAGTCAATAGTTATAAGATGATAGAAGATGCCGCAGTCGGAACTTACAAGAAGATTGAGGGTAAGTTCGTAGAGCAATTTTTAGAGGAGAGTCCAGAAGATACAAGCAATGAAAATAATTAGTAATAATAAGCAAAAGGGGCGTATGTAGAAAAATGAGCAGTTCTTTCATACGCAACCATTGTCTATTCACAACGCATCTTTGGATGATGCTTGATTTCAGTGCTTTACTTTCAAATTTATATATCTTTGAGAAGCAAGAAAGAACTCATTGAGGATTTCGTAGCAGAAAAAAAGAAGGCTGTGATAGAGAAAGTTGAAGGTATTCTTTGAGAAATTGAGAAGAACCGTTCAAGAGAGAAAATGTGTATTTGATAAATAATAATTATTTCATTGATTATAGGCCAGTTATAAGGTATCAACATACTGTTTTTTGGTGCATTTTGCTACAAAAAAGATGCACCGAAATGAGACCGATAGGATAATATGAGAAGATTGAGAAGGTGAAAAGCAGATAATTTACCCTAAATTCTCATTGTAAATGTATATTATTTGCTGTTAGAAGCACATATAAAAAGGGTAAGAATACTGCAAAAATTGGTCCATAATACCTCTCTCTCCGCAAGAAATCGGGAAACTACGAAAGTTGTTTCCCGATTTTCTTTTTATTACTGCGGGAAGCTCGCTTACCGGCAGATAGGAAACGAAAATCAGATACAAACACCGCCAGGTGGTTGCTGATTTCTTGCAAAGGAGTCCCAAACAGGGATGGGCGAGCAAAGCGAAGACAATCATTGATTAAAAAGATATATTCACCAGGCACCACCCAGCAAATTATATCTTCTTAATTCCACTGGATATCTTATCGACTACTCGGCAGAATTGGCCACATAGAGAAAATAATGTTTATCCCATTTTTCCTGTTAAATACGACTTCGTTCTTTCGTCAACAGGATTCGTAAACATAGTTTCTGTATCCCCATATTCGACAAGTTCGCCCAAATACATAAACATGGACTTTGATGATATACGTTTTGCCTGTCCCATATTATGGGTAACAATTAA
>JAEIGA010001016.1_pt1 | contig 42278 bp, 28 predicted proteins | sample 9270691 | NCBI WGS metagenome assembly JAEIGA01 (sample SAMN17057246, study PRJNA624740) | gut metagenome | biome: biome; isolation source: fecal sample | host: Bos grunniens | place: China: Xizang | collected 2019 | reverse complement strand
TTTAATCCTAATTCGTTCGGAATTAATGCAAAATCTCCGTGCATTTAATTTGCGCCAAAATCGAAAAATTTTTTAAAATTTTTGTGTTTGCGCAAAAAAATGGTCAAAAATAATCCACAATTTTCTAGAGTAAGAGGGTTTTTAAGAAATCATTAATGATGCACATGCTAGTGTGTGTGATTGTGAGTGGCGTGTGTGTTTGCACATACACATTCACTGGTGATTGTGCTGTTCTACGTTCCTAGAATTTGCAAATTTGGTACAATTCATACAGCGGTAGCAGCAGTTTCATAATTTGATTGTGAAATGGTGGTTTTCGACGACATGTGTTGATTGTTCTGATTGCTTGGTATTGAAACAGGAATTTACTGTGTCACTAGGCAAAAATACGTTACAATCGTTAGTCATCCAACCCAATTGGCAAAATATACAAAAAAATATACAAAAATATATACAAAAATATACAAAAAAACATACAAAAAAACATACAAAATATACGATAAGAACACAAATTAGCAATTAGGCACGTTCTACATATCAGCAACTCATTAACCAAAACACAGCAGCATCTACAAGTGACCCTGAATAATACGTTATTTTTCATTTTGTGTGCGTGCTGTTGTATCGATCACAAAATACGTTACTTTTTCAGTACATAATGAGAGAGAAACACGCTTAACACAACTAGCACATAAGCGTCGTATTGTGTGTGTTTTGTGCTGTGTGTGTGCTGTGTGCTGGACAACCCCTCAAAACCACATTTTACACTATGAACACATACGCTATCGTGTATATACATGAAATTGAGAGAATTGTATGTTTTCACTCGAAACTTGACGTTGCTTAACTTCGGCACTTCAGTATGTTGCCAATGCTCGTCGTCGTGTAGTCGTGTTTTCGGTTCGGTTCGGATGAAGTGGTGTTTCAGTGCTAAAATATTAAAAAATATAACATAGTGAACAATCAACAAGTGGTTTCGTCGACAACATGAGAAATACGAAAATGTGTGGTGTGTAGTGTATGTGTTGGATTGTGTTCTTGTAAAATGTATGTGTATTTACCCATATCAACTTACAAAAATGAACAATATATGAACAATATATGAACAATATATGAAGAAAATGTAAAAAATCGATAAAAAAATGTAGAAAGAGAAAGATAAAATATAGAAATCGGTGAATCATTCACAAAATGTAGAAAAAATCAATAAATCAGTGTAAAAGTGTTAAATCAAAAAAAAATGTTGCCTAAAATGTAGAAAAAATCAATAAATTAGTGTGAAAGTGTTAAAGTAAAAAAAATATTGCCTAAAATGTAGAAAAAATCAATAAATTAGCGTGAAAGTGTTAATTCATTTTTTAAAATGTAGAAAAATTCAATATATTAGTGTGAAAGTGTTAAATCCAAAAAAATATTGCCTAAAATGTAGAAAAAATCAAAAAATCAGTGTAAAAGTGTTAATTCGAATAAAAAATAATTCATAAAATGTAGAAATTCAGTGAAAAAGTGTTAATTGTGAATAAAATTAAAAAATATTTCCCAAAATGTATAAAATCAGTGAAAAAGTGTAGAAAATTGCTTTATCAACCCCAAGAAAGCCAGAGAATCAAGCATAAAGTGTAGAAAATCAGTGAAAAAGTGTTAATTATGAATAAAATTAAAAAATTATTTCTTAAATTGTAGAAAATCAACCATAAATGGTGGAAAATGGCAGAAGATATCATAAATTAGTGTGAATATGTAGAAAATCTCAATAAATTAGTGTGAAAGTGTAGAAAATATCAATAAATTAGTGTGAAAGTGTAGGAAATCAGTGAAAAAATGAGATAAAATGCATAAAGAACGATTGACGTTTGTGGAAATGCATAAAATTTGTGAAAAAATATCAAAAAGTGCTATAGTGATGCAAAAAATGCAAAAAAATTCAAAAACCACACACATCAATTGTCTTTAGTCTACAGTGTTATGAATTTTGTGAAAAATATCCAATTCGCGTTAGAAAATCGAGTTCGTATAACAAACACCAAAATACACTGTCGTTTCGTTTCGTTGCACGTAATCAAACGCGATAAACTTTACAAAAATCAACCAATTGTTGTCAATCTCATCCATCGACCATCGCAATGGTAAGTTTTGTATATTTTTGCAATTTTCATTATCAATACATCATTTTCAAATGCATATGTTAATTTAACCACGTTTATCACTTTTACACTCGTTATTCAACAACGAATCGTTGTTACTCTCAAATTGTCAAATACTTTACATGATTAGCCCTTTGCACGTCCAATCTCCTTTATCGTATTACACGTTATTCATATCCCTCATTTTAGTTGATAATTTCCAATAAATCGATCGTTTTCACAACACATACACAATATACTGTACTTTGTATAAAATTATCAATTATTACACAACTCAACATGAATGCCAATTTCTACGTCGAGGTGTTGATCATCTTTCTGATCGTCGTCATCACCCTACTCTTCTGGGTGAAAATCAGCTCTAATAAGCATGAAATTCAAAATATCGACAAAAAAATGAAAGAAATCCACAAATCACCCATACAGAGTCCATTGGGCGCTATGGGCAATGTTGACCAAACGGTCAGCGGTTTTGCACCAAAAAACACCAATTTGGTGCTAGTCACGATGGACAAAGATCTCACTATGTGGAAACGTGTGAAATATCAACTGGTCAAGCAAGAACCGTCTTGGTGGACCACAAATCCCGATTATAAGACAAGTAAAGATCATTTGACTGGTCTCGATGTCGGCACCCATCAACTGATGAAACGTGTGGTGTATTTAGACACAATACTGTCACATATGCACTACTTGATGATCTCTTCATCACCCTTCCAATCGTCAAATCATGTACTTACCACCCCAACCAAAGAACAAGCCGTTTTGGAGTCATATGTGGCCGTAATCAACCAGTTTGTGGACGATATTGTCACCAAAAACCTACTGGTCGTCGAAAACACGGATTCGAACAAGAAACTTGCCGCCCATTACTTGATCCCATTCCTTTGCAAGTACATGTATGTCATGTTTACTCACAAAGATGTCAAACTCAACGATTGTATAAAAATCATAAAGAACTACTTTAGTGAAGAAAAACTCATTTCAAAACCTGAATGGTTCTCGATTCACAATGCATATGCATACATTTTGGTCAATTATCTGACTGGCAACTATCTTGCATTTACCAACGAACGTTTCAAGGCTGTTAAGAAATACGCTGAAAGCTTCTACAACATCACCGATGACTTCACATCGAAGATAGTACGCGATAATACGTACATATTGGGCGAAAACAAGTTCTGTACGCTCGAACCGATCATTCAACTGTGGAAAACTGGTCGTCCACTTTATCAAATATTGGGCATTGAGAACATCCACACCCAATACTGTAAGAAAATGCTCAAAACCTTCCTACATCCGAAAATCCCCACTGCCACGTTTGGTCTCTTCGCCAATGACTTGGAACCGCACAATATGTACGTAAACACCCTCAATCCCAGTGAATACGAATATGGTGCAAAAATATGCCCTCTTTCGCATCTGTTTAGGGTTGCAACTGACAAATATGCATTCTTCTACCGTGCAATTACCAAGCATTCGTATGCATATTTCGAACACGAGCACACTACGTCAGCTTTTCCATATTTCGTGCAATATCTGGGCTTACGTACGGCTGATATGCAAATCGACCCCAAAAAATTGACTCCTACGCTGCCTGGTTTCGTGGTTGGAGTTGACAAGAAACTGCAAAAAGGTAACGTTGGTTTCAATCATGTCGACCAGAGTCTACCTGGCTTCCACTGTGTCATGTATCAGATGGGATCGACGTATTTCGTAACGAACTCGTTCTCCACTCTGAACAATAGGTTGAAATTGCGTCAAATCATTACCATGATTTACGATTCCAGTAAGAACATCATGACCCTACACTTTTCAGCTGAATCTATGACACCCACGAAGACATTCACATTATATGGCGAAAAAGAGACAATTATGTACGACATTACCGACAAACCCATTGATGTCGTTTTCACGTACAATTTCAACGATGGAACGTTGGTTTCGGAGAACAAGACACCAGAGTCCTGGGTTGGTAAAGCTTTGCCCGAAAACCGCTTTGATTTGTCAAATTACACCATTTATGCAACGACAAGTCGAAATGAGCCCACTATCAACGATCACATCATCTTGGACGATGACGTTCCAAAAATCTACTGTATCGGCAATATTGACTCAAACCATCAACCCAAGTCATTTGATGTCGTTTACAAGAAAACCACCTATAAATGCACATATGACGACCAATCTTCACAATATTTGATGACTCCTGTTAGTGTAAAATAAGAGAAAAATGACGTAAAAGTCAACTGTATGCCAAAAATACTTAAATACTCGTAAAACGAGCATATTCAGGTATATGTAACGAAAGTGTAAAAATGTAACAAAAAGTGTAATAAACTAGTACGTAAAAATTTATGCAAAAAGTGTAAAAAACACTGTAAAATTTACAAACAGTGTAGTAAATTTAGTGAATAAAAACAACATAAAATAGTCAAAAAACAACATAAACAACAACACGTCATTTTCTGCAAATGGCATTCAATATTTGTAAGAAAATGCATGAAAATGCATGTTTGTAAGAAAAGGCCAAAAAAATACCACTGTCTACATGTGATGACAGCATGTGATGACAGTAATTGTATTCTTTTTTTGTTTTTTGTACATCCCAAGCAACGAAACTTCACAACGAAACTTACATTCAATGTGTTAGCTGTAGTACGCATGCACATCACATCACATCATCAACAGACCAACACACACACGTTCAATTGTCATATTTCATTATCAGTCGTCAGATTTTGCTATATAAGTCGATTAGAAATTGAAGTATTCCATAGTCCAGAAGTCGCATTCGTAGATACTAGTCTTCTCCTCGTAATCGTGATTTGGTTTGTAATTTGCCAACGCCACCATCGAAACTCGTCTATTCACCGTGTCAACTGAGTAAAATATATTCAAATCGTTGTAGTAATCAACGTTGTTCCTGTACAAACTCAATCTGATATTGTTGATTGCTTTCTGCAAACCCGGACTCTTCTCAATTTCGGGATATCTTGACAGAATCTCCATCGGTACGCCAGCTCTGCTGTAATTATACAGAGTTACTTGCACCATTTTCACTTCAAATAGAATATAAAATTTGAACTCAAATCAAACTATTAGAACTGTCAACGTCATATTTGTTAAACATATATCGCAGAACTCTTCTTGTAACAAAACGCTAAAAATGGATCGTGAAATCGAACAATCAATCTCTTTGGATGTCGTTGCATTCTCCAATCGTCAATTACAAGGCGATGACTACGAACCACCCACAAAGTTGGCTGCTTTGGAGTTGGAAACTGACGATATCATCAACAATGTCGATGTTGTTCAAGAATTGGACAATATTGTCGATGTCACCAAACTCAAATTGAAGCCGTTGAGCGAGCGTCAACCACTCGTAAAGGCACCAATTGCCTACAAATTGGACTATCAGGAGCATTTGAAAAAGTATTTCGAAAGTGATGTCTTTCGCAAACACATCGAGGGCGATACTGACGAATATCTCGTTTACATGTACTCTATGATCATGTTCGAGTATTTGGAGCTGTATGAACGGGACAGCAAAATTGAAATGATTGAGAACATGCTTAGTTACATGCTCAAAGTGGGCAACGAGGCACCCAAGAAGGTCGAAGCGACGTTCAAACTACTCAGAGATTTGGGTAAGACTTCGTCAAAAACCGTCTCACGCAACAAGCTTATGGAACGTATGAAGCAATTTAGGCCGGTTTCTACCAAACAAGAGGAATCTGACGAAGCTGTTGCTACAGGTCGCACTGGACACATATCATCACATCAGGCACAGCAAAACATACTAAATGACAGAGAGAGCTTCATGATGTATCACTGTGGAAGCGATTTGCGTAAAAGAACGCGAAAATATGACAATCTGTGGAATTTGATCAGTTTTTACAGTAATCTTACCGAGTTTCTCAATTCCTTCGATACGTTGAGATCATGTGTAATTGACTCTGTTTCGATTACCAAGCTGACTACTGTCAACGAATCACCAGAGGCACTGTCACTCAATTTTAAGAAGCCAATTCTTGTTGCATTGGTGCAAATTCAAGCAAAAAGCATCGATAAATTGGAAATGTTGAACGGTGCACCATCCGAAACTGAATATCTACGCAAATTGATCAATCATTCGTTTGAGGGCTTGAGTGAAGACAATGGTCTCAATACGCACAATAGCTGGTATATCAGTCGTTTGAAGGAAATGAGCATCTACAATGCCTATGATGGAGCCAAAAACAACCTTTCGAACGATGTTTTGGACAAGAAACACTCGTACATCTTTGTCAATCAGATTGCCATCACACAAGCTGATAGTAAACATCACAAACACTCGTTGCGGTCGTTCCCTTGCCGTTTGGGTGAAAATGTCAACGTAATCAACTTCTACGATTCTGATACTGAAGAGGATCGTGTACTTGATGGTTAGAAATGGTAATTTTAGTTAATAAACACTTGAAATATAACACTTAACACTTGAAATATGTAAAAAATGCATCAAAAATCAAAAAAAATGTATAAATATCAAAATGCATAAATGTCAAATGTATCAATATGTAATGAAATACATCAAAAATGTAAAAAATATACCAATCTTATATTAATAAAGAATATTCAAAAAATGTAAAAATTATCGTTTTTTTTGACTTATTTGTGGGTTATGTACAAGTTGTGCAGCAATTATAAATAAATAACAAGAATATATACTATTGCAGTAACATGCAGTTTACACTGAAATTGTGTGTACCTGAGGTAGTTCAATTATACTTAAGTTAGGATGCCTCTATTTCGCTATTTTATGGGGTTTTATTACACTTGGTTACGTTTTTGTTACAGTTTTGTAACAATTTATCACTTTTTTAACTCTTTTTGGGTGGAGTTGGTTTCTTAGGTTTCTTATTGTTGTTTGGTTTCTTGGATGGGGCTTTGCGTTTTAGAGCAGGTTTCGGCTTAGGTTTTGGTTTGTGTTTTGGTGGTGCTGGTTTTGGCTTTTCAGCAGGCTTCTTTACCTCTGTTTTTGCTGTATTTGCAGCAGTTTTTGGAGGTTCAGTGCTTGTGACGGCAGTTTTTGGAGGTTCTGGTATCTTATTTTCAGTTTTTGGAGGTTCTGGTATCTTATTTTCAGTTTTTGCGGTATTTGTATCAGTTTTTGGAGGTTCTGGTATCTTGGTTTCAGTTTTTGCGGTATTTGTATCGGTTTTTGCAGGTTCTGGTTCTGGCTTCTTTACTTCAATTTTTGGTTGAATTACAACAGGTTGTGCAGTTTCAATTTTCTGTATGTCCTTTTCGACAGTTTCTTGTTTCTTTATGACATTGTCAACAGTTTCTTGTTTCTTTATGACATTGTCAACAGTTTCTTGTTTCTTTATGACATTGTCAACGGTTTCTTGTTTCTTTATGTCGTTATTTACTTGAATTGCAACGGTTTGTACAATTTCATTGTTATTTACGTCATTTTTATTGTTATTTACGTCATTTTTGATTGGTTCTAATACTGATTGTACGTCTCTGTTACCATTTTCATCAAAATTTGGTACAACTAGAGGATTTACTACTTCAATTGTAGGTTTTTCACTTTTTTTTTCGTTAATTTCCTTATCGTCTTGCACATTAGCTGAGAAACGTGTAAGACTGTTCAAGAATTCACCTGGAATTGCACTATTTTGCGATGATACTTCAGGTTTCTTAACTGTTTCCTCAACACTCGTTTGTTTTTTGACAAAACGTGACAAACTACTCAAAATTTCTCCTTCAGGTTTGGGTATTTCTTCAATTGGGTCTTCTTTTTTGGAAAATCGTGACAAACTATTCAAGAATCCACCGGCTTTTTCCATATATTTCGATATTTCCTCATAATTGGGTATTTCTTCTCCAACTTCATCTTCTTTTTTGGAGAAACGTGACAAACTACTCATGAATCCACCGGAATTGTTCATATTTTGTGGTAATTCCTCAGTTTTGTGCTTCTCATCTACAACTTCATCTTCTTTTTTGGAGAAACGTGACAAACTACTCATGAATCCACCGGAATTGTTCATATATTGTGATAAAGCCTCAGGATTGGGCATTTGTTCAATGGGTTCTGCTTGCGTGTTAGCAAACTGTGGCAAATTATCGAAGAAATCCGCTGGAAGTGCTGTAATTTGAATTGTTGATGGTTCTGGTTCGTGATTTTCAACAGTTAGTGCGTGACTTTCGGGTTCATTCTTGTTGGATGCTGATTCTGTTACAATTTCACCTGAAATTTCGGAATATTGAACGTTTTCTACTGGAATTTCCTCTTTCGTTACCTTTGATTCATTTTCAGTCACTTTTGGAACTTGAATTTCTGGTTCTGTTTTCTTGATTTTCGGTTCTGGTACAATTTCTGCTGAAATTTCAGAATATTCAACGTTTTCGACTGGAATTTCTTCTTTTGTCACTTTTGGATCAATTTCAAGCACTGTTGGAACTGGAATTTCTTCTTTTGTCACTTTTGGATCAATTTCAAGCACTGTTGGAACTGGAATTTCTTCTTTTGTCACTTTTTGATCATTTTCAATCACTTTTGGAACCTCTTCAATCACTTTTGGATCCTCTTTAACCACTTTTGGTTCCTCTACAACCACTTTCGGTTCCTCAACTGCACTACTTTGAGCAATTGTTGTTGAAATTTCCTCATTTTGAGCAGTTGGTGTTTGAATTGCATTATTTTGAGCAATTGGTGTTTGATTTTCCTTATTTTCAGCATTTGATGTTTGAGTCTGAACGCTTTGTTCATGAATTTCTATTTTTGGAACCTCTTCAACCACTGAGGGTTGTTGAATTTTTGATTCTTCTTCTATCGGTGTCTCTTCAGTCACTTTTGGGGCTTGATTTTCAACACTTGGTGTAGGAATTGGAGCTCTTGGTGTCTGAACATCTCGATTTTCAACATTTGGTGTAGGAATTGGAGCTCTTGGTGCTTCAGGTTTACGATTTTCAACACTTGGTGTAGGAATTGGAGCTCTTGGTGCTTCAGGTTTACGATTTTCAACACTTTGTGTGTGAGAATCTCTATTTTCAACACTTGGTGTCGGGATTGGAACAATTGGTACTAAAATTTGTGGATTTATAACAACTGGTGGTGGAATTGTAACACTTGGTAGTCTAATTTGTGGAATTTGAACGCTTGGTGTTGGAGTACGTAGAACTTGAACGCTTGGTAATCGAATTTGAGGAAATTGAACCTTTGGTATTTGAGGTTGAATACGTGGTGTTTGAGGCTGAATCTTAGGTGCTTGAGGTTGAATCTTAGGTTCTTCAGTTTGTACACTCATTTCTCGATTTTCAACTCTTGGTGCTTGCCTTTGACCATTTTGTGATGGAATTTGTGGTTTTTCAACCTTTGGTGCTTGAGTTTCCACCTTTTCAATTTTTGGTGCTTGATTTTGACCATTTTGTGCTGGAATTTGTGGTTTTTCAACCTTTGGTGCTTGAGTTTGACCATTTTGTGATGGAATTTGTGGTTTTTCAACCTTTGGTGCTTGATTTTGAGCATTTTGTGCTGGAATTTGTGGTTTTTCAACCTTTGGTGCTTGAGTTTGACCATTTTGTGATGGAATTTGAGGTTTTTGAGCCTTTTGTGTATGATTTTCCTCTTTTTCAATTCTTGGTTCTTCTGTTTGTACACTCATCTCTCGATTTTGGACACTTGATGCTGCACTTGGTGCTTGAGTTGCTGGTTTTGATACTTTTTGAACTTCTTTAACCACTTCTGGTTTTAGAGTGTTTCGATTGTGAACAGTTTCTGTTGAAATTCCTCTATTTTGAACACTTGGTGTTGCACTTGGGGCTTGAGTTGCTGGTTTCAATGCATTTTCTGTTGAAATTCCTCTATTTTGAACACTTGGTGTTGCACTTGGTGCTTGGTTTGCTGGTTTCAATACTTTTGGAACCTCTTTAGCCACTCCTGGTTTTGGAACGTTTCGATTTTTATCATTTTCTGTCAAAATTTCCCTATTTTGAACAAGTTGGGTTTGATGTTGAGTTGTTGTTATCGTCGGTACCTCCTCTTTTCGGACCCTATCGTCGGTTGATGATGCAGTTTCATTACTTTTGGCTGCTAATTCATTTTTTTGCTTCTTAATTGTCGTAATTCGACGAATATTTGATGCTCTGGTCTGGGTTCCTGCATCAACCAGTGTCTTTTTCTTATTTTCTCCACAACCAATCTGTATATTCACCAAATGCATCAGTTTCCTGCGTTTGCTCTTACATGGATCCAAGTCGGAGTGTTCAGAGTCATTGTTGTCGTCTTTGTCATCTTTTGACCTAGTTTTGTCGTCATCGTCATTACCACTCAAATCCCAGTCGTTCAAGTAGTCAATACTACGTTTTTCGACATGAATGCTTGACTGGTGCTTTTCTGCACTAATTTTTATCAAATCTAACCTCTTCATCAGGGTGGTTGCAATCTCTCTCACTGTGTTGACAAATTCAACCATTTGATACCGTCGACTATCGTAGGTACTTGGTCTAAATTGTATATATTTCTCCAAATCTTGTCTGATTTCGTCATATTTTGCCTCTCTTGCCTCCTTTGTCTGTTTTATGGCATCGAAACCGTAATGATAGATCATGTCGGTAGCGACACGCAGGTCACCATTTGCATCCAGATACTCGGACATGTCATATTCTACAACATCTTGTAATTTGTTCATCACATTGTGCAGTTTATAGAACGTATTTTGCACTTCTGTAATCAATTCGGACAAATCATTGTACTCTTCACGGGCCATTTTCAAACATTCATCAAAGTATTCTTTATTGTAATTTACGGTCCTTAATTCCAATGCATCAAGTCGAGTATTGCATCGACTCGACGTTTTCGTCGTCTCATTTACCCGATCCATAAGTGAAACGATGCTGTAATAGTTATTTTTTGAGTCATTTTCTGTACGATCTGCCTGTATGGTCAGATCTGCAATCAAACCATCCAAACGGTCTGTTTCGTCATTCAGTTGTCTAATCTTTTCATTCAGATTCGTCACATAATCCTGATTATCGTTGTATATTGCATCGTTGATTTTTTGATCGCTCAGCATCTTGGCGAGCACCTCATCGTACGATTTGTGCTGTTCCGATAGATTTTTGACAGCTTTGAGCAGATAGTGCAAATGTTGATTTCTACCCAATTCATTACGTACTGCGTTCTCTAGTTCAGAGTTGTGCATTTCTATGAATTCTTTACCATCTTGATTTCGACGTACAATCTCCTCCGATTTATCTAGATTTTCAACTGTCCGTGCAGTTGTTTGATCATAATTTTCATCATAATTTTCATCATAATTTTTATTATTTGTGTCGCTGTGACATCGTTTTCTGTCAAATCGGGCCAAGTGCAAATCGTCTTGCAATCTGCACTCGTCCATGGTCTCCTTAATGACCGTCAATTGATTGGCCATTATGAACGAAAATGCGCAAAATAGCGCTGCCAGAACCAGCATTACCGTGTATAATACCAATATTTGTGTATTCATTTTTGTGCAAGCACTATGTTCTACCAATAATAATCATATGTTTACATTAAAGGTATTAAGGGTGGATTACTGGGTAATTTTTGAAAAAAAAATTTATTTTTATTAGTGCATTACCTCATATTCTACGCATTATTGTATATTTTGTACAATCCCCTATCTATTTGCACAAACCCTCCATTTGTAATCGCATATTACCTGCACTCTTTGTATGATTTACGGCTAATTATGCATATTACGACTAATTATGCATTTTGGGTCGTAGTGTCGTCAATTTACAACAAACCACCACGTTCGTTGGCAGGAGCTCCCTTCAAACACTTGCGAACCTTGCCAGAAATGGCTAAATTCCAGATTTCAACGACCAAACCGATACCTAAGAACACAAGTGAAGCCACTAAGATGCCCTTAACCTTCTTTTGGTTATCGGCGGACATCAAGTTTGTGGTCGTTTTGCTAGTATCAGCAGCACCTTGTGAGCTGTCTGATGCTGTTGTTGCAGTCTTATCCTTTTGATAGGCGTAGACTGCAGCAACAATCAACATTATGAAGACAATCGCCAAGACGAACACTTCAACAATGGCTGATGTTGTCAGAGATGCACCCATATTGGAGCATTCTGGGGTGATGTAACGTCTAGCTTGGTTCAGTGTGGACATTTTGATATTTTTGACCTTTGTCGCAAATTACTGTATATGAGCAAATTTTACTGGTTAGTGTCGAGATCCTCTTTAACGATCTAAATGCATTCTGTTGGGCTAAAAAGTTATATAACGATAATTTCTAAATAAAGCATGTTATGTATAGTTTTTGAACTACATTAAAATATTTAATATTTCAATCCAATGTTACATTCTAATTAGTGTGAATATTTTTCGAAAAAAAAATACATGCATAGTACGTTACAAAATTTTCAATTTCCAAACATATTTTATTTTACAATATAAATTTTCTTAACTCTACTACAGACATTTCAAAAAACATAAGTTTCATTTTCGCATTGCTTTCTTTTCCAGCATTAAAGAGACATTCTCTACGATTTTCGCCCTCAAACTGCACGATATCGTCTCCAAAAACCTCACAAACACGCATTCAACGCTACCCTGCTCGATAAGTGTGAAAATCCGCTTGGTATCGTCCAGACACCCAATTTCGATCAGTTCAGTTCCCTCGCACACATCGTCCTCATTTACGCACAAACTGCCTGGCGGTAGATACGTTGTCAATTGGCCATTTTTGGACACTCGCACCTCACAACGGTCGAATTCGTGGATGCAATAGATGAGTACGTGCGGATAGATATTGAGGTACTCGATCGTCTCGATATACTCAAAATTGTCAACATATTTACAAATGGATACAATCATCTTGGGCTCGCCTTGTCACCTGCACACCGTGGACAAACTCAACAAAGTGATCATTCACAAGTGTGAATTCAAGCTTATCAACGATGAATGGCGTCACGTAATACACTTCAAAGACAACTATCCCGATCAAAAATACCTAAAAAACATATCAGACATCACACTGCACTTTGATCACCGCAACGAGATCAACACAATGGAAGAGACGGTAAGTTTTCTGCCAATTACTACACTTTCTGCACTCTCTACTGACGTGTCCGCTGCCACACTGGATCAGTGTATAGCGTTCATTGTCGAGTATTTGATAACGTTCACAGCCCAGGGTCTAGTGAATGCACTGGCTGTCGAATGTCTGCCAAATGGCGGGCATCAGTTTCTACAAACGATAGGTGTAGGTGTCGTAGACGACAATTACAATCAAAAAAAGGTCGCTTTTACCCATAATTTTCGTTTTGTCATTAGTAAACCCAAAAATAAGAAATTGTTACAAAAGCAACTATATGCAATTATACCGCTAATTAAGACGTTTCTGTACTCGTCTAAGAAGTCAAAGAGCACCATATGCAAGATGGAGTGTCGTTTCTGCAAATTGAAGACGGCAACCGAACGGTACCTATTCTACGATTATGGCCGTTTTCATAACATGTTCTGCATACCGAATCGTGAAGAGTCCAAATATGAGATAATCAGAGCACTAACACCCGATCACATGCGAAACACACTCGAACAGTTGATTCAGCAGATATCTGCACCGAATGCATAAAAACTCGTAAAATGTGTTGTTTGTAACCACAGACATGGTGTTCAGTGTGATTGTGTTAGATTAGTAATGTTTTTTAATTTTTTGCACTATTTTTTCCTGTTTTCTGGCTCTTCTGCCGGTTTGTCCACCTTAATCATTTTTGCAACATAGTTGCGCCAACTCTGCATATCGCCCATTGTGAACATGATTATTGGATTTCCTGTTGGTAGTGGTCGTTCGATTATCATCATTGTAACACCTGCTTGTGGTACGAACTGTTCTCCGTCCAGTGTGTAAAGGGTGTTGTTTGCAACGAATTCGTACAATTTGTTGTTTTCAATCATCTTTACACTGGGATTCATCTTGAGTTCGGTCATATCCCAGCAACTTTTCTTGAAAAGGAACGGTCCCGGCACCTCACTACCAATGTACTGTGGAATTGTAAATGATCCGTTTTCGTTCGTAAATTGCTTATATTGGTAGGATTGAGAGTCGCTGTTGTTGAAGTTGTTACGAATTTGACAGTAATACGACGGCCAGCTACCATAACATCTACCAGTGGGACAATCATCATAGGCTGTTACTCTGAAATGGCCCGGTACCGACAATTCATGACTAACTCCGGCAATTTCGTACATTTTGGTCTTATCCAGTCCCAAAACCTCAAATAATGCGTCATTTTTGTACTTATCGTTGCATGCAATCTGAAATCCGGTATCTTGGTAGTCTGTGTTCGTAAAGTAGCCATATACGCGAATAGTTTTGATTTTTGCTGCAATCATTGCATCTGGACCCCTTTTACCCTTCAAAATACGCGACATCGAGCTGACTCTGATGGGCATTGCGTCAAAACTGTTGGAAACACACTGAAAACCATCCTCACTCGCTGCTATGTCACCATTCACCCGTTGACCCGTCAACACACAGTACTTGCACGGATTGCGGAAATATTCGGTTTTTGTGTTGCCTCCGTACGTAGCGTTGAAGAACGACGCTCCGAGACGGTCAAAACCTACATATTGGTTGCTTATGTAGTCGTGTGTGTACACTATGTCATTTCTACATATAGGAATGCCATTCTTGACAGCCGGTGTGGTGCCCACTGGACATTGGCATGTTATCTTGTCAAACGGTACATTCAGGTCGACAACGCTACCATTACACACAAAAACGTCATCACAAGCACCACTCAAGCTGGTTTTGCCTATATAACCCGGATTTTTGCAGTCGCAAATCAAGCTGGACTCAGTTGCATCTGCACTGCTCTGTACGAGTACCAAGTCACCATGATACGGATTGCACGATTCACTCACAGTCTCTGTGACCATGCAATAGCCCTCATCTGGTGTCGAATTTGCCGGAATTATGGTCACATCACCGTTTGTGTCGATATATTTGGTATCTTCTGCAAAGTGTGTACACTTGGCAATCAGATTCTTGCATCCGAAGCACGATGTCTCGTCTTTGATAGAGCAGATTTTGCGATCTACAGGCGTACATTCGTAGGGGTTGTTCACATCGATTGTACTGGCAAACGGGTTGAAGTGTATATTATATGAGAATTTAGGCATTTCTCGCAATCGAATATTGTTCATTTCGATCTGACCGATGAACGATTTCTTGAAGTTACTCAACGATTTCGTGAAATAGAACACCGAAACGACCAAGATTACGGCAATTATCAAGAAAAATAACAAATTCTGTATGTAGTTGGTCATATTTCTGCTTTTTACACACTTGAAACACTCAAAAGTCGTGTGTTCAACGTTTAGTGATTTTTACACGGTTATAAACGTTATAATTTACTTTTACATTTTATTATTTCTATTTTATAAATTGTTTTTTAACTGCCGCATTTTATGGTTTTTTGTAATTGTTTTTTACACTATTCGTTTGTATAATACACGATACTAGTGTTTTAATATTTTTTCGTGTATAAAAATTGCATTTATGTATGTGCATATGACCAGTTGGAGCGTCGATTTGCTAACGTTTTCAGACGTACGTGTTGATTTCGTGCATTTGCTCTGCTCTGTACGTCTGTTTGTGTGCTTTTCTGCAGAATCTTATCAACAATTAGAGTTTTATGTAAAAATTGTTGTTTTTTGAGTTACTTCTCGACACCACACACGTACACTCGCCTCAATATACACGTAAACTAGTAAATTCTACGTAAACTAGTAAATTCTACAAATTCTTCAATTCGGTACGGTGTTAGAGTGAGTAAGCAGCGATTATACGATGTCGATTGTGGGGGGTGTGGACTGAATCTTCTTCATTTATGACCAACCGACTACTGTGTTATCGTGACCGAGATAGTGTTAAAATACACCAAACTATACATTTTCATATATAAATACAGGACAGTTTAGTGCTATACAAACAGTCGTTTTCATAATCTCAAAGTTGCAACAGTAGTAAAACAGCACTAAAACAGTAAAAAATGGTTGAACCACGTAAAGTTCTATTGCCGTTCGAGTATTTTTCGCATTCTATGCCAATTTTTATACAAAAAAGGCAATTGAATGCAATATTCATTTCGTCTGCCCGTTTCACTCCATTGGTCTTCAAACACTCAATCAACACCACATTGCACCTTGAAGTGGACGCACTCAAGCGAAAATTAGACAATATCGACGCAAAGAGGCTGATGCGCTACAAGAATGAAACGTACAAAATTGCCAGTTTCCATTCGGGTCATCCAGTTACACGAGCTGAGGCAAAAATCAATGATATCAACAACATGTGCAACGGCATCCTGTTGGAGGGTAGATTTGAGGACAACAGCATTCGATTTTTGGACTTGTGTTTCGCACCCGGTGCATTTGAGTACTATTTCAAGCGTTTGGCCGACATGCACAAGTCGTTAACATATGGCTTTGGAGTGACCATAACGAAGGGTTTGCCATACAACCACGAATTTATTAAAAATTCTGACTATTTCAACTTTACCTACGTTACTGGCGACATAACCGACTTGTATTGCATGGATAATGTCATTAAATTTCAAAAAAACGTACCTTACGTCATCTTGGCCGACGGTGGCATGGATGTCTCTCGAAACTACAATTTGCAGGAGCACATGTCGTTTATGATGATTTTTGCCGAATGTATCATTGCACTGTCCACCCTACGCAAGGATGGTTCATTTTTGTGCAAATTCTTCGACATCAGTCACGAATCGACCATTTCGTTGATTTTCTTCGTTTCTGTGTACTTTGAGGGTATCAAGCTGATGAAACCGGTACACTCGAGGGCCATAAATTCTGAAAAATACATACTATTCTACCGTTTCAAGGGCTGTTCTGAGGATATTTTGCAAAAATTAAAGAGTATATTTGCAATAACTAAGCGTTCACCTAATCAATTTCTAAAATTAAGTATCCGCCCGACTGGACAATTCATGAATTGGTTAGAAAACTGCTGTAAAGTGCTACTCGAGAATCAGAAAATTCACTTGGAGAACTGTATTCGCTTGATTGGTTCGACAGTGAAAGAGGGATAATTGACCAATGCGTCGCCGTTGATGATGTGGCTGTGATCGGTGACCAGTTGCAAGAAATACCGTTTTACCGGTGCAAAATGCTCATTTTCTGAATACAAAATCAACTGATTCAGACCACCGATATCAACGTAAACGTCGTTCAATTTGACAACACTGTTCGTTTTTGGGTTGTTTCGTACATCATCAATATTAGCTATACTCATCAACATTACTCGGTTTTTGGGCAGTACGTAATTGGAAACTGCGAACTCTATGTCGGTATAATTCAATTTTTTGGCAACATCGTAGGCGTCAAAGTAGATTGGGCTCTGTTCGTTGTACTGAAACGCCTTGAATTCCTCAATTTCACGATTTGCCCACATGTATACCACGTCGAGAAACATGTCTTTTTTTTAGTTATTTATTACAATATGAACACCTAATCAATACACACCTAATCAATACACTATATGTCTAAATTTTCAATTTTTATGTAGTAATTTACCAATGTCAATTATTTACAAATTAACGATAATCATTTACATTTGCATTAGTATATGTCAATTTTTTTACAATTTATGTCAATTTTTTTACAATTTATTACAATTTATACACATCTATCCAAATCTATTCAATTTATGTAGTATTTTATTGAATTTATGCCAAATTTGATTCACTTCCTCGACATCACCCACTACGAGTTCTAAGACCTTCATATTCATCCTTAATATATATAATATTTAAGTATTCTCTCGTTGTCTATTTGCCGTTGTACTTTGAAGTGTTAATAAATAATGTCTAAAAATACAAAATTTGTTTATATTCATACAATAGCCAACATCTTGACACCCAACAATCGTCAATTTTTAGTAAATAATTGGCATGTTTGTTTGTAGAATCTCTGAAACACCACTTGTGCAGTTTTTGTCCATTTTATTAGACAGCAAGTTGACTGATATATTGAGCAAAATCAATAGTAAAATACCCAAAAAGGTTACTATACAGATGACAAAACCAAAAAATGGTATTGCTACCGTACCGTACGACTGTTGTAGATAAATCAAGTAATTCTTGTCATGGGTGGGATTGTTGGTTGTCAGGACTGGCAAGTCTGTTGGTCCATTCTTAAGATTCGACATTTTGTACAATTTGTTGTGTTTTTGTCTATTTTTGAGGATTTTGACCACTCATACACATACGTCGTCTACTCTCCAACTAGATGACGATTACGCGAGAATAGCTAATCGACTCTGAATCTGTTATGTTACAGTTGTACAGGTTACAGAACGCTTCAATGCTCAAATTTGGTTTGTTTGTGCTCTTATTTACGAGATTGTGCAATTGGAAAATAACAGTTATAGGATCGCTTGACTCTACCATTGGAATAACGACATTTTGCAACGGATCCTTAGCTACGTAACCGTTTACGCAAATCGAACAATACATGACCAAATTGAAATTCAGCATAAGCCCTGCAAAGGTTTCGATGAAAATCTGATTTCCATCGACCATGAATGATGTGTTGTGTAGAAATAACCACAAATTCGGACCCCAATTACCCCTGTTTTCCCTATATTGCTTCATTTTGTCGATATCTAGGTCCATCATGTCGGACACTTGCTCTAGCGTCAACGATGGCATGTCGTTGTAGTCCAATTCGTTGAAACGATTCAAATCTCTGAAATTGGACGACGAGTTGTCCATTTCGTAATCTTCGTACAACATGATGGTTTTGATGAATTTCAACCATTTCAGCTTCATTCCGTTGATAATCGGTGCTGATTTACCAACGGCCATCATGTCCATCAGGAAACCCGCAAAATATGCAGCAGAATTCTTGAAATTCTCATATGCCTGCTGCCGGTCGAATTTGTAGTAATTTTTCTGCATAACGCCATCGATGAGGCGGGTAGTTTTTGGTTCAAATTGTATCAATTGTACTAAATTTTTGGTTTCTGCCATTGTAAAATTGATTTTTTTTCGATTAACACTCGAACTCTCTATTTAGAGACATCTAAACTATGCTATCTAGTCACATTCGACACACCTACACTATATTAAATAATCTTTTGAAAAACAACACCCAAATGGTCGATTGTGTGTATTTTTCGTAAAAATTTGCACACAACTATTTAGAATTTTACCTATTTACGCACAATTTCCTGCTGTATCTTTACTGGTATCGTGATTACCTTTAGAAAATCACTGGGACTCGAGTTGAAATCGGTCGTTGCTGGCAAATTCCTCATTGTATCTTCAGTTGGAAATGGACCCAATGTAGTGGTCAAAATCTTCACTTTTCCCTCAAAATCTGACAAATGACTAGCATTTATGCACAGTGCAGTGTAAGTTACGTATTCGGCGTAATATACAAAATTTCCATAAAAATTGATATTTCCAATGTAGTATCTAGTGGTGCCAGCGTTGAAATTCGGCCTATTCAGCCATTTAGGCACCATAAAGTTGTTAACTTGCTTAAAATAGCTCCAATCGACCAACGATGGATGCAAATCCACCACAACAGTATTGTTTTTTTCGTTTTTCAACCCCATGCGTACACTTTTGCCACCGTTGTGGTCTGTGAAGAATTTTGGCCAGTATATGAGTCCATTTGACGAATCAATCGTCATTAGAATGTTCATATTTACATTATTTGCTACCCAAAGTGGTTTTGCCGCCGCATTCCACTTCACTAATACATCACTACTCATGATAGGTCCATAATCGCGTGCATTTGTGTTCTCAACACCATTGCCCGAATCGAACAAACTGAACGATTTCGAGTCGTTTGCGTCCAATTTGTACAATTTACCCATATAATTGCCATATTTGAGGATGGGTCGACCATTCAAACCAAATTCACCGACTGGTAAGGCCTCATTGTACCGAATTTTGACAGTTCCAATCGCATCATCCACTGTCACACCTACACATCTCGTGGCCGAATAGGTGTCATCTGTGTACTCAATTTTGAATTTTGGCATCATTACCTCCTCGACAACGACATTGTCCAATTGTTCAGTAAACAGGTCAATTGGACCAGGTGGTGCAAGCTTGTACTGTTCTGCCTCATCACCGCAACTCTGTTCCATCAGTACGTTGTTTGTACAAACTGTTGCTGCATATGGTACCGAAAACCAATCATTTGTGAAATATTTGGTAAAATTGGGTTGCCCGCACAGGCCATTCTTACACGTGTACGTAGATACTCCATTTTCGTCAGTTGTCACGTATACACCGAAATCACAGTACACTTTGAAGGGTTTCTGCTTGTTACACTGCAAATAGCTGTTTTCGTCCTCTGTGTTAGGCATGGTGTAATTGTCGGGTTTGTCGTAACATGCACCCATGCTGATGCATCCATTGTACGTTTCGCTGTATATATCGTCATTTTGGCAAGTATGCAACTTGGATACTCCATTTTCACACACATAATACTCGTTTTTCTTCAATTCCTGCTCGTTTCCGGGAATGACGCTAGTGTGTCGTCTTCCGTTCGGTAAATCGTTACAAATGTCATAGTAGACACATGGATTTTCTGAGGCCGGTTGTGTCGGTTTTTGGTTGTAAATCTGATTGTTTGGACAGAAACCCAACTTGTAATTGGTGCCTTCACCACAAATTGCGTAAATTCTGTCGTGATAGAGCTCTTGCACCGGACCACGGGCCATTGGTCGAATCTTCTCCTCCTGTGACAGTGTGTTGAATTGGTAAATATTTATGCCTTTTATGGTGTTGTCTTCGTTTTTGCATATCGGTTGCGCTTCACACTGATTCGTTTCGCTGTTCCAGTACCATTTCGGCGGACAGGTGAATTTCTTGCTTATTCCACTGATCCAGAAGCCGTCTTCCTCTTCTTTGATCGTTCCGTGCTCTTTTGCTTCATATTTGTTGCCTTCGAGCGTGATCGGGTAGGGGTCGATTTGCCTTCGTAAACCACCAGTGGACGAATCTGTGTAATAATTGATGTAATTGTCACCTTCGCGACCCGCTGTGAAACCCAGTGGATATTTGCCGTTTTGTAGCACGAATTCGTTGTAAATTTCGATTAGCGTCTTCTTCTTCGGTGACATCTGGAAGTAGAACATTACCGCAAACACGATTAGTAATACTGCTGTGAATAGATAGGCCCAATTCATTGTAATTTCTACTAGAAATGTCTTTAATACTCAATCTATAGTCAATCTTGCACAATTCATTATTATGAATAAGTATTTTACAACCAAATAGATGCGTTTAATAAAATATAACGATGTTATCTAGCTTAATAATATTCATTATTTTTCTTGTTATCGTATACTATCTCATTGTAAATCCCCAACTTTCATCCGAAATACCGAAAGTTGAGTCCCAAGTAGCCAGAATACAGAAAGCAAAGTATTTGTAAAATATGGCATTTTTAAGAGCAATTCGTGAGTCGTCGAGCATCATGTCGAGTGTTGCTAAATTTAGCGAAGCCTCGACAGCTCTGAAGACGGTTGAGAGTGGCATTGGGGGCATCGATTCCATCATACACAGCATGCCCACCCAATTGAAGAATATGGAGATGGTTGTGAATGAGGTTCCGATGCGTTCAGTTTCGGGTGAATTTCGTGTTGGTGAGATCAATAAGGCTTTCGAAAACTTGAAATTGGACAAGGTGAGCATTGCTGACGAAATTGCCTACAAAAACGTCATTGAACCCACGGTACCCGACATACCGGTCAAGAAAATGAATGAAAACATCGTTTCTGCCTCCGAAGTCCATCCCGACTTGAAGGTAACTGCCGAAACTGGTGCAGAATTGGAGTCTTCGCTCAGCAAGAACTCGAAAGTCAAAGTTGAGTCCATGATGGAGAAGTTGACAGTGTATGCAACTGCTGGTGGTTTGGTCATTGGTATCGTTGCTGTGCTCACTGTAGGTGGCAAAATTTGGAACAATATTGTAGAGGCTACCAATCAGCGAAATGGATGCTTTATCGTTCGTAAAGTCAATAATAAGACAACTAGTTGTAAGATTTTGACTCGTTCGTGCATGAATCAGAACGGTCAAGTGTGTTCGTCACAAGAAGTGGCCAATTTGCACTTGAACGTCTACCTGTTTCTGCATCATACAGTCGAAAAGAACGATACAAGCATGCTGAATCAGCTAGCACAAGCCGGCATCGAGGTGAACTCGTCAAATCTTGAGCAAATTTTGAACAATACTGAACAAGTGCAGAAATGTTATGAATTCTACGAGAAATTGTCGGTGAAACCACCCATTGCAGATCCGTGTGGACTTGCAAAGCTTACGGAGGGTTGTGTTGCCTGTGATCCAACGGCTGCATTCAACTCACCTTACTACGTTTCTGATGAAAATCTACCCAACAACATGACCATCCAATGCATCACAAATTCAACGATTATTGACACATTGGTCGATGTGGCCACCGGTGTCGGAGCCAACATATTTAGTGCATTTGGTGACAGTATCTCGGGTTCTATCAGTACTCGTTTTTGGATCATATTGGCTGTTATCATTGTCGGATTAGTCATTTTAGGTCTATTTTTCCGCTTTGGCGGCGGTGGTGGTGGCGGTAAGAGCAAAAATAATGATAAAAACAACAATCAACCCCCTCCGCAGTATTATCAGTATCAAATGCCACCAGACATGTACAATAATGGTTTTACGGCTCCAACAACCATTAATTATTGAAAAATCAACACATTATTATGTATATATATGATATATACAAACGGAAATTCATCATTATACTAGTGCACTTCGGCTGGTTAGTAACAGGCATAGTCGTCGTTGTGTGTGCGGAGATTACTTAAACAAAACAACAAAACACAATTTGTTATTTATTTTTTATTTTTTAACAATATATGTTGTTTTGCACAAATGTCTTCTGAATACACTCTACACGACATTGTTTTCACTGAAAGCTGCATCATTCCCAACTGTTTTTTCATATTTCCCGACGATACCGACTATCTGATACGTGATTTCATCAAATTGGAGATAACTCAACACTATCAACTCAAGCAATTTCGAATTCTACGCTATATAATCGGTCAATCGGGTGGTTTGCATTCAGTCACCTACGAATTTTGCACTGATTCGTCTGCTGAACCCTACATTGTACAGGAGAAATTCGGCCCAAAGTACATCAACGCCGAAACACTGATATCTGTCAAGGGACCCAAGTTTCAGTTGAAAAAGGGTGGTTTGGTCAGTGTTGCCGAAGAGTCGTTGTCGTCGTCATCTACAACTGCATTGACTGCTAGCGGCGGCAGTCCAATTGTGAAGGCCAAGAACCGAACTCCCAACGTCCAAATTAGCAAAAAACTCAAAGATCGGACCGATCAAATACAAGAAGAGTTGAAACGTCAACAACAAGAGATCGAATTGCGTCAAATTGCTGCATTCACCGAAGCCATTTGAGGATTGAGTGTTGTCGAGTATGTCAAAAATCAAAGAAAACTCATCAAAATCTGAAAATGATTCGTCATCTGCATCAAAGTCATCAAAAAAGAACAAATCATCGAAGAAGGATAAGAAGTCCAAAATCAAAACACCTGAATTTGTAGAAAATTCACAAAATGTGTATAGTTCAGCAGCTAACCAACCGGAACCCACTAAAAATGAAGAATTTGTGCAGGAACCAGCAAAACCAATTGATCCAGTTCAACCAAAAGTACCAGAAACTCCAAAAGCACAACAGATTGAACAACCAAGTGCACAACCAAGTGAACAACCAAGTGCACTTCAAGTACCAAAAGTCAACATTTCTGACATCCCCAAGACGAATTTCAACACCACTCTCCTCTTGGGTCGAATTATCAAGGAATTGCACTATTTCACCGACAAGAAGTACGCTTCGTTGCTCAGTAGTATCATTTTACACCTAAAATTCATGAGTATTCCACAATTGGTGGCTATATGGGGCAAATTGAAGTATTTGCAGAATATGAAGCCCGATTGTGATTTGCGTGAGTTGTGGCTAGAAAAGATCAAATTACTACTGAACTCGTTGAACGTGATCAAAGATGCAGATGTTCATCATTTTGGTGTGGAAATATCGATTGATTTTCAACAGGCCTCTTCACAAGCCGTTCTCAACGTAAAACGCCTAGTTACGGACGAGAAAATCAACGAAATCCTCGATACTGGTGATAGGTACGCTGGAACTCGAGAACTGCCCACTTGTCTCGATCGTACCAATTTGCATGAAAATGTCAAAATTACGTGGATTCGGGTGTGTTTGGTTGAAAATTGCAATATTCAAGATGTGGTACGTGAAGCGGTCGCAAGGGACATAAAATTTGTAAAATATTACAAGTTCAACGATACTGTCATCGAAATGTATTTTAACAACAATCCGTGCTGCTTCGACATCATGCGATTCGTTCACTACAGTCCACACATCAAACGGTTGATTTTCTACAGTAATTGCAAGACTTTTAAGAAATTCTGCACCCAACCGTATGCTGTGATGTCAAACACCCTAAAATTCTATTATTGCAACGCTACATCCAATGTGGATTTCGATGTGACCACAATCAAGCAATTATCATCGCTAAGTTCATATCTGATCTTGAGTGTGCTCTTTCTGATGAAAAATAACCTAAAAACCATAGGTGGAGAGGCCACTACAACGCCATTGACCACATTTAGCGGTGTAAATCCACGTTTGGCCATCCAAAAGAAGAGTTACGTTCTCGAAGACTTGTCTAGTTACGATCGGGCCTGTATCGATGGTCAGCGTGATTTGCGTGTTCACACGTCGATTTCGGACTGTTCGTACGATAATGGTGAAAGACGTCACAAATTGTACGAAGTCAGCAGTGATCGGGATGCCAGGTTGCTGTTGGGCGGTTCTCATGCTGGTGGTCGTAACCGTCATGAGTTGCTATTTACCCTAAAAAATACAGATGAATGCAGCGAGGAGTCGGAACCGTCATCAAATCGTTCATTATCACCACCTACGACATCCAAACAGGCCAGAGCTCAGTTAATGGATTGGACAAGTCAAATTGATGATGTTGAAATACCACATAAAAAGAAAAAATATAACTAAAATGTAATAATTCCTTGAAATTGTAATATAAATTCAATAAATATACAATTTATTCATAAAAAATCTTCATTTCTTAGTATTTGTTCTGTTTTTCATTATTTAAATAAAATTGACCAATACTTACTGACATTCTCTCAAATACCCATAATTCTATTGAAAACTGTATATGTGTACACATCGAACCACACATCTGTCATTTGAAACACAAATGAACACACATCTACCCTTTGAAACACAAATGTACACAATCTACCCTTTTCATGTACATGTACACACATACATCTTTCAATCACATTCATATGTACAAATACACAATTTTCATTTGAAAATGTACAACTGTATAGCATGTACATAAAGAAACAATAATATTCATTCTAAACACAATTTGTATTATAGGTAAACATTTTACAAAAAAACAACATATTTGTTCATTTGAATAATAGACGTTTATTTTATGTTTTTTTTCAATTTTTTATTACAATACGGTATTAGTACAATTTTTATTAATAATTAAGTATTAGTACAATTTTGCTTAAAATATGTATATGTTGATGGATTGATTTTCTACAATTCCATATCAATACGTTTGTAGAAATTTTTAAATATTTGAACGGCTTCCTTCTCTGATAGATTATTGTCAATAATATTGAAAACGTGTGAACCATCGATTCTTGCGTAGAATATATCAGGAATTTTGGTTGAAAGTACAATCAAATCCTCCATATAGTACATCTTATTGAATGGTTTCATCGTTATCCACTCAAAATACGTCGGACCTTCATCATCATCTGGCTGAACGGTGTCTGCTTTGATGGAACTGAACCCAACACGCAAATTCTTGTAATTTTTGTGGTTATAGACTATTGTATATCGGTACAAATCGTACTTTAACAAGTACAAAGTTGACAAACTTCTAACATATGATCGACACTTGCAGCGGCAATAGCTAAACGATCCACACAAGTCGCAGGCTCTGCCATCCACCTGATCGTGAGTAGGATCGATGGTTAGACAGTTCAAATGGCAGCAGTGGTTCATTTTTGGATAATTTATTGCTCGAAATAGCTCCATTAAACGTGTCTTTACTCTCAAACGGTTGGTTTTCCAATGATATATTCGTGTAAAATTCGTGGTATTTATATGAAGAAATCATAACAGGGATTTCGACATGCCGTTGTTCAATGTCTAGTTTCTTCAATGTCGAGTTTCTTCAATTATTGGTCACCGCCTTCTTGGCGTGTTGGATCACCCATTTGTGTAATGTTTTCTCTATTTAGATGCATTTTGAGCAACTCAAGTCCATCAGGCCTAGTCACTTTACGTTTCAATATGTCTTGTTCGAGCTCACCCAGTCCCAAGTCTAGTTGTGATTGTAACAATTTACCATATCTTAGACTATCGCTGAGATAGTCTATCTCTTTGTAGTAGGTTACGTTGTTTATTGTCAAATTTTCTGGTAAATTGTACGTATATTGTGGAGTTGTTGGCACTGGTAGCATTTTTGAATCGATTATCTCCGATATCTTGAAAGTGACCGTTTCGCACAAATTGCCTTGCCGAGTGTATTTCTCGATATTGCACATCGTCTTGTTGTAGAGTGCAGTAAATGGTGAATTTAGGGTGTAACAATCGAATGGTACTTTGTACGTGTTTTCGGTGTGTTCGTACAAACATGCCGTACATGTCGATTTTGGGTCTCCGGGTGTCTTATGTTGCACTCTGGTCGACTCAAAGTCGCCACATTCACAACGCCATCCACTTTCGTCAACTACTGCAGTCACTTCAGCTGATGCTGCAAAAATGCTCTTATTGCACGGATCCTGTATCGGTTGAAAACGGTTCAGTGGATGTGGTAGATATGGGTTCAGATTCTCATCATTACCGTATCTACACGTAAAACGGTACGTTCCGTCTGGTAATGTCTCATTTTCGTTGGTCATGTTCACGGTGAATGGATCGACCCTTTCGTTCATTAGATTGTCCCAAAGCACGGATTGCGTATCTGGGTAGAATTCGTTGTTACACGCCACTATCGTCGATGCCTCGGAACCACCAAACATGTTTGGGTATTTGGTGCGGCAAACAGCTTGATTTATGCCAGCTGTGACATACCCGGTACGCATGTTACAATTTGCATTTTTTATTACACACCATGCACCCTTGTTCAATTGTACATTATTGAAGAAATACTGCGCAACATCGTCCACTAGGACAACGCTGCCACCCGAACCGCACGTATTGAAGCACATTTGCGTGTAGTCGATAGAGGTGTTGGGACCGAGGTATACGGGCCCTTCTTGGCATTTTTGCATATGGTCGATTTCCAGGTTATTGGTTGTATATTTCACTACCGGTAGATTCAATAACGAGTTAGCATTTAGTAAATTGGCCAGCTTTTGGTTTGATAACTCTTGCATGGTTCGTGTTAAGTATTTGAAATAGTCACTCGTATCCACTCTGAGGTACGCAAAGTAGAATACAAGTACAAATATAATTAAGATACTGAGACCTAAAATTACCAATTTTACATGATTCATATTGAATAGTTCGAATATAGTTCATAAAAATACCAAATTATCATGAAACGTAACAGGGGTTCGACGGTCAGTTCCTATAAACGACTCGTAAAACGGTCATTTATAGAAGGTGACAAGTACATGTCCCAACTTCTCACCGAAGAACAGAAAAACAACGATAGTTACATAGAACAATTGTTTATGGAAAGCAAATTGATCAAGTCAAAAGTGCTTATCATAACTTTTTACAAAATTGTGTCCAAACAAATACTGATTTCGGTCAAAGACGTGGCTTTGCGCAAATACGAGAAGAAGATACCCTTCATTACCCACTTCAAACCCGAAAACATCTCAGAGGAGATCAGTGATGAGGTCATTTTAGCATTACTGGACACAGTCGACGAGAATGCAACCGCAAAACGCTCAAATCCTCATCTTTTGGTGGCTCGCGACATGCTAATGGACATGTTCCAAGTGAACGTTGAGTACTTGAGGGACATTTTATCGAAAAATATGAGCAAAACTCGTACTCTGACCGGAGATGTTCAAATTTCCGATGTAAATGATGAAAATGGTCAGAGTTCGAACGAAGAAACGGTCGATAAGACGGGATATGCTGATCCAAAGACCGATTTTGAGTTTATTGACTACATAAAGACCATATCTGATGAGCCACCAGTGTTTGGTGATCAGACAGGGTCGAAATTAGTTGAAATTGGCACAGGTATTGCAGCATCGACTGCTCTTGCTACCACAATGTTGTATAATAGTAACGATGTTGCGACTATTACACAAAACAATACCAATAATGGGCAATTTAACACTAATCCGACGACAACGCACACTGAAAGCTCAAAATCGGGTAATTCTTCACGTACAAATAGCAGCAATCGCGACGTCTATGACGATGATGATGATCATGACGACGACGTCGGTTTGGAAAACAACAAAACTAACAACAATCAGAGTTCAACCATCATTCATCGATCATCATCTACGGGCAACATGACTCCATTCAGCGAAAACAATTCAAAAACTAATAAATGTGTGACTGTGGAGCAAGTGTTAGCCGAAGAACAACAAGGTTTGCACAATACCAACCCAGATACTGATGATGTTGTATCTGCACCAATTCTTCAAATTTCTAACAGTGACGACGATGACGATGACGATCCTAACATCCCTCTTGCAACAGAAGCTGATATTCGTGCAAATCGTACCTTGACCATGTTAAGTCAATTCTTGGCCTGTCATGAGAACCTAGAAGCCAGTGATGACGAAGATGCCTCAAATGAGGAGAAGCATGACAAAGCGAGCAGTGATGATGATGATGATAGTGATGATGGTGCAGAAGTGGTCACAAAGAGTCGTAATAGTGACAATCGTGTCACCGGGTCCATTGAAGAGTATCAAAATGACAACGCCATCAACCTAATGGATGTTATAAATCGTAAAATTGCAGAAGGTGCTGAAAATGATGAGAATAGTAACAGTGAAAACGATTCAAGTGATGTTGTTGAAATTTTGAGTGATGATGAAGAGGACGACGTTGGAGTTACTCAAAGTCGTAGCGTTTCGATCGACAGCGATGAAGACGACATCGAAACGATCAGTGACGACGACGATGACGACGAACGCACTAGTAAGAAGAGTAAACACCACAAAAAGAGCAAGCATGCACAGAAGAAGCATAGAAAACACAAACGTGACAAGCAAACCACTCAACTGTCGAACGTCAATTTGTCCACATTGTTCAACAACACGAACACTAGCAAGCAGGCTGCCCTCGATGCGAAGCCAAAAATTACCGATGTAAATCAATTGCCACCATTCCAGTCAAAATCATCAAATGTGACAGACATGCAACAGTCACAATTGCAGAATCAACAGGAAAACACCATAAAACTACCACCTCCGTACATTTCACCGTTGAAACGCAAACTGTCAAATGAGGATCAATTTGCAACAGCAGCCGTAGTTGTCGAAAAATCATCAGAATCTACACCTGAGTTCGCTCAACCACCTAACAAACGAATTTTGAAATCACCACTTGAAATTATCGAGGAAATGCGTATGGCACGTGCTACAAGTGGCAATTCTGGTGGTGCAGCTGCTGGTTCGTTGTCCATTGATCAACAGTCACAGCAACAGGGCTTTCTAGGTCATAGTAGTTTGAGTTCAAAAATCAATTTACCATTTTCGTAAAAAAATGTGAAAAAAATTCAAATTCTTGCATTTAATGTTCATAGTTGTATAGTTTTTTATTAATTTTTAAGTTTTTTTACATTTTGTGTACACTCTATCATAAATAAATAAAAAATAATCATAATGTGTAAGAATGTGTAAGAACGTGTATTTATTTACAAAAATTGATAATAATAACTTGTACACAAACAGTTATTATTTGTGTAGAATGTGGGTGTTATGAGCTCTATTTGACCTTATTTTCTATATTATTTTCTATATTATTTGTAATTGTAACAGCATTGACAAATCCTTTGATAAATTTTCCAAATAACTACTTTGTATACAACACGCACTGCGTTGTTGATATCGTTGCGTTGATATGTTGATATCATTGAAATTGATGACCTTTGATGTCAATTGAAAACAATATTTACTTAAATTGTAAGTTATTTTAGTTAAAGTGACAAAGTGTGTTGCTTTCTACATGTACATTCCAAATTAATCAAATTAACGACATAGTTTACAAGTTATCTGCAATTGAATGCATAATACACAAATATACAACAATACAATTCATATACAGAGCAATTCATCAATAACTCTTGTAATATGGTGAAAATTGTGGATTTGTGGGCAAAATATGATGAGAAATGCACCACCCTAAGTGTGAATCCCGACATGTACATCTTCTGCGTTGAGGGGTTGATGATACACCAGCAAAATTTTTGTGTTGTTTTTCCTTAATATTCCTCGCTCTTTGCATGTCAATGTAGATTTTCTCGTGTTCTTTCTCGATTTTGTACATTTTCTGCTCCTGTTTGCGTACGTTGCAAACACCCGTCTCTATGTTGTCGATTTCTGTAGCTATTTCTGGTTTTAGGAGGTTTTCGTTCAGAATCGAATTGACATTGGTGTTTTCGGTCAATAAAGTGTGTAAATTTGTCGATCTTAGTATCTTTACGGCTTGAATTTCTTTGAATGAATTTCCATCAATTTTTACAACGTTTTCGCTCGAATTGGTGCTAGTTGAAGGTGCATTGTCGTCCACAATAGGGCTTTCAAGTGTGGGTTTTGTATAATTTTCCATTTCCTGCTTATATTTGTTTATTTTTGCAGTGTTTAGTGATGAGAAGAGCACTTCCTGTAAAAAATTAAATTTTTTCACTAAATTATGTAGGTTTGGACTGTCGAGTGTCGCCTTCAACACATGGGTATAATAAAAAATTGCAAAAATAACAACACAAAGTCGTAAAATGCTCAAGTGTATGCTCAAGTGTATGTAAATAGTTGTAAAAACGTGGATATTTTGATGTAAATGTACTACATAACACGTCTCCTAAGTTAGTGGCAATTTTTTCACTAAATATACTATTAATAAAACAAAGTAATAACCATTTTGATGTGTTTTTGACGCAAAACTGAACGTTTTGTGTGTTTTTTATTATTTTAATAGTGTTTTTCCAATTAGCAATTACAAAACTTAGAAAATGCACGTAAATGTGTGTTTTTGTGTGTGTACACAGCAACGAGTAGCTACCTGTTGTCGTGTCACTCACTCAAACACACCAGTTATGGTTGTTTTATGTGCGAAAAGTAACAAGAAAAAAAATAATTTTAAATAATACAGTTTTTTAATGTTTTTTTACGTTTTTTTCAACTTTTTAAAAGTATTTTTTAGAATGTGCATAATTTACAATCAATTGGTTGGTTTGGGTTTCGAATGGGTTGAATTGTTGCTAAGAGCGTGATTTTTTTTAATTTTTCTTACAATTTTCTTAAATAATACTATTATGCTTACAATTTAATAAAATTTGTAGTCTGCAACGGATGTTGGATCGTAAAATATACGATTATTGGTTGATGTACGACTGTTTGTTGTACGATTGGTTGATGTACGACTATTGGTTGTTATTTGTTAGAATTCAATCAAAATCGGCAAAGTTGTAGTCCGCTGTCGTAAGTTCAGTTTTGATCGATTCTGGATCGATGAGTAGCGACGATGTTGCGTTCTCGCTGGTATACGATGGAATCTGTTCCATATTACCGATGTCATTCATTCTTATATCGAGATTTTCTTGAATTTTCTCCTTGTTGTCTTCATCGTAATCGGTTATGGCATTCGAAATGCCGCCATTGCTGCTCTTACCACCCTCAGTCAACTCCAAATGGTTGCGTTGTATCTCACGCTGCATTTCGAATGCCTTGATTGCTTCGATGCGATGCTTCATTTCGTCGGCCACAGTGATCAAAACGTCACTCATTTGGTATTTTCGTACAATTTTGTTCGATGCCGACATGATTTTCGATGGTGATTTTGGTCGTTTTTGACGAGGATTGGGTGTTGGGTTCTTGCACTTCTCCTCAACCGTCACCAAACGAACGAAATTGGTCGATCTACCCAGTCCACGTGTTGAAAAGTAGATGTAGTAGGTGGATTTTTGATTTTCAGCTCTGAAAACCTTGGGTATCTTATCGAATTGTATGTCGATTTCGTCGATTCTGTGCACCTTGATGAAGTTGACGTTGACATAGATGTCATTGGGTGTCATACTGACGTATTTCTCAGCCTCCATCAATCGTTCGCTCCAACTCATCTGAGAGAGCTCTTTGTACGATTTTGTGGGTAAATTGATGGCATCGTAGATGTATTGACGGCCGCTGTCGTTGGCATACAAAAAAGTTGCATTTCCATGCGTCTGTTGCTGCGGTGTCAACTGTGAGTTGGTTGCAAAGCATTCGATGCATTCGGTGTGACGGGCCTTGGTTTTGAATTCTTTGTAGTTATAACAGTGAAAAGCGGGCACCGATGACAGTTCGGGTATCGAAAACTTGCGATATTTCAATTCTATGGCCGTTACACGCAACGATTCCAAAACGTTCATATAGTTGGCATCTTTGACCGTCGACGACAGAACATCAATGTGCATTAAAGCCTCTTTTTTGGTATATCTGGCGTTGATTAGGTAATTGATGATGTTGTGCAGCAGTTTGATGTCACAATCCTTGAAATCTGAAGGTGCTTGATTTTTGAGAATCCACGTATTCAAGAACATCTCCAAATCGGACTCCAAAATGAGTGCAGAATACAGTTTTGAGAGGATGGCTGGCGTCTTCTGCTGCACTTTGAACTGATAAATCAGCTTTTTGTACTGTTCGCGACCAGAACCGCACACACTCTTGGTTTTCATGAATTTTTGACAGTGAATGACACGGTTGCACGCCTCGTCATATTCTGTTCCATATTGACGGTACTTGTTGAAGACGTGATCAATCACGATATGCATGTTTTCGGTGATGTATTTGACCATTTCGTATGACCAATCCTTGTTCTGATAGGCCGTATACGAGTCTTTTTTGCTATTATCGACCACTTCAACGTACTCCTTCTGCAAGTAGATGTATTCACCTCTTGAGGCTTTTGCAACAAGCAATTTCACCGTTTGAAACGACCTGTTGTCAGTATTGAAGAGGATCGCTTCGTCGGTCTTGATGTGTGAATACTGGGGCCAGTTCTCATCGATTGGCACCTTTTCACGCTTTCCGTTCGGAAACACTCGATATGGCGTGTGAATGCTACCCTTAACCGTAGGCGGATCTTTGCCATAAACTGCATAATATGCAAAATACCAGAGTACATTCGAAGCCATGCTGCTGTATTGAGCATTGCGACGAGTGTTTCGTGAGGCTTCTTCGATGTCTACGTCCAGAAAATGGGCATTCATAGCAGACTTGTTCGAATCGGTCACGATACAGACTGACATGTCGTCATTTTCTGATTTCATGTCGATTTTTCGCATCTTAGTGAACGGTTCACCGTCATCATCGTCACCGCTCACCGACGACGAGGAGTAGATCTTCTTCTCGGTACTGTGCAATTTTTCACTTATTACAAATGATGCCGTCTTTAGCGAGGTTTCGACCTGACCGTGCTTGATGGTCGTCTCGAACACATTATTGAGAAAATGTTGAAAACGAATCGGTGTCATTGGCACGGGATCACCATTATTGCTGTTAATTGAGCATATTTGCTTGTCATTGTTGACTGATTGTTCTCTTGCAACTTCCATTTCGTACAGAGGATGTCTTGTTTATATAACACTTTTACACACAAAATGCGTAGATATGGTAAGCACTAATTAATTACTTATAAGTGTCTATATATTACAGCCAACAACAAATATGAATACGGTATTGTTGTTATTTTTTGCCCATGTAATCGTAATAATTTACACAAAAAGGACCAATAGTTCAAGTAGCGTGTACGAGTGATGTAACCAACTGCACCGCCAGTGGATAACTAAGAAACATTACGCAAACACCAATAATATATAGCGATTATGAGTGTGTTTTGCTTTACGGTATTGTAATTAAAAAGAGGATTGCAATTTTTTATTATTCTCTACATACATTTTATTTTCAAAAATTTTACATTTATGGTTAAATTTTTCAATTTTCATTACAAAGAATGCTTAATTGTTGATGTCCAAGCCTTCAAGTGTTCAATTATTGAAGTGTTGATGTTCAATTGTTGGCAATATGTCGTAAAATGCAAAAAATTACCCCATTAAGACAGATTCAATCCCATGTCGAATTGCAAATGGCTATACGTTGCTGCATACATTTTTGATAAGATAAGTGGTGATTTGCGTTGATACTTCAATGACATGATCTTCTTATCGAGCAATCTACGCTCATTCACCTCAGAAGGGGCCAGTTTGCGAGATTGCTTCTGATGCGACTTGATTAGGGTCAAGATGTCGTGGTGTTGGGTGTAGTAGTTGCGATATCGTGAAAAAACGAAATTTACGACAATCTGCTTGTTGCGGATGATGTATTTGATCATTTCGTTGGTCCAATCCTTGCGTTCGTTGCCGATGTAGGTGTCTTTGCGAAAATTATCGACAATCGGGGTGTAGTAGCGTTGAGTGTTCAACGGTGCAATTAGTGGTGGTTCCTTGCGATTTACACCAACATATGCAAAATACCACACCAAATTCGTTGCCATATCGTTGTATTGCTCGTGCCTATCTCTAGCCACTAAATCTGCCGTCTTGAGGGATCGCTCGACTACGTTGTATTTGTTGGTCGTCTCGAATACAGTATTCAGGAAGTGCTCAAATTGCTGAAAAGAGTAAAAAAAACGACAAATTAGTGTATTTTTAGATGATCTATTTGAAGATTAGACAAATAAACGTATAAAATCAACATGAATTGGGAAAAGTACGCCAATATGTTGACAATTAACAATTACACAACCACCTCTACACTGTCCAAGTCGTTGCAGTCACCCTCTGCAGCGGCCTATTCGTGCAGTAAAATCAATCAATCGCCCGCACATGGTCCGACACGTCAGAATGTGCTTGAAAATCAGATTTTCCTCAACAATCTGCAACGGATACCCAGATCACTCGAAGTGATCAATATGGTGTATACGGGTGATTTGCCCGCCAACAATGTCGAGATTCCATTGAAATACATCAACAATGTCATACCGGTCACAAAGATCAACTCGGAATCGATAAATCGCATGTTTGGTCTGACCACTCCACTGATGACCATAAATATGTATAAATTTTACGTAATCAAACACATTCTGACGGTGTTTCACCAGCCCAATTCCGATGAAAACGTTGCAGAGTTGATAATTCTACTTACGATGGGTGTCATGGGCATATGCGCCATTACATCGCCTTTGGAGCATACAGTGCTCGAAATCCTGTTGTCTCTGCCCATAGACTGGTCGTTTGCCATGTCCATCATGAAACAGTTCAATTTAGCCATAATATTCACCAGTGAATTCGAAAATGTACTCTACAATCCGACGTTTGACGACGACAAGTTGCTAATCTTCAACTACAATTTCAATTTTCTGACACTTTCGTACACAAAAGGTGGAACTATGGGCACTGATTTGCATGCGGTGTTGAATTTGTAAATTTCAAAATACACAAAAATATTCAAAAATCTGCAAAAATCTCATTTACTGTACTAGACGGGTGGATAGTTTATGTAACTGTAGAAAATATGAATATTTCAAACAACTGACTGTCGAAACGATACGATCGTGTGCACTGTCTGGTGACAACTAATGCAATTTAAGACAACAAAACAACTATTTATGATTGTGTACACATAGTTAGGATTGAAACGAAACACATAAGTGTGTGTAAGAGAGCCATTTGGCGTTGTTTGTGTAAAAAAATAATGAAATGTCTACGTACACTGCCATCGATTTGAGTAATGCCACCAAGTACAGTGTTGAACGTAACAAGTTGCGTATTTTGAATTACTTGTACAAAACACGACCCAATATCATCAGTTGGCTGGATGTCAAAATTACAGCTGCAGACCCCGAAAATGACTACTATTACACTGAGAAATTCAGCAATAAGGCGATCAAAGTGTCGATAAAGCTTACAGAACATGCCTGCACGACAATCAGTTGCAACAGTCACCATCCCACTGGAGTGTGCGATTACGGTGATGAGCCGGTCATGTATCGATTGGGCGAAACGAATACGTATACGCCAGCATGTCAACCCGCATGCTATCACATGAGAACGTCAACAACGCACGACGGAGAGGGGAGGGTGAAATTGCAATCACTACGCACAAAATGGTCAAAACACAACGATGTGTGTGCTATTGTACCGATTGTTGCATCTTACATGGAATTGCCCCTGTTTCGCAGTAAGGAGCGATATGAGGCTCGAGTCAATGATCTAACTGTAGGTTTTGACGAATATATCAACGAAAACGACAAAAACACCGTATCGGGCGTTGAGTACAAGTTCAATGAGTACTATTGCAACGTCTTCGACACCGGATTCGATGCTGAAAACAAGACCTGTTACAATCCACCTGGAAAGTGGCTTTACAAGAACCTCGTGGGTGGATATATGGTTGCATTGGTCAAAGCGGGCATTTATAAGATAGAAAATGGCACTACTCAACCAATTGTCAATTTTGAAGAACCAGTACCTGCACCTGGACCGCATCTATTCTACGAAAACTGGCGAAATGACATCAATCCAGCGTTTGTGCTGCCGCCAGTGGACATTACATTGAAAGATTTGAACGAAAATGCCATGTTTCGGACACTGAAGGGTGAAAACAACACTTTTGATGCATTTATCGACGAAGACTTGACCACGGAAGTCAACTTTTCACGTAGTAAAATACGCAAAAAACGATCGTTACCGGCCCATATGCGCAGACATCACGAACGAACGAACTTGCATCGAACGTTTGATGAAGACTTCACCGGTTTTGCAAATCCAGTGACTGAACTTGAGGCATCGAAACCGAAACCCAAGATAGAGAAGGAATGGTATCTGAAGTTTGGCGACAAACTCATACACGTCCTGCAGTCGTTGCTCTCACCCGACTTTTTAGAGATTTATGCAGCAAACAAGGCGTTGCATTTCGTTACGACCTCACTGAACACCGCTCTCAACATGATTATGAACAAATTCGTACCGATGCTCATCACTCGACTGGCAATTGGGGCAGAAATGGTGATGTCGGCTTTGGTCGAAAAGTCACTAGAAGCCGTCCTAGTGCACACAACGATGAATGTTGTCATAAATCTGACTTCGAAGGTGATAGTGTCGATCTGTACAATGTTGACTGAATTGGCGTCATTCTTCGGATCTGTGCTGATCATTGTCAATGTTTTGGACCTATTGCTATCGTTCTGGGATCCGCTCAATTTCAATGAGATGTTCAATGCAGAATTTCTCAAAATGATTACATTTGAGTCGGAAATGGGTCAACGCATTGGCATGGGAATGTCGAAACCGGTCGTTTCATTCGAATTACTGTGTGCTCTGTTGCTGTCGGTCGATGAACGCATGGAATTGGCTGTGGAGGTGTTTGCCGATATCTACGACTACTTGGACTCGTTGACGGTGAACAGTGAAGGCGGTCGCATCGACAAAGGTGATGTTATCAATCCGAGATATATGCAAAAACATGACATAGCCACCGAGATATTGGCCAAAAAGAACGTTTATACACCCGTACAGTTGAATGAGTTCGAGGAGGCACACAAGCTGCGAATGTCGTATTTCGGCGAAACCAAGCTGTATCTGGCCATTTTGGCTGGAATTGCTTTTTCGTTTCTAATAATGGAGGTTTGGGTCGGTGCAATCATCTTCTTCATACTGTGCATGCTGTTGGTGTGGTCAAATTACTTAAATAGTACAGTAAATATAGGGAAATTTATACAAAAGTCGAAAATTCGACTGCATTTGAAGTAAAAGCGTTAAAAAATGTAATAATCTACAATAAAGCGTTAAAAAATGTAATAATCTGTAATAAAGCGTTAAAAAATGTAATAATCTACAATAAAGCGTTAAAAAATGTAATAATCTACAATAAAGCGTTAAAAAATGTAATAATCTGTAATAAAGTGTAATAACGTGTACTTAAATAGATTAATTCTTAAATAGATTAATTTAATAAATATTGTTCTTTTTTGGTATTTTGTGTACTCTCATGCAATTTGTTTGTCTTTGTGTGTTTTTTTGAATTTTTTAACCAAACAAAACAGTGTTTGTGCTCGTGTACGACATAGTCAGCATTGCACCTAATTCATATACAAGTGTGTGTGCGTGTGTATGTATGCACAGTACATTCGTTTGGTTGTTTATGTAAATTTCATTCGAAATGGCTACGTACACTGCGATTGACATGAGTAACGCCACAAAATACGTAAATGAGCGTTACAAATTGCGTCTTTTGAACTATCTGTACAAGACGAGACCGAACATCATCAGTTGGTTGGATGTGAAGATCACAGCTGCAGACCCCGAAATAGATTACTATTATCCGGCCAATTTCGCCGACAAAGCCATCAAAGTGACCATAACTCTGACAGAACATGCCTGTAAAACGGTGAATTGCAACACAACCCATCCTCGTGGCGTGTGCAAGTTCGACGATCAACCGATCATGTATCGATTGGGCGAAACGAACACATTCACGTCGGCGTGTCAACCTGCATGTTATCACATGAAAACGTCAGTAACGTACAATGAGGATGGTAAAGTGGTTCCACAAATGGTACGCACAAAATGGTCAAAACATAACAATGAATGCGCTATTCTGTCGACTGTCTCGTCCTACATGGAATTGCCCATTTTTCGCAGTGAAGAACGCTACCAGAGGCGTGTAAACGATCTACGAGTCGGTTTCGACGAATATGTCGACGAAAATGACAAATTGACTGTGTCGGGCATACAGTACAAATTTAACGAATATTACTGCAGAGTCTACGACACCACTTTCGATGCCCAAAAGAAGACATGCTACAATCCACCGGGCAAATGGCTGTACAAGAACCTCGTTGGCGGCTATATGATTGCAATGGTCAAGGCTGGCATCAATATGCTTGAAAATGGTACTCTTCTGCCGTCGATTGACTTTGATGTGCCCGTACCAGAACCGGGACCTGAACTTTTCTACGAAAATTGGCGAAAAGACATCAATCCTGACTTTGTCTTGCCATCCATTGACATTACACTCAAAGATTTGCAAGAAAACGACTCATATCGGATGCTGTACGAAGAGCGAGACCCCGAAGAAGACCCATTCAGTGGCAAAGAAGACGATTTGGACACGTATGTCAACTTCACACGTAGTAAGTTATTTAAGAAATTCTCCATGCCCGTGCAGTTGCGTCGTCAACACGAAGAGGGTTTGATGGGATATCCATCAGAAAGTGCAAAACTGACAAATGCACCAGAAAGTGCACAAAAACAGTCGATTTCGTTCGTCAGGGGAGTCGATGACCATATCTTGCCAAAATTGACCACAGAAAGTGAAGGTGGTGGAGCAAGCAACGTCAATGACACTGGTAATGACACTGGCAGCAAACCGTCTGAAGAAGAGACCAATTGGGAGATTGTCAAGAAGTGGATGAGTGAACGATTTGTGATGGTTTTGCAGAGCTTGTTCTCAACGGAGTTTTTGGAGATGTTAGCGGTGAATAAGGCCTACGAACTGCTCGTTCAGTCATTGAAAACGTCTCTGAACATGGTTATGAACAAGTTTCTACCCTTTCTCATCGGACGCATGCAATTGTACACCCAAATGCTGTTGACCAATGTTGTTGCAAAATCGATAGAAGCGCTCCTGGTACGCACAACGATGACATTGGCCATGAATATGATCACAAAGACCGTAACGTTCTTAGTTACATTTTTGACCGAATTAGCGTCGTTTGTGGGCGTAATCTTGGCCATTGTCAACATCATGGACTTGCTGTTCTCACTATTCGATCCGTTTGGCTTCAATCAGGCCTTCAGTGCAGAGTTCCTCAATGTGTTGACATTTCAGTCAGAATTGGCACAACGTCGAAGCATGGGAGTTGCTAGACCGACAATCACGTTCGATTTGCTGGCAGGAATGATGATTTCGAACGAAGAGAAGATCAAACTGGACGCAGACACGTTATTGGACCTGTATGAGTACATGGACGCTCTGACGGTGAATAGTGAGGGTGCTCGCATCGACAAAGGCGATGTCTTCAATCCCAAATACATCCAAAAAGACGAGTTGACTACGGAAATATTTGCCAAAAAGAGCGTATATACGGTCCAAGAACTGGTAGAGTTCGAAGAGACACACAAGCTCCGCATGTCGTATTTCACCCAATCCAAAACGTACTTGACCATCTTGTTGGGCGTTGCATTGGCCTTTGTGATTCTTGAGATATGGATTGGTGCAATCATCTTCTTCTTACTGTGTCTGCTCTTATTGTGGACAAATTACCTAAATAGTGTCATAAATGTGGGCAAATACGTGAAAGATTCACAAATTCAACTAAATTTGAAGTAGTGTGTAGGGGTGTGACTGCACTTGATGCAAAAACAGAAAAAATATACAAAATCAGAATAGTATGCAAAAATAACAAGTATATGCAAAATTGCAAATATATACCAAAAATAACAAAATTTACCGTCTGCTGGCAGCGGTTGGTTGTGTATGTGTGGTTAGATGATGAATTTAGCACTTAGATTGATTGGTTTAGAATTATTTAGATTTTATTGTTAATTTTTTTTGTTTTTACACCTATTCTCGTACCGGTCGACTGTCTTTGTTTGTTTTTTCCAAAATGGCGCCAGTCAGCGTGTGTTGGTCGTAAAATTTAATGTGTCTTTCTCGTCTTTAATGTGTCTTTTTCGTCTTTAATGTGTCTTTCTAGTCATTAAGTAACGTTTTTATGTATTTTTTGTTTTCTTTTCAGATGTGTGTGCTGCTGGTGTCTGATTCTGATGACGACTGACTGTACTATGATGACCACTGAACGCCATTTCGAATGCAGAAACGTTGAAAAATGCAGTTTGGTGTTGCTCTTCAAACGATGCACACATTGAATCGGTTAGTATTGTGCATAAATGGCGTGAATTTGATATGTTGCGAAATGCATGTTGTTTGAACGTTAGGATTTCAATGAAAAACGACAATTTGCGTATCACTGTTGCAGGAAACCCCCATTTCGTTTCAAATAATTACACTTGATTTGTTAACGCTTGCCATCTTGTTACGCGTAACGCTTCAAGTGTAATATTTCGATCGATTTTGAGCACTGTGGTGAATGCTTGTGCATGCAATGTTGAATTTACAATGAAAAGAGTGTCTGTGTTGAATGTTGAATGAATGACTGTTGAATGAATGACTGTATTGAATGACTGTTGAATGTGCACCATAGAGTGAAAGAGTGTTGATTGTTGTGCATCTGAGTGAGTGTAGAATGTGTGTTGATTATGCAACTGAGTGTTGACTATGCATCTGAGTGTTGATTGTTCAAATGAGAAATGAGTGTAGATTGTGTGTAGATTGTGCAACTGAGTGTCGATTGTGCAACTGAGTGTTGATGAGTGTCTTGAAAATGCAGCGCAGCTACTGAATGTGTTGTATGGTGCATCTGTGTGTCCGACCTGTACGATTGTGTGTGCAAAATGGAGAGAAGAGACTGAAATGTTGAATATGCAAAGAAATGTTGAATATCTTACCACAAAGAGTGCTAGGCTGTTGAGTGTGTAATGATTTGAGCAATTTGCAACCACCAATTTGAGGTGGATTAAAATTAGGATTAAATTGTATCATTAATGATTTCTCAAAAACCCTCTAACTCTAGAAAATTTTGTATTATTTTGAGGATTATTCAGTGCAAACACAAAAATTTTAAAAAATTTTTCGATTTTGGCGCAAATTAAATGCACGGAGATTTTGGATTAAAAATTAAAAATAGGGATTAAATTAGGATTAAATTAGGATTAAATTATTTT
>JAEIGA010001015.1_pt1 | contig 42293 bp, 71 predicted proteins | sample 9270691 | NCBI WGS metagenome assembly JAEIGA01 (sample SAMN17057246, study PRJNA624740) | gut metagenome | biome: biome; isolation source: fecal sample | host: Bos grunniens | place: China: Xizang | collected 2019 | reverse complement strand
CTAAATCTGGAAAATAGAATATTGAGCCATCAAAATCTATTGAGGTTGCACGGGCCTCTTCTAGAGATGATACCAATCTTCCTTTTAGTCCTACCTACGGTTGCACATTCCGAGGTACATACTATGCGGGAATATATTGGCTAGCCTAGGCTCCAGGCTAAGTTTGTGGATAATAATTATAGTTATACATATGAGAGTTCTCCTTCCTCTTCAAAAAATATTTTATCCAACCCCCTCATACTATTATGAAAATTAGGTATGCAAAATTACATAAACTTGTCCCAAAAATGTCAAAAATTTTTCCTAAAAAATTGTCCATTGTTCCCTAAATAAGACTTAAAAACGTAAAAAAAAATACCTGACGAGGTATTCTCGTCAGGTATAAATATATTAAACTTTATTACGATTAACTTCTGCCTCAATCATATTAGTAATAAAGACAGTTAAATCGCCATAGACATGAGTTAAATATTCTTTTGCATCATCACTTAGTACTGCAATAACTGCATCATAAGTTTTTTGGAATGCAATTTTCTATGCAACTTCATCAAATGCATTTTGACCTTTCAAACTATTAACATAAGTTTGATTAGTAGCAATAACACATTCAATAACAGTAGTACTTAACATATCTAAATATTTAACTAAAATTTCATTAGAATTATTAGTTTTTAGTTCTGCTGTTTTTGCTTTAATATAACTAACAATATATGCAGTTATAACTCCCAAAAGAGGAATAATACATAATTCAAAAATTTGTTGTAAAAGAGCCATCCATTCCATAAATTGTCCTCCTTATTTTACTTTAATCCAAATTCTTCCATTGACAGGAATTTTATTTACTCCCCAATATTCATAAGTTGGCAATTCACTAACTGTACCAATAATACGTTCAGGATACTTACGTACTTCCCTTCTTGTCATTTTAGATACTGTACCATTTGGACCTGCGCAAACAGGCTCGCCAGATTCGAATGTCCACCAATCCTCGTATGGAAAGGCTAAAACTCTACCAGCAACAGCAATTGGAGTTTTGCATTCATCAGTTTCACCGATAGCAAAACCAAACGTATCAGATATAATATTTGCACCAGCTTGTAAACGTTTTTGAGAACGAGATAGTGATCCGTCTCCATTTTCACAAATCACTCTACCTGGTTCCTATTCATTGCTTTTTCTATATTCTGCAAAATCATTCCATACTGCTCCATATACTTTACCAGCATAAGTTATTCTTGCTTTTTTGCTACTTCCAATATATACGTCTGTAGATTTATTACCATTTAAAAATAAAGGGGAATTGGTTGAATAACTATCTACATAATTAACATTAAGTGCAGATCTTTCTGGAGTAGAGCCTCCTGAGATCTATACTTTTTTATTACTGGCTTCTCCAACTATGGTTCCACCGGCTTTATCATATTTATTTTTAATTGATTCTTCATGTCTACTTACTTGAGCCTTTAAAGCTTGAACTTCGCTAATTAAATCATTAAAATCTTCCTATAAATCCTAAAATCCAGTAATAGCGTCATCAATTGTTTTACCAGCATGACAAGAAGCATAAGAACGAATATCTACATTTGCCTATTCTGACATTATAAAACCTCCTTATAAAAACAAAAAGGGGAATTGAATAACTCAATTCCCCTTAAAGTTTAATAATTATAATAGAATACTCCAATAAGTTTTATTTTCCTATAATTGTGAAATTAAATCGTGATAAGTATCAAGATCAATGTCATATTCAACTCTCATTGCTTCTTCATCAACTTCCATACTAGGTAAAACTAAACTTGAAGTGGGTAAAGTATTCAAATTATAAGATAATTTTTTATTTTCCCCTTCTCCTTCTATTCTATAAAAACGAATAGCATATTCTAATTCACCTTTTTTAGAAGTAGCTGCTCCTCCCACAGCCCATGGAAAAATCATTTTTCCTTCTTTTAAATACGTTGAAACATCATAAAAAGGAACGATGTAAAGATGTGGGATACGAGTTGTATCTTCTGGCAAAATATATTCAATTACACAAATTGTATTAGCCAAATCCATATAATCAAAAAATCTATCAATTTTAAAATAAATAACTTCTGCTCTATGGTCACGTCTAACACTTAAAAACTCAGGACCTTTAATTGTTCTTGTATTTAAATCAATATCATAAATATTATGAGCATAAGGTAAAAATACATTAGAAGGGGCTTTAGTGGATTGAATTTCATGTAATTGTTCTAAAGTAGCTCTTTCTTCATTGGCAATAGAAGTCAAAACATTATCAATATTTGCCATAAAAAATCCCCTCCTTAATTACTTTCGGGGCTATATACAATAAACATGAAGTTAGCAGTACTGTCCTCACCATAATCAGTAGTATGGTCAAAACTAGCAGTTTGTTCATTTAATTTATTAGTTACAATACACTTAAAATTAAAAATACCAGTACCATAATCTTTACTAATAGTTAAAGAATTATTTTCAACAGTAATGCCGCGTCCATTAATAACATCAACAAAATTATCAGAATCTGGAGTATTAATCTACCATTGATAAATTAATTCATCAGATAACAATTCTGGAGCAATATCATCTCCTGTACCCTCTTCGCCATTTGGAATTTCTGCTACAACGGATAAAGTTGCAGGATTTCTTCCTATATTAGCAACAGAATTTTTACCTTCAGCACTCTTAATAACAGGAGCAATAGGAGAATTAGTAACTTTACAAATAGTACTAGAAGCATTTTCATCATCTCTATTTAAAGTAGCAGTTACATCAACTTTGTACCAACCAGGTTCAACTGCAGCATAAGAAGCGGAATTATTACCAGATATTTCAGTAAATTCCAATTCTCTATTTGCGTTAAAAGCAGTGGCCTTTTTCCAAGAATATTGAATAGTAGTATCTTCATCAGTTTCAGATAAAGCTACAGTTAAAGTAGCAATTTTCTCTTCGCTATCTTCATCAATTGGTTCTAAAATTGCGCCAGAAGGTAACTAAGAAGTAAATTCAATTTCATCTGGACCAGATAACCAACCAAGATCACTGCTTACATAATTTACACTTTCAATATATTTTTTTTCACCTGGCAATTGAGGCACATCAATTCTATTCCATACTTTAGCATGATAATAACCAGTAATTGTATCATCATTATCAGGAATTGTATATGCGCTATATTTTTCAAATAAAGGAACAGTTGCGGGGAAAGTTCCATCATAAGGTTCATAACTAGGAATACTATCAGTTCCAATGTTCTCAAAATAACGTTCGCCAGAAACTTGAATCTAATTATCTACTGGTAAATAAATTCCATCTTGAGAATCTGGAGTTAATTCAATAGCTTCAGCATTTTTATCTGGCTAATAATACCATTTATATTGAACTAATCCAGTATCAGGCGCAATTGCTTGTACATAGAAGGTTAAAGTATTATCAACTAAATTAATAGTTTTAACATTAGCTTCAAAATCTTCTAAATCGTAGAAAGTAACTTCTCCAGAACTATTTGTAATACCATATTTTAGATTCATGCCAGGAGCACCAAAATTTGGCTATTGAGGTGGAGCAATACCTTCAATAACATGCTGACTGTTTACAATAGCTTGAGAGAATAAATTCTAACTCACAGGACTTTCAATGGCCTAGAAATCTAAATTTGGCTGTAAAGCAGGTTTAATAATAATTTGAGACTCTAAAGTATTTAAGCTATAAAGCATTTTATTATCATCATCTACTCTTACAAAACGGACAGAAAATTTTACAATACCAGGAGTAGAAGTAACTCCATCGTGTAAAGGCCAAGCAAATCTGATTTTATTGTTTTCTCTTTCACTTTCCAAATCAACCATTTCAACTAAGGTGGCGCGCTCTAACCCATTTGGATTTGTCCATTGAATATAAATTACAGTATTAGATAAATCCATATAATCAAAATATCTATCAACTGTAAAAATAATAGTTTCTGCTAACTAATCGTTCTAAATACTAGCACATCTACTGAAACTATTAGGAATAATAACTTGTCTAGTATTTAAATCAATTTTAAATGGTTCTTCTTCTAATGGTAACATAATAAATTTATATGCACCCAAGTCAAAGAAATCCTTCATATAAGCATAATATTCATTGATAGTAGATAATTGATCACGATTATCATCAGCACTAATTTTACCATTAGCTTTTAAAAAATCATAAGCTTGAATAAAAAGAGTGGTATAATTATCTGGATACTTCTTTGCATCAATAATCATATAAGAATTCTTCCTTTCTTTAAATATTTTTAAAGTGAAAAACATTGTTTTCTCTTTTAAATATGAAATTATTCTGTATTTAATAAATAAGATTTGACCCTTTAATCTTTTATTTAATAAAATTTTTCTTTGCAATAAATATTAAAAACGTTTTGGAATAAATATTTTATTTCGGCCAAAAGGAAATAATAATAGATTTAAAAATTTTATAATAATATGAGAAATTTTAATATAATAAAGGAGGGTCAATATGGCGATATTAACCTTTAAATATGGTAAAAATCTATCTAGCAGCACACCTTTTACTGCGGGAGCCATATATTTAGACACTGAAACTAATGAATTATGGTATGATAACCCTTCTGATGAAAATTCTGAAGTAGAGCATCAAAAGGTAATTGATACTAGTACTTTAATATATGAAGTTGTAAAAACTGTTACTTTTGGTGGTAATGCCGCAACTAGTGGAAATACTGCAGTATTAGGCACTGCCGTTTTAGGTACTATGATACTTGGAAATGAATAAATTGGGGAAAAGGAGGTTTAAAGAATGGCTGAAACTGAAAATTTATAGGTTGGTTGGTTAAAAACAAGAGATAATTCTAAATTTGTCCCTTATACTTTAACTGAAAATATCTATAATCAAGATGGCACTCTATTAAAATCTGATTTAAATAAAATTATAAATCGTGTTGATGGTATTGAACAAATAGGTATTCCGACTGTTCAAGAAGATATTTCTAATTTAGAAGGAAGAACTACTTAGTTAGAAGTTCGCACTCAATATTTAGATGCTTCTGAAAATGATACTTTTTATATTACTGATACTAGTGGTAATATAATCGCACAAGTTGACCAAGCTGGTGTTAAAAGTATTAATTTTACAACTTATGATGGAACTAATAAAATAGTAGATTTAAACAGTTTAGCAGATACCGTAGCTGGATTAGAAAATACTACTATTATAGATGTCTATGATGCTATTGAAAATATTTCTACTAGAACTACTCAGTTAGAGACTAGAACCTAGTATTTAGATGCCAGTGAAGATAATAATATATTTTATATTACCGATGATAAAGGTAATATAATTATGCAAGTTGATAGTACAGGTATAAAAAGTATTAACTTTACAAGTTATAATGGAACTAAAAAAATAATAGATTTAAATAGTTTAAATACTCAAGTATCTGAAAATTTAGATAATATTGATGCTATTATAAATACTTAGCTTCCAGATTTATCTGAAAGAACAATGATATTAGAGACTCGCACACAATATATGGATGCTAGTGAAAGTGCTGATATTTTTTATATTACTGATGATGCAGGTAATATTATCATGTAGGTAGATAATGCTGGAGTTAAAAGCATTAATTTTACAACTTATGATGGAACTAAAAAAATAATAGATTTAAATAGTTTAAATACTCAAGTTAACACTAATGTTGAAGATATTGCAGGAATTATAGATACTACGATACCTGAATTATCTACAAGAACAACTAACTTAGAAGTCCGTACATAGTATATGGATGCTAGTGAAGGAAGTAGCATATTTTATATAATCGATGAATCAGGTAATATAATTATGCAAGTTGATTCAGAAGGTATAAAAAGTATTAATTTTATAAGCTATGATGGGACAAAAAAAATTATTGATTTAAATAGTTTAAATTCTCAAGTTGGTATAAATACTACAAATATTGCTAGTATAATTAGTAAAGAAATTCCCAATGCAAAATTAGAATTAACTAAATTAATTAATGATAATGGAGCATTAATAGAAACAAATAAAAAAAATATAACGGCTAATACTGCTGATATTAAAACTTTTAAAGAATCTACTATACCAGGATTAGATTAGCGTATTACTAAAAATACAAATGATATCGCTGGTATTATCGATACGGGAATCCCAGGAGTAGAAGAAGAATTAACTAAATTAATTAACGCAAATACAGCTTTAATTAATACAATTAATACTACTACAGTTCCCAATTTATAGAAAGAAATTGATGCTAATGAATCTGCTATTGGACAAACAAATAAAAATGTTTCTGATTTAACTAGTCGAGTATCAACTAATGAAAGTGATATTGAAGGCATTATTGATATTAGTATTCCTAAATTACAAGAAAGAACAGCCAATTTAGAAATAAGAACTCAATATCTTGACGCCAGTGAAGGAAGTAACGCATTTTATATTAGTGATAATGAAAATAATATTATTATGCGAGTTGATGAAACTGGCACGAATAGTATTAATTTCACAAGCTATAATGGTACTACAAAAATTGCTGATTTAAATAGTGTAAATACTAAAGCTAATCAAAATGCAGTTAATATTCAAGGTATAATTAGTACAGATATTCCAAAAGCGAAAGATGAATTAAATAAATTAATTACTGCAAATACTGATGCTATTAAAGTTATTAATGACACTACTATCCCTGGATTAGAGGAAGATATCAAGGATAACGCAGATGCTATAAATACAATTAATACTACTACGGTTCCTGGATTAGAAGAGGATATTGAAAAAAATCTTAAGGAAATTAATGGGCTAAGAGATACTACAATTCCTAGCTTAAAGACGGAATTAAATAGATTAATTACTACTAATATTAATGCTATTAACACTATTAATAATACTACTATACCTAATTTATAGAATAAAATTCAAACAAATCTTAATGATATTAATACCATTAATACTACAACAATTCCTAATTTACAAAATGAAGTTAATGGTATTATTGATACATCTTTACCTGAATTAAATAGAAGAACAACAGATCTTGAAGTTCGAACTGAATATATAGATGCTAGTAGCGGTAGTGCTATTTTATACATTACTGACATCTCTGGTAATATCATTGCTCAAATTGATAGTGATGGTATAAAAAGTATTAATTTTATAAGCTATGACGGTGAAGTAAAAACTGAAAATGTAGTTGCTAATTTAAATAGTGTAAATACTAAAGCTAATCAAAATGCAAATAACATTCAAGGTATAATTAGTACAACAATTCCAAATCTTAAAACAGAATTAATTAATCAAATAAATACATTATTAATTCATCAAGTTGATAGTGTATTAGAAAATATTACTTTAGAAGAATAAAAATAAGGAGGCATTTATATAATGACCACTGAACAACTATATGATATTATTAAAATTCAACAAGATGAAATCAACCAATTAAGACATGAATTAAACAGTCTTAAAGAGTGGTCAGATTTAAATGACTACTGGCTAAGAGAAATGATTGATGCGTTAACTGAAAGTGTTGATGATTTATCTGATAATCACTGCCAATGTGAAGTATATAGACAGCGTCATGAGAAGCGTCAACTAGCAAAAGAAAAAGCTAGAGAAGCTGGCGAAGAATATCGTGAGTGGGAATGCACTCATAGAGATGAGTAAGAAAGCTGCGCTTTCTTACTCAAAGAAAAAATAAAAAATGGGACGATACCAAATTAAAGGTATCGTCCCATTTTTTTTTATGCTTTTCTTTTTAAGTAAATTTTATTGATATATAATTACAACTTTCTTAATTTTTACTATAAACAGCTAACTCAGCTACATAACTACTATTAGATGTAATCGTTTGACCAATAGTAATATCTTCAGTATACATTGCATTTCCTGCTTGGTTAGTATAAGCAATACCTACATTTGAACCGTCTCTAGTGGCTTGTACAACAAAATATACTGAATGATTGTAGGATTTATTTAGTTCTACGTTAATAACAAACTTTTTCAAAGCATTGGAATAGTCAACTTGAATATCTTGATTATCAATGATTTTTTCTATTACTGTATTAGTATCACCATTTACTACCCATACATTGACACCTTTTACAGTAGTTGAATATCCTGCATTTAAAATTGTTATATATAAATTATCTAATTGAGTATTTGCCGCAATTGGAGTTGCCATATTAGCAAAATAACAATTAGATGCCCCTGAATTTTTTCCTTCTGCAGTATACATTATTTGAGACCATGATTCATCATCAAGAATATTATCTGGCTCTTGAACGCTACCAGAAGGCAAATAATCGGGCAGACAGCAATATACTAGGGTAGACCCATCATTACCAGCTAATATTGCACTACTAGCTGTTAAGAAATAAGTATTAGCAATTAAATTTTGTGCTGTCTGTCCTGCAAAATTACTTTTATATTTACAACTACCCCAAATATTTCCGTTAAATACGACACCCTTACAACTATTTAATACTATACTGCCATAGAATACTTGACATCCTTCAAAAGTCCATCCATTTACACAGTTGTCAATTTGAATGGCATTAGAATAGTTATGATTAAAAGTGCAGCCATTGCACCCGCCATGAGCTGGATTAGAGCCACTATTTTCCATCTTAAAGCCTGTTGTATTTGCATTCCACTGACAAGATACATATGCATTATTACCGCCACAGTTAATAGTACCAATATAATTTTCTCCCCAAACACAGTTTAAGAATTGATTATATTCAGCTCTATAGTCTAAATACATGCCACAATAGTTAAAATAAAAACGACAATTGGTAACTTGTAATTGTAAGAAAAATTTACCATCTGCAACATTGCCAAAGGATGAAGTAGTACCACTAAAGAAACCTTGTTTACTCCATCCCTTAAATTCAACATTTTCAATGTTAACTCTTCTGACTTTACTCATTGATAAACCAACTTGAGTACCCTCTGTGCTTGGACGAGCTGTTAAACCACCGTCTAAAATAAGATGAGAAAGAAAAACATTATCAGAGGCATCCATACTCATTAACGTAGTTAAACTGGTGCTAGCAGGTTTAAATACTGTTTTAGTATTACCAATTAAAGAAACATTTGAAGGTACTTTAATAGTTGATGAAAAAATATATTCGCCATCATTAAAACGAATTGTTTTATTATTCTTAGAAGCTTCAGTTAATAAAGCTGTCATTTTTGCAGAGTCAACATTTCCAGGTGTAACTCCGTAGGAAGATGCATATAGGTCCTCAAGCCCACCATTGGAGGCGGCAATAATGCCGTCCTCCATATTGATTAAGTGAGTGTGAGTTAATGTCATACCCTCTTTAAAATCCTGTTTAGAATATGCCATAATTGGTTTCCTCCTTGTTAATTATAAACTGCGAATCCAATATTATATCCAGACTTCCATGCTCCGTCTGTTAAATCATCACCAACTGCTGGCTTACGTTCATCATCTGTCAACAAGATTGAACTTGCAACGCCACTCTTCATTAACATACCAACGTTACTATTAGGGCGCTCAGCGTTAAATAAGAAATAAATTGGATGGTCATATGTCTTATTTACTTCTAAGCGAAGAACTTGACTACCAATTCTTGTAGATAGAATAGAATCTTGTGTAGCCTCATTAAGCAACATTTCTTCAATAATATTTGTATCTGCATTTACTACATATACATTAGCGCCCTCTATTTTGTCACCTTTTACTTTAATATCTATAATTTTTATTTCAGTATTGGCAGGAATAGTTTGAGCTTTGCTTGCAACATAGCAGTTACCTGCCATTACAGAACTTGCTGTTTCATTATAATAGACAACTTGATTCATATCATCAACGTCATCTGGTGCTACATATGTTGAACCAGTACCATAAATTGAGCAAGCAATTCCATAGGCTTGTCCTGGAGTAATAGCAGTTCCAATCTCGAACTCGGTTCCTGACAAATAGTTACCTGCAACATTACCGTATGCTAAAGCAATATTACCAGAGCTTGGGACATTTGCGTATCCAAAATAGAAATCATAATCAAAAGTTCTATTGATAGGTACAATAATGGTGTGGCAAGTGTAATTATCATTAGTAGATAGTGATGTGGTAAAGCTTTGACCATCAACTAATTTTTCAACTGGTGTATTTGTAGCCACATCAAACACCCAGACATCTACAGGGAATGTTACAGAATCACCTTCTGTATAATAAACTTTATTAGTACTATTTGCCACAGGGAATTCAATGTAGCTTACAGTTGTTCCACGCATAAAGCTATTTTGTACATTGGCAATATATGCTTTGCTAGCTAATCTACTAGGCGCTGTAATGCCATCGCCATAGGAGGTTAAACGAGTTGCAGATGTGTCAATTTCGCCATTTGTTTCAACCAACTTAATATTTTCAGTCTTATTACCACCGCTAATAGTCCAACTGCCAGTTCTAGTAGTATAACCACTAGCTTCCACTTTCCAAGAAACCTCCGTACCATTAGCAACAGTAATGCTCTTACTACCAGTACCAGATACAGCAGAATAGCCAGTTGCGGACAGAGTTACGGTCGCAGAGATTGGGTCAGGAGTGAGTGTAAAGACATAATTGGTTGGAGTAGCTGGAGTTTCAGGCTCGCTTGAAGAAAGATTTACATAAACAGTTTTTTTACCACGAACTGTAACATTATTATTTTTTGTAGTTGTACCGTTACTAACAGTATAAGTAACAACAGTACCATTTTTAACAGTGATATTAGCACTACCCGTTCCATTTACAGTAGTATAACCAGTAGCTTCCAATTTAATTGAAGCTAAAGCATTATCTGTACATTCAACAGTTAACATATAATCAGCATTGCTTGTATCAGTAACTTCTCCAATATGGTCATCAATTGTACCAGGATATTTACCAATGTTTTTACTAAAAGTAGTGCCTGATAAAATAAATATCATTTAAATTTTCCTCCTTTTATTCAGAAATCAGGGGATAAAATATTTATCCCCTGATAAAAAAAATTTAATTAAATTGTATCTGGAGGAGTAACTTCCTTCCAGTTATCAATATCATTCTCTGCGACAATAACTTTATCTACATAAGATTTATTATCTTTAGTTAAAACTTTACCTGATTCTGCCCAGAGTCTATATTTACGAACATAATAAATATCTTCTAAATGAATAGGAGAACAAATAGTTCCATTAGTTCCTAAATACATATACATAACTTCTTTAATCATTTTTACATCCTCCTTTTATATTAATTAGTTGGAATAACAGTTACAAGGCTTACACCAGTAGATTCTAAGCCCAATAAGTGTCCAACACTATAAGAACCAGCATTAGTAGCTACAGTTTCATCACTAGAAGAGTATAGTTTACTGTAGAAAGTAACTTCACTAATTTGATTTGCACTGGCGCCTATTATAATATGATAATTCTCAGTTGCTCCAGAAATCATAGAAAGATTTAAATTAGAGCCTTCATCAGGTCTACCAATATAAATAGTATTATTACTAGAGACATTATGTTTAAAATAACTCAAAGCATATTGACCAAAAGTAGTCAAAGAAGAAGAAATATTAAACATACAAGGAGCATTTAATAAATTAAAGCATTGATTAAATGCAAAAGGTCCAATATAGAAAATATTATTACCAAAATTCATTACTCCATTAATAGGTTCTAATCTAGTAAACTAGAAAGCATATCTTTCAATGCGACGTAAACCATCCTTAAAATCAAAATATTTTAAAGCATTATTTTCAGTACCATCATTAGCGAATCTGGTTGCACTAAAACAAGATTCACCAACAATTCTTAGATTATTTCCTTTAACAAATATATGAGTAATTTCAGTATTATCAAAGAAAGCTTCATTACCTAATTTAAAAACTGGTAAATTATTATATACATCTGGAACTGTTAATTTACCTTTTAATCCTTTATTTGCTTTTGGCATTACAACATATCCAGAAGCAATATGATAAGAATTATCATTATCATCATAATTTGTACCATAGGCATTGTTATTAATTAAAGTATAATCCCAATAGTCTTCATGAACATTATCATACACAGAAATTTCTTTAAAGATAGCATATAAAACCATATTACTAGTAATTTCATGCCTACTTGCGTTAATGCCACTAGTTGCTGTCTTAGATAAAGCATAACCTTCAAAACTATAAGTAGATCTTAAATCTAAACTACGATCATCTTTATATGGAATTATTGGATAATTAGTGTTAATATATTCTTGTAAATTGGTTCCTGCATCACAGGTTCCAGAGAATAATTCTACATCATCATTCCATAAACTAATATTCCATTGACGCACTGTTTGAGTGAACTAAGGGACTAATTTAATATTCTAAGTAATATTATTAATTAATGGAATAGCTCCAGCATATTGATTAATATACTCACCAGTATCAGCATCATATATTCTCCAACTATTGCTAAAAGCATAATCATAATATTCCGTAGAAGATTGTTTAATTTTATTTACATCAAATGAACCCAAAGGACCATCTGATAAGAAATCATCATCTATATCTTCGCCTGGAAGTAATTTACGTTTCCAAATAATATTATCATTACCATCAGCAATAAAAACATTATATAATGTATTATCACTATGATTAAAAATAATATCTAGATTAGGGAATCTTCTCTAATCATTCTAATTTAACTCAATAGCATATCTCTCATAAATCTCTAAAGGATTATCAACTTTAGTATTAAGTTCTAAGATACCAGTTAAGCTATCAGCAGATATAGAAGGAGTTAATTGTGTTGGTGCAGAATAAGGAGTTAATTCTAAAATCTTTTCTAAAACATTGATTTGATTTTGATTATTATTAATTTCTTCTTCATTATCAATTTTCCATAAAACATTTAATAATTTATAAGAAGTTAAATTATTAGCTATATCAATGATATCATCTTTACTATTAATACCATTTTCATTTGTATCAATATTATCAATTAAAAGATATCTTAATTCTTCAGGATGATTTAAAGTTAAGGTTTCTAGGTATCTTAAATTAGATAAATTTAAAGTACCTGGTTTCTCTAACTAAATTTTGGTAATTGGAGCGCCATTTGCAATACTAATTCCAGTAAAACCACTGTTTCTTGCGTCTAGCTCTTTTAAATTAACAGCTTTAGTTAAATCTAAACTTAATTCAGTATTAGGATAGTTACAAATATGTAATTTCTCTAACATAATATTATTATCAAAACCAACTTCTTCCAATCCATAATTAATTAAATTAGAAGAGGCTTCTTCATAATCACCAGCTATTAATTCTCTTAATTTTTCAGCAGGAGATACAGTAATCTGCTTTGGTAAGAAAATATTTAAACTTCTTCCTTCTTCTCCTATAGTTTGATATAGCTGTGGAGAGAAGAAATAAATTGTAGCATTTGTTAAGTTTGCTTGACTATCTGGTACATGAATAGTAATAGGTTCATTACGCTTAACTCTTATAGATACGTTTGGCTTATCACTACCATATCCAAAAGCAGCTTGAATATATCCATCAGCATATACAGATACTGGTAAACCTGGAGTGAATCTTTCACCCTCTCCTCGAATAATTATACGATTTTTAACTGCGGCATTGCCTACATATTTTGAAGCCATATAATCATCTTGATAAGTTTCAAACTATTTTCTTTGATGAACTTTTTGTCCACCCTCTAGCATATCAACATACATACTATCTCCATAAATTTCTAATGGACGAATGTATTTACGATAATAATCTTCAATCCAACATCTTTCAGGGATTGCTTTCTGCCAATCATTAAAAGCTTTTAAATAAGCATCAGAGCTCCAGACATTTTCTTTACCATTTTCACCAGTATTTTCTAGCGCTCTATATAGAACCTAACAAGCTTCATATAATCCGCCGCAAAAACGAAACCATACAGACTAATCAGCATTAAAATAATAATCAGTAGCATCATCTGGATGAGTATCAAAAGGTTCAATACCATATGTTAAAGTCAATTTACCTTGGTTATCATTACCATCAGAAGTGTCGTTATCATAGTTTTTAGTTAAATTCCAATGATAACCATCTTCAGTACTCCAGAAAGTGTTTTTCGCCACATTATCAACCATAGTATGACGTTCAATGAATAAATAATGATATAAAACAGAATCCATTACTAGATAATTTTCACATTCATTTAACATTTTCGCCATACGATATTCATAAGTATCATGTGTGTATTCTCCTGCGTAAGCAGTAATAATACAAGTACCGCCTTTAGTTAAAGTAGCAGTATAAGGAGAACCTTGTCTAAATTCATAATTTCCATAAGTAACAGGTTCACTTAATGGCTCAAGCGTATAGCCAAAAATATTAGTGGTTTTTAAATAATATTTTTTATCTGGGTCATATTCAGTTATTAAAGTATGAACGCCAGTTAATCCGCTTTCATCATATGGAGCTGTATAAATATCATTTTCAATTGCATTAAATTCTTCAATAGAATTAATAGTAATTTCTTTATAAGCAGGCTAAGGATTGCTCTATGCCATCCAATTCATAAAACGACGCCAAGAATCAAAAGCATGCTATCTATGAGTTACTTTTTCGCCTGTTAACGGACTATCATAAATTGCTTCAGTATTGTCCAATTCAACATGACCATCATCAGGATATCTAAATTCAAAGCCTTCTGGATTTTTCCAAATAGTACTGTCACTATAATTATTATTGGTCATCCATTGCCAAGCTGTTTGGTTATCAGCAACTTCAACGCAATATTCAAGAGGATTCTCTGTATCATGTAATACTTCTGAATTCTTTTTAGAGTTACCCATATTACAGATAGAATACATTCTTTCATAAGGATTATCTATGTATCCATCGATTTCTGCAAATAAATTATTGGAAATAAAATTAGAAGTAGTTTCAAAATCTTTCTAGGTATTGTGGTCTTTAATAAACAAAACACCAGGAACAAATTCCATACAATCTCTTGCATTTGGGTTTTTTCTGCGCAGAGCTGTTTTATAAGGCTAATATCTATTATACCACTCTTGATTTAAAGCATTATTAGCATGTTCACAAGAAGCAACATTGACCTTAGTACATAAGTAGTTTACTGGAATTGAATCTGGATTCATAGACCAGCCTTCAGTTTTAGTGCCATCAGCATGAACAAAACCATCATTAAACTTTGAATCAATGTTAAAAGCAGATAATCCATAGGCCGCAGAGGAAGTACCTTGAACTCTAATTTGAACATTATCTGCAGTTAATACAGGTTCGTCGCTTCCATGATACTATTTATAAGTACATCCGTCAATTTTATCATCTTTACTCAAAGTCATACGTTCGATATCATAAATATGAACTCGACAATTTGGATTTTTTTCTGCCAATAAAGTAGGAGAAATTACTCCACGCTCTGGGTCAATAATATCATTACGATTAAATCTATCTAACATTTCTTGAGCATTTGGTGCGTCAGCAATAAAATTCTATAAGTGAGATTCATTATCTAAATGATTCTCATATAATTTTATCATATAAACATAAACATCACAATCATCAGAACCAATAACAATTTTTTGATTATGAACAAATTGTTCTGTTGAACTATATTGAACTAAAGCCGCAGGTACACCATCTAGCCAAGGAATCATATATCTTTTTACATTATGAATTTGACTAATATCAAATTCAAATTCAATATAACTATTTTCACAATAAGGAATCTAAATTGCATTTTCGCTGCCTTTTAATAAGGCATGCTAAGCTTGCATTTTTAAACCAATCTCTTTGTCATCATCATAGCAATTTAAAACTAAAGCATCGTAATCTCGACAAGAATTTGCTTTAAAAATAAACTTAAAAGCTTTACCTCTAACAGTAGCAGGAGTATTAAATAATTGATAATCAATCGTCATAGTGGAACCCGCTTTGACGCATAAATACTGTCTAGTATTACCTTTATCATCTTTTTCGCTCTTTAAACCACCGTTAATCCAGTCAAAATTATCAGAGAATTCAGCTGTAATACCATTACTATTCCAATTTTGGACAGCATTATTACTAGCAAAATCACTGGCTTTAAATCTAAAAGCATATCCGCTAATTTCTTCGTTATCAATATTTAATGGATCAACTTCTAAAATTAAAGTTTTTTCCACTACTCCACATTGAACAGTCAAATTTCTAGTAGTGGTTTCAATTGGAGTATAATTCCATTCTTTAACTTCACTATTTTTAATATTTTTCCAAGTATCAACAACAGTGCCATTTTCTTTTAATACTGCGGTTAAATTTCCAACGCCATTATCCTTTTGATAAAATATAAAAGGAATTTTAATAGTATTATACTAAGTAACTTCAGTATCGAAAAAATTGCAGTTAATAATTGGATTTTCATTAGTACGTTCCGCAAAGATTAAACTTTTAATTATTGGATTGGTTCTTACATTAGTACCTCCAACATTAGCAGTAACATATATTTCAATTTTATGAGCACCATGAGTCAAATTCCAATCATCAGGTGCAATGGAAATAGACTACTCAGCTGTCGAAGTAGATACCTATTCAGGTAATAGGAAATAATCATCAATAATAATATGAGTAGTTTTTTCAATCTAATAACCACTTACAGACCATTTTAAATCAAAAGGGGTATCAGTATAATTAACATCTGTCTCTTTATTATATTCCCAATTTAATTCAATCTAAGTAGTTGTAATAGTCCACAATTTAGATTGAGTTGTAAAACTACTTCCACCGATGTCCATAGATACATAAATACGAACTTTATTTTCGCCAAGGCCCAAATAAGAACCTACTTCAATAGAATTTAATCCTTGTTTACAAGTGCCTTTTATAACATCTTTTTTACCATTAATTTCTACAGAATAACTACCATTATCAGAAATTTCTCCAGAAGCATAAGTAGCTGATACAGAAAATTCAATCTATAAATCCTAATTATATAAACAAGTAATAGTTCCTGGAGTAACTCTTTCATATGTTAATTCACCAATATTGCTAGAGCCACCACCGCTAGTACTTCCACCTGTTCCCGCAATAGTCAGTTTTACAGTATAAATAACTGTATCTTCACCTTCGCCTTCGATTTCAGTAACTCTATAAAAACATCCATCTTGATTTAAAATTAAATCATCAATGATAGGCACTTTATAATGACCATCTGTAATATTTTCATTACCTTCTATTTCTAAAACAGAAAATTCAAATTCAACCTATCCTTCGTCAGGAGTATCAGCCAATTCCATAGTACCATAAAAAATACTTGAATTACCACCCATTGGCAAGAAAGTTTCTCCATTACTATAGTAAATTTTTTTACTATCAGTGGCAAACCAAACATTTCCTTCTACTGGAGGTGAACTTAAAATTCTATCATTTGTTCCTACAACAGGAGTAAAAAGAAGTTTAGCCATTTGTTTATCTCCTTTCTATCATATATAAATAACAAAAAGGGGAAGGAATAAAAATATTCCTTCCCCATATTTTTCTTCCAATAATCTTGGAAATATGAATTAAATAATTATAATATTCTGTCCCAATCTTTTATTAGAAAGTTCCCCAAGTCAATTCAGCATTAACAACATTATTACTTACACTCATATTTAAACTCTTAGAAGATAAAGCAAAAGTAGAAGTAGAAGTCTTACCAGCATCATCGGTTAAGGTACTTACTGCAGAAATAGTTTTTAAACCATCATCAGCAGTTGTTAAAGTAACAATATCACCAGATAAAGTATAAGTACTATCTTTTGGTAGAGTGTAAGTAGTAGTAGTAATCTTAGACATATGGCCATAGCCATCATCTTCGATTCCAGTAATAGCAGTGAAAGTATTTTTAGCATCTAAAGTGACACTAGCACTTCCAGCGCCAACTTCCATGGTATTATGTTCTACTGTAAAAGTAGCAGAATTTTCATTACCACTAGAAGTTACATTTACTTTAGTACCACCATTAATAGTAATAGTACCATCAACTTGGCCATCTTGATCTTTTAATAATGCTTGATTATTAGCATTGCCTTCAACACGATAAGATACTTCGGCAGGCATTACTAATTCAGTAGTTTCAACGCCAGTTACGTGTCCTTTAGTATTAGTAGTTACACCAGTAATAACATTGACTTTCTAATCACCATTCATGGTAACAGAAGTACCAGTAGTATTTTGACGAGTTACATCAGCGTGAGAAACTATAACTTCACCATTAGTAGTAATATTAATTGCAGCATTAGCATCATCTGGATTTACATCTTTATCACCTTTAAAAGCCAAAGCAGCAACTTCAATAGAGCGATGGTCTTTAATAACTAATCCTTTACCTGCCTCTAAAGCAAAAGTATAGGTAGTATCAATTTCATCGCCAGCAGGGACATGGACCCATTCAATTTCAGTTAAATATCCATTTTCTTCTTCACCACTAGCGATAAATAGATCGCCTTCACTACCACCATTAACAAGATTACTACCGACAACAATATAGGTATCACCGGCTTTTACTTTATCAGCAACTACAGGTAAAGAAGTGCCTTTAGAGCCACCTTCACCAACGCTACCGATAAAGGTCATAGCATTAGCGCTTTGTAAAGTAGTATCAATTTCTTCTTTAGTATAGAAGTAATTGCCCAATTCACCCTGGTTGTAAATTTCTTCTCCTTTAATAGTATAATATAAATTAGCTCCAGAAGAAGTAGTAACAGGATTACCATTTGGCTAAGTCAAAGTAACATGAACCTTACCATCACTATCAGCATTTACAGCAGAAATGCTATAAGTAATAGTAGGTAATTTAACTGTACTAGTATTAACCTTAGTTACGTGACCATTATCAGTAGTAACACCAGAAACAATAGTAAAACTACCACCATTTTCAGCTACTTGTTCATCCATAGTGCTGTCAATAGCAGTAAAATCTTTATGTTTTACAATAATTTTATCTTTTTCAGTTCCGTCAATAGCAATACTATCATTAGAAGTACCAGCATTGATAGCTACATTAACAGGAGTTCCAGTCAAATTATTCTTTAAAGTAATATTAGTAGAGTTGGCGTCAGAACCAAAAGTATAAGTAGTATCTACAGCCTCAATGACAACATCATTAGTATTATCAGACTTAATACTTACATTAGCACCGGCGGCAATAGTAAAACCATCTGCATCACCAGCTACACCAGTTCCTTCTAATTCAATAGTAGCTACATTATCTTTAACAGTAGCTTTAGTGTCTAAAGCAATATTAGTAACAACAGAACCAATATCGCTACCCTTAATAATGAAAGTGCCTGTTAAAGCTTCGGGTTGAACCTCTAAGTCACTGCCGCTAATTGTATTCTTACTCTTTTGAGTTAAAGTATAACTTACTTCAATATTACTATCTTTTGCAACAGTAGAGAAAGTTAATCCATCAACACTAGTATCAGTATCAGTATCAGGTGGATTAATTTGAGTCCAAGCTGTGGCACTAGCATTATCTTTTGTACATAAAATATTACCGTTAGCAACATAATAAAAATCGCCTACACTAACACTTGATAGAGCAGGTAGGTCATCTTTAGTATTTACAGTGGTAATATAGCGATTCAAATAAGCTAATTTAGAAGCACTTTGAGCAAAATACAATCTATCAGTATCGGTAGTTAAATAAAATGCACCAGGTTGGTAAGTAGTTAAACCATTTAATTTGGTTTGAGTACCTCTTAAAAAGCTTACGTTTAAAGTATCAGCCATTTATTTTTCCTCCTTATAAATTCCAAATATGTGATTAGTAGATTACTCTACTATATCCGTCCAAGTTAATAACTGGTAGATATTATTAATTTCATCCACCAATGTATATTGATTTTCAGCATGAGGCAATGTACTTAAATCACCCAAAGTTTCAGTTAGAGCCGCTGCTGGAACTGATAATAAATTTAATGTACCTTCAACAACTTCAAATGTAGCAGGATTTACTGCTTTAATAAAATTATCATATTTGCCTTCAGCCAAAGATTCTAATAAAGTAATTTCAGTATTATTAATTAAACGAGAGCCTTCTTCTTTATCGACTTTCTTATCTAAGGCATCTTGTAAATTAGATACTTGACTAATTAAAACAGAGTTTAAATTTAATTTACCATTTACTACAGAGAAATTAGTTTCATCAACAGAAGTGATAAAATTAATTTTTCCTACTAAATTATTTGATAAATTATCTTCAGTTAGATTCTTTAAATCATCTTTTTTTGCGTAATTGCTTAAATCAACTTCCCAAGAACCAACCTTTTCTTTGTTTCTAGTAGTAATTGCTTCTCCAGTTTCTTCATTAATTACGCTAGTTTCAATTACTATATATTCATCATATTTATCATCATCATACTATAAACCAGTAGGAACCATATAAATATATTGTAAAGCATCTACTGCGTTTACATTAATTTCATCTAAATCTCCTACAACTTTACGCGTTAAATGCTCTGCATTGGTAATAGCATTAGCGATTTTTATATCTGCCTCAGTTTTAGTATAAACATCGGCTGCATTAGCTTTATTATTTTCTAAATTTTCAACCTTATTAACTAAACCAGTATTACCAACTACAATTTCTTCTAAAGAAGAAACAGTATTTGTGATAGATTCCACTTTAGCATTTAATCCGTCAATGGTTTCACTAGATGGTTCATACCAAGCTATTTCTAAATTTCCCTCTGCATTTAAAATTACTCTTGGCTCAAGACCTGCAATAAATCCTTCAGTATATTCATAAGAAGAGGGTGTAATAATTTCATTGGTATCCGCATCTTTTTCAGCAGGAATATATTTATAATATCCCAAACCAAAATTCTTTAATTTTATAATTCCATCAATAATTTCGACAGAAAGATTATCTCCTTCTGGCATTGTATCAATTTCATTTAAAATTAAATTTAAAACTTCAATTAAATTCTTACCAGTAGTATTTAAAGTTTTTAATACATCAGAATCATTTTTTGTAATTACTAAATCACTATCAAAATAAATACCATTTGCATTGTAATCAACATTAATATTAGCCCATTCAGAACCAGTATAAATATAAGATATATGTTCATATTTATCATTAATAATTAATTCTTTAATAATTACAATATCTCCCGCGGAAAAACTAGAATTACCAATTATTCTAGTAATAGCATCGGCATAAGTTTCTGCTGTTTCTAAAACACCTTGAAAAACTTTAGTAGTCGATATTGTAGAATCTTCTAATTGATTTTTAATTAAAGATGCTACTTCTTTTGAAGTTTTAGCAACCCAATTACCAGTTACATCTCTTACTAAAAATGAATTGGTTTCAGCACCTGTAGTAATAACATCAGATAAATCATCTAAACTAGCAGAAGCTACTGTTACATCTCCACCACTAATAATTCTATTACCTAAATATAATTCACCAACAGAATTATTATCTTCTGGGTATATAAAATATAGAGTATTTTCATCAATACGTCCTGCTTTTATTAAAGCCTCATAAGCCGCACGACTACCACGCTAAAATTTTACATAATTAGCCATGAAATATCTCCTTTCTTTTTTATTCTCATAAAAATATAAAAATACAAATAAAAAAATTAAGCCAGTTTGACCCTAAAGTCAAACTGGCTTTTTATAAAATTATTTTAAATTTTTTGTTTTATCTTCTAAGTTCTTTATTTTATCTTCTAAGCTCTTTATTTTATCCTTTAAAATATTAAAATTTAATTTATTAAATCCTATTTCTACAATATGTCCATTATTAATTGTAAATTTATTTACATAACGAATATATTCCGTTCCACTTATAGAATTTGTTTCATCGTTATAAATTAAAGAATAAGTATTATCGATACCTTCATCACTATTTTTATCTAAATAAGTATCGTGATTAATTTCTATACAATTTTTTTCTTCTATTGCTGTTAATGTAATATCAGTTCCTTTTTTTGCTATTTTAAGACTATCATTGTAAGACGTGGCTTCTATTGAAGGATTCAATATATTACCGATATCAGCATTTCCTAAATCGCCTTCCATAGTAGAAGATCTAGGCTAAGCATCTGACGGAGATATTATTTCGACTTTATTAAAACCATAAGGTAATGTAAAAGTATTTTGATGTATTGCTGTTACATGCCCTGTATCATCTATTGTAATAGTCTCTAAATTAATAGAATCTATATCTTCTTCATTTGGATTCGTTGCTGTGTTATTAACATTATCACGAGTATATTTATGACTAATATTAATACTAGGAGCAGTAATATCACTGTTTATACTAACATCAATCCAATTATCATCTCCATTTATAGGAGTACTATGGATTCTACCATAATCATCTACCATCATAATTTGTCCAGCTTCAATGATTTCAAACTTATAAATAATATCATTAAGCATATTGATAGCACCTTGAACGGTATTATTATCACGAGTAATCATATCATTAGCTAAAAGTTTTTCATTAATTTTTAAAATTAAACCATGAATAGTATTTAAAGTACGAGCAAATCCTTCTAATTTTCTAAATTCAGATTTTGGAGTTCTATAAGCTAATTTTATAGTATCTGGAACGGCGATATTAGTATTCCATTCTGTCCCAGGAGGAAATTTACCAGATGTATCTGATAATACATATACACTTTGTTTTCTATAATAATCTCTACCGTTAACTGGTTTTAAATCAGTAGATAAAATATAAAAATCATTATTATCTTTATAATAATAAGTATGACTTACATAATAACCTGTTACTACTTGTATTTTTTCTGACTCCAATAATCTATAATACTAAATATTTTCTGCAAAAGGACCTTTATCTAAAGAATATATTTTATTATCAGCTGTTACGTAATATCTTTCTTTAGAATAAAAATCACTACATATATCATCTTCTTCAAATGGATCAATACTTAAATAGACAATTTCCTCGTCAATAGATGGTATAGTATTATATTGACATCGACGTAAATAAGTAATATTATTATCAATGACTCTATAATAATCATTTTCTGTAATTAAAAATAAATCAACTGGATTTAATTCTACACTACCGTCGGCACCAGAAACAATTTCATAATGCTAATGTGCATCATTAAATATATAATTATCTTTACGACAAGTTTTAATATCAATAAAATTTTCTGCTGTAAAATCATCGGGAATACGCTCACCTTCACGATAAATAACATATTTATTATGCTCATAAGGAATTTGTCCCTCATGAACTCTTCTAGTATAAGGTCTATAATATGTCTCTCTATCTGCAGCATTTTCTTCAGTATGATATTCAAGTAAAACATTATAATAAGTTTCTGTCTCTGAATAATCTCCATCTGATATAACAAACTAATCATTATCATCTTTAATATAATATTTATTTTTTTCATATTCTTCTTCAGTTAAATTATTTAAAGGAGTCTCTGTCTACACTCTTTTATACCAATTATTATTAAATTCAATTGGAGTGACAGCATTAAAAATAGAATCTCCAGGACTATCTGCGTTAGTGTAATAAACTCTATTTACAGCAGCATAATCATTTTCTTCAAGAGTATAATTAATCTCAGAAGCAGAATATTCATTTTTATAAAAATATTTATTACTTAAAAATTCATTAAAATTAATTGGAACATAAGAATTATTTGCTAAATTTGCGATCTGACTATCCGTTAATTCAATAGATTCAAATCCAATTGCTTTTCGATAATACTCATTATTACGATAATAAATTTTATTATCATCAGCATTTTCTGGACTAATTATGCTTTGATTATCATCAACAATAATCATACCCATTAAATCATGTACTGAATTAATAGCACCTGCCAAAGTTGAAACTTGATTAATATTGTAAGTAAAACCATTTCCATTGTTATTAGTTGTAATTAATCGTAATCCATTAGTAGAATCCCAATCAATATCCATATTTCGATTATTTCCACCATTTACAATACTATCACCATAAACTACATTCCACATTTCAGCAATACTATTACCAATAGATGGTAAAATAATAGATAATTCTTGAGTATCTACTTGTGGAGCAATTAAACCATCATTGGTACTATATTGATTGCCACTTAAACCAGTAGTTTCAATATTAATTTTATCTTGAATATCTCTTTCAATAGAAATAGTAGAAGGAGAAAAACCTTCTTTGTTATAATAAATAGCTGCCGCAAAATCAGTTGGAGAATCAATCCATTCATGATTTTCTGCATTCCAATATTTTATAACAGTTTCACCAGTTTGAGGATTATAATTTTCTCTTATCCAAGTAGTATTTTCATTGCTTTTTTGTATGAAATCTTCTGAAGTAGAATAATAAATATTTTCATCTTCAATAGTATTTCCATTTTCATCTAGTTGAAAAGATGGACCCGCCATCTACTCAGCGCTTTTAACTCTTAAACCCCAATTTGGTTGCCAATGTAATTTATAATATAAATCAGTGCTTGTTAAATCAAAATGAGGTAATATTGGCATTAGAGTTGGAGCATCACTAGTTACATCAAAAGCTGGAACTACTGTATTTAATTCAGCAATTTTTATATATTTTTCTTCATTATTAACATAAACTTTTTGCCAAACAGTTGAATCATAACCTCGACCATATTCTAATTTATCTATGTTATAATTAGTAGTATAATTAGAAACAATTTCTCCATCCATGATAGCTCTAAATGTTGCTACTCCATTAGTGTTTAAATCTACTGTTGTCTAAATATAAAATACACAATCTCTAGGAGTAATTTCATTAGCAGGATCAAAATTTTCAATTGCAGTGTATACAATTTGTCCATCATCAACATCTTCAGCCATTAAAGCAAGACTTTGATTAGGATTATCATCTAAAGTATAATAAAAAGTATATACTTTATCTCCAGAAGAAGTAGTTAATTCCTCTTTTATTTGAACTCTTAAAAAAGTATCTAAATTTGCTTCGTTATCGTATTCAACCAACACAAAACGACCTGCATAAATACCATCATTATTTTTAGCAGTTTCCATAGCAAATCTACTAGTATAAATTCTATCAAACTAAAAATGAGTACGAGCGGTATTAGCTATATTTCCATAAAAACTCATTAAGTATCACCCTCCCCCTCATAAATCATATCTATAATTAAATAAGCATTTAAATTATCCTATATTCTATCAATGGTATTATGTTCAAAAGACAAAGAAAAAATTTCTGCTTCTCCATCTAAATCAAATTCATAAATACCAGTATATCCTACCATAACAGGCTATAAAGAACCGTTTAAATAAAATTTAGTTCCTGGTAAAGACTATATGCCTAATTTAGTAATAGGCATATAGTTTTGGAAAATTTTACCTTCTTTTAAACTAGCACTATTAAGAGTAGGAGGATAATTTTTACTTGTATCTGTGTCTGAATAATATCTAAACTATTTTATTTGTTTAGCCATAAGCTCCTTTTCCTCCTTATAAAATACTAGGAATTACTTTAGTCGCAGTAATACTCATCATTTTTTTCTAATCAAGAGGTATAGTTAATTTAGAAATTAAATATTCTCCATCAATATTAGTATCTTCATTTTTTATATAAATACGTGTATTTGGCTATAAATGATATATTGGAGTAGTTTGAACAGTTATTTGTTCACTAGAATAACAATGTTTATAAATTAAATCTTCCACCGCACTATTAGCAGATTTACCTCTAGAACTAACTGAAAAAATACTTTCCATCTATTTAGGTAATTGAATATAAGTATAACCTGACTAATGTTCATATTTTTGTTTTTCTTCTTGAGAAGTGATAAAAATAGTATTAGGCACTTCTTTATAATATATGGCTTTTACATCTTTATCATTAATAACCTTAGTCCGAGGACCTATAGTTTGAACAGAATATTTACTTAAATGACTTGTTTGTCCATTAATAAAATCAAACCAAAAAATTAATTGTTCAGGAGTTTTAGTAATAATATGACTCCAAAAATCACCATTTTCAAAATCTCTATTAAAATTATAATATCCTTTTTTATATTGCGCAAATTCATATAACCAATAATAATCATTAATTTGCTATGAATATTTATTCTATAAAAATAATAAATATTCATCATATGCCTCTTGTAAAGCCTATTTAAATTCTTCTTCGGTATCATAATTTTTTCGCTAAATTAAAGATAATGTTTTTATAGCATTTTCTGTAGTCCCATCGAGTTCACTTAAATTTAAATATTTTTTAGATAAATCTGCTATTGCCTAAATATATTCTTCTGATTTTGAATAACTTGCTGTTGAATAAGTATAAATCTATAAAGATATTTCTGAATAATTAGTTTTAATTTCATTAAAATTATCATATTGAGGCATTACTAAATATTCAGCTAATTCACTAGTTTGCTTATAATATAATCTCTGAATTTCTGGGTCTAAATCATCAAAATATATACCATCATTAGTTTTGATATATAAATTATCCCATTTATATTCATTTAAATAATTTTCAAGTTGCTAAGCTACATAATTAGTATAATCATAAGGATTAGTAATATCTGAATTCTCAATAGGATATAAATATACCCAAAACTATTCCATAATTGGTAATTCTTCATTTGTTTCAGTTTTATATATTGTATTATTTGACAATCTTTGAACAGCACGTCTAATTATAAATTTTTTTTCATCAGAAGTTTTAAAAATTTTATTATCTTCTGTGATAAAAGCACCTGTTAAATCAACTTCTTCTTCATCATCAGGGGGAAGTGGTTCTTCTTCTGGAGGAGTAATTGGACCATCTTCATTCTATTCAACATAGAATAAATCTCTATTTTCATAATCAATATCTGGATCACAACTTTCTAAAGTATAAAATGGTCCTCTTCTTTTAATATAAATATTTTCTAATTTAACTTTATTTAACTCTGTTACTAAATTAGTACCACCATTTAAAATATTATCTTCGGTTAAAAAGAAATATATATCATCACTTTTAATTTTATTTGATCCATTTTGATAATTTAAATGACAAAATCTACTTCCAATAAAAGGAATAATATCTGGAGAACCAATAATCTGATCGCCAAAAGTAACACGGCTATAGTCTAATACATATAATTTTGTTACATCTATAACTAGCTCATCTTTTTCATCTTCATTTAATTTACGATAAGAATTCTAAAGATACAATTCTTGATTAATATGACAATCTTTTGCCTCAAGATATGTCACATCTTCAAATAAAGGTTCTGGATTAGGATTATATAGCTCTCGCCAAAATCCTTCCATATCAATATAATATCGTTCATATCCAGTAATTCCAGAAGGATAATAATCTTTATTATTCTAAGCAATCTAATATAAGAAATCATCATCATGATAATGTTTTCTATAATCTAAAGCCATTTGATATATAATTTCACGCCAATCCACATAGTTAATATTTTCGCCAGTTAACTATTTTTGAAGCTCTTTTGTCGCGATAAAAATATTTCCGTTATAATTTTTATAATATTCTGGCTTAATATCAATAGCATATCTGGCATGAATTGGAATTTCTGTTCCTGAACTTAAGCGACGAGTTCCCCATATTGTATAATCATTTTTTAAATCAGTTAATTTAGGATTATTTTTTAGTGAAATTACTAATGTGTTATCTAAAAAACTAAAAACAGGCTCTTCCATATTTAACGTAGCATCATTATATAAAATATCTTCAACTTCACTATTATACCAATTTATAGCATTATATTTTTTTGTTTTCTAAAATACGAATCTACCATCTAAATTATAAAAATATTCAAAATCACCAAGCATATTTTTTAATTTATCTAAAACTGTTACAACAGTATCTCCTGCCTTAGAGATTAATTCTCCTGCATAAGTTAAATCAGTTAAACGATATCCAGGAACATCTCCATAAACAAAACGAGCTAAATAATAAGTTTTTGCTCCATCAGCATTAACTAATCTTATTTCAGTAGGTTCGATTTCACCATCTAAATCAACTAGATTATCATAGATAATATTTCCCTCATCTTTAAAAACAGTTTCAGTCCAACCTTGTGACCCTCTATACCAGCAAGGCTATTTATCATTAAAACATAAATTAGTATAAATATCAGATTCCACTTCACGAAGAATATACATTGTCGCAGAACCTCGATATTCCAAAAGCTCAAAACCTGCTTCATCAATATCATTAATAATAATATTGCTAGGTATTTCATTGCCAAAATTACGAAGAATTTCTTGAATAATTGTTTTTATAGGAATATCAGTATACGTTACAGTATCTGCTTTTAAATCATGATATTCTTCCTTGCCAAAATCTGTTGAATGCGGCAAATGGCCTCCGAATTCACCATTTAACATACTCATTTTATCTTTTCCTTTAATACTAATCTAATAATTTTTTGTAGTAAAATTAGTATCAAAATTAGTGATTAAATAAATTCCTTGTGGAAAATAAATAATATCATCATAAGCATTATTTATATAATTAGAAATACCAACTTCTAATTTAAATTTATTCTATATATTCCAATAAAAAGCATTTATATCAATATTTTCCGCAACTAATGTTAATGAGCAAGTTCTACGCACAGTAGACTTGCCATCAACATTAATGCTTCCAGTTGTTACTTTTCCTTCAATATATTCTATTGGCTCTTCCTACTAAGTAAGGACAGTAATTCTCGCAAAAATTTCTCTATTAGTTTCATGTAAAAGGCTATTCAAGAAATCAATATCTAATATAGCATTATTAATCATATGATTCCTCCTCAAGCAATGCTGCCAGTCTCTAAGATTCAATTAAAGATAATATATAATTTATATAAGCAGTATTAATAGATTCTCTTAGAGGTAATTCAATATTAATATATAAAAGATCAAGATTGCTACTTTGTTCAGGCGTTACTTCAAATAATTCAGCAGCTTCTTCTATTAAAGCTTCTTTTTGAATTTCTAAATCTTCCAACTAAATTTCATACTATTCTGTTAAAAGAGAATAATCTTCGTTATATGTATCTCTTAAAGATTCAATTTTTACATCAATTTCACTTAAAATTTTCTGTAAAGCAACATAGCTAGAATTTTTCTATTGAATATATTCATATTTTTCAATATTAATTGCTTGACGTAACTAATATTTTTTATCTTCATTAGTTTCATTTTCTAAAGCTTCTTGATAATCCTAAATACGATTTAAATATTCTTCATATGAAATTCCTATTTTACCTTCTGTGTCAAGAGTCTCTCGATATAAATTTTCATAAGCATTACTTAAATTATTTTTTTGAGTTTCATAATTATTTACATCTTCAGCATAATAATCATCCCATAATGTATCTGCTGTAATTTGTAATTCTTGCTCAATAAAAGTTTTAGTCGTTTCATAATTTCCCAAGAATCCTGCAATTTCTAAGTACCTTTTAAATTTATCAATTAAAGATAAATATTCTCTCTTTTTTATATAAACTGGATAATAACTATTATCTTCAATATTAAAATCAGTAATTTTAATCTAATAAGAAATTTCAGTAACAACACCATTACCATTAGATAAACTTAAAGGAATATTATTATCTTTTAATTCAATTTTATCAATTAAATCTAAATTAATTTTTTCTCCATTAATATAAACTGATGAATCATAATTTTCTAAACTATAAGAAATATTATTGCAAAAATCTTGATAGCCTCTTGGTTCAAATTTATAATTTATCTAATCGGGTTTATATAAAATACCTGTATCTAGATATTCACCTATTCTATATAAAATAAAATCATTAGTATTTTGTTTTAATAATGGATTCTATTCCTAATCTTTATAATAATTTTCTCCCTATTTAACCACGTCTTCAATAGTGCGTTTCCAACTTTTTAAATTATAAAATTTTAAAACTTCAATCTTTGGATTTTTAATCCATTCTCCATTGTAATAAATATGATCCATAGATTTTAAAATATCTTGTTGAGGATTCGTTCCAATAAATTGTGAACTAATTACATCTTCAACTTGTATATTAGATATTAATTTAAATTTATTATTCCAAGTTGTATAATAATTATATATCATAGAACCATTTAAATAAATATCTTCAATTTCATCTTGATATTTTAAATTTGTATTATCTAAAATAATAGAAATAATTGGAATCGCACTTTTAGTTTTATATGCTCCTGTTATACCTATCATAATAGTTTCTTTACGACCACCTTCAAAAATTAAATGAACTAATTGTCCTGGTCGCATATCTGAAAGAGAAATATTATAAGTTGGATAATCTAATAAATTCTATCCTAATTTATAAATATTATTTCCATTACTATCTTTATCTGAAAAATTTACTGTTTTCCAAAATTGATATTTCATATCTTCTTCTTTTACTAAATGAAGAAAATTATAAGTTCCTAAGTTTTCATAATTGTATTCTTTAATTTCATAAGCAGTTCCATTAAAACTATGTAACATTCTTCCTAATTTATTTTCAGGATTTAAAGTTACTTTCATTAATCTAACAATATAATTTCCTTCTCCTGGAGAACGATATAACTTTGGCTAACCATTATTTAACCATTCTAATACTTTTAATTTAAAAATACGCTCATTGGCTAAATTATTACTAGTATGATTAGTAGTATATTCATCAACAAAAAATTCATCTTTAGACAAAAAGAAAGATTCATTATCCATAAAATATGAAATTAAACCAGAAATAGTAAATTCTTTATAATTAACATTACCATTTCTAAAAAAGAAAGGATATTTACTTCCCAAAGTATCAGTTTTCTATTCTGATATATTAGTTTTTATATTACCAATTTTTGGATTATATTTAATTTTTAATTGACGTTCGCCATCATATAAAAAAGTATCTTCGAAATCTGATAATACAGTATTGGATATTATTTTATTAGAATATAAATAATTATTATTATATTGATGAATAGCATATTTATATTTACGTCCTTGAATAGCAGTAAAATCTTTCCAGTCTAAAACTTCAGAAGGTTTCTTTTCCATAATTTTAAATCTAAATACTTCTTCCCACTTAGTAAAATTAGATTCTTCATCTGAACGAGATAAAATAAATGCTCCATTTGCAGTCATTTCTTCCCCTTTAGAATTTTTTTGACCTTTTAATTTTACTGTAATATATCCATCATCAAAATTCGAAGTAGCAATTAAAGATGCTACTATATCTGGCTCAATAGTTTCTCTTCTGATAATTCTATATCTAGGTGAAGAAACTGATAATCCATTATTAGTTATAACACTATACTAAATTTTATAAATATCATTTTCACTCAAATCCTAATAATAATTATATATATCATAAGAAAAATTTAATTCTGTATCATTAGTAGCATTATGAATTTGTTCTCCAGAAGTTGCAATAATATTATCTTTATTATCATAAATATTAAATTGATAAGTATATACTTTTTCTGTAAAATCTCCATCTTGCTATTCATAAATGCCAGTATAATTATAGTGATGAATATTAGACATTGAAGAATTCAAATTCTCTATTCTTACTATTGGTTTTGTGGTAAATTTACCAATTCCAACTGAAGAAAAATGTCCTATCTCATCATTCTAATTTATATAGGCTAATTGAAATTTATAAAATAATCCAACTTTTAGAGACCTTAATAATAAATCTCTTTCCATTGAATTATTACTAGAATTTAAAATAAAAGTTACCCATGGAGAGCCTTCCATGACAAAATGTTCAGACTATTTAACCTAAGCAGTATATAAATAAGTACTATTCTATACGGTTTTTATTCGTAAAGCAAAACCTTTTACTTGAATAGGACTAACTGCACGATTCATAGTAAAAGGAATCGTGATTTTTATTTCACGATTCGCTCCTACTATTTCTGAATAAAATGCTGGAAGAGTCCCGTTGATAATGGGAGGATATAATTTCGCCATTACAATAACTCCTTCCTATTATTATTTAATCCTATAATTGTATATTTTCTATAAAATTTTTTAAAGCAAGTAAACATTGCGCCATAATAATAGTATCTTCTCCGCTTGTCATAACAGTAACTAAAGTATTATATATTTTAGTTAATTGAGCATATTGATTTTTATCCATATTATTTCTCCTTTTTCTCTATTATAAAAATTAAGCCATAGGATTTTCTAAGGCTTCAATTCTTTCTTTCAAATTATTAATTATATCTTCCAATGAAGATATTTTAGTTTCTAAATCATCAGTATCAAAATTAGAAGTACCAAAAATAATTCGTTTTATTGCTTGATAATCTGCGTCTTCTTCCTAAACATAATTACCAGAAGCATTTTCCAAATTCCTCACTCGAGTATCTAAGTTATCTTCATCTCCAGGAGAGCTTCCAAATAACATATTAATCATTGAAGTATAAGTAGTATCTGTTTTTTTAACATATTTTGATTTACCTTCACCATCATAAAAATCATCATAAAAATCATCAAATTTACTATCAGCTAAGCTACCTGCAGTTGTTGCATAATCTGCTTTTCCAGTAAAAGTGCCATTTTCTAAATCTAAATAATGTGTTACTTCAGTACCTGCTGTATATACTCCGTCAGCAGATAAATTTTCCAATGGTTTAGAAGTATAAGCTAAATATTTAACTCTAGTACATCCCATCTCTCCATCCCATTTTACATAAAAATTATTACCAATTTTTAATGGTGTAGTACTATCTCCCGTATTAATAATTAAGCGATTTTTTACTTTATTATCTTTAATTTTGGTACCAATTAATTTTAAATTATAACCCTCGATGCGACCATGTAATAAATCTAATCGCATTCCTTGAGGAGTAATATCAGAAGGAATTATTTCTAAAAATCTTTCAATATAAACAGATAAACCAGTTTTTGGGTCATCTTGATAATCATTAACAACTTCAATATAAGGATTATTAGAATCTCCAGTTGATTCATATTTTAAAGATTGTCGAATAATAAATAAATATTCACCATCATTGGCATAATAATCAATCGCTGAATTAACAATAAAATTTTTATTTTCAGTTGCTATGGTAGTATATAAAATACCATGTTTATCATCATAAGCATAAACATTATTTCTGTTACCTTTTCGGTAATACTATGTATTCCAATTAAAATCATCGTCAGCATTTTCATAACTACCATTTTTCTTAATAAAATAACGGTAAGTACCATCTGTATTCTATTTTTCTTTATATAAATCAGGATTCATTGCTATTGGGATATATTCTTTTTCTTGATATAATTTTAATTTAAAATTATCATTTGTTACTCTAGGATTGTCTTCTGGTTCAAAGATATGAGATTGTAAATAATAACCATCCGTATCCATATGAATTAAGGGAGCTCCTTCTGGTGTTGTGACTCTAAAAAATGGGTCTTGCGCTCTACCAGATATTAAAACATTACCGCCAGTACCTTTAATATCAAAAATACCTTCAACTAAATCTAATTTAGCACCCTTGCCTCCTCGACTTCTTAATCGAGACTATAAATAACACTCTTCTCCACCTATCTAAATCATTGGCTCACTTGCATTAGATGTGCCGCTAATTGTTAAATAAGGATCAGCCGCTTGTAAAGTAAATTTAGTCATATCAGCATCTTGTATGATTAATTGGCCATCATCTAAATCTAAAAACATACCACTACCATCACTGGCATATCCTCCGCTAGTAATGGTACTAGAATTACCATCAATAATAATCTAACCTCTTCCAGCTCGTCCAAATGTAGCAATACCAGTATCTTTTAAAGAAAAAGAAATTAAACCATTCTAGAAACCATATAATCCAGTAGAAGGTTTTAATTTATAATAAGTTTTCTCTGATGAATAATCAGAAGAAATAAAATATTTTTTTGTATCTCCATCATATTCATAATAAGTTCCATCATTAAAATCTGATCTGCTTAAATCTTCAATTGCGGTAAAGTTTGCACCATTATTAATATCATCAGCATCTTGAACTTCACCCATTAAAATGCCAGAAAAAGTATTATCATCATTCTTGCGACCAGCACCTATTAAAGTTGCCATAACTGTACCATTACCATTATCAGTAACTAAGGTATTATCCCAATTATTTAAAACAGAATAATCATATTGACTTGACGTAATTAATAACGGCTATATCCATAAAACTTCTCCATCAAACTAATAATAAGTTTCATCGTTTTTATACTCAGTAGCCATAATATATTCATTATTTCCAGTACAAATATAATATATATCTTTTTCAAAATCATCTTCAGTTACATTATTAATTTGCTTATATTCTCCATTAATAGTAGACTAACATTTTACACAAATTTCATCATAGTTTTCAGCATAAAACGTAGCTGGACTTAAAGCTTTATATGTATGACCAACTTTATATACATCATTTAATTTGGGGATATAACTTTCTGTCATGCCAGATACAATTCTTTCACCAATTGCATTCAATAAATAACCATCACTATCTACTTTTTTATTATTAGCATCAACCCAATTATTAGTTGATACTTCTCGATATTCTGGCTATCCCTTAACATAAACATCTATATTATGATTTATTTTCCATTCAACATCTAAATGCTCGTCAAAAAATCCTGTTGTGGGATTAATAGAAAACAATTTATATGCTTCAGAATCGTATGAAGGTGCACCAGATGCACTATAAGTAATTTCTTGACCACCTTCAATATGACTATAAGTTGCCTATTTTAAAGGAATATTCATATAGGTTGTTAAAGTAGTCTAATTTAACTAATGAAATGAAACCTATAGAATTCCATAATAGCCATTTTTTAAATCATTTAAATTTTCTAATGTTGTTTCTAACTCAATTTGATTTGGATTATTCTCATCTGGAATTAAAATAACAGCTTCTAAATCTTCATTATTTTTTTTCCATTTTACCATAGGAGTTTTCCAATTCCATTCCCAAGTGCCTGTTGTTATAGGTAATTTTTCATGATTAGCATCATATAATGTAGCTATGACTCGATATCTTATATTTTTACCATTTTCTTGTGGATTTGGTACTATAATAGCATTATGATTATTAAACATTTCCAATACTAAAGTTGTATTTTTACCATTAGTACCAGATTTGCCAAAACGCATCATATTACTAGCAGAATATTTTACTCCATCAATGCTAACTTCACAACGTACTGTATTATTGGTACAAGAATTAGCCCAATTATTACTAATAGAATAAGATTGATAAGTATTTAACTCGCCAGCACTATTTGGATATCTTCGTATACATATATATTCAATACCCTCATATTCCTAAATATCATTAACTACATTACCATCATCTTTTGTATAATACGCTTGCGTATTTAAAAGCATTGTTTTAGCATTTCCACCAAGAGGTAAATACCAAGCAATATAATCTAAATTACCTAAACCTGGTGTAATTTCTTTGCCATTATAGACTGCTCGCATTTTTCGTTCAAATCCTTGACCCTTACCTTGGTTTAAAATGCGACCATTGGTATCATATATATAATAATTACCTTCACTGCCATCTTCATAATGAATTGATAAAGCTGAAGTTGCATTGAATGTTATGCTATCATATACTTTAACTTCATTAGTCAAAATAATTGGTTCACTTTCATAAGTTATAACTGATTCAATTGATTCTAAATATTCTTTTTTTAAATTTTCTAGATCAGTATTAAATTCTTCATCTGTTTTAATTTGAGATAATTGCTATTGTTTAGATTCTAATTCTGTCTATTCTTCAGATGTTAATTCTTCTTTAGCTAACAATTCATTAATTCTTCCTTGAAGAGAAGATTTAAAAGCCAATTCTTCACTTCTCTATTCCATTAACTAATTCCATGCCTCTAAATATTCAGCATTATTTGCTAATTTACTTACGCCTTCATAAGTAATCTCAATTTTTTTAGCTATTACTTTAATTTTTTCTTCAGCTAAATTTATATCAGGAATAATTGAACAATCAAATATATTATTAGCATCTGGACGAATTTCTTCCCATCCTCGTCCAGCAAACTAATCAATATTTTTTGCATTTAAATTATATCTAAACCATTTTAACTGGATATCCATATCCCGTAGATGACTTTGATTTAATAATTCAAATTTACTATTAGTTTCTGTTCCATCTGTAAATTTATGTAACCATTTTAAATGTAAATGTTTAGAAGGACCTGTACCAGTATTTATATTATAATTAATATAATTATAAGTAGTTTCTTCTTCACAAGTAATTTTTAAATCATCTTCTTTATATAAGTCAGATTCATAACCTAAAAATAATTTAATATTATTTACAAATAAATTATTTGGTAATTTAGCTGAAGGTAATCCAGGAATATAACTAATTTGTTGCCAATCAATTTTATCTCCTTGACTGTTCTCAAAAGCTCCATTCTAATAAAAGAAAATTTCAATTTTATTTATATTATCAATACTTGATATATCAATCACTTTTTCTTGAGTGAAAAAATAATCAAACTTATATGGATCACCAAGCATTTCTTTTGAAGAAAAAGTAAATTCATAAACGCCAGTAGTATCTCTAACTCCAGGAGCTGTAGGAATATTGGAATAAATATATAATTTTAATCCATATTCACCTTTTGTTACATCTGCAGCGCCCAATAATGACTAAAAACCTGCGCTAATACCTAATCTTGTATAGCCTGATAAATCTCCATTTCTATTTGAAATTTCATATAAAGGACCTATATAAGAACTACTTCCACTATCATTTGCCAATAATCCAATATTATCAATAGTTTTTGAGGTATAACCATCAATAATATTATCAGTAAATATCTACATTAAATCTAACTAAGAAGTATATTCTACATTATCTAAATTATCTGGTTCTATTTTTGTTATAATTACTTTATTCTAACTATAATCTCCATTTGGAATAGTAACCATAACATTATCATTAATTTTTAAAGTTTTATCTCGTGAATTAGCTTCAAAAGTGACAGAACCATCGGAAACAGTATACTTTCCTTTACTTCTTAAACTGTTATCAATAATAGTACAAGTTTTAGTAATATCATAAGCTAAATTCTTCATTCGAGCAGAAATAATTGTATCTACCGCTCCAAAAAGAACTTCACTAATTTCTGTTCTATCCATTTTCTAAAGCCTCCTTTTTCTCATTTTTTATCTATAATTTTATAGCATTCTCAATAAAAAATTTATTTATATTTGTCCAAAATAATAAAAAGGGTGGATTTCTCCACCCTTATTTTATCATAAAATAATTTTAAAATCAAGTCTGCGGAATCTTAAAATTGCTACGTCCGTAAACCAACCTCAACTCCGTGATCTGAATTAAAAATTACTTTTAGAAATTTTTATAGAAAATCCTTATTCACTTCTATAAGCATATTGAGAAGCCATATTAATAAGATTATCAAATGCTTCTTCAATTTCACTTCTATCAGAAACATTGGGGAATTCAGCTGTAATACTTACCTACTATTCAATTGTTTGAGCAGTATCTTTAATAGAAGAAGCATACATTTCCCCTAAACCTAAACTAGAAGCCCGAGCGTTCATCTCAATCATAGAATGAATTATATCTCTACTAATATTTAATGATTCTAAGAAGTTAGCAGTATCATCAGCATTAAGAACTAATTCCTTCTCATGGAGAATAGCTAATTTTCCTTCATTACCCCATTCACCAGTATAACCACCAGTGGCAAGACCAGTTGGTATATTTGGAGTTTCGATTTCTCCTGGATCATATACTCTATCAATAATACTTCTATAAGCCCAATATTTTTTAATTAAATCTTCAGCTTCTTTCTTTAAATCACTATTTTCTGGATCACTATAATATTTATCTATAGCATCTTGAACTTGAGATGCTAAATAAGCATGGTAGTCAACTAAATTACTACCTTTTTTATTAAATGTTCCATCATTAATGTTCAAATCACCACGGCCATTGAATTCCCAAGTACCAAAATCATAATGTTCTCCATTGTATTCAAAACCATTACTTAACAATCTAGTAGCTTCTTTCTAACCAATAGTAGGACCACCAGAATCAGTTTTAATATTAGCAGAAGTATTAATTGCTTCAAAAATTTCTTGTAAATAAGTAGCAATTTTATCAAGCATTTCAGTAATTTTTAATCCATCAGTATCTTGCCAAGTGCCGACTGTATCAACAACATCTTCAAAAGCTTTTTTCATACGCTTAGCCATATCTTCTGTGTCTTTGGCAGTTTTATCACTTGCCTATTGAATAGAAGTATATGTACCTGTTATAGTGGCTCCAAAACCAGTTATAGAAGTACCATAAGCTCCCAAAGCAGTTTCAACTTGACTAAAGTAAGAACCTGCTGCTGTAGATAATTGTTCAGCCAATGTGGCAGAGAAAGCTGTTATTCTATCACCAAAATCAGAGAATATAGATTCACTTTCAGTTAAATAACCTAAAGTAGTTTCTTTAAAACTATCAATCCATTCCTTATCAGCAGAAATTTTATAACCAGTCATTTCACTATAAGCTCTCCAATCTTTTTCATATAAATCTTGATTATTGGTAATAGCTTTATCTAATTCAGATTCTCTTAATTCAATCTATTCTAAATATTTCTAACGAATTTCTTCAACTTTAGCATTATACTCTTCAAGATTAGCAAAATCAGAAATCTCTAATGCAGCAATTTCTTCATTCATCTATTGAGTTAAATCAATAACACTACTGCTCATTTCTTCAATATATTCATGATTCATATTCTACATTTCATATAAAGCATCTTCATATTTCTATTGGGCTTCATCAACTTTTTCTTCATTAGTAGTATAAACATAAGACCAATTACCTTCGCTATCACGAGATAATCTTACCGTATCCTTAGCAGCTCTGGAATTTTCTAATTCAACTTGAGCAAGATATAATTCATATTTGGCCTACAGGTATTCTAAATCATATTTACTCATTTCAACACCACTAGCCTGTAAATCATTAATTTCAGATAATAAACCATTTAATCTTTGTTTACCAGCAATAATCTTAGTATCATCTAAAGTCTTATTTATATTACGAGTTAATTTACTTAATTGATAAATTTTATCATAATCTTCAGCCATTAAATCAGCCTATTCACGTATTAGAGAATAATCGCTAGACAATCCTTCTAATCCACCTGAAGCATAAATAGATTCATTAAATACTTCAACTGCATCTTCCATAGCTGCTGTAAACTAATCTGCAATCATAGTAAGAGTATTCTATAAAGCAGAAAGCATAGAATCTTGCGCAGACTACATTTCCTCGGTAACCATTCTTAATTGTTCTTCCCAATACGCAATACGTTCTTCATCCCCAGAAGCCTATGCTCTTTGAAGTTGTTCTTGTACTGCAGCTTGCTATGATTGTAATTCCTCATAATATGCCTTATTAGATGTTATACTATCTATAGATTGATCGATCTACATATTTTCCATGTTCCTAATAAAATCATTTGATAATCCAAATATATCATTGCCAGTCAAATCAATAATATCTTTAAAATAATTCATAACAGAACCATAATGTTCTAAAGCAGATAAATTGTGATTAATTTTTTCAGTCCACATATCAAATACTTCAGCAACTTGTTCTTGAATAGTATCACGAATTTCACGAAGTAAACTAGCATATTCTATTAAAGAATCAGCTTGACCACGCAATGCTTCCACTTGACTTTCAGTTAATAAACCATCAATATCTGCACCACCAGTAGCAAATAAATGTAATGGGCTATCGCTTAAAGCAAAAATATCTTGAACTCCCTAATAAGCAACTCCAATACTATTAAACAAATAATCTGTTTTACTAGATATTAACTCAATTTTATCAATAGCACGGATGGCACTATCACCAAGATTTTCAATTAAATAATCTATATAATTTAAACTATCTTCATCAAGCTCTAATTTAAATTCGACTTTATGTTCCATTTGTTCAATTTCATTATCAAACATCTCATACATAGACTCTTCCCATTTTTCAATATCTTCAGCTAATTCATTTAAACTATTCTCGTAATCTTCTAAAGCGCCCTCTAGCTCTTCAAGTTTAACATTCAAATCTTCTTCAATTTTTTCTTCTTCTTCAGTTAATAGATTATCTTCATAAAGAGCAGCAATTTCTTTATATACAGCAGTCCATGCTTCTTCATAATTAGCTAAAAATCCGTCTGCTTCAAATTCAGCTTCAAAACCATATTTCTTCATATATTTAATTAAATTACCACGATCTTCTTCTAAATATTTGCGAGATTCTTTAATGCGGTCAGAAGTAATATTGGCTTCCTTCTAAGCAAGTTTGTTGATTTTTTCCATCTAAGCAATTTTAGATTCACCATATAAATAATCTTTTTGATTTTCAGCAGATTTTTTAGATTTTTCGGCAGATTTGCGCTTAGCATCATTACGCTTATAGCGTTTTACGGTTTGAGATTTGCGCTTATTAGCGACTTTTTTAGGTTCTTTTGCGCCACCTCCACCGCCACCTCCTCCGCCGCCGCCAGAGCCTCCTCCGCCGCCAGCTTTGACAAGCTTATAATATTTTTTTTCGCCGCCACCATTAGTACCAGATTCAGCACCTGGGACTGATTGAGTAATAACTTCCCATTCACCATTTGGTAGCTATCTTTCAACAATACATTCAGTGTCTGTCTACTATACAGTTACATCATAATTATCATTAGCAGTAACTGGGACCATAATATAATCAGTAGCATCTGCAAAATCTTGCATAACTTGGTCCATGTTAGCACCATCTTTTGCTAAATCAGCAATAGTCTATCCAAGAGCAGCTCTCATTTCTCTAGCAGCCTAACTACCTTGTCCAAAAGCTTCATCTAAAGTTTGACCAATTTGCATTTGATCGCCATATTCTGCTAATTTTTCACCTAATTCATCAAAAGATTTCTAAGTCTCTTCTGACATCTATTTACCAGCAGCCTCTAAATCTTCCATGACTGACAATTTTGCGACTTCAGCTTGCCATTTAGCTAAAGACTTACCTGATCCTTTTAAAAAGTCATCCATGGCTTTAGGATTCTTTTTTAGAAAATCAGAAAAAGCTTTATTTAAACGATTAGTATCTTTTATCATTGCATCTTCTGAACCGGCAATTTTACTAAATAACTTTTGCATTTTATCTAAATTCTACAAATCTTTAGGATCAGTTAAATCTTGTTTAGCAATTTTTTGAGCTAATTTCTAATAATCCTAAGCAGACTTATTTAATTCATCTAAAGCTTCTTGAGCTTCTACCATATCAGCTGCAGCTTCTGCAATACCTTCAGCTCCAACACCTTCTTCAGACAAAGCTTTTCTAATAGTTTCTGCCTACATAGCAACTGCTTCTGCATCTAAACCACGAGATTCTGCGACAGAATCAATTGCCTATTGTAAATCATAATAATCCTATGCCTGCTGAACTGCGTCAACATCATCCTGCATTGCATCCATTTCAGCTTGTGCGTTTTGCATATCATTCCAAGCTTGCTGCTATTCTGCACTACCTTCTAATGCTTCATTATAACGCTATTCTGCTTCAGTTTTTCTCTAAGCTGCATCAGCATACTAGTCAGAAATCTCAGAATATTTCTTCTATGCTCCTATTAAACTAGATAATGCACCAGCTGCTCTCTCGCTTGTATCAGGTAAAGAATCTAATCTTCTTAAAGCTTCTTCTGAAATAATTCCATTTTCATCTACAAAACCTGCTGTATCTCCACGATTTTGAGCATCAGTAACCGCTTGCATCATTTCCTAAGCGGAAGTGACTTGAGCCATACCCTATTCAATAGCAGCACTAGAATCAGTACCATTATTAAATTCCTTCATATAAGGTTCTAAATCAGTTACTACTTGATCTCCATCCATCCACTCTCCATTTTCATTTTGAGTTAAACCAAGATATTCTGCAATAGCTTTTGCCTCTGAGGTACTTCTTTGTCCCGTAGATATAGTAGTGGTATTAGGAATAAAGCCGGTCATTTCCTCTGGCGTTAAATTCTTCATATATGGAGCTAAACTTGCAGCATCATTTTTATCAAATGTTGTTCCAGTAACTAAATCAGTATATTTACCCGAAGATGGGTCATAAGATAAACCTGCTTTTTTAGCAAGAGACTGCGCCTAATCTGATAAATACTGAAAATCTTCTTGCTAATTTAATGCATTTTCAAAATCTTCAACTGATGAAAAACCCCCAGTATAAGATCCTTTATAATTATTTTTAAAATTTTTCTATGCATCT